>Ga0247669_1000052_pt1 | contig 63492 bp, 43 predicted proteins | sample CNK10_metaG_FD_182734 | JGI IMG/M metagenome (GOLD analysis project Ga0247669, IMG submission 182734) | Soil microbial communities from Purdue University Martell Research Forest, Indiana, United States - CNK10 | ecosystem: Environmental > Terrestrial > Soil > Temperate forest > Bulk soil... | reverse complement strand
GCGTATAAGCGATGCAAGAATCTGAACAGCAACACGAACAAATTGCAAGGCGAGTGATTCACGCAACCCTCAGGCCGCTAAATTTGATCGCCCCTTTGACACGAAGTCACAGGGATATAAAATAGCAGCTCCATGGAGCTTCTTCGTTTTAGGTCGGACCGGTTATCTCATTGCGCTTTTGCGCTGGGAACGCTCGCGCTCGCCACGCTTCTTTCGGTCCCCGTGCCGGCGCAAGACCGTGCCCGCGGAGATGCAACGGACGGGAAAGTACAGGATTTGTATTCGCGCGCACGAACCGCTCAAGCGGCCGGCAACCTTTCGGAAGCCGCCGCACAATACGAAGAGATTCTCAAAATTTCGCCTCGCCTCGCCGCCGCCTACAACAATTTAGGCTCCATCTATGTGCAGCAGCACGAATTCCGTAAAGCCGCAGAGGTGCTCCAGCGTGGCCTTCAGATTAATCGGGACATGCCGTCAGCTTCCGCGCTTCTGGGTATCGCCCTTTACGAAATGGGCGATTATGCCGGAGCCAAGCCGCGTCTCGAGGTAGCCCTTCGCGCCAATCCCGAGGACGGCAACGCGGCGCTGTATTTGGCCAATGATCTGATTCATATCGGTGATTTCGAAAAAGCCGCAGAGCGCCTGCAAGCGCTCGCGCGCCGCGAACCGAAAAATCAGGAAGTTTGGTATTTGCTCGGCAAGGTGTACATGCAGCTTTCACAGGCATCGCTCGCCAAGTTGAACGAAATCGATCCCAATTCGTACCTGTCTCACCAGATTTCCGGCGAAGTCATGGAAAGCATGAACAACATGGACGGAGCCTTGCTCGAGTACAAACGAGCAGTGGAAGTCGCTCCCGACCGCCACGGCACGCACTATCATCTTGGAAATGCTTACTGGAAACTGCTGATGTGGGACCCTGCTCGAAAGGAATTCCTGGCTGAACTCGCGAACGATCCGCAGAATTGCCAAGCACAATGGAAGCTCGGCGATATTTTGCTCGAACAGCAAGCCGAACCGCAAAGCGCCTTAGCCGAACTCGACAAAGCGCTAGCCCTCTGCCCCGACTTGCCGGAAGCCCACGAGGATCGTGGCCGCGCTCTGCTGAAGCTCGAACGCTACGAAGACGCCGCCAAGGACCTCCAAATCGCCGCTACGGCCGATCCCGCTGAACCCCGTCCCCATTTCCTGCTCTCCCAGGCCTACCGCGCCTTAGGCCGCACCCAGGAATTCCAAACGGAAATGCGCACCTTCAGCCAATTGCAAGACGCATCCCAAGCCGCCAAAGCAGCACGCGCGAAAAAAATCCTAGAGAACAAGGAAACCGCACCCACTCCGTAAGCAGCCGTCATTTAAAGGTCAGGACCGACCGCATCAATCATCTTTGACGGCTCAAAGCTCACTTGAAGCGTAGATCCCTCGAGCTTGCAAACAAATGAGATGTTTTTCTCGTCAGCGCTTATCACCGGCTCGCCCGACGATGTTTTCTTGGGAAAGTAGAAAACCGCGGCCGTGACGAGAACTCCCTGAGCATCGCGCTCGTAGCGAACGTGGCTTGGGGACAGTTTGAGTTTGCTCTTTCTCATTTGTAACGAAGAGACGGTTTGAAAATACGTTTCATCGTGGCGGAAGAACGGCGCCATGTCCGTCGACTGGACTACGATCTGATATTCATCTTGCGGCTCGTTGGCATATTTGGCGGTGTCAACCCTCTTGCCGTCAATTAGCTCGGACTTGCGGGCCGACGCAGCGCGCATCACACGCGACGATGCCCAATAAACGTTCACATTCAGGTCGCCGCCAACTGTGCCTTCGCTCGCGCGTTCCAATTCGGTAGGAAGTTTCCTTGTTCCGGAAACAATCTTGTCATGAACGTCCTTCTCCGAAATCGGCTTCCAACTGCGCGATACCGTGGCGGTTCGCGACCACGGCGAATCAGTAAAAATGCGCTCGAGGTCCTTACGGTCCCATTCCTGATACGGTTTGCCCTGCCAGGGTGCATCAGTCGCTGAAGCAGCGGCGGCGAAAGCTGCGAACAACACCAAAAGGAGAAGCTGACCGAGCCCAGGAGATTTGGCAAGATTCACTGACTGTCTTGAATTCATCGTCACCTTCTCGAAATTGGGCGCCGCTGGGAAGTGAAACAGGGCCGAGATATTTCCTCGGCCCTGTTCCTCCAGGGTTTAGAAGGTGTAGCTTCGAATGGCTTAGAAGCTAACCTTGAAATAGGCTTGGCCACGCCTCGGACTGTTGCCTTGGCAAGGCGAGCCGCCATTGATGATCCCAAAGTTCGTGTTATCGACGTTTGTTTCTGGATTGCATGGCTGAGGACGGTTAAACAGATTGAAGAAATCCATTCTAAGTTCTGCGGTGACGCCCTCGCCAAAGAAGAACTTCTTTGCAAAGCCGCTGTCCAAGTTGTTGGACGACGCGGAGCGAAGTCCGCTGATATTTCGAGGCGTGTTCCCCGGGAAGAAACCGGGATCGGAGAATGCCGTCTGATTAAACACGGGAAGGCCTTTGTAATAGTTGTTGTAGTTTACGCTGAATCGCTGCCCGGAAACGAAATCGGCGCGATTGAAGCCGTTGCCGAGAGGATCGTTATTGTTGGCAAGGATGGAAAGAGGTGATCCGCTTGAAGCGCTAAATACGCCGCTCCATTGCCAACCGCCTATCAAGTTCTTAGCAAGTGATCCGCCCTTGTTCAGGAATTTCTTTCCGGGGCCGATGGGAAGTTCGTAAACGTAGCTAATATTGAGCAGGTGTGTTTGGTCGGCCGAACCCACAGTCCACTCCGACTTCGGATTGAACTTATTCAGAGCCCCAAAGTTGAATGTAGAGAAACCGCTGTCAGTGTTGGACATCGACCTGGACAGCGTGTACGCAACCAGGAAGCTTAGGCCATTTGAAAATCTCTTCTGTGTAGTTACTTGGAGAGAGTTGTAAAGAGAGGTGCCGTCTACGTCAAAGTTGTTGCAAATCCCTCCGCAGGAGCCGCTCGGGTTGTACTGCGGGAAGGGCAACAAAGCTTGGAACACAGTGCCAGTTGGATAGTTATTTCCGAAGTTGGCATAAGGACTAAAGAAGCCACTCGGATCCTTTGAAAACCCGGCAGCTTGCAGCGCAGTCTGGCCCGCCGCAGAATTCCACTGTGCCTCCAGAGGGCATCCCGCGCTGGTTCCGTCGCCGCTACGGTCCGGGCAGAATTGGGTGAGAAAAGTCGGATCGAGTTGGTTGATTGGGGTCAAGGCTGGGAGGTGGAGCGCTCTATTCCCTACGTAAGATGCGGAGAGGAACACATTCCAGGGTAACTCCCGCTGGATACCAGCGCTCCACTGCTGAACGTATCCGATGGGACCGGGGTCCTTTTTAAATTGCCGCAATGCGCCCGTCCCGTTGAATAGATCGGGCGTAAATGCTGTGGCAGCGGGTACGGCAAACGGATGGCTATCCCAAGTACAATCCGACGATACGTTGCAGTATCCCGGCAGGTTTGTAAGGTTGCCATTCACATTTGCGAGCCCGGCCAACAGGTTCCCGTAATTCACCGCAACTTTGTTGTTGCCATATTCATAGGCACCAGTGTCGAGACGGTTGATTGAGTATCCGCCGAGCAGTACTGTCTTATTAGTTAGCTTGTAGGCGAACCCGATGCGCGGGCTGAATTCGTGCCAATGAGTATCCGCTTGGCTAAACCCAGCGCAAGTGGGGCAGGTTCCGAGCACGGCGGCGGCACCAAGCAACGGCTGCCCTGTGCCGTTGCTGAGAGCTCCAGGGTTGAGTGTAGTCGGATTAAAGAAGGTGACCTGATTCGCGGGTTGCCCCTTTACAGCTTCTGCCGTGAACGGACGCAGGATATCCCACCGAACACCTACGTCGACCGTGAGTCGGGGCGTGATCTTGATGTTGTCCTGAATGTATGGGGCCAAGTAAAGATTGCGAAGTTTGGTTTCCAGTGCAAATTCGCGGAAGGCGCCATTGGGTTCACCGAGGAGGAAGCTAGCAAAGGCATTTCCTGTCGTGTTCAAGTTCGCATTGTCGCTCGTTGAGCGGCTGCTAAAAGAGAAGCTCCCGCCGCAATTCTGGCACTCGTGATCGTCTTGATAGGACCGGCGGATTTCCAAGCCAAAGTTAAACGTGTGGCGTCCATGAACCCATAGCACGTTGTTGTCAAGACTGATCCCAAGCTTCCTATTGATGGAAAATGTTTCACCGTTGTTCTGGGGGCCGAAGTGATCAACAGCAAACGGAGCCGGTCCGGTGAAATAAATGGAAGGCAGGACGCCCGCTCCGGGGTTCGCGGGAAAGTCTATTCCTGTGTGCTTGGGAAATTCATTGTTGATTTCCCCCATCCAGCCAAAACCGACACTGAGAACTAGATTGGGACTAAACGTCTTCGAATAGGTTGGGAAGAACCCGGTGCCGAGTCTGGGTTCCGCTTGAATGGAAGAAAGCTCGTTCCCGTATATGCTAATCGCTGCTGGAGTATCGAAGCTGTCTCTCCAATAGCTGACGTGCAATTTCTGTGTGTTCGTCAGATTATGATCAATCGAAAAGCCCCAAGACGTTTGCCGGGTCGGTAGAACTCCGGCCTGCGACTCAAAATTGCCCTGGAAAGGGGTAACGGGATTGTTGAAATCGGGGTCCGGAATCAATGAGATCAAGCTTGCGGATGCTGCGCTAAAGCAACCTTGCGGAATCTTGTTGCCAGGGAATTGCGTTCCAGGTAGCACACCCGGCAGAGCAGCTTGGCATGCTGCGCTGATCTGGGCCGGCACAAAGATATTAATCGGATTGCCGGACGTATCCGTCAGTGCACTAAAATCCCCTTGCTTCATCGCGGCTGTCGGAACAGTGCCTGTCCCGGAGGCCCCTTGGTTCTGCCGATACCATTCTGCGCTTACGTGAAAGAACGTCTTGTTCTTGCCGTTGTACACTCTTGGAATCCAGACAGGCCCGCCAACGGAAAAGCCATAGTTGTGCTCCTTGTCTGTCGGCACCGGGGTTCCCGCGGCTGCAACGTCGGTAGGCCGAGCATCGAAGTAATCATTCCTCATGATTTCAAAGCCGTCCCCGTGCAGCCGGTTGCCGCCCGACGCAAACTGGTAGTAGGCCACGCCTTGCGCGAGGCCGTATTGCGCTGAGAAAGTGCTGGTGAGCACTCGGAATTCACTGATCATCTCGTAGGGCGGATTGATATTTGATTGAAAGCCTTGCGTCTCAGATTGGTTCGCGTCAACTCCGTTGAACACAACTTCGTTTTGAAAGCTTACGCCGCCATTGATGCGATGCTCAAAGTTTCCACCTTGCACGCCGGGCGTCAGAAAAAGGAAATTATCAATTTGCCTGCCTCGTCCACCGAAAATGATAGGAAGCTCCTCTACCATTTTGCTTTCGACAACGGTTCCGATGTCAGGCTGGCTAGTTTCAAGTGCAATCGAACTGGCTGTGACTTCGACGACTTCTGTCGCAGCACCGGTCTTGAGCACGGCGTCCGCGGTCGCCTGTTTTCCGCCTGCTTCGACAATGACTTCATTGCTTTGCCAGCCGCGGAATCCCTGCTTTTCAATCTTTATCGTATAGGCTCCGGGGATTAGGTCGGTCACCGTATAGCTGCCGACGGAACTCGTCGTCGTTTTGGTCACGACGCCCGTCCCGTTATTGGACACACTGACTGTCGCATCGGGAACCGAAGCACCGGACTCGTCAGTGACCGTGCCTTGAATACCGCTCAGTGCTTGCCCACGTGCCGGTGCCGCAAACATCGCTAGGCACACAGCAACAACCAAACCTAATCCGAAAACCACTCCTGCGCGCATAACCCCACTGCAAAGCAAAAAACGCCCACGAAGTTCCATCGCGTCCCCCTGCTCGACTTTAACGATTTCGAACGAAGCTAATGCACCCCAGTGGCGCCAATGTTCTGCAGAACGCGGTGCCCGTCAATACACTCAGGTGTCATCTGTCCATTCCCATCCAACCTTTTGAATTTACGGGAGTTAATACGGAATGCGCCCGGTCATCGGCAACGCTACAGACTGTTACATCCGCACGAAAATAGGCGGAAACGTTAACGGAATTCGGTTCTCGACCTAGTGCGGTGCCAAAGAGATCTAAATTCTTACTCCGCTTTCGCCTCTTCCCCTTCGACGATTTGCGATATGCAGTCCACCGGTGGCGGCTTCAATACCTGGTGCAAGCCACCCGGCCATTCAATCTCCAATCCGTCTATCTTCGAAGCGGTTCCGATTCCAAAATGCACGCGCAAATCCGAGCTCGACCCGTAACTCCCGCCGCTCAGTACATCCATGCGCTGCCGAAATCCACCCGCCGTCAGAAAAACTTTCGCCCCGATCGCATCGCGCGGACTCTTCCGTCCACCAACTAATTTGAGCTCAACCCAGTGATTCGAATTCTTAACAACATTCCGCAGCAAAGTCGGCGTCGAACCAATGTTATTCACCACGACGTCAATCTTGCCGTCGTTGAACAGATCTCCGAACGCCGCTCCTCGCGCCGGAATCACGTCCGCCAGTCCACTCCCTGTCGCCGCCGGCACCTCTTCAAATTTTGTCCCATCAACATTTCGAAAAAGCTGCGGACGCTGCGCCCACGTCGTGCCCCATTCCAATTTGTCCGCGATCGGATACACATGTCCGTTCGCCACAAATAAATCTAACCTCCCATCGTTATCGAAATCCAAAAATCCCACACCCCATCCGAGAAACGGAATCGTCGGCCGCACCAGTCCCGCCTTTGCCGTGACATCGGTAAATCCAACCCCGCCGTCGTTGCGGAACAATATGTTGTAGTCATCAGAAAACGCCGAAATGTAGAAATCCTGCCGTCCATCACGATTAAAATCCCCGACGGCAATTCCCATGCTTGCGTGCGATCGCCCTTCGCCATCCACCGCGAGCCCGGACAGATAGCTCTGGTCTTCAAACGTGCCGTCGCCCTTGTTGTGGTAGAAAAAATTCGGTACCGAATCGTTTGCCACCAGCAAATCAGGCCAGCCGTCATCGTCTACGTCTACAAATAGCGACGCGAATCCGTACGCACCGTTGGGGTCCGACGCGCCGGTTTTTACGCTTACATCCGTAAATGTTCCGTCTCCATTGTTGTGAAACAAGTGATCCTGCTCTCCCACCAGCCCGATAGGCCCGCAAAACACATTCGCGCCCCGAAAATTGCACGCGCCCTCTGGAATCGGGCGATGCCCGGCAATCGGCGGATTGTCCGGATCGAAGTGAACGTATCCCGGAACAAACAAATCCAGACGTCCATCGCGGTCATAGTCTCCCCACGTCGCGCCGGTTGACCATCCAACCAACGCAACTCCCGCCTTTTCCGCGATATCCGTAAACGTCCCATCGTGATTGTTGTGGTAGAGTCGGTTCCTTCCGAAATTCGAGACGTAAATATCCGGCCATCCATCGTTGTCGTAGTCCGCAACCGCAACGCCGAATCCCCATCGCTCGTTCGCAACTCCAGCTTTCTCGGTCACATCCGTAAACGTTCCGTCGTGATTGTTGTGCAGCAGCATTGCGCGTGGCGGCTTTTCTTTTCCCTTCAGCGCGTCGAACGTCGATCCATTCAACAAATAAATGTCCAGCCATCCGTCATTGTCATAGTCGAGCAACGCAACGCCCGATCCCGGCGCCTCCAAAATCGTATTCTTCGCCGCACCGCCGGATACGTGATGGAACTTGTCCAGCCCGGCCATTCTTGTCACGTCCTCGAACACAATCGGTGCGCCATCCACGAATCCGCCAGCCGTTATCGGCCGATTGTTCGCATCACGCAGCGGGGCATACACTCCGCCCGTACGCACACCCGTAGGTTTCGGCGCATTCTGCTGAGGGCTTTGCCCCGCTACCACAGGAATTAGTCCCGTCAGGAATAAGGCGAGCGGTCCGACACGTATTAGGCGTTTGCGCGTTGAGTTCATCCTTGTGCGAAGTTTCGAAGTCTTAACCCGATGCGCACGTAGTGTCAATCGCCGGACAGCCGCATGGGCCGCTAACGCAGCATCGTTCGCGGGAAGAATGTGAGCCAGGTCTCCTGAAATCAATCATATAGACGGGAACACAAAGATGACACGCCGATGCATTGACACACGCCGAGCGCGCCCCAGAATGGAGGACCCTGCAGGTCATCTCTTCTCGCATGTTTCGGGGTGCAACTTAATGAAACGGAATTTTCCCATCTGTTTCCTGCTGCTGGCGCTCGTCGCGTCACCCGCGTCACCGCAGGAAAAATCGAGTTTGCCCGAGTCCTACAAGACTGCTCTGAACCGCTTGCAATCCCTTACCGCTGTCTCCGAATCAGAATGGCGTTTTCACTCCGACGTGCCTCATCCGGAAGACCCGGGCGCCAACGATTCCGACTGGCAACAAATGAAGGAAGGAGACTCGTGGAAAGATGGCGCGCGCGTCCTTCGGCGCTGGATTGAAATTCCGAGAGCAATCAACGGCTTCGACGCGCGAGGCTCGCGAGTCGAACTGATCTTGCGTTTCGAAAGCCAAGATGCGATGACCGTCACGGTCTTCTCGAATCGTTCTCAAGTCGCGCGAACCGACGAAGACATGCAGCAACCCATTCCCCTGACTGAATCCGCCGTCCCTGGAGACAAGTTCCTCGTCGCTGTCCGACTCGATGCCAACGCCGTCAACACGCGGCTTGCCGAGAGCCGTCTCCAAATCATCCCGTCGCAGAGTCGCCTTGATCCTGGTCTTGTACGGACTGAAATTCTTGCCGCGCGAGTCATGATTGAAGCCTACGAAGACGGCCGCGCCGAACGCGAAGCCACGCTTGATCGCGCCGTGGCGGCCATCGATTTCTCCTCACTCGACAAAGGCGATCAGGCCGGTTTCGACCAGAGCCTTCGCCGCGCACAATCCGAGCTTGAGAAATTGAAGCCCTGGCTGCAGCAGTTTGTCATTCGCGCCGACGGCAATTCACATATCGACATGGCCTGGCTTTGGCCATGGACAGAGACCGTCGAAGTCGTACGCAACACCTTTCGCAGCGCACTCGATCTGATGCGCGAATATCCCGACTTCAAATTCAGCGTCTCCGCCGCGCAAGCGTATTCCTGGATGGAGGAAAAATATCCTGACCTTTTCCACGAAATCGAGCAGCGCGTCAAAGAAGGCCGTTGGGAGATTGTCGGCGGCATGTGGGTCGAGCCCGATCTCAACATGCCCGGCGGCGAATCGCTCGTTCGCCAACTCCTCACCGGAAAAACTTACTTCCACCAAAGGTTTGGCGTCGATGTGAACATCGGCTGGAACCCGGACTCGTTCGGATACAACTGGCAGCTTCCCCAGATCTACAAACGCTCCGGCATCGACTATTTCCTCACCCAGAAACTCCTCTGGGCCGACGAGTTCACAAAATTTCCCTATCGCCTTTTCTGGTGGGAATCACCCGATGGCAGCCGCATTCTCACTTATTTCCCACACAACTACGCCGCGGACACCGACGCGCAGTACATGGCGAGCGACCTCGCGTTCTGGTCGAAATCCATCTATGGCGACGACATTTCGAAACAGCCGACCATGCTCCATCTATACGGAGTCGGCGACCACGGCGGTGGTCCTACTCGCACCATGTTGGACAATGCCTCCCTCTTAATGAAACCGGACGTGGTCTATCCAAAACTGGAATTCAGCACCGCAGCCGCCTTCTTCAACGAACTGGAAAAGAAATTACCGTCTTTGAAGGTTCCCGTCTGGAAAGACGAGCTCTACTTTGAATACCATCGCGGCGTTTTGACTACTCAAGCCGAAACGAAGCGCCGTATCCGTACTACAGAAGAGCTGCTCCTGAACGCCGAGAAATTCTCTTCCTTCGCTTCGCTCTATGGCCGTGCTTATCCTGCCGAAGATCTTGATCAATCCTGGAAACGCCTTCTCTTCGACGATTTTCACGACATCTTTCCAGGCTCTGGAATCGCAGTGAACTATCTCGACGCCAAACGAAACCTCGAAGACGTCGGTCGAACCGGAAGCGCCATTCTCTCCGGTTCGTTGAGCGAACTCTCCGCGCACATTCGCACGACAGGCCCCGGCGTACCCATTGTCATCTTCAACCCTCTCTCTTGGACGCGTTCGGAAGTCACGGAAGTCGAAGCACAGCTCCCGTCACCGGCGAAAGCGGTCGAAGTCACGGACGAAACTGGCAAAATTGTTCCGTCTCAGGTCATCGCCCAAAACAAGGAAACAAATCGCGTTCGCGTCCTACTTCTTGCAAACATTCCGTCTCTCGGATACAGAACTTATTTTGTTCGGGCAGCGGCACAAACGATGCCAGCCTCGGCCGCCGTCAAAAGTACCGCTGACTCCCTTGAGAACGAATACGTCCGTGTGAAAATCGACCGCGCCACCGGATGCATGACCAGTTTGTTCGACAAAAAGACAATGACCGAGTCTCTCGCCACTCCCGACACCGACACGGGTGGTCCAAAATCTTCCATCTGCGGAAACCTGCTGCAAGCCTTTCAGGACAAACCAAAAGCCTGGGATGCGTGGAACATCGACGCCGATTTCGAAAAAGTGCATTGGGACATTATCACCGCCGACGAAATAAAACTCGTCGAATCCGGCCCGCTTCGCGCCATCCTCCGTATCAAACAACGCTTCCAGAACTCCTCTTTCGTCCGCGACATTATTGTCACCGCCGGTTCTCCTCGCGTCGATGTGAAAACTTCCGTCGAATGGAACGAAAGGCACATCTTGCTGAAAGTCGGCTTTCCGCTCAGCGCGCGCAACGACAAAGCAACTTTCGAAATTCCATATGGCTCCATCGAACGCCCGACCACCCGCAACACTCCTTCCGAGCAGGGAAAGTTTGAAGTTCCCGCCCTGCAATGGGCCGATCTATCCGATTCGAAGCACGGACTCAGTCTTTTGAACGACAGCAAGTACGGCTACGACGCAAAAGGCAACGTCCTGCGCCTCTCTTTACTTCGCTCGCCGGAATGGCCCGATCCCCACGCCGATGAAGGCCATCACGAATTCACTTACTCGATCTTTCCGCACGCCGGCACTTGGCGCGACGCGCTAACCGTTCGCCAAGGCTACGATCTTAATTACCCACTTCTCCCGCACTCTGTCGAGAAGCATGCTGGTTCCCTTTCCGAAACTCATTCGTTTCTGGCGCCCCAACAAGACAACATCGTCGTTACCGCGCTCAAGAAAGCCGAGGATTGCGATGACTTTGTCATCCGTTTCTACGAATGGGCGGGAAAGTCCGGTGACGTCCATCTGAAATTTTCGGCGCCGATCCAATCCGCTCAGGATGTGAATCTCGTCGAGAAGCCCGTTGGCCGGCTAACGGTGCAAGGCGACAGCGTTGTCGTCCCAACCAGGGCCTACGAAATTCGAACGGTGCAGGTCCGGCTCTCTCGCCAGGAAAGTTCTCATTAGGCGATTGTCGGCGCAGAAAAGGACACGACCCTGAACACCTACTTGTGGCGATGCGCGATTGTCGGGGCACTCGGCGGCCTGCTCTTCGGTTTTGATACCGCAGTGATCTCGGGCACCACTCATTCCCTCACTCTCCAGTTTGCTTTGACGCCGGCAACCCTGGGCCTCACGGTTTCGATGGCGCTTTGGGGAACGGTTATCGGCGCAGGCTGCGCTGGCGTCGTGGGCCAGCACATGGGGGGACGCGAAACACTGCGGCTTTTGGCCGCCCTTTATCTAATCTCCTCTATCGGCTGCGCGTTCGCTTGGGGTTGGTATCCCCTGCTCGCCGCTCGCTTCATGGCCGGCCTCGCGATCGGCGGCTCTTCCGTCCTGGGGCCCGTCTACATCGCAGAAGTCTCGCCCGCTCCTCGACGCGGCAGGCTCGTCGGCCTGTTTCAAATCAACATCGTCGTGGGGATCCTCCTCGCCTACTTTTCAAATTACTGCGTCGCCAGAACCGGCCTCGGCAATGAAGAGTGGCGCTGGCAACTCGGTGTCACCGCTGCACCGGCACTGCTTTTTCTCTTTTTGCTCTTTGGAATTCCTCGCAGCCCCCGCTGGCTAGCCACAAAAGGCCGGTTGGACGAGGCCCGGCGCGTTTTGGAAATGACCGGCTCCCGAAATCCCGAAATCGAATTGCAGGAAATTGCGCAATCGATCGATCTGGAGAAATCGCAGGCTTCCGAGCCTGTCTTCGCGCACAAATATCGTTATCCGATTTTTCTTGCCATCACGATCGGCATGTTCAACCAACTCTCCGGCATCAACGCTATTCTTTATTACCTGAATGACATTTTTGCCGCCGCCGGCTTCAGCAAAGTTTCCGGAGAACTTCAGGCTGTCGCAGTGGGTTGTATGAACCTCGCCGCGACTCTCTTCGCAATGACCTTGATCGACAAGATTGGCCGCAAAACGCTGCTGCTAATCGGCTCGGTCGGAACAGCGATTTGCCTCGCCGGAATTTCTGCCATTTTCTTTATGAACCGTCACCAAGACTATCTGCTCTGGTTGCTGCTCGTTTACATCGGTTTCTTTGCGATCTCGCAAGGCGCCGTCATCTGGGTTTATCTCAGCGAAGTTTTTCCCACTCGCGTTCGCGCAAAAGGCCAAAGCCTCGGCAGTTCCACGCACTGGATCATGAACGCCCTCATCTCGGGAGCATTCCCTCTGTGGGCAAACTCCTCCGGCGGCTTCCCATTCCTCTTTTTCGCCATGATGATGGTTCTGCAATTTGTCGTGGTTTTGTACTTCTATCCGGAGACAAAGCAAATCACGCTGGAAAGGCTGCAAGCGCGGCTGGGCATTGAGTAAACGGCAGCGCAAAACCCTACCTTGATTGTCTGCCGGTGGAATTTGAAAAGGAGTCGTGTCAGAGGGCAGAGTCGACTGCGGTTCCCGCTGCGGCAAATACCGTGTCTATCTCGGCTTGCGCAATCGGTAGGAACGAACGAACAACCACGGCATCGAATTGCGTCCCGCTTGACGCGATCAGCCTTCTCGCGGCCTCGTCGAATGGCAGGCCTTTGCGGTAGGGGCGCGACGACACCATTGCGTCATAGGCATCGATGACACAAACGATCCGCGAAACGATCGGAATCTCCGAGCTTCGCAATCCCGCCGGATAACCGCTCCCGTCCACACTTTCGTGGTGATGGAGAATATCTAATGCCGCCGACTCAAATCCCGGCAGCATCCGTAGCACTGCCCATCCATAGTCCGGATGTTTCTTGATTAGCGCGTATTCGTCCGCATCGAGCTTGCCTGGCTTGCGAAGAATCGCATCTGGAATTCCTACTTTCCCGATGTCGTGCAGCAATGCTGCCACTTCCAGATTGCGCAGCGTGTTCTCGTCCAGCCCCAGCTCTTGGCCAACGCGTAGGCCCCATTCTGCAAGCCGCGTGCTGTGCACTCCCGTATTTAGGTCTTTCAAGTCCAGAAGTTGATTGAACGCGCAAATCACTGAATTGCGCAAGCTTGATACCTGCTCTTCCAGAACCTTCACGCGAAAACCTTCCGGCGACGGGATCGACAACTCGCCGGAAGGCATCGACAATGGGTTACCGGGATTCAATCGTTCACCAGCTGACGAGCCAGGCCGAGAGCGCCTGGTAGGTATCCAAGCGTCCATGATTGAGGTCCGGTGTCAGCGTGCGTCCGTGCGACAACGCGCTCGCAGCTTTGCTCTGGGTTAAGCCGGGTTTCAGATCAAGGCACAGCGCCACTGTCCCGGCAACGATCGGAGAGCTGAACGAAGTCCCCGACGAACTGCCATACGTTCCACCCGGGTATGTACTAATGATGTTTTCACCCGGCGCCGCAATCCATACGTCGGCAGTGCCGTAGTTTGAGAACGAGGACCGTGTGTCGTAGTTCGTGGTCGAAGCCACACCGACGACGTTTCCGTTCAAAGCTGCCGGGTACACTCGCGCGCTCGTGTTTTCATTGCCGGCTGCGGCAACAAGAATCACGCCCGATTGATTCAGTCGCGAAACCGCATTCGAAAGCGCGCTCGACGGTACCGAGAGGTCGAAGCTCATGTTGACTACGTTCGCTCCGTGTTGCTGCGCGTAGTAAAGCGCCGCAATGATGTTGGAGAGATACGCCGTGCCATCCGAAGAGAATGCCTTCAGCGGCAGGATTTGCGCCTTTGGAGCCACCAAGTGGATCAATCCGGCCGTCATCGTTCCATGTCCGAACGCAACGTACGGGCTGCCATCAAGAACAGCCGCGGTCGACTGATCCAGCACTGCCGCCGTCGACTGCTGCACCACGACGGGCTGTTGGTCCTCTGAATTCTGGTCAATCGGCCCATTCGGCAAACCAGCGACGTCTGTCCACTCCGACGCTCCCGCTTGATTCCGCGTAAAGTCGTATCCAGGCAACAACACGGGAACAAGCGCGGGATGATTCACATCCACGCCCGTGTCGATGACCGCCACAACTCCTCTGCCGCTCACGCCAAAACCACCCTGCGAGTCCCGGAGCCGGATAATGTAGGTCGCCGGTTGAGCCGCATAGCCGTGCCACACCACAGACCCGTAGTAATTCACCGGCGCTGTATCAGATAGCCCTGTGCCCGGCTGTTGCTGTGAAATCTTCGGCAGAGGCAAAACTTGATCGGGTTCGACGCTCTGAATTCCAAGGAGCGCTTGCAGCAAATTGCCAACGGTATTTAAGAGGTTTGCAACGAGGTTTTGCGAAGAAGTGACCAGATACGTCTGGCCTACGTTTCCGTCCAGAGAGCCTTGCACCGTGCATCCTGCGGAGGCGCACAGTCTCAAGACGCTCAAAAGTCCACCGGTCGTTCGGACGATGTACCTCTGATTTGTGGCCGATACGCTCGTACATGTCATTACGGTCAACGCGGCGACGACTGCAAGTTTGAGGGAGAGTTTTTTCATATAGTTTTAGTCCGTTGCAGGAATCCCTGCGGCCCGCCCGTATTTCTCAGATTTCGAATGCCCCTCAAGCGTCGCGAATCTTCCGAAATCTGCCTATGGTACGGGTGGCTCTTAGTGACTGCTCCTTTGGTTCACAGATTCTGGTACAGAAGTACCAGGAAACTTTTTAATCCACGGCGCTGAACGAATCGCCGCCGCGCGTCGGCCCCGGAATGTACGTCAGCGCATCGCGCAGCGAGACAACAATCGCCTTTTCCGAATGCCCCAGGAACGTAAGTTCCAGGTCGCCGCGATTTTCAATCTCACCCTGAAATTCACCGAAATTATTGGTGACCGTCTGAATCGTCTGTCCGCGCCGATTCGAAAGCGTCACCGGTATTCCCCGCGCAATCGAATCCGGCTGGGACGTGTCCATTAATTGTCCCGTCACCGACAACCGGGCTTCTCCCGGCTTGGCCTCAATATTCACGTCAATCTGAAACGGGTTCGCCGAAAACAACATCTGGCGGCTCTGCATTCCGGCGGATCGCGCGCCGGCCACGGCGGGCGTCCGAAAACTGTCGTAAATGACTTGCGCGACAATCCCGGCGAATCCAGGCGTGGCTTCAAATCCGGCATTCGCAAACGCAGCCTTCGCTATGCGGACCGTGTCGACGGGTGGCTGAAACTTTGCCTCGAGTGCGGCCGAACGCTGCACCTTTCGCCAAGTCGCAACTCGTTCCTTGCACCGCTCGCAGCCTGAATCCAGGTGTGCCTGCATTTCGTGCTGCGCGGGCGCCTGGCCGGCTCCGTTTACGAAATCAATCCATTGCTCTGGCGAATAATGGGTCATCGGTCGTTCTCCCTCAGAAGGTTACTTTCTCTAATTACCCGGTGCGGGCCGGGTCTCCGTACACAGATAAGGGGTAGGCAGGGCCCTCAAAAATACCGGTTTCGCAGAATTCAGTTAAGTCTTTTACTATCCATCAGTTGGCCTGTCAGAAAGAACGGCGCCCAAAAGTAAGGATGAGGGTGGCTCGCCCGAATCTCCTGCATCGCGGTCCGCAGCGAACCAGCCATGTCCTTCGAGGCCATGAACTGCGCGTAGAAGCACCTCATCAGTTCCGCCGTCGTTTCATCGTGTACATCCCATAGCGAAAGCAGCAGCGTCGAGGCGCCCGCGCAAAATAAACCACGCTGCAAGCCCAGCAGCTCGTCGCCCGCGGCCACCACATTCATCCCCGTCGCGCAGCCGCTCAATGTCACGAGCCGCGCCGGAATTCTCATTTGGTACAGGTCATAGAGATAGAGGTAGCCATCCCCCAGTCGGATTCCCGAAAACATCGGGTTATCCTGCCGGTATACGCCGTGTGTCGCGACGTGCAAAATCCCGACGGAGGCTCCGCGGTCTCGCAGCGCCGCAACCGTGGCCTTGTCTCCCGCAATCAATTCCGACCCCGGCAATATCTCCGCCACTGCCCTCACCTCGACGTCAATTTCCGGCGCATTTTGATCCGCTACGCCAAATACTACCGGCTGCAAATTCGCATTGGCCTCTTTCCTCTGGCACAACGCAAAAATCGTTGCGCTCGGCGCGTACGAAATAGTGAAATCGTCGCAAAGATATCTTCCGGACTGTCGCAACGCGTGAAATGGCAGGAAATGCAGCGGCCCGTGCGGAACGATAACCAAATGGGTGCACCCATTCAGGAGCGTCCGAATCGGCGCAATCAGCTCGTTGTACAAAATCTCCAGGTGGGATTCCGCCGCGCGCTGCATCGGTTCCACAAACCTCTGTGTGTACGAAGTACCCATGCGGAATTTAGAGAGTTGGAAGCGCAGCAGCTGCAGCGCATTTTGAATCCGTGAAAGCACGCTCACCGAAACAATTTCCATTTTGCTTCGCGTAACCACCGCCGCAATCAGCCTGTCGCCCGTCGAATAGTATTCGACAATCGCCGCGTGCTCCGGCAGGCATTCTCGCAAATAGCGCAACGAGAAATCCGTCGGCGCCTCAAGGGTCGCGTTCTCCCGCTCGTGCGCCGGCAATTCCCGCAGCGTTCGCATCAACTCTTTCTCGTGCGCTTGCGCCTGCTCGTGCAGCGTCGCAATCCGGTTCTCCGCGTTGTTTTCCGCACCGAGTTGCTCCAATTCAATTCGGTGGTAATACCAGTTCAGGTCCTCGCGCAAATCGCGGATGCGCCGCACCAGATTGCTCTGCCCCGTTTCGCCCATCGGCAAGCTCTGGCCGCTGCGAAAAATCATTTCGCTCATGCTTCGCGATTTCGCCGCCTCGATGCACGCAAACGCCTCGGCTGTAGACTCCTCACCCGCCGCGCCCGCCAGCAAAATATCCACGAGGGCTTCGTACACTTGCAGTCGGTTTCGTCCAAACGAAATCTTCAGCTCTTCCGTATGGATTCTCGTTCGCAGCGATTCCAGCGCAAGCCGCGCCATTTGGTAGGAATTGTGCGCCGCGGCAAGGTCGCCTTTCTCTTGTGCAAGTTGTCCCAGCAGAAATTGCACTTGATACTCGAGCACCGGCGTCTTGATTGCCGACAAGCGCTCCACGGCCGCTTCCGCCTGCTTTTGCGCTTCTGCCGCATCCCGGAGCTGCAGCGCAATCCGTGCCAGCAATAGGTGCGCAATCACGGCTTTACTGCGTAGCTTCGCCTCATCAAAAAATGCCGCCGCCGACACAGAGAGCCGCCGAGCTTCAAAGTGGCGCCCTTCGTGAAAAAGGAGTAGCGCTTGGTACAAATCCAGCAGTCTCGGCCAAACGCGGTTCGCTTCCTTCGCGAACATTTCCCGCGCCTTCGCAAAAAGCTCGAGCGCTTGCACCGCTTTTCCCTGCTGGCCGTACGCGGTCGCTTCGTTCGCAAGTGTTTTCGCGGCCTCGTAGCGCATCCCCTGCGCTTCAAAGCGCAAAAACCCTTCATGAGCGATCGTCCGCGCTTCTTCACTCAGATTCAGCTCCAGATAAACGTCGGACAAATCCAGGTGGCACAGCGCAAAGTGGTAAGCGTCGCCCGTCGCCTCGCACGCGCGCCGCGCCGCATACAGCCTCTCAATTGCACTTCCATATTCACCGCGCAGGTAATAGAGATACGCCACGTTATAGTCCGCTTGTGCGACCAGCAGCGGCATCCCCGCCTTCTCGCAGACTTTTCGCGCTTGCTGGTAAGACGACAGCGCTCGCGGGAAATCGTTCAAACTGATCAGGCATACCGCCATGTTGCTCAGCACCACGGCGATGCCCTCAACGTCGCGATGCTCGATCATTCCCACATACGCACGTTCGTAGTGCGCCAGCGCTTCTTCGAAACGGTCTTGCCGGTGAAAAATGTTCCCGGCGTTGATCTCCAACCGCGCGATCCGCCATGGATCGCCCAGTTCGGTGAATATTTTCCGCGCTTGCTCGGAAGCTTCGTAAGCCCGCTCGTACTCTCCCATCAGAATCAGCGGCTGAATCGAGGTGCTCAGAGTGCGCGCCGCTTCCTTCTGGTTCCCCGCCTGCAAATACATCTCGAGCGCTTGGCCGTGGTGAACGACGGCTTCTTTGTGGTCGCCGCTTGCGTAAAGCGCATTCGCCTTGGCTCGCAGCCCAAATGCAATCTCTTCTTTCCCGCCCAATTTATTCGCGATGAGCAGCGCCGATTCCGCCAGCGCTCGCGCCTGGTGGATATCCACTCTGACCCGTTCAACAACTTTCGCCGCCAGTTCCGTCACCGTTTCTGACGCAAGTAGCGTTGGGTTTGTCGCAAGGATTTGTTCCCGGTCGGCCTGACTCTGTGTGCGAGCCAGCTCCTCGATCAGCGATTCGCGGGAGGACGTTGCCTCCGGTCCGGCCGTCATGAAAATCCCAATTCATCGAGTCGTTTCCGCAACGTCTCGATGCACTTCTGCCGCGTCAGCCCAATCGATCCCACGGCAAGCTTCAATTCATTCGCCACTTCGCTGTAGGGCCGCGCAGGACTTTCAAAAAAAAGCATCTCAACCAATTTTCGGCAACGTGGCGCGAGCCCGGTCATCGCTTCGCGCAGTATCTGCTCTTCTTCCGTTTGTCGCAGAAGCTCTTCCGCCATCGGCGGTATTTCCGGTTCGGGCAGTCCCACTTCGCCGTCGCGGCTCACAAGGCGCTGCTGCTGCCTTTTCCAGTGATAGCACTGGTGGTATGCCACCTGAATCAGCCATTTCGGCAATGCGCGCGGTTCGCGCAAACCCGGAAGCCGCGTCAACAGCTCCATGCACGTTGCTTGAAAAACATCTGCCGCTTCCTGCGGCGGCATTCCATACTTCACCGGAATGGAATAGATCAGCGCCTTATACTTGTCTATCAGCTGCGACCACGCTTCCTCCTTCCCCTCGAGACACCGCTTCACCAGCGCAGCGTCCGATATCGATCGCAGCGCCGGTTGCTCGTTTTCAGTGGTCACAGGACTCACTTGCCGCCGGTCTCCGCTGCGTTTCGCAAAAATAAATTCTCTGCATTCCACAACGCGTAGGGCTCCAGCACGGTCGGCTGGAAGTTCCCCACATTGTCCTTGGCGCCCACCAGGATGTCCGGCGTTGCCAGAAAAATGAACGGCTGGTTCTCATCAAGAATCTGCTGCACGCGGTCGTAACTCTTCTTTCTTTCTTCAAAACTGTTCGCAACCAGCTGCTGCTCCATCAGCTTATCAATTTCCGCTTCCCAGGCAGTCGCCGGATGTGCTTCGGACGGATTCCACAAATGCGTTCCGCCGCTTGAAAGCCACACGTTGATGTCGGAATTGGGGTCCGCGTCAAAGCTCGCCAGCCCCAGCACGCAGGCATCGTAATCCTTCGTCTGATTCACGCGGTCTAGCAGTGACCGGAACTCCAGCGGCACCACCTGCGCTCGTATCCCCAGCTGTTTCAAATCGTCTGCAATCAACGTCGCCATCTTCGTTCGGTCGGCGTTCGAAGCGCTTGTCAGAATGGAAAATTCAACCGGGCTGGAGTGTTGATCGACTAACATCTGATCCCCACCTGAACCATCCTTCCAGAAAAACCCGGCCTGATGCAAGAGGTCGCGCGCACGCTCCAACGAACGTGCCGGATGTTTTATCTCCGTATTCGCCCACCGCTTATTTCCCGGCGTCACCGGTCCCCACAAAGCCGCGCCCCGCCCCTGATAAACCAGCCGCACGATCGCCTGGCGATCCACAACTGCCGAAATCGCTTGCCGGAATCTCACTTCCCGGAACCATTCCTGCCTTCGCGCGGCTTCAGGGGAGCTCTTGGTGCCCGTATCGTTCAAATTGAAGAAAAGAAAGTTGTACTCAAGCCCCGGGCCTGCGTCCGTCATCGAATACCCGCGCGCTTGCCGCGAAAGCACGGCAAAATTCTCCGCTCCCAGTCGCGTCACAATATCTGTTTCCCCGGACTGGAAACGCAAAACCTGCGCATCGGCGCTTGGCACAAACAGAAAAACAATCTCGTCAAGATAGGGCAGCCGGCTCCCCTTCGAATCGGTCTTCCAGTAGTAAGGATTGCGCTCCAGCACAATCCGCTGCCCTGCCACGTACTCCTTCAGCCGAAATGGCCCAAGCCCCGCCCACTCGGCGGGCGGAACAGAAACACCGCCGAACTGCGCCAGCTTTCCTTCCCGATACGGCTTTTCCAGCAAATGGCGGGGAAGAATCGCTAGCCCGTCAAACAGCCGGTCGCCCACGCCATAAGGCTTCGCCAACCGAAACACCACGTGATAAGCATCTACCTTGTGGACTTCGATCGGCTTTCCGCCAACGATCAGAAGGTCTCTCTGTGGGGCATGAATCGCCTCATCCAGATAAACTCGAAACGTAAAGAGAACGTCATCCGCGTCCAGCGGCTTCCCGTCGGAAAATTGCAATCCACGGCGCAGCTCGATTGAATATTCCAACCCGTCTTTCGAAACCTTGCAGCTTTTTGCCAATCCTGGTTCCGTCAGCTGCGAACTTCGATTGATGTGAATCAGGTCGGCCTGCATCACTCCAATCACTTCGCGCGACGGCGCATCCGCCGCAATAATCGGATTCAGAGTCTTAGGCTCGGCACGCAGCGACAACACAAGGCGCCCGCCTCGTTTGCCAACCGCTTCGTGGCTAACTAGGAATTCCGTCTTGGTAGTCTGTTGGCTTTGCGGAAATGCTTCTGCTAGGCAAGGAAAGGGGCCGAAGGTCAGCACCACTCCCAGCCACGCTGTTGTTCTTCGAATCGCGTGCAGACACTTCGGGGTCATATTGCCTGCCAGAAGGGGGCCTGTACCCTACAAATCCATCTTCGCAGCGCGTCGCCCTTCCTGCAATGCGCTCGACAGGGCTAAGTACCCGAAGAAGAACGGCACCATTGCCACTGCAGGCAAGTACATCCACCAATAAGAAGACAGCACGCTGTATTGCTGCAGGCTGCTCAGCAAGTTCCCCCAACTCGGCGCCGGTTCGGGTATGCCCAGTCCAAGAAAGGAGAGCGTCACTTCGGCTAGAACATATTGAGGAATCAGAATTGCCGCCTGCGTCAGGATGACGCTCTTTGTCTGCGGCAGGATGTGTCGCCTCAAAACATACGCATGGGAGGCGCCAAATCCCCGTGCTGCCCGAACGAAATCCCGCTCCTTCGCGCTCAGAGCCACCCCGCGCACGAGCCGCGCCGGCCTCGCCCATCCCAGCACGCCAATCGTTATCACAACGATCAAAAATGCCTTCACCGGGCTCACTAGCAGCGGCAAAAAAGCCCGTACCCCGAACAGCAGATACAGCCACGGCAATGCCAAACACAACTCCGCCAATCGCATAGCGATCGAATCCGTCCAACCGCCGAAGTACCCCGAAACGCTTCCCACGATTGATCCGGCAAGCAGCGAAACAGAAGCGGCTAGCACTCCCGCAAGAAGAGAAATCTGTCCGCCATAAAGAATCCGCGAAAAAAGATCCCTTCCGTAGCCGTCCGTCCCCAGTAAATTTGCCGTGCCCCCGTCCGCTCCGAACAAATGGCCCTTCGCGGCAATGACGCCGAGCAACCGGTACGAAGCCCCAGACACGAAAAACTTTAGTGGGATGGACGTCGCACAGTCATCTTCATACTGATCGAAAGAACCCGCTCGCAACCGCTGTGCATAGACAAAAGGACGCGGATGGAACTTCCCCTGTCCGTCCACAAAATGAATCCTTGCCGGTGGTGCGTAAGGCCGCTCGCGGTCCTGCCGAATCGGGTCGTAAGGAGCCACAAAGCCGCCAACCAGCACGATGCCATGCAGTAAAACCAGCAACAGCAGGACTAATCTCTGTTTTCGCGGAGGGCTCTTCATCGCTCACTCCGTCCGTATCCGCGGGTCGGCCCAGAACAACAACACGTCCGCAATAAAATTCCCGCCAACCAGAAAAACCGTCGAAAGCAGTACCCCGCCGATTACCACATACAAGTCACGCGCCAGAATCGCTTCCAGTAAAAACGGCCCCAGCCCCGGCCAACTCGTTATGACCTCCACCAGTAGCGATCCGCTCAGCAGCGCGCCAATGCTGAATCCAAACAGCGAAATCAACGGATTTGCCGCAGCCCGCAGCGCGTAATGCCACAACAATCGCCGCCGCGGAATTCCGTGCGCTGCCGCCGCGCGCACGAATCCTTCCTCGAGCGCCTCGGCAACCGCGGACCGTACATGCCTCACCAAAACCGGCTGTGCGCCCAGAACAAGAATCGCCACCGGCAAAATCATGTGCAGCAACAAATCCCATAACTGCGCCGAGAAAGGCATCCCTTCGCTGCCAACGGAAACCATCCCACCCGTTGGCAACCATCGCGTCTTCACCGCGAAAATCAAGAGTCCCAGCCCCAATGCGATGTCCGGAATCACCAGCAAAAACGCCGACGCTCCCGTCACCACGCGGTCCACCCACCGCCCGGTATATTCCGCGCTCCACACACCCAAAGGCAAGGCGATGCACCATGCCAGGAGCGTCGAAATAATAGTGAGCAGCAGTGTGTTCCGTGCGCGCACCGCGAGCAGGGGCGAAACCGGCGCGTTATACGCGAACGAATAGCCCATCTCCCCGTGCGCCAGCGATTTCAGCCAAGCCGCATAGCGAACGGCGAGCGGCTTGTCGATGTCGTAGTGAGCCTTCAGCGCAGCAAGGGTCTCGGAAGAAATCTGCGGATTAAGCCGCATCTCATCGAAATAATTTCCCGGCGCTAATGAGGTGAACAAAAACGCCAGCACGCTCGCGCCTGCCAGAAGAAGTGCAGCATGAAGAAAGCGCCGCAGCAGGTAGCGCATCAAACTGCCGGCCTTTGGTTAAACTTGCCGCTCACACCGGTCGAGCAAGCAAGCAACTCTCGCGTCGTCGCATGCTTTGGCGCCCGAACAATTTTCTCCGTCGATCCCCTCTCGACGATGCGGCCGCTTTCCATCACAACAATTTCTTCGGAAATCCGCGCCGTCATCACCAAGTCGTGAGAAATCAGAACAATTGCCGGCCGTTCCGCCGCAAGAGCCGCCTTGGAGCTTGAGTCGAGCAGCAAATTCGCAATCTGCGCTTGCACGGAATAATCCAGCGCGGAAAGCGCTTCATCCAGAATCAACACTTTCGGTTGAAGTGCCAACGCGCGCGCGATTGCCAATCGCTGCCGCTGCCCGCCGCTTAAATCCGAAGCCATTCGGTCAACAATATTCCCCGGCAAACCGATTCGCACCAGCAGCTCCGCGCCCCGTTCGCGTCGCTCTGCGGCGTTCCATGTTCGTTGCAGCATCCACGGTTCTTCCAAAACTTCACCGGCTGTAAATTTCGGATTGAACGCGCTCGACGAATCTTGAAACACGAGCTGTATCTGCGGGCGGACCTCCCGCAACTCACTCTCATCAACCTGCGTCAAATCACGATTCAGAAATCGGATCGCGCCGGAATCTGGCTTTTCCACGCACGCAAGGCACAATGCCAGCGTCGATTTTCCCGAACCCGACACGCCAACAATTCCAATCCGCGCACCCGCCTGAATCTCAACACTGACTCCGTCGAGCGCGCGAACAGCAGCGTCCCTTCCGCCTAAACGCCGCGAGGGATACTGCTTCACCAGATTCTCCGCTGTCAGCAACACTTCCATGTTCAGCAGCCACGCCGCTTCAACCGCCAAACTTGAAGCAGCGAACCTTTCCGCCGTTCTCAATCTCGTAAATTTCCGGCGCGCGTTCGCTACAAATCTTCATCCTGTCCGCGCAACGCGGTTCGAACGCACAGCCTTTCTGACGCGCCGACAAATCCGGTGCCTCACCGGCAATCATGGGTATCCGCTCATCATTTCGAACGACTTCGCTTCCCCGCAACGTCGGCCGGCATTTTAGCAACGCTTGCGTATACGGATGCCCCGGCGCCTTCAGCACTCTCTGCGCGTCGCCGTCTTGAACAATCTGCCCCGCATACATCACCACGATTCGATCCGCAAATCCCTCCAGCAATTCCGCCGAGTGCGTGATAAAAAGTATCGTCAACCCTCGTTCCCTCTGCAGCTTTTTCAAAAGCTCCACAATCTCCCGCCGTGTCACCGAATCCAGAGAAGCCGTCGGCTCATCCGCAATCAGCAATTTCGGCTTGCACACAATCGCCTGCGCGATCGCGATTCGCTGCCGCTGCCCGCCGCTCAATTGGTGTGGGTAAGAAAAATAGATTCGCTCCGCCTCGCCGCCAAAAATCAAATCGAGCAGTCCGCGTACCGACGCGCGGCGCCCTTCTTTACCCTCCCCGCCATGCGCCCGCAACACTTCTTCAATCTGCTCGCCAACTCGCATCATCGGATGCAGCGCCACGCCTGGCTCTTGAAAAATCAACGACACCTTGCTTCCGCGAACCCGCTCCAATTGGTCGCGTTCCAGCTCCAGTAAATTCGTTCCCTGCAAAACCACCGCGCCCGCCTCAATCACACCGTTCACCGGCAACAGCGCCAGCAGCGACGCAGCCAGCGTGCTCTTCCCCGATCCCGATTCGCCCAACACACCGACAATCTGCCCGCGCGTCATTTGCAGGTTCGCTCCCTGCAGCGCAAACACCTCCCCGCCGCCCGGCGGCCGGTAGCGCACGCTCAAATTCTGTACCTCCAAAAGCAGTTCCATATCGGGAAAAGCCTATCGGACCCGTCAAGTCATGCTCGGCCAGAAGCCGCAGCAGAACAACCAGTGCCCTGCCCGTTCGCGAACTAAGAGTAATCGCCGACTCACCCTCCGCCGCCCCGCCGTCAACCCTTAGATCATTGTATCTTCTCTGGTTTCAATAAGTTACAGGATGGTATTTTTAGTCCTCCTCCTTCCCCTTTATATTCCGAAAGGCTAATTCTCGCGCCCGGTTCCGAGCCTTCGACATGAAATCGACCAGACCGCAACTCGAAAGGACCGAACATGAAACGCGTCACCATCGCGACTTTGTTTTTCACCTTGGCCGCCACAGCCCAAGCCAAGGATAAGCCTGCCTTCGAAAAAGGCATGCTCTTGCAAATGGATTCCTCCTCTTGCGGCTACGCCGAAAAGGACGGCAAGACCATCGCAGGCCAGATCTTTGGCACCGACGGCCAGCACAAAAACACGAAAGAAGTCCTCTGCCAGGAATACATTCTCAAATCCGAGCGCGTCATCTACCGCATTCGTCCCAAAGACGACAAGCATCCCATTCTCTTGCCCGTCGGGGAAACCGCGGAATTTCGCATTCACAAGGACAAAATGATCCTTCGCGTCCCCGAAGCCGAAAATAAGGAACGCGAATACTTCGTCGTTTCCATGACGCCCCGCAATGATGTCTCGGAAAACCACAAAGTATCAGCCGAAGCCAGTGTACGGTAACGCTCCGACGAATCTCAGTTAAACACCTGATTGAACCTGGACAATCGTAGGTGAAAAACTGCTCTCCGTGAGAGCCCATCCATGAAACACCGTATCGTATTCTTGCTGCTCTGCCTGACCTTGCTGGCGCCGAAGCCGGCCGCTGCTGACAATCGCTTCATCGTGCGGTCAAACCTCGGCCAGACATTGCTCTCCACCGTCTGCGCCCTTCAGGGTTGCACCGTGGTCCGCGCCATCGACGGCACTCTAAACCAGGTCTTCCTCATCGCCGCTCCGGCTAGTGTTGATCCAGGTGCGCTAATCAACACGCTCAACGCTACGCCGGGCATTCTTCACGTCGAGCTCGACCAGGTTCTCTCCCTCGTCGGCGGCACCAACACGCTCACCTCCATCCCGAGTGGACTCTCCGACACGGCTCCCGTCACTTACTTCGGTGCAACCGTTTGGAACGGTTACGCAAACCAGCCCGCGGCTCAAATCATCCGCGTTGCCGAAGCGCAAAACACTTTTCAAGTTTCCGGCATCGGCATCGTCGCAGACATAGATACCGGCGTTGATCCTAATCATCCCGCTCTGCAAGCCGTTCTCCTTTCCGGGTACGATTTCACGCGCAATCAACCGAATGGCTCCGAGATGACGGACTTCACCCAGCCGCCTCCCTCCGGAAATCCTCCCGCTCCCGCGCAAGTCAATCAATCGACCGCTGCCGTCCTCGATCAATCCACGGCCGCTGTCCTCGACGGCAAAGCGCAATATGCCGCATTTGGCCACGGCACCATGGTCATGGGCGTTATTCACCTCGTTGCCCCCAAGGCACGTCTGCTGCCCCTAAAAGCCTTCGGCGCCGACGGTTCCGCGAATCTTTCCGACATTCTTAGCGCCGTCTACTACGCCGCGCAGCACAGTGCCAACGTCATCAACATGAGTTTTGACATGAAGGTTAATTCCCAGGAATTTTCCAACGCCCTCGCTTACGCAAATCAGTTGAACATCATTTGCGTCTCCTCCGCGGGCAATGATGGCCTCCAGGAAACTGTCTATCCCGCCGCCTACGCAACCGACGTCATGGGCGTCGCTTCCACCAACCTTCTCGACCAGCGCTCTTCCTTCTCCAATTTCGGCAACGCAATCGTCTGGGTCGCTGCTCCCGGCGAACAAATCATCACCACGTATCCTTTCAGCACCTACGCCGCCGGTTCCGGCACTTCCTTCAGCGCTCCCTTTGTCACTGGCGCATCTTCTCTTTTCCACGAATTGCAGCCGGGCGGCGCGCAATCTGATGCAGCGCAAGCAATCGCTCACGCGCAACCCCTCGGCGCGGGGATGGGTAACGGCCGTCTCGACATCGTCCAGGCCCTCCAATCCGTCCACCCCACAAACACGTCGCCCGACTTCGCCGCTGCCGCCAGCCCCTCTACCAAAACCGTCACCGCCGGTGAAACGGCAAACTTCTCTGTCACGCTTTCTCCGAGCGGCGGCTTCAACAGCAACGTGACGTGGACTTGCACCGGCGCGCCTGCCGCCGCCACCTGCACCGTCTCTCCATCCTCGGTAACGTTGGACGGCTCCACAAACTCCAACTCCACCGTGACCATCACCACCACTGCTCGCACCACAACCGCGTACCTGGTACCTCAACTTCCCGCCCCACTCTCCCGGACCGCCGACATCTGGTTTTTGTGTGTCGCTGCCCTATGCCTTCTCTGGAGCGCTCGCCGCATTCGCTCGTCGTCCTGGCGGTTCGCTTCGCTCTCGGTCTTGCTCTTCGCGTCGCTTCCCATATCCTGTGGCGGCGGCTCCAACGGCGGTCCGCCGCCTCCTCCGACCGGCACGCCGCCTGGATCTTACGTGATCAAACTGACCGCTACGTCACAATCCCTGACACACACGGTGCAAGTCTCTCTCACCGTGAACTGACGCATACACAGTTTGGCGTGGCCGTTCGCAAATCGCTTGTACGCACTACCCTTCTCTGTGACGGCTTGCTCATGGTGTAAAATCCCTTGCTTCTTTTCATACCTTCGCACGATTGGCGGTACAATCTGCGGCGCAAGCGTTCGAAAGAATCACTCGCGCCCACGGGAAGCGCCCGAATGGACATCCATCAGCTCCAGCTCTTTCTTGCCGTCATGAATTCCCCAAGCATGACCCGTGCCGCTGAGAAAATTCATCTCTCTCCCGGCGCCGTCAGCCTTCAGCTTCACAATCTTGCCGACGAACTGCACACCGAACTTTTTGTCCGCCACGGCAAACGCCTCATTCCCACTCCCGCCGCGCTTCGCCTCGCTGAACTCGCCAAACAAGTCGTCACCACGATGGGCCACATCCGGCAATCCTTCGTCAACGACATCACAAAAGACGTCCACCCCTTTCACTTTGCCACTGGCGTTACCACTTTGATCTACCAGCTCGGCAGCCCGCTCAGAAAACTTCGCAAACAATATCCCCACGCCGAAATCCGCGTCACTGTCGGCGTCACCGAAGAAATGGTCGCTGGCCTCCTCGACCGCCGCTTCGATCTCGCCCTCATTTCCCTTCCCGTCGCGGAAGCCAACCTCAAAATCATTCCACTTTTCGACGAAGAGCTTCTCATCGTGCGTCCGTCCACCAACAAAATCGGCAGCGGCCACGTCGGTTCTTTGCGCGCCTCCGAGCTCGCTGGCGTCCCCTTTCTTCTTTATCCCAAGCGCAGCAACGTCCGCCTCGTCATCGATCGCTACTTCGAACAAATAGGCGTCGCGCCTCACGTCGTCATGGAAGCGGACGACACCGAAGCCATCAAGCGCCTCGTCGAATCCGGTTTCGGTTATTCGATTCTTCCTGAACACGCGCTCCGCGGCCGGTCACACTTCTTCCAAAAATTCCGGATCGCGGGCCACCGCCTCACTCGCAGCCTCGCCCTCGCCATGGCCAACACCGAATGTCCCCGCAAACTTACCGAATCCATCGCCAGCTTTCTTCACTCTTCTCTCGTCAATACCTGATTGGCCCTGCCCGTTATCGCAACTCTGATAAACGATTCCTTTAGCAACTCTCAACACCGGATTTCGCCCTTCTTGTCTTACCATTACGTCGCTCTCGGCAGTTCTGCCGCGACGCTTTGCTCGTTAATTTCTTCGCATTCGAAGGAGCCCACATGTCCGCAGAAAATTCTTCCCGCCGCAATTTCCTCAAGCTCTCCGGCGCCGGTGTTGCCGCCACAGCGTTATCTGCTTCAAGCTACGCCAGAATTCTCGGCGCAAACGACCGCGTCGGCGTCGGCATCGTCGGCTTTTCCGACCGCTGCCGCAGCAGCCTCATTCCCTCTTTCGTCAAATCCGCTCCCGAACTAAATTTCGAATTCGTCGCCCTCTCCGACATTTGGAGCCGCCGCCGCGATGAAGGTGCCGCGTACGTTAACAAGCTCACCGGGAAACAAATCGCCCTCGCCCGCAACAACGACGAACTCTACGACAACAAGAATGTTCAGGCGGTCATCGTCGCCACTGCGGACTTTCAGCACTCTTTCCACGGTGTCGAAGCCATCCGCGCAGGCCGTGACGCCTACGTCGAAAAACCCCTAGCCCACACCATGGAAGACGCCAAAGCCATCCGCGAAGCCGTCAAAAATAGCGATCGCATTTTTGCCGTTGGCACCCAACGCCGCAGCTCGCCCACCTATCAGAGAGCCTACGAGTTCATTAAGTCCGGCCAGTTCGGCGACATCGTCAGCGTCGAAATGACTTGGAACGTCAATCAGCCCGGCCGTTGGCGCCGTGCCAAACTCGTTCCTCAACTCCACGAAGCTGACACCGACTGGAAGCGCTATCTCATCAACCATCCCTACGAACCGTTCAACGCCCGCAAATATCTCGAATTCCGCCTTTTCTGGCCCTTCTCCTCTGGCATTCCCGATCAATGGCTCGTCCATCAAATCGACACCGTCCATTGGTTCACTGGTCTTCCACATCCGCGCAGCGTCGTCGCCAACGGCGGAATCTACAAATGGAATGACGGCCGCCAGAACTGGGACACTATGACCGCCGTCTTCGACTACGGTCCACTCAACGATCCCTCCAAAGGATTTCAAGTCATCTACTCGTCCCGTATGACCAACTCCACCGGTGGCGTCAAAGAATTGTATTTTTCCAACGGCGGTACGCTCGATCTCGACAAAAACGAAATCACGCCCGAAGGTGGCCTCACCGAAAAACTCGCCGCCGAAATGGACTTGAAAGCCAATCTCCTCCCCACCGTCTCTCTGACGAAATCCGCCGAAGCCGCCACCACCGGCGCGGATACCGGCGCCGACAACATGACCGTCGCCAATGTTCGCAACTGGCTCGAGTGTGTCCGCAGCCGCAAAACCGCCAACGCCAACATCGACGCCGGCTACAGCCACTCGATTGCCCTCTGCATGAACGTTGCCGCCATCCAGACGGGCCAACGCGTCACGTTCGACGACGTCAAACAGCAAGTCGCGATTGGAGGCAAAAGCTGATCATGCGTATTCCTATCGCCGGTGCATCGCTTGCCGTCATCGCTGCGGCACTTTTCGGCTCGCTCGTTTCCGCTTTGCCCTCGCCGCAAAAAGACCGCATCAAAGTCTCCGTCGACGAAAATTCCCGTCGTGTCGACGTCTCCATCGACGGAAGACCTTTCACCGCCTACATCTGGCCCACCATTCTCAAAAAACCGGTCCTCTATCCGCTTCGCACGGAAACGGGCACCATCATCACGCGCGGCTTTCCGCTCGAGCAACGCCCCGGCGAACGCGTCGACCATCCTCACCACGCCGGCCTCTGGCTTAACTACGAAGACGTCAATGGCCTCGATTTCTGGAACAACTCCGGCGCCATCAAGCCCGAGCAAGCCCCCAAAATGGGCACTATCCTCCATCGCAAAATCATTTCCGCAAAAAGTGGCGCGCAGCAGGGCGAACTTGAAGTCGAAACCGAGTGGGTCACCTTCGACAAAAAAGTTCTTCTCAACGAACGCACTCGCTTCGTATTCCGTGGTGGCCCGGGTTTCCGTAGTGTCGATCGCATCACCACCCTCACCGCTCTCGATACCAAGGTCAATTTCCCCGACGCAAAAGACGGCATGCTCGGCCTTCGCGTCGTTCGCGCCCTCGAAATTCCCTCCGATAAACCCGAAGTCTATACCGACGCCAGCGGCCGTCCCACGATCGTCGCCAAACTCGACAACACCGGCGTCAATGGCACCTATCTCACCAGTGAGGGCAAAAAAGGGGACGCCGCCTGGGGTACTCGCGGACGCTGGTGCAATCTCAGCGGCATGGTCGGCTCTGAGCCCGTTACCATTTCCATCTTCGACCATCCCTCCAATCCCGGCTTTCCCACCTACTGGCACGCTCGCGGCTACGGCCTTTTCGCCGTAAATCCGCTCGGCCAAAAGGTTTTCAGTAACGGCAAAGAGGAAATGAATTTCTCTCTCGACCCGCACGAGGGCGTCACTTTCCGTTACCGCATCCTTATCTCATCTGCCATCGCCACGCCGGAAAGCACCGAAGCCGCCTACAAGGACTTCGCATCTACTCACGAATAAGCCAGGGTTATAAAACCGTTGTCACAAAATCGCTGTTACAAATCTACCCACTCGCCCCCTGCCATTCGCCCGCCATTCGAATGTATCGCATGGTCAATAGCTGTTCTTCGTGACAACACCCCTGCGCGTCACTGCGACCTCGGCCGCCTCTTCAGCGCCGTCGCTGAGGACCATGTCAAAACCGAGAAACGCCGCCACGCTGGACCACCTTGGCTAGGCTCTCGTTCAGACGCCCAGCCTCGCCGAGCCCGAGTTCATCGACGCTTTTGGCTCCGAATACTGACGCAGAACCGTCCGCTCTTCCTTTGCAGTTCGAACAATCCGCGCCCAAACACCCGGCTCTTGCTAACCCGGCGGGCCGCTCCTGCCTAACTTCTCTGTAATCAACACTTACAGATGTGTATCAAAGCAAACCACCCTTTAACTATCTTTAAGAATGAACACTTATGCAAAACAGGGGGAGGGGGGCAACTCTCTTCAACTGCTTGTGGCTATCCTATTATATTGTCATCGGCTGTTGTAGGGTCCGTCTTCTGAGACGGGCCTCGTGTGCCTAGAAAACGCCAAAGGAGAAACTCATGTCCCTGACTCGACGAGATCTCTGCGCCATGCTTCCCGCTGCCTTGCTTCCGGCCATCATTCCTTCTGAAGCCGCCGACGCGAACGCCTTACCGTCGGCAATGTATCCGTTCGAAAAGCTCACTCCTCACAAATCGGAAACCACAGAGATCCGCAGCGTCCTCAAAGGCCACCTCGCCACCTCCGAAGCCTTGGAAGTCCACGAAACAACCTTGGTGCCGGGCGGCATGCCGCACCCGCCTCATCGCCATGCTCACTCCGAAATGTGGTTGATTCGCGAAGGAACCGTCGAGCTGACCGTCGAAGGCAAAAGCACTCAGATTGGTCCGGGCTCCGTCGGCTTCGTTCGCTCCAACGACGAACACGGCATCAAAAATGTCGGCATTGCGCCGGCAACGTACTTCGTCGTCGCCATCGGCCCCGGCGCCGCTGGCGCATAAACCGTCGAGGATTGAAAAACTTCAATTCGCCTGGTAGCCCTTAATCTTCACTACAAAATACGCGAGCTCTTTTCCGCCATCGAGCACCACTTGATGCGGCACATTCGCAGGTATCCTTACAACGTCTCCCGCCGATAATTTCTGCCGCACCCCGCCCTCAATCTTTCCGTTCCGTTTCTCATGCGGCGCTGTCGTCTCCCCATTGACCATCGTGCCGCCCACCACCAGCGTCGCCGTCCCCGATTCCACAAAAAATACGTCCGCTTGCGTCTCGTGCAGTTCCGGCACGCCGTCCGCTTCGCGATGCGCCGCCATGTACAAATCGTTCGGATAATCGGAAATCACCTGCGCCGCAGAGTGGTGCGGATCGCTCGCCGACTTCGCAGCCAGCGTCTTGTCCAGTGTCCGCAGATCCGCCGCCGTCCAATGTTCAAACCCCGCCGGCACCGGCGCCTGCGATTGCACCGCCAGAAACGGCACCGCCACCACCGCCAGCAAAATAATTTTCTTCATCGCAATTCACCTCGGTTTCGCCCGCAGATTCTCTCTAACGCCGTGCATCGTAATACGTCCCGGCCCATCGCGTAACAGAAAATCGGGGCGCTCGGCTAAGGCGCCCCGATTCGGGGTAGTGCGCTTCTTTGGGGGTGAACTCAGAAAAACAATTTCACGGCCAACTGCGCCACTCTCGCATCGCCCGCCTGCCCTGCGCGGAAAGTGCCGAAAGCATTGTTGTTGTTCAGCTTGTCGAATGCGCTGATCTGATCCGTTCCGTTCACTGTGCCCGTGCTGATGCTCTCCGGCGCGAAATTCGGATGATTCAGTACGTTAAAATATTCCGCGCGCAGCTGCAGCTTCCAGCGCTCCGTAAAGTTAAAGTACTTGGAAACTTGCACGTCCCAGTTGGAAGTCTTCGGCAAACGCAGAACGTTCTTGCCAACGTCGCCCTGAATCGGAAGTACACAGGCCGGAGTGATAGGCGGTCCGCATCCTGCTTTGAGCGCCGCCGTCGACATGAACGCTGCAGGATTCAGCCAGCTCACGCACTTGGCCGTAACGCCTGTGCACGATTGCGAACCGTACGGATCGACGCCTGCAATGAAGGTTCCGCGATCCTGGCCGATACCTGTGCTCGAAATCTCGGTTCCTTGCAAAACGGTGATGGGCCGCCCGCTCGCGGCGGAAACGATACCGCCGATTTCGTAGTCGCCCAGCAGCTGGCGGACAAATGCGCTCGAATTCCTGACTATGGGTGAATGCCAGACATAGGAGCCGGTGAAGACGTGCGTATGGTCGAACCCCGATGGCCCGTAATCCATTTTGTGGCGGTTCGGATCGTTGAACGGCAGCGTAGAATAACCCGTATCGAAACCGGACACGCCTTCGCCGAACGGAAGATCGTCAAGACTCTTCGAGTACGTATAGTTCGCCAGGAAAGTGAATCCATGCGATATGTGCTTTTCGATCGATGTTTGCAGCGCATGGTAGCTGGAGTTCACATCCGTAATATCGGCCTGAACGGTGGAAGAAAATGTATTTTTCTTAAAGGCGCCGCCGCTGCCGAGAAAAACTGTGCAATTCGCCAAACCGACGCCGGCTTTGCCCGGTGAACCTGCCGAACCGGTGCAACCCGCAATTCCGGCTGGCGTCGAAGGATTGTAATACTCCGTTTCGAGAATATGCAGCGTCCGTGAGCCAACATACGCGGCGCGGAATAACAAGTTGCCCGGCAGCTGCCGTTCGATAGTCAGGTTCCACTCGTACGTCGTTGGGACGTGATAGTCGCCGCTCGGATCATAACTCACCGCGATTTCGTTGAACGGCGGAATGTAAGCAAAGTTCGTAGGTGCAGGAAACGGGCTCGGGAACGCCGGGTAGCTCGAGACCTGCAGGCCACTGCAACTGAGCGCCGCTTGCGTGGCCGCCTGAGTACAGAGTGGATCGCTGAAAGACCCGGGACTGGAGTCGGCGTTCGCTCCACTGCTGGTGGCGGTGGAAAGAATAAACTGGGGGCTGAACGGCCATTCATCCACGAATCGGTTACTCAGCATGCCCATTACACGCGTGTCGTAGAACATTCCCGCGCCGCCGCGCAGGCTCGTCTTGCCATTTCCAAAAACGTCATAAGCAAAACCAACGCGTGGCGCAAGGCCGCCCCAATTGGTCCTCAAGGCATTGTCCGGCATGCCGGGATCGCTGCCGATGCCGTTTTGCCCGGAAAAGAAAATTCCCGGGGGCGCATTGGGATAGACGCGAGAAACGGTACCGGCAGCCATGGCGGCCAAGTTTACTTGTGCCCAGCGGTTTCCCGTGTCGCTCCAGGGAAACGCCGGCTCGTAGCGGAGTCCCAGATTCAGCGTCAGCCTGCGGTTGACCCGATAGTTGTCCTGGACATACAAGCCAAGAAAAGTGGCGCGGTTGTTTTTGAATTCTCCGGCGCCCTGCTGCAATGCAAAGCCATTGCCTACGCCGGCTCCATCCGAGAGAATTCCCGCCAGGAAAAGCTGGTATGTGGAAAACAACGATCCGCCAAACAGATAGTTGTCCTGGCTTCCAAAACCGAAAATTCCCGGCTGATTGAACTGGTTATCCAGATCGACCAGGCTACGCTCGATGGACACGCCGAAATGGAGGTCGTGTTTGCCCCGCTCCCAGCTAACATCATTCGCGAACGTGTAATTGTTGCGCGTAAAAAAAGCCGGTGGATTGTCGCCAAAGGAAAAGCCACTTTGAACGCCGACACCTTGAATGGCGTTCGGAGCCGGCTGAAACGGAATCGACGTGCCAAACGCAGTGACGTTGGCGGCGCTTGGGCTTGGGCCGCGGTGCGATACTTCGCGCGAATAGCTGAAACGGAAATCGTTGATGAGGCGCGGCGAGAAGACATGCGTTTCGTGCGCCAAAAGGTTTTGCGCGGTGATTGCGAACGTCGCGTCTGTATACGCAATCAGCAGCAACGGATTGAAAACCGCCGCCTTCGTGAAGCGATCGAATTCGTAGCGCCCGCTTAGCTTGTCGCTTTCTCTGAACGAATGATCGATTCTGCCGATGGCCGAATCGAAGTTTTCGATATCGGGCTTCGAAAACGGTACGGTCGGCTTCGAGCCAGCGGGAATCGTTCCACCCGACAAACTGAATTTCGGCGAGGAAAGCGCCAATCCCGTCGCTGGATCAATGCCGAGCATGGTTGCGACGGCGGGATCAATCACGCCCGCCGGGCCTGTTGTCGCTGCTGTCGGCGCTCCACAAGCTGAGCACGCCAAGGTTTTGGGTGACAAAAAGTTGGCGATGTCCGTTTGGCCGGGCACGTTCTGACTGCCGAGAACGAGATTGCGGAATGCGGTTCGCTGGTAGCCTCCGAAGAAGAATGTTTTGTCTTTGCGAAAGGGGCCGCCGAGCGTACCGCCAAATTGGTTGCGTTTCACCTGATCCGGGGTCGCGGGCGTCGCGAAAAAGTTTTGCGCATTGAAAACCGGATTGCGATTGAACTCGAACGCATCGCCGTGAAGACTGTTCGTTCCGGATTTGGTGATCACATTCACCACACCGCCGGCATTCGATCCGTACTCTGCGCTGTAATTGCTCGTCTGCACGCTGAACTCTTGCAGCGCGTCGGGAAATGGAAACGGCTGGTTCACGTTTGTGTATTCATCCACATAATTGCCGCCGTCCAATTGGTAGCTGATCGAGTTCTGCCGCGAGCCATTCGCGGAAAAAGTTACCGCGCCGGGAAAAGTTTTCGTGGCGCCCTGATCGGCGCCGCCGTTCGGCGAGTTCACCGCGCCCGCCACGAGCAATGTCAGTTGCGCGGCGTTCCTTCCATTCAACGGCAATTCCGAAATTCTCTGCTGCTCGATCACTTGCCGCAACGTGGACGTGGACGTGTCCACTTGCACCGCATTTCCAACCACGGTCACGGTTTCCGTAGTAGAGCCCACCGCGATCGAAATATTCAACGTCAGCGTTTGATCGGCTTGCAGCACGACGCCCATCTGCCGCGTAACGCTGAATCCTTTCGCTTCAACCGTCACGCCGTACGTCGCCGGGCGCAGCGAAGGAATCACATAGAGTCCGTCTTCATCGGTTGTCGCCGTGCGGGCAAAGCCGGTGTCTTCCTGCGCCGCGGTCACTTGTGCGCCTCCGACAGCGCCTCCTTTGGGATCGGTCACTCGTCCGGTGATGCTCCCCAACCCCTGGGCTTGAGAAAACAAGGGAGCGAGTAGAAGGGCAAACAAAGCCATCGACAGATTCTTCTTCATTTCCGTTTTTCCCTTTCGTAGGGCCAATCGAGTTCCCCGGCAAACTCGCCCCTATACCCGGCGGAATACAAAAACATCGCGTCCGTGCCGTTCGCACCTTGAACGAAGCGCACCCGCCGCGCTGCACCATCGAATTGCCAGATAATCGCTATCGAATACTTGGATAGAATCTGATGCGGCGACATTAGGAGACGCTTCGAGAACCTGTCAATCTCGAAAATCTAAAGAAGTGGTTTAGCCAGACTAAAGGCGTGGCTGTGGTTCCCCAGTTTTGCTCAACGGACGCCGCGCGCAAATCTTGCGGGAATGTGATGTAATCGGCAGCGCCAAAAAATGACAAAGGAAACCATTCTGATTCTGGCGGATCCGCACGAAGCGCAAATCGAAAGACTGGCGAAACAACTTGCCGACGTGGAAATGGTGGCGGGCCTTTCCGAAAGCGCCTTCGCGGATCGCGCAACAAGCGCCACTGTGCTGTGCAACTGGTCGGGCTCGCTGGAACTTTTTCGCAAAGCTTTTGCGATGTGCCCGCACGTGAAGTGGGCACATTCACGTTCAGTCGGACTGGAGCAATCACTATTCCCTGAACTCAGTACGAGCGCTGTGCAGCTCACAAATGGCCGAGGCGTTTTCAGCCCGTCTCTCGGCGAATTTGTGCTCGGCGCAATTCTTTATTTCGCGAAAGATTTCCGGCGGTTGATTCGCAATCAAATGGCGCAAAACTGGGAGCAGTTCGACGTGACGATGGCCGAAGGAAAAACGGTCGGTATCATCGGTTACGGAGATATTGGGAAGGCCATTGCCGCGAGAGTGCGTCCACTCGGAATGAAGGTGCTGGCACTAAAGAGAAATCCACCGAAACCCGGAGAAAAAGATCCGCTTGTTGAGGAATTGTTCGGACCAGAGCGGCGCGTCGAAATGATTTCGCGCAGCGACTACATCGCGATTGCCACACCGCTAACTCCGGGAACGCGCGGCCTGATTGGCGAGGCGGAATTCGCAGCGATGAAGCCGGCGGCGGTGGTCATTAACGTTGGACGCGGCCCAGTCATCGACGAGGCGGCGCTCGTGCGCGCGCTGCAAGAAAAACGAATCAAGGGCGCGGCGCTCGACGTCTTTGATCGCGAGCCATTGCCTGCCGGTCATCCCTTCTATTCGCTGGAAAATGTTCTGCTGTCCCCGCATAGCGCCGATCACACACCGGATTGGCTGGAAACCTCGATGGATTTTTTCATCGAGCAGTTCGAGCGCTTTCGCAAAGGCGAACCGCTGCAACACGTAGTGGACAAAAAAGCCGGCTACTAGGCCCGGGCAACCGATAGAGGTTCACTTCCCCGTATAGCTGACTCTCCAGATGGATTTCGAGCCGTCGTCGGTCACGAGCAACGACCCATCCGCTGCAACGGTCACTCCGACCGGTCGTCCCCAAACGTGGCCGTTGTCCACGACAAATCCGGTCATGAAATCTTCGTATTCACCGCTGGCGTGGCCGGTCTGATGAAGCGGAACGCGAATCAATTCGTATCCAACGCGAACGGATTTATTCCATGAGCCGTGTTCCGCGGCGAAAATGTCTCCCTGATATTCCGCCGGAAATTGTTTGCCGTCGTAAAAGGTCAATTGCAGCGAAGCGTTGTGCGGATGGAGGATCACGTCCGGCGTCCTGACTTTGGATTGCAATTCCGGATGCTTGCCGGCGTGACGCGGATCCTGATGGCCGCCCATATACCACCACGGCCAGCCGTAAAATCCGCCTTCTTGCACGTGGGTGATGTAGTCGGGTACGAGATTGTCGCCCAGCGCGTCGCGCTCGTTGACGGAGCACCACAGCTCGCCAGTTTTCGAGTTGACGGCAAGGCCGACACAATTGCGAATGCCGTAGGCGAACACACGCATGGCAGAACCGTCGGGATTGAATTCCAGAACATCGGCGCGATTCTTTTCCGCCGGGGTGGTGTCCGGGTCGTCGATGTTGGAAGCGGAGCCAACGGAAACGAACATCTTCTTGCCGTCGGCCGTAAATACGATGTCGCGAGTCCAGTGGCCGTCTCCGCCGGGCACGTCTGCAATATGTTCGGCAGGGCCGCGCGCCTTCAGATCGCCGTTCTTGTATGGGAAGCGAACGACGGAATCCGTGTTGCCCACGTAAACCCATTGTGGGTCTGGCCCGGGCGGGTAGAAATTAATTCCGAATGGCCGGTTCAAGCCAGTTGCAAAGATTTCCGCGCGTTCAGGCTTTCCTTCAGCGGTGATGCCGTGGAAGACACGGATTTCTGCGCTGCGGCTTTCGGCGACAAAGAAATCCCCGTTGGGAGCGGTGCGAATCAAGCGCGGTTCGTTCAATCCGGAAGCGTAAAGTTCAACTTTGAAGCCCGCCGGCACTAGCGGCCAAGCGGACTCCGGCCTCGGCACCAGTTGCGGACCATTGCCCGAGGAGGCCGTGGCAAACGGGGCGGGCAGATCGGCGAGCGTGATTTTGCGAACGGTGCCGGGCTTTTCGTAACGGTAATCGGTGAATGGCGCCTTTGGTGGAGGAGCAGCTGCGGCCGTTTCCACCGCTTCGTCGGCGGAAAGACGCACGCGGGGCGAGCCTGGCTTCGAGCCGCCGAGGACACGCAAGAAGTTGATGACCTGCCAGCGATCTTTTTCTGAGAGTGCTTCCCAAGCAGGCATGCCGTTATTGACATCGCCCTTGGTGATGTACCAAAAGAGTTCGCCGTCGCTGGCACCCTGTGCCTTGCCGCTGACGAGGCCTGGGATATTGCCCGAGCCTTCGCCGGTTGGACCGTGGCAAGCGGCGCAACGCGACTGGTAGACGGATTTCGCGGCGCTCGGTTGCTGGCCTTGATAGGGGTTTTTCGTGAATTTTACGGAAGCGGGCGCGTTATGAAAATTCGCGTCCTGGGCAAGTAAAAGCGTATTTGAAAATTGGGACGCGAGAAAAAGCAGGGCGACCAGCCCGGCGAGGTTACCAGCTCGATTGAACGGTTTCATGACAAGCCTCCACGGACGAAGAACGAATATTTCAACACGAAGCGGGCTGGAGCGGGAGTGCTTTCCAGAGAATTCAGGAACGCGGTTGCAGATTCATCCATGTCTCGGCGTTGGACCGAAACAGGCGCGTAACATCGCGCTGAATATCTGAACGCGTGATCGTGCGTCCATCTTCTGATAGGAGGCGATAGCTCGCGGAGAGAATTGGCGCAAGAGTTCGGCGGGTGTTCGCCCATTTGTAGATGACTTGTTCGAGGACGCGCGCATCGGAATGTTGCGGTATAAAACTTGTTCCAAGCATTTCGATGCGCTCGCGCGCAATTTCCTCGACGATGGACGGATTGTTCATGAACCACCAGCAACCGAACGGCATCAGATTGTTGAACTTTCGCGCCAGAACGCAGAGTTCGTGCTGGTTCTCGCGGCTCAGCACGCTGACGAGAAAGCGATTGCACGGAAAATCGCGGCAAAGATTTTCGAGACAGCGCAGATCTGCCCGGCCGACGGCGTCCCCGCCCAAACGCAATCGCGGATTGACCTGTTTGCGAACACCAATCATGAGGGAAAGCGGCAGTCCTAGCTCGCGGCATGCGGGAACAACAGCTTCCTGCAGCAAGCGTCCTCCAACGTTGTCACTTGGAAATTCAAAAGTATCGGGCAACGAACACGCCATGTAAACCGGCTGCATTCGTTTGCACCAATCGGCGAGGAACCGGCGCACTTCCGAAACGGACTTACCGGAGGCGTGCGGGTCAACCGCGTATCCTTGCGCGACGACGGCCTGCCAGTGGTCGTGCCAGGTACACAGAATCCGGTCGAGGCGCAAAACGGCATGGAACTGCTTGTGACTCGCGGCGCCTTTCATCCAATGCGGCGACTCTTCGGGATCGAGCGGATCGTTGGTCATGACGACCGAGCTGATGCCGGCCATCTGCAACACGCGCTGAATGTGGGTTTCGCGGTCTTGCTTCTGAAAAAATGCCCTGGCTTCGGGCAAAGCCGAGTGACCGGTGGGCAATTGAAAAGCATTGAGAACGGCGATCACGCCGCGGGTCGCTTCGGATATCGGCGTGTTCTCCACGAAAAGCGTGCGCCAGATTAATTCGGCCTTTTCGATTTTGGAAAGGGGCCAATAATTTTCCGGGGCCATGGCGGAGTGGCGAAAGAATTCGGCTTCGAGATAATGATAGGTCAGAAGTTCGTCAATGCCCCACAAACCGAGATTGCCAAACGAAGGAGCAAACAGGTGCGTGTGAATATCCACAAACGGAATAGAAGAGAGAGCTTGCTCGACTTCAAGCGAAATTTGAGAAGCGGTCATGGGGGCGCCGTTGGCGGAGAGCGCAGAGTGCGGCGTCGATTTGGCCAAATCTGTTGTCACGGTTCTTGCTGACCATGGAACCTGGACGAACGTCCCAAGCGCAGTCACAGGGGCGGCAGAGTATTAACCGGGAGCGGAGGTGTCAAATTGTAAGAATTGAAGATTCCATTCAGTGGAACTTAACGAATTTTCACTGGGCGGGAGGCGGTAGTGGAGAAGTTAGGCAAAGTGCGATAGCGTTGCCGCGCACGAAATGGGGCGCAGAATTGGCGGCAGAGGCGGACGCGGCCGCCGAAAAGGTGGAACAACAGCAGTTTGACGTGATAAACATTCAGCCGGGATTTAGCGCGATAGAAGTTGGCTGAGGAAAAAACCGAGAGTAAGTGGCGCGGCGGGGCGCGGGGACAGATGCGGGAAGACGACGCAAACCTTGAAACGAATTCCGGCGAATCAGCAGCGGCAAATGCAAAGCCGATGAGCGTTTTGCGTAAGGCAGGCTTGTTCGCGGGCCGATTCCGTTGGGTAATCTGCGGACTGCTGTTCCTCGGCGTCACAAAGAATTACATGGACCGCGGAGTGCTGGGTGTGCTGAAAACGCCGCTGCAGGCCGCTTTTGGATGGGACGAAATCCGCTACGGGCATTTGGTGACGATTTTTCAGCTGGCATATGCGGCGGGAATGTTATGCATGGGACGTCTCATTGACCGGCTGGGAACGCGACTGGGCTACGCGGTCGCGATGGTTTTCTGGAGCATCGCGTCCATGGCGCATGCTGCGGCAAATTCTTTTTGGACATTTGCGATGGCGCGAGCCGCGCTGGGATTTGGCGAAGCAGGCGTTTTTCCGGCGAGCATCAAGAGCGTGGCGGAATGGTTCCCGAAAAAAGAGCGCGCGCTGGCGACGGGAATATTTAACGCAGGAACGAGCGCCGGCGCGATTATTACGCCGCTGCTCGTGCCGCGAATTGCAGAGAGTATCGGATGGCGATGGGCGTTTGTGCTGGTCGGCGCGCTCGGTTTCATATGGTTGATCATCTGGATGGCGCTCTATCGAAAGCCGGAAGGGCATTCGCGTTGCACGGAAGAAGAACTCAAGTACATTCAGAGTGATGCCGCGCCGCCCGCCGAGAAAATACCGTGGGCGCGGCTGGTGGGTTATCGGCAGACATGGACATTTGCGGCCGGAAAATTTCTGACCGATCCGATCTGGTGGTTTTACCTTTTCTGGATTCCGGACTACATGCAACGCCGGCACGGCTTGGTTCTGTCGAAAATTGGGCCGCCGATTTTCGTGATCTATGTGATCTCGGACATCGGCAGCGTGGCAGGAGGGTGGATTTCCTCGTTTCTGCTGCGGCGCGGCCTTTCGGTGAACGCGTCGCGAAAATGGGCGATGCTCGTTTGCGCGATCTGTGTTTTACCGATTGCGGCGACTTACCGGCTGTCTGGATTGTGGTCCACGACTTTGCTGATTGGGCTGGCTGCCGCAGCACACCAGGGATTTTCGGCGAATCTCTACACGCTCACATCGGATTTGTTCCCGACTCGCGCGGTCGGATCGGTTGTCGGGATAGGCGGAATGGCGGGAGCGGTCGGCGGGATGCTCATCGCGGAAGTCGTCGGGCACGTTTTACAGTGGACGAACAGCTACATGATTCCATTTTTTATCGCGGCGTCGGCATACCTCGTCGCGTTGCTGGTAATTCATTTGCTGAGCCCAACGTTGGCACCCGCAGAACTCGAGCAAGCATGAAGTTTACTCAAAAAAGCGGCCGTCTGGTCTGGTGAGGAAACGATGACACTTACGGTGCGAAAAAAAGACGAGTGCCGGTGGGATGTGGTGAGCCTCGGCGAAGTAATGCTGCGCTTCGATCCGGGCGAATATCGCATTTGGACGACGCGGCAATTCGCGGTGAGCGAAGGCGGAGGTGAATACAACGTAGCGCGAGGATTGAAGCGCTGCTTTGGATTGGACGCGGCCATCGTTACAGCGTTTGCGAAAAACCCCGTTGGCGCTCTGCTTCAAGATTTGATTTACCAGGGTGGCGTGGATTCGTCGCTCATCAAATGGGTGAATTACGACGGGGTCGGGCGAACGGTACGCAATGGACTCAATTTTACGGAACGCGGATTCGGTGTGCGCGCGGCGCTGGGTTGCTCCGACCGCGGGCACACGGCGATTGCGGCGCTGAAGCCCGGCGAAATCGACTGGGACGCGATTTTCGGCGCTCGGGGCGCGCGCTGGTTTCACACAGGAGGAATATTTTGCGCGCTGTCGGAGACGACGCCGGATGTCGCGCTCGAAGCGATGCAAGCGGCCCGAAAAAACAGGGTGGTGGTTTCCTACGACTTAAATTATCGCGACTCGTTGTGGAAATCGATTGGCGGCAAGAAACGCGCGCAGGAAGTGAACCGGCGCATCGCTCCGTTCGTGGATGTGATGATCGGCAATGAAGAGGACTTTTCCGCGGCGCTCGGTTATGAAGTTCCCGGCACGGATGAAAACCTTTCCGCGCTCGACCCGGAGAATTTCGAAAAAATGATTGCGAAGGTTGTGCAGGATTTTCCATTCAAAGTGGTAGCAACGACTTTGCGCAAAGCAACGACGGCGACGCGAAACGATTGGGGCGCCATCTGCTACAGCGACGGAAATTTTTACGAGGCGCGGAACCGCGAGAATCTGGAAATTCTGGACCGTGTCGGCGGCGGGGATTCGTTCGCGTCCGGGTTGATTTACGGATTTCTTGCGGGCAAGGACGCACAGTGGGCCGTCGAATGCGGCGCGGCGCACGGCGCGCTGGCCATGACCACTCCCGGCGACACGACGATGGCTACGCTGGAAGAAGTTCTGCACGTAATGAAGGGCGCGGGCGCACGAATCGCCCGCTGATAACGAGGCAAAGCTCCCATGAGGAAGCAGGAAGTTCGGTCAATTATTGAAAAGGTTGGAATTGTGCCGGTAATCCGCGCTTCGTCGGCCGAAGAAGCGCGCTTCGCGGCGGATTGCGTTGCCAAGGGCGGCGTGCCGATTGTGGAAATTACGATGACGGTGCCTGGCGCAGTCGAGGTGATTCGCGAACTAGCGAAGTCGATGCCGCGGGTGCTGGTCGGCGCAGGAACGGTGTTGAAGGAAGGCTCGGTACGGCAGTGCGCTGACGCGGGCGCGCAATTCCTGGTGACGCCCGGATTCAACGCGCCGACGGTCGCCGCCGCGCGCGAGCTGGATTTGTTGATCATGGTGGGCGCGCTAACGCCGTCCGAAATCATGGCGGCTTCCGATTCGGGCGCCGACTTCATAAAAGTATTTCCGTGCGGAAGCATGGGCGGGCCGAAATATATTCAAGCGCTGCGCGGCCCCTTCCCGCAGGTTCCGTTCGTGCCGACGGGCGGAGTGAACGTTGAAACGGCGGCGGACTATATTCGCGCCGGCGCCGTGGCGCTGGGGGTCGGCGGGGAGATGATCTCGAAGGACGCATTGAAGGCGCGCGACGGCGACGTCATCAGCAAACTGGCTGCGCTTTTCGTGGACTTGGTTCGGGATGCCCGTCCCCACTAACCCAGTTCAGATAGAGCGGGTCAACTCATCACCACACTAGCTTCCCAGGAAATCTGAGCCACATTGTCGCCCGGCCCCTAACGGATTCGGCCAACCCTAATCCGTAATCTATTGATTCTAAAACAGATATCTCCATAACACGCCGAATTATTAGGTTCCGCTACGGTGATACCCCAAGCGGTGATTGGGTGATTCACCTGATTGAGTCTGCCTGCCAAAACAGTATCTTGCTCATGAGAGAGAGTGGGCCGCCTCCGCCAACAGCAACCCCTCCCTCGATACCAAGTACCGAGTATGGCCTTTGCGGAGGGGCCCTGCGTCAATCAGTTGAATGAAGGTTGAAGCAAATGAACAGCACACAACAGTTAGTCAGAGAGAGCGCCGCAAAGCAGTCGATCGGAGAAGGACGGAGCAGCGCAAGGGACGGCGCCGGCACGCTGGGAAACGGAGTCCCAAGGTTTGTGACGCGGGCGCGGGTCTCGCATTTGCTCGCTATTCCCGAGGAAGAGGTAAGGCGGATTTCGAGAGCCGCGGGATTGGGCCGTGTGGAACGGGCTGGAAACGAAGAGGAAACGTATTTCACGTACGACGAGTTGTACCAGGTGGGAGTTCTGGCAGCCCGAAACAAGCGGGCGAAAGGGCATTAAGCAGGACAATCTGAACAAAAGTTGGGCCAGGGGCAAGAAGACCAAGTATATGGGACAAAACAAATCTTTAGGATGTTCATACAAGTTTGCCGAACAAACGCAATCGGGAATTCATCCTGTTGCCGCAGCGGCTCTGAGGAGCGGACGCGAAGCGCAACTGGAGCGGGCGGGCGCGACGCTATTGTTCGACCACGAAAAGAGCAGATCTTGCCAGCACGTTCTGCGGCAGTTGCTTTCGGAGGCGAACCAGAATTTCGCGGGGCTGCTGGAGGATCTGCATTCGACGCTGAGCGAAAACGAAGAGCGGACCGCTGACCGCAAGATCAACGAGCTGTTGATGCGGGCAGTTCGGTACGCCACAAAACAGTATCTGCTGCAAAACACCCTGGGCGGAATGGCGTTCACCGACGAATTGACCGCCCTTCTGAACCGGCGCGGGTTTACGGCGATTGCACAACATCAGCTGAAAGTGGGACGCAGGTCCGCGCGGGGAATGATTCTTTTTTTCGTGGACGTGGATGGATTGAAGAACATCAACGATACCTATGGCCACGGTGAGGGCGACCGGGCGTTAAAACGGGCCGCGAAGGCGCTGGAAATGACATTCCGGGATTCAGATGTGATCGCGAGGCTCGGAGGAGATGAGTTTGCCGTGCTGGCGATTGAAGCCTCGCGCAACAGCGAAGCGGCGATGAGAAGCCGGCTATCCAGAGCGTTGAAATTGATTTGTGAGAAGGAAGCTCGATACGACTTAAACCTCAGCCTGGGTGCGGCAAGAGTAGAGGCGGGATCCAAGAGTTCGATGCGCAAGTTGATGGACCGGGCGGATCAATCGATGTATGCGCAAAAGCGGCGCAAGTCGAACTGCGTCCCTCTGGCGGCGAAGATTCGCGGCAGGAGTCAGCCGTTGTTGCGCGTCTCTTACGGACGCATGATGCAGTAAGTTCTGCTTTCATTAAGCTCTCCTCCCCAGCCCGGTACGACCAAAGCGAAGGCAGCTCGGAAAGCGGGTCACCAAATGCCGATGCGGTCTGGACGTTTAGAAAAGCGAACAGCGTTGGCAATCCCGGTGCGGATATTCAGCACGCGGGAGCCAAGCGTAATCGAGCGGACGACTACGGAAAACATCAGCTCGCTGGGAATCCGTGTGGTCGTGAGCCGCAACCGGCAAATGAACGAGCGGCTTGTGGTGAGGTCCTCGGACGGCGATCTGCAAACGCAGGCGCGCGTCGTTTACTGCCAGCGGCTTTCCGATGGACAGTTTGCGATCGGATTGCAGTTCCCAAGCGAAACGTCCGACTGGATGAAGAAAAAGATGGGCTACGGCGACTAGCTTCGCCTGGCTGAAACTCCCGCGATTCGGGCTCTCATTCAAAGCAGAACCTGAAAATGGCTCGGTTTCCCGGCGTCGCGTGTCTCTCAAGGCAGACGCCAGACCGGAAGAGTTGGGAGGCAACTCCTCCGGCCTTAGCGCTGAATTCGAGCACACATTCGGAACAGAGACCGGGGAGAGCGCGTCTCCGGGCTAGTGCTCGAAGATTGCAATCGCAGGGTTGATGTCGTTAGTGGAGATCAGCACAAACTTCGTCGGCGACAACACATAGACGATGGCGTTGCCATCGATTGTCCCTGTGAAGGTTCCACGCCCGTTGCTCGGCGTCGACGATATCGAGTATGCGGCGCTGACACTGCTTCCAGAAGTCGCACCACTCGGCGCACCGATGTCCTCTACTCCTGTAATCGTGCCCGAGGGGCTGGCACCGTTGGCATTGAAGACGCCGGAGAAAATTGACACGCCGACAGTTGCAGGGACCGTTGCTGACGCCGCGTACGTACCCGTCACCGCGCCGTTCGTAAACACAAGCGCTGCTTGCTGCTCGCCGAATCCGAATAGTACGGAACTGTCCGGGACGATGACAAAACCCTCGTCCGGGCCGACAAGATACGCAACGAGGTAACTCGTGCCGGCTCTGAGCGCCGCCCGGCCGTTGCTTGCAACGGTGGACGTTACCGGCAGGGCGGAGACGGACGTTGGCGCCCCTCCACAGTTTTGATCGTAGCCAAGACTGACCGTACCCGATGCGTTGCCGGTGAGCAGACCGACCAGGACGTTTGGAGCCGGACCCGAGTTTGCGCCGCAACCGGAACCAACACGCCCCGTCAGATACATCACCATGGCGCCATTAAACGAGGCGTTGGAAAAGCCGCCGAGTGGAGTCTGCTGTTGCAGGAGGCCTCCAATGAGGAGGGGCGTGGTGGGTGTGACCGCGTCCGTTTCCATTGCAAAGATTTTGGTCGAGTTCACGACGTAAAAAACGAAATTGAGGTTTTGCGGAATACCACCGAGCAATGGCGGCAGGTTCCACATGCCCCTGCCGCTCGCGGCGTCGGTCACGGAATAGCCAGAGGCTACGATGTTGAGGGTCATGAAAGTTCCCGCTTGATTGACGTCGGCGGTGCCGCTCGAGAACACGCCCATGCCGTTCGCTGTCAGCCGGCCGGCAACAGCAGCGCGATTGTTCGAGAGGTCGTAGCCGGCAACTCCAAATGCAAAGTCACCGTTGATCTTCGCGGTCGAATAAGCGGTGATATCGGCGCGCTCGATCGAACCGGAGCCGACGGTTCCTTGTCCCCCCGATGCATCGATTTCGACAAATTTGGCATTGCCGTTGGCCATCATTGCGAACGCCAGCGCCCCGCCACCAGGAATGTTCAAGTTCATCACGCCGCGGTGATCCGCACCGATGGAGTAAGTACCGGTGAAAGGTTGAGCGACTAACTTTTCCGGAAGACCGACGCCGTTCGTGTCCAGTTCGCCTTGCATCAGGTTGCCGGCTCCGTCGGAGGTAAATCTTCCAACCGACGCGAAGGGCGTCGAGTTGCCACCGCCCCCGGTGGTCAGACCGCTGAAGGTAAAAGCGTAATCGCCGTTGAGTTCGGCGTTGTTGACGCCGGTCTGGGCGCGCAGCGGCGGCGCCAAAATCAGACCAACAATCCATGCAAGAAACAAAATTCGTAACCTACCGCGATTCCACATTTTCCCTCTCCTTAACGATTGGCCGGGCGGGGCACGAAAAAGATTTCCGGCGATTCGGCGGCTGGGAGCGCTCACGCTCTGGACGCGTTGTAACCGAATTCACCGAAGGGGCTCGACCGAAGCCTACTCCGGCCTTCAGAGTCTCCATGCTCGAAACCACGTTCGAGGCGAATCAGTTCCCCATAGGTTGGCAAAAGGGGTTGCGGACGACAATCAGGTGGAGACAGGCAAGACGGGGACAGGAAAGGCCTGACGCGGGGAGGCGGGACGAGGCGCCAGTCGGGATATAGAAAGGCCCGGCGTGACCGTCAGCGGGTGGCCTGAGAGACTCTAGCGTCCCTCTGGGCTAACTCGCGCAATATGCTTGGAATCTTTTCGAACTCTGTGGACTTATCGAGGAAATATTCAGCACCGGCCGTCAAGCACTCTCGCCGATACTCATCCTGCGGATAGTTGGTGAAAACCAGAACATGAATGCCCGGCCGAACCGGACGAATGGCGCGAAGAACATCGAGGCCGGTGCCCCCCGGCATGTGCAGATCGAGCACCAATGCATCCGGCGTCGTTTGGAGCAGACGCTGGACCGCCTCCGGTACGTCGGCGGCATGACCGACAAGCTCCACTCCCGGAATGTGCTCCAGGAGCAAGGTCAGCCGCTCTACGATAACGCTGGAATCATCGACGATGAACACTCTCATAGGCTGTCTTCTCAAGGGCGGTTCGCCCACGTATAGCAAATTACAAAATCGCGCGGAATTACATCGGGTGTGCACCGGAAACTTTCGTAGGACTTTGCGAAGAAGGCTTGACCGTTAGCGTCCCACACGGTCCCATACGGCCTTTACCCGATGCGACAATCGGGCAGCGAACGGACTGATAGTACTGGCCTAATCCACTAACTGTGTCTGCAATGCGTAGCGGATCAGATCCGCGTTGGTCTTCATGCCGGTCTTTTCCAAAATCCGGCTGCGGTATGTGCTGACGGTCTTCACGCTGAGGGAAAGTTCGTCGGCGACTTCCTTCACGGTTTTGCCCGAAGCAATCATTCGCAACACCTGAAATTCGCGGTCGGAAAGCAGCTCGTGGAGAGGCAGATCGGCTCCCCGCCCCAGATCCACCGCCAGCGTTTCCGCCAAAGTGGTGCTCACGTAGCGTCCGCCGGCCACGATTCGCTTAATGGCTTCTTTCAACTCTTCGGGGACGCTGTCCTTTGTCAAATAGCCTGCGGCGCCGGCTTTCAGCGCGCGACGCGCAAACTGCTGTTCGGGATGCATGGTCAAAAGGAGAACGGGAATTCTGGGGCGAGAACGCCTCAAGTCATCGAGAATGTCGAGGCCGCTTCGACCAGGCATACTGATATCCAAGATGATGACGTCCCAGTCCTCGCGCTGCGCGAGCTCGAGCGTTTCTTGCGCCGTGCGAGCTTCTCCGAAAACAATTTTTGCAAAGGCCTCGGACAGCGTCTCTTTGAGGCCGCGGCGAAACACGGCATGGTCGTCGGCGATGAGAATCCTCATGGCTTAGTCTTTTCCGTTGCAGACATGGGCCGGAGCGGAAGCGTGAGCGTCACAGTAGTTCCTGCTCCGGGTTTTCCTTCGGTTCTAAACTCGCCGCCGAGCAGGAGAGCGCGTTCCTGCATGCCGATGAGACCGAGGGACTTGCCGGCTTTTGCGGCCTCGGGATCGAAGCCAGTGCCGTTGTCAACGATCTGGAAAATAAGGCGGTCGCGTTCGTGCAGAAATAGGGCTTCAACGCTGGTCGCATGGGCATGGCGCGCCACGTTGGTCAGCGATTCCTGAAAAATTCGGAAGATCGCGGTCGAGCTATCCTTGTCGAGCATCAGCGGTTCCGGCGGCAGGGTGACGCTGCAGCGAATTCCGGTGCGACTCTGAAACTCCTGGGCGTGTGCTTCGAGCGCAACCTGTAAACCAAGATCATCCAGCGTTGTCGGGCGGAGCTCCGACGCAATCCTGCGCAAGGTGACGATCATGCCGTCCACGAGTTGCGCGGCCACTTCAACCTTGCCGCGAAGCTGGCTCTGCCGGTTCGTAAGCTTGTTCCCGACAATAGCGAGGTCCATCTTGATTGCGGTGCACACCTGGCCGAGTTCATCGTGAATCTCGCGCGCGATGTAGGTGCGCTCTTCTTCCCGAACTTTCTGGAGCCGGGCGGCTAGAGCGCGCAGCTCGTCGCGCGAATTCGTAAGCTGCTGTTCGGCGCGCTGACGGTCCGCAATTTCAGACCGCAACTCGTGGTTCACACGAGTCAAAACGGCGGTGCGCTGTTCGACGCGAAGTTCGAGCAACTCTTTGGCCTTGGTTAGAGCTTCGGACCGTTCGCGATTCTCGGTGGTGTCTCGAGTCAGTTTCGCGAAGCCAAGAAGATTACCGGTCGAGTCGCGCAGAGCGGTGACGACCACATTTGCCCAAAATCGCGAACCGTCTTTGCGAACCCGCCAGCCTTCGCCTTCGCTCTGACCGTACCGCACGGCCCTCAGGAGAATCATACGGGGTTCATCGTTCAGCAAAGCTTCTTGCGGGTAAAAGACAGCGAAGTGTTTGCCGATGATTTCCGCGGCTTCATAACCTTTGAGGCGTTGTGCGCCGGCGTTCCAACTGGCGACGTTGCCTTCCGTGTCCAACTGGAAGATGGCGTACTCGCGAACACCTTCAACGAGCAGGCGAAAGCGCTCCTCGCTTTCGCGCACGGTACGCTCGGAGTGAACCCGGTCGGTGACTTCTTCTATCGCAACGCCGAGAAAATTCCGGGAGAGAGGAAATAACCTGACCGAGTAAACGCGCTTTTCATCCGGGCTTTCTCCAAATGGAAGTTCGCCCAAGTTGCAATTTTCTCCGCTGCGGAGCGCAGCCAGCAGTTGGCCGGGGATTGGCGTCTCGAGAATTCCGGGAAAGTCAGCGAGCGTCTTTCCGAGGAACATGTGGGGACTCAGCCGGGTGATTTCTGAGGCAGCCCGGTTCGCATCCACGACTCGAAATGTGCGGGCATCCGCAGGATCGTCCAACAGCAAAAGGAGCACGCCGGTTGGAAGCTTTTGCAGAACTTCGGGATATAAACCGAGCGCCGCGCGGTTGGGCAGGGCGCCCCCGGTAGAGTCATGCTGAATTTCAAAGCCAGAAGTCCTGCGACCTTTCATGAAAGCTTTCTGAAGTGAGTTCAGGCGGGCACTCGAGCTAAATTCAGCCCGGGTTCAACCCAGTATAAACGACCTGCGGCAAAACAATTTTGCGCGGTTTTACACAGTGCCCGGCAGGACAGGACAGCTGTCCGCTTGTAAGACTGCCGGAGACAGTTTCGACTGAAAGTCTGACAGGAAAATCATTTCCCTGCCGACAGACCGAAACTGGAAGCAAAGCTAACCTCTCCTCCGTGGATGCGAGATACGGAGCGCAGATGCCTCCGGAATTTAGTCCACGCCGCCCACCGGCCCTGCGAGTTCTCAGATTCGAGAAACGCGCGAATCAAAAATTAATCAGGGGAAATACTGTTGAGAACTAAACTTTTTTTATTTGACCGAAAACGATCACAGACACATTCTTCTTTAGCTGGACCTGTTGTCCGGTTCAAGAAACTTCTCGTGGCAACACTGTGCGGCTCAATGGCTGCACTGGGTTTTTGCGCCAGCGCAGCCGCGCAGCAAAGCATCTGGCCGAGCACCACGGTACCGGCGGCAATCGATAACGGCGCGAGCGGTGCAGTCGAGCTGGGCGTGTCGTTCAAGTCGGACGTCAGCGGCACCATCACCGGCATTCGATTTTACAAGAGCGCGTTGAACACCGGCACGCACGTCGGCCACCTTTGGAGCAGCGCCGGAACTCTCCTGGCAAGCGTAACGTTCACGGGCGAGACGGCTTCGGGCTGGCAGCAAGCCAATTTCTCACCCCCAGTGACCATCGCCGCGAACACGGTGTATGTCGCTTCGTACGGTGCGCCAGTCGGCCATTTTAGCGCCAACTGGAGCTATTTCCTTTCGGCGGGAACGAACAACCCGCCTTTGCATGCACTACAAACGCCCGATGGCGTGTACGGAACGGTCGGCACGTTTCCGCGATATACGCATCAAGCCGCGAATTATTGGGTCGACGTGGTGTTCAAGAACGCCGCAGCGACCAAACCGGCAATCACGTTGCAGCCTGCGAGTAAGACGGTTACGGCCGGTCAAGCTGCCGCGTTTTTCGTTACTGCGACAGGAACGGCGCCTATGACGTATCAGTGGCGCAGGAACGGAACGCCGGTAAGCGGCGCGACTTCGTCGAGTTACACCACTCCCGCCACAACGACCGCCGACAGCGGTGCGCAATACACTGTGGCGATCAGCAATGCTGCGGGAAGCGTGACGAGCAGCGCTGCGACACTCACGATTAGCGCTGCGACGCTGGCGCTTAGCGCAACTCCCGCGACTCTCAGCTTTGGCAATGTCGATACAAGCACGATTAATACGCTTCCCGTGGTGCTCAAGAACACCGGCACGGGCAACGTGACTGTCTCTGGCGTCACGGCTTCCGGCGCGGGTTTCAGCTCGAGCAATGTTTCCGCGGGGACGACTCTGACTCCCGGACAATCCGCGACGATGAACGTAACGTTTGCGCCCGCAGTTACAGGCAGCGTCACGGGCAGCGTGGTTGTCGCCAGCAACGCAACGAACTCGCCTTCGGCTATTTCAATGTCGGGCGCGGGCGTGCACTCGAACTTCAGCGCCTGGGTCGCACCGAGTCTGGTGCGAGTTGGGAAGACGGATGCAGCTCGAACGTTGTCTTCGATGAGCCTCTCCGGAGCGCGCGGCGAGACGGTCGACAGCCAGGTCGTTGTACAAGGCCCTGCGGGTGGTTTGACGAATGTGAACGTGAGCGCCACGGCTCTCACGGGTCCCAACGGCGTTTCGATCGCAGCGTCGAACGTGACTCTCTACCGCGAATACTATTTGACCGTAACTGGCACGGCCAGCTACGGCGGCGGCAGCAATCCACCACAAGGTTCCGGAACGTATCCAGAACCACTCATTCCGTTCGTCGATCCAGAAACCGGCGCAGCGTTGTGCGCAAGCTCGGCCTCGCTAAAAGCTTGCAATGCGAGCATCAGCCCCGGCCAGAATCAGCCGTACTGGATTGACATCTCTATTCCGCGCGGAAACACGGTCGCGCCGCCCGGAACTTATAGCGGCAACATCTGGGTCACGTCGGACCAAGGGTCGGCAACTGTTCCGGTCGCGATCACAGTGTGGAACTTCGAACTTCCGGTGCAGCCATCGGAAGCTACCCTCTGGACGCTGTGGTCACCCGCAGCGGGAAACACCACCACAACTTTGGCGCGAGCACTCATGCGCAACAAAGTGATGGGTTGGTACGACCCGGCAGGCAACGCGTCGACGGATGTGAGCAACATGGGGCTGAATCGTTCCGGCCTCGACAGCTACTACTACATCGGCATTCAGTGCAACGGCGCGTACAGCAGCATTCCCACGACGAGCCAAATCAACACAGCAGCTGCGAACTTCCCGACAGGGCTCGGTTTGGACTTCTATCTGGCCGACGAGTTGAACGGTTGCAGCGGCGACTATACGCCCATAAAAACGTTGGCGACGAACGCTCACGCGGCGAATCGCAGCGTCAAGACGATGCTGACGCTCAACGCGGTAGACCCGAACCTTTATGGTTCCGTCGATCACTGGGTGCTGCTCAACTCCGTGCAAAAGTGGCCGGCTCTACCGTTTTCCGGTGGAGGCGATCTCTGGAGCTACACGAGCTGCAACGCGGGTTACGGCAACGCTCCGGAATGGATGGTGGACTATCCGCCCATCAACGAACGCATCCAGGCCGGTTTTCTCAACTTCACGCAAGGCGCGACGGGTCTTCTTTACTATCGCGCCGACGGCTGGACGGCGGGGAATGCCATCGGCAGCTGGAACAATGTCGACACGACGGCTTGCGGCGGTGGATTGGGCAGACCGGGTGACGGAATTTTCCTTTATCCGCCGGCACCGATCGCTTCGACGGAATCGGCTCCGGGGATCCGCTTGAAAGCAATTCGCGACGGTATTCAAGACTACGAATACGCGCATATCCTAAAAAATCTGGGTCAGGTCAGTGTTGTGAACGCCAATCTTCTGCCGATTGCAGGAAGCTGGAGCAACTGGAGCCACGACCCGAACGCGCTGGAGAGCGCAAGACAGCAGCTGGGGCAACTGCTCCATCAACTTGCGCCCTGAGCATAGGCAACTGGCTTTTCGGATGTGGAAGCCGATTGTGGATGCACTCTAGACGAGCCGAAGAGTCTGTGTGGCGGTCAGCCCAAAGAGAAGGGGCCAACACACAGACTCAGAGGCTCGATTTTTTGTTTCAGCCCAGCGGGCGCTCCGCTCGCGATCGAGAAGGTCTTCGTTGCGTCGAATCAGCAACGCCGGCAACATAGTCACCTCCTGAACTCGCGCAGTCCGCCAGCTCAGCCACCGTATAGACGGCGGGATGCTCCGAAAATTGCCGCGCGAAGGGATCGGATTGGAATTCCGCGGCGAGCTGGCCCATCGTCAGGCAACGGACGTCCCCGCTACAAACCAGCGCCGCGAGTTCTTCGAGAAAACGTGCGACAACATTTTCTAGGCGAGGCCACTCGGCGTAGAGATTTTCGGGGTGGAACCAGACGTGAAAAACGCCGCCATCGCGGCGGACGCGCTCCAACCCTTTTCTGAGACGGCGTAAACGGCTGGAATCGGGAATGAATTTGCGCCACCCTTCGGCGAAGCGGATCAAGAGCGAGCCCGGAATGGAAACGATTCCTTCTTTCATAGAAGGCTCGACCATGGGCGGTGCAATTCCCAGGAAATCCGCGCACACCGCAGCGACGGATGAGAGCGCATGACTCGGAAGGCGCACGAGCGGTTTATCGGCGTCGCGAAAGCACCTGAATCCAGCATTCCTGAGCTCGGGGAGATAGGCGACTAAATTGCGCGGAAAGACAAATGTCGTCTTTGGAATTCCAAGTTCATTTGCGATTTTGGAACAGTAGCGATATTCGGCGATAGCGCGCTCCCGCGTCATGCCGCGCTGCGCAAACGGAACGTGTGAAAACGAATGGAAGCCGATCTCTTGCGCCGGAGTTGCGCTTCGGATCAGTTCGACCAGGCCCGCTCCGAACCATTCGGGATCAGTGGATTCGTCGCCGTCTTTGGGAACGTAACTGAACCAGGGACGCGCGAAATGGGGGTAGTGGACTTCGGGAAGGGCGGAAACGTCAGGGAGCGAGCGGCGCATCATGGCGCCGACCACGGCCCACGTAGCGGAAAGACCGTTGCGAGTGAGATGGTTAAGCAGATTTGGCGCGCCGACGTCGTGCGTCCATCGGGCCATCTTGCGCACGTTGTCGTCGAAGCCGAAATCGAAACTGCCCCAACTGAGTTCCAAATCCAAACTGATGACAACGGTTGGCCGAGTCATTCACATTCCCTTCTATTTGTGGAGACTTCGGGTGGGTAAACGAATGCGAGAGGTAGAGCCGAACGCCGAATCTCAATCTTTGACGGAATATCTTCCAGCGGATGGGGCGCCTTTTCGCGCCGCTGCGAACCGGTTATGCAAATGTTTGAAGACATAGAGAGGTAGATCGAGGAGGCCGGGCACTGGATCGTCCGCCGTGACCAGTGCGAATTCGAGCGGACTCCGCATCGAACGCAAGTATGAAAATAAGTTCAGACGCCCTCGCAACATTTCGTGAATGGCGGCGGGAACGTCAGTGGACACGCGAACCCAGCGGACACCCGGGGGCGCGGTAAGTTCAGGGACCGGCATGTCGAGCATCAATCTCCACAACAGGAGTGGAAAATCAACACCGGCACGAGCGCCGAGAGGCGCCCACGTCCAAAGCCTGGGGTTGATGTCGAGAAGTTTGAAGCGATCGTCCCGCGCATCGTACTTGTATTCAATTTCCACGATCCCGGTGTATTTCATGGCGTCCAGGAGCCGCAACGAGGGTGCGACGATTTCTGGAACATCCATTGTTTCGACGAACGAACTGGAATAGCCAAAATCAATCGGAAACTGACGGGTGCGACGAGCCGTCAGAGAGGCGATCGGCTTTCCGTCGCGGCAGAGAGCCGCGTAAGAGAACTGCGACTCGCCGCCACCGCGAATTCGTTCCTGAAGAAGAATTAGATCCGCGGGCATTAGCGAGCGAGCCTCGACATAGCGGCATATGAGTTCTTCACGGTTCTCCACTGCCCACGCTTTCGCCGCGGTAAAGCGGTTGACGACGGCGTGGGTGGCAGGCTTCAGGATCGCGGGAAGCGCGACCGCATCAAGGTCCGATTCGGAGCGCGGATAAAACGTGGCCGGATAGTCGACTTGCTGCTGCTCCGCCAGTCTGTAGGTGAGACGCTTGTCGTACGCCCACTTCAGAGCGTTCCAATCGGGAGTCGAGACACGGTACCGGGTTGACAGCTGCGTGTGATATTTGGAAAGCAACGCGGCCGATTCGTCGCTGGTTGGGAAGAGCACCCACCGGTCGAGATTGTTGTGGTCGGCGAGATCCAAAAGGAATTCAACCTGTGTTTCGTCGCCACAATCCGGCCAAAGTACAGTCCGCCGAGTGTAGCGAGAGAAACTGGCCAGCCTGATGTTTGGGGTGGACAGCACCCACACTGGGACACCACGCCGGCCCAAACTCCGCGCGATGGAAAGACCGTTCAGATTTCCGCCGACAACCACTGCTCCGGTCAACTCAGTCATGGAAGCCTTTTCTCGAATCGTTTCTTGCGAGACGACTCATGCGTTTTCGGTTTCAATTCTGGGGCCGTGACAATTCAAGTTCGGAGATAGCGGTTTCGCCGACTCGCGCGCGATTAAGCGCGGCTTTGCCGGCGACGAAGCGGAGCAATTCACTAGCGGAATAATGGGTACCCACGACGAACTGCATCAATGGGCCAAAACTCCAGACGGCAGGCGCGCCGAGTATATGCAACCGGGGAACAGATGTTTCAAATCCGGCGGTCAGATGCGGGTATCCGTTGACGCGATGAATGGATTCGGCAAGTTTCGGAGAAAGGAAATCGTATTTGGAAACATCGACGCGATATCCGGTGCCCAGGAAAATATGGTCGAAAATTCGCTCGGCGCCATCGTCGAGGCGCACTTTGACGCGGTCGCCCTTTGGAACCGCGGAAGCCACAACGCGGCCGAGATGCATCGGCACATGTTCAAGGCGGCTGACGAGCCAGCGTGCTCCGGCGGGCCGGATGGATCTCTTGCGAAGCCAGTCCTGCACCGCGCGCGGAAAGCGGCGAACTAAATCGGGTCTGGCGACGACCTGACTGATTCCCGCGGGACCAACGTCGGTCGGCGCGTATAGCAGCTTGGCGATTTTGGGACCAAATCCGCGATGAATCGTGCGTGAAACCAAACCGCCCAGCCAGCGAATCTGTTCGGCTCGGGCGGCGATTTCAACGTGCGCGCCACATTCGTGCAGGAGGGCGGCTGATTCCAGAGCGCTCTGGCCGCCACCGACGACCAGCACCTGCTTGCGGGCGAATTGATCGAAATCCGTATGCAGCGAGGTATGCGATACAAGCGCTGCGGGCAGCTTCGAAAATTCTCTGGGACGCCACGCGAAGGAGGCGATGCCGGCGGCCACAACAACGCGGCTCGCCACAACCGGCTCTCCTCGTTCAAAGCTCAACCGAAAGCGCGCTCCACAAGGCTCGATTCGCATGATTTTCCGGCGGTCGAGGTCGGGCACGGCGCGACGTTGATACCACAGGCCGTATTCGACGAAGCGGTCAAGTGGAACGGGACTGGAAAAGTGAATACCGCTTGTCTCCCGAAAGTCGTCAAGCGTGAAGGATGGAATCGGAGCGGCGATGTGACTAGCCGCCCATCCTGAACGCAACAACATTCCTTTCGGCATTTGGGTTTGCCAAAATGTCATGGGTTCGCCGAACGTGTGCACGTCCAAGCCCTTGACTGTAAGCAAGCTCGCCGAGGCGGATAGTCCGTACGGGCCTGCGCCGATGATTGCAACATCACATGCTGTCATTATTCGCTCCTTGGCTTGTAGTAAGTTTGGGGAAAATCCGGGAATCGTTAGCTGAGTAAAAAATTGCGCACCTACGGCGGTGAAAGCTGATGAAGTTGCCTTCCGAGTTTTTGGCGGGCGGTTTCCAGAATGTCAGGATTGTGGTTCCAGTCGCTCCAACTCGTGGCGACGGGTTTCAGCACCATGGCGAGAAAGGAGTCTTGCCCCTGGTTCTTCAACAGTTGCGCGTATTCGTAGTCTTGAATACCGTCGCGAATCGCTTTCAAGCGGATCCCCGGAGCCGATTCCGTCGAAGCGATCGGCGCCGGCGGATAAAGGAAGATTCCGTCACCCGGTCTGCCCAGTCCACCGCCGCAAGCCGTCGTGTCCACATTGTTCCAACTGCCAATTGCGTTGCCCGCGGTCCAGCCGTCGGCGCGATAGTAAAGAACACCCGTCGCACCTTGCGTGAAGTTGAGGAAGCCGGCCTGAATGCGTTCGTTGATGGGCGGATAGTCCGCCATCCATTCCGGCGCGTTCCCGAATCCTGTGTTGCAACTTGTGTAGCTCCAGAGCTCGCCCGGACCGTTCCACGGCAAAGAGGGCCATTGCTGGACGGAATCGAGCAGCACCCAGCGGTCGATGGCGCTGCGTCCGTCGCCTTCGTTAAAAAGATTCGCATCGGGTTTGTTGAGTGTAATCGCCGTCTTGATTCCGTGGCCGACCGCGTGGGCGCGCTGACCGATTTGTTTGAGAATCGGGTGAGCGTTCTTGCACTCGTTTAGCTCGTCGCCCACGTAGAGATCGAGCGAAAGTTCGCTGGGAAATTTGGCGGCCGCGGCGTCGAGTTGGTCCGTCGAAGGAATTGGGCCGTGTGTGCCGTCACAACCTATCTGAATATGGTGGTAGGCGTCGAGGGCGGCGCGGTTTAGGCCGAAGTCTGTGCGGTCCGAGGAAATATTCTCGGGGGCGTTGTGCCACGCCATGACCTTGTTCCGCATAAGCGCTCGTGCCAACGTCGTGGTATTGTGACCAGGCGCGGGCGGCCATAGCGTCCAAAGAGAAAGTTCGGACGGCTGCTTGGGAAGCTCGAAGTTCCATACGACCAGCGTCACGGGAATGTTGACCGTGCCTTGATCCGCGGTAACGGAGATGCTTCCAATATAGGTTCCGGCCGGGGCGTTCGCACTGCCGCGTGGAATGGAAATGTCGATCCAATAGGGCTGATCTTGCGCCGGGCCGACGGTTGCGTTGCAAGCTTTCAGGATCGCCGAGCTTGCGCACAAGGAAGCCCCAGTTTCTGGATCGTTGAACGGGATGAGTGGTTCCGGATATGTTCCGGAACCTTGTGGTGGATTGCTGCCGCCGCCATAATTGGCGGTGCCGATGACCGTTAGATAGTGTTCGCGATAAAGCGTGACATCTGTCGCCGGGATCGAGACGCCATTCGGACCCGTGAGAGCCGACGCGCTTACATTCACATTCGTCAAACCGCGGGCCGGGCTCTGCACTACAACCTGAGTATCCACGGTTTCGCCGCGCGCTCCGGAAAGTTCAATCGAATCCAGGGCTTCCGGCGCATCGGTCTTCCCTACCCTGATGAGCGATGAAGCGACCCATACCGGGAAAGACGCGACGGAAGCCTTTCTCGCTCGCGCGAAGAAAGCGATGAGGAGTAAGAGAGCGGCTACGACCGGTAAGCCTTTACCCGAGCGAAGAAAGTCACGCGCAGGAACTCTTTTCCAGGGTGCGAATCTATCCCGTGTGCTCATGAGATTTATTTTCCGGCGATCGATCGATGTTGCGGCTGAGAGAGGATGGAGGAGATTGGCGATCCCTTGCGACGAAGAATCTTGAGATATTCGCGCCGCATGCCATTCCAGATCTGTTCTTGTCGAAAATTGCGTTTTACCTGCTCCTGGCCCGCCCGGCCGAGCTTCGCGGCTAATTTTTTGTTGGTAACCAACATGGCGATCGCATCAGCAAGCGCGGAGACACTGCCCACCGGAAAAAGCAAGCCCGTTTGGCCGTGCACGACGAGATCGACGATGCCGGTAGCCGAGGCGCCGATGACGGCTTTACCGGCGGCGTGCGCCTCAAGGACGACTGTCGGCAAACCTTCGCGATGGCTTGGCAGGATAAGGACGTCGGAAATCGCATAATACGGCGCCGGGTCATTTACCGGACCGGCGAGAATCACGCGTTCGTGCGTCTCGAGGCGGTTGCGAATTTCCTGAGGCAGGGGGTCGCCCTCCTCAAAACTTCCCACGAGGAGCAAGCGCATCTCGGGAAATTGTTTTTCCAGAAGCAAGAAGGCGCGAGTTAGTTCGGAGATGCCTTTGTCGCTGGTGAAGCGGCCTACGAACAAAATCACCGGCGCGCCTTCCGGAATTTTAAAACTCTCACGCAACTCGGCGGCCCGCCTGACCCTTTCCGGAGTCGGGACGTACCGCGCCATATCAATACCATTGCAACTTCCGGAGCCGAGAATTACGGCTTGATCGCGATCGATGAGGCCGTAAGCGATGGCTTTGTCCCGCACGCTATGGCTGACGCAAATGACGCGATGCGCGAAGCGGCAAGCCAGCCGTTCGGCGATGATGAGCAGTCGGCGCCGCAAACCTTTGGCGGTTTCAAAACGCAGGCCGTGCAGCGTGTAGAAGCGGCACGGAACGCGATTCCACCATGCGGCAAAACCACCGAGGAGGCCGGCTTTGGGTGTGCCAACGTTGGTGATTGTCGGACGGAGCCTGCGCAAAACCCCGCACAACTTCCAGGCGGAAATAATGTCCCGAAGCGGAGAGATCTCTCGCGCGATCGGCACCGCCACACGCCGGACGGAGTCCGGTTGCGCGACTTGCCATTCGCCGACGCGACGTTCGGGAGAGACCACTGTGACGTCAAATCCGGCATTCTGAAAATACTCGGGTTGCCCTTGCAAGAACCCCGTCGCGATCGAGGAATTGACCGCGATCAACAAACGGGGACGATTGGAAGTGATTCGCATAGTCGTCAGCTCTGTCCGTGATTTACGTGCAGATTTCAGGGAACTAATTGTGAAAGTCCGGCAGAAACCAGATTTCTTGGCCTGCGGTCCGTCAGCTGTGAATAGATGTTTTGATAGCTCTGCACGATCGCTGGAAGCGCAAAGTGTTCACGGATGCGGGCTCTGGCTGCAATGCCGAGGCGGCGCCGCTCAGCCGGCCCCGCTTCGACGAGGCTTCGCCACGCTTCGGCAAGCGCTTGCGGATCGTTTGGCGCAACAACTTTCCCCGTATCCACAACGATCAGAGCGGAATCTCCCACGTCGGTGACAACGCAAGGCGTTCCGCACGCCATCGCTTCGCCAACGACGATGGGAAAAGCTTCACTGCGGGAGGCGGTTGTGGCGATATCTATTCCAGAGAACAGACGTGCAACATCGTTGCGCATCCCAAGGAGATAGCAACGCTCACGAATACCGGCGCTGTCGATCCAACCGGCGAGTTGAGAGTTTCCCCAGGTAATTCCCATCCCGAAAAGGAGAAAATGGACCTGCGGCAGTTGCTTATGCAGCAGTCCGGCGGCTTGAATAAAATTGCGATGATCCTTGTGCGGATGAAACCGGGCACCGACTCCAATCAGGATCGCGTCGGATGGAATGCCTAGCTCTTTTCGCACCGATGCGGCAGCGGTGGGGTCAGGCTTTATGAGGTCGAGATCGAAGCCGTTTGGAATTAGTTCGAGTCGCTCCGGACAGTAGTTGAGCTTCTTGTGATTGTGTAGAGAGGACTGCGAACAAAACACGATTCGCGATGCGAACTTTCCCGACAACACCGCGCAAGCTCGATTCACGAGCATGGTACGGCGCTTGTCAGAATTGGGATCGAGTGAATTGTGATGAATGCTCCAAACCAGGGGCATACTTCCGGCGAGCCGCGCGGCAAGAGTTCCGATCAGGTTTGCGTGGTACATCCACGTGTGGATGACGTCGGGCTGCGATTCACGAATCCATCGCGCCAGCCGCATTACCGCCAGAGGGTTCGGAATTGTGCGCTTCATGCCGAGCGTGCGCACGGCAACCCCAATCGATTGCATTCGCTCCGCCAGGTCCATGGTCGCCGTCAGCGAAACGATTTCGTTTTCGAATCGCGTCCGATCCATTCCGGCAGCGATGCGGCACAGCATATTTTCTGCACCGGCCGGCCCCAGCGTGGTGATGATGTGCATTACTTTAATCATGTTTTGATCAACTTTTTTTGTTGCACAAAGCGTCTGCAGGAGAGCTAGTCGTGATTTGCGGCTCTGTTTCAGCCGGTAGTCATTTCGCGGCGGACGGCTATTGACGGGCTGTCGAGGCGCAACTGCGACTGCAGACTCTCGTAGACTTCCTCGTACGCACGAACCATGTTTGCGACGTCAAATCTCTCCCGCGCGCGCCGGGCAGCGGCTACGCCCATTGACTGACGAAGGCTGCGATTCAAAAGCAGTGATTCCATCGCCTTAGAGAATCCTTCCGCATCGCCAGAGTGAACAAGAACTCCGCTCGTTCCATTCTCGAGAAGACTCGGAACACCGCCGACCGCGGTGGATACGGTTGGAAGACCGGCGGCCATGGCCTCCAGTATCGAGAGCGGATTCCCTTCGAACTCAGAACTGAGAACGAAGACATCGGAAGCGGCGAGAACTTCCGGAATATCCGTGCGCAAGCCGAGAAAACGCACGCGGCCACCGAAGCCAAATTCCGCCACCTGCGTTTCCAGTTCGTTGCGCAAAACTCCTTCACCAACAAGTAGCAAGCGGGCGTTTGGATGGCGAGCGAAAACCTGCGCGAATGCTTTGAGGAGCAGAGTGTGATTTTTTTGTCGTGCGAAACGGGCTACGCAAACAAACAGCACCTGGTCTTCTGCAAAGCCTTCCTGCGCGCGCCACCGTCCGCGCGATACACCGGGATTGGCGTAAGTACTCGTCGGAATGCAGTTGGCAATGACCTTGCATTGCGGAATGCCGTAGAGGCGCTTCATGCTGACAGCGACCTCTTCCCCCACAGCGATTGGAATGACGCCATGGCTAAACGCGTAACGATGCACGACTCGGGCAGGAGGCTCGATCTCACGTTCCGCAAGATTATGAACGGTGTGCAGCAACTTTGCGTTTCCGAGAAGCAGCATTGTCGGAAGCGCGTAGCGTAGTACCTGCAAGTGCGTGTGCACGACGTCCGGCTGAAGTTCGGCGAGAACGCGGTGCAGCCTGCGGTACATCCGGTAATCGAATCCGGGCTTTTTTCCGAGATAGCGAACTTCAACTCCCGCCTGCGACAACAATTCATCGAGATCGCAGTTCAACGGATCTGCAAATGAAATGACGATTGGCTCGAACCGATCACGATTCAACCCGCTGACGATATGCACCGCGACGCGCTCGGCGCCGCCGGGACTCAA
>Ga0247669_1000051_pt1 | contig 63526 bp, 83 predicted proteins | sample CNK10_metaG_FD_182734 | JGI IMG/M metagenome (GOLD analysis project Ga0247669, IMG submission 182734) | Soil microbial communities from Purdue University Martell Research Forest, Indiana, United States - CNK10 | ecosystem: Environmental > Terrestrial > Soil > Temperate forest > Bulk soil... | reverse complement strand
GGGGACGGGGAAGAAGGACGCCGCTGCTGAGACGAACGGAGGAGGAGGGGATGCGGCCAAAGACAAGGCCACCGAGATCCTTACCACTCTGGCCGGTAAGCTCTCGGAGCAGTCCGCTCCCATTAAGAAGCTAAAGACGCTGGCCCAGGCGGAGATGATCAAGGATAAGACCAAGGGAGCCCTCTCGAAGGAAGTCCTGGCTCTGTTCGATACGCCTTGGCTGGAGGAGACAGGGAAGGACGAGCTAGGGCTGATCGATGAGATCGAGGATGGAGTCGTAACCTTCAAGTGAGCGGTCGAAGGGAGGTGATCCGTGAAGCTCCTGGAGGAGACGGAAGTGCAGTTCGAGATGGCCGACCTCTTAAAGCGCTCCCCTCTCCTCCAGCCGTCTAAATCATCCCGTCTCTCTCCGCGTATTCGATCGAAGGGCGTGCATGTGACCGCCGTTCTCCGTCATTGCGCCGTTCAAGCCAAGATTCTCAAGCCGGGGGAGAGATTGGAGGAGGACCTGCCGTTATGGATGGGGTTGGGATTCGCCTGGGAGGAGTTCGCGGCGAGCTTTTATCCGGAGATGGTGTGGCAGCCGGGGGAGCAGGAGAGAGCGGGCGTATATGGGAACCCGGATGGCATCTCGATCTCTGAGGACATCGAACTCGTAACGGAAATAGTTCATACGGGCCTTACTCCGGTCGTAGTCGAAGAGATGAAATTTACTGGCAAAAAGGCCAAACATGGGAAGGATATCCTTCGGGAGTGGTTGTGGATGCACCAGATGCGGGCCTACTGCGGGTTTTACGATTCCGTCCTCGCGCGCCTGCACGTCTGCTTCATCAACGGGGATTATAAGTGGCCGCGAGAGGCTAAGTACATCCGCTATCTGATTCTCTTCGACCAAACTCAAGTAGACGATACGTGGCGCTTAATAGAAAAGAACAAAGGGAAGGTGAAACCGGAATGACACTGCGATTGGTTATCTGTTCGCTAATCGGACTGAGTCTGAAATGGGCAGGGGCGCAGACGGCGACGATCGCCCTTGGATCTGGAAGCGGGATTCCAGGGGGGACGGTAGATATAAGCGTTTCATTGGCATCGACGGGCGGAGCGCAGCCGTCGGCGCTCAACTTTACGGTGACGCATCCCTTCTCCGATCTATCGACCGCCCAAGGGCTGATTACTCCAGGCGGGAGCGTGACGGCGGCCGGGAAGACGCTCACTTGCTCTCTGAAAACGGGGCTGACCGTCTGCGTGGTAGCGGGAATCTCTCCTCCTAATTCAAATGTCATCCCTAACGGATTATTGGGGACGATCCGGTATCAGATAGCGCAGGGGATAGCGCCTGGTCCGGGGCCGAAGATCGACACGCTAGCGGTGACGGGGGTTACGGTTTCGGACGCGGCGGGGAGATACATCAGTTCGGGTGGATCGGGCGGGACGGTATCGATATCCGCTTCTCCCCCTCCCCCTCCGCCGACCGTCTGGAATATATCCGGGGCGGTGGGAGTGGGAGGGGCGAACGTGAGGTTGAGCGGGGCGGCGCAGGCCAATATGATCACGCCTCCCTCGGGGATTTATTCGTTTAATGGATTAGCGGCGGGGAATTATGTGGTGACGCCGAGTAAGAGCCGGTGCTCGTTTACGCCGTTCAGTCAGGCGGTGACGTTGAGTAATGCGTCAGTCACGCTGAATTTTACGGCCAGTGGGAGGCGGTGTAGATGAAGGAGGTCGCCCATCCGATCGAGTTCGTGGAGCTGACCGGCGGCGAGCAGGATAAGTTGTCGGTGTCCAGCAGAGGGGAGCAGGGATCGGGGAAGACGCATTTCGCGGCTACCTTTCCTTCTCCGATAGGCGTAGTGGCGCTGGATCGGAAGACACGGGCGACCATCGGAAAGACGGCGATGGAGATGGGGAAGAAGATCATCATGCCCAAGGAGGATTTGATAAGGGTGGGGAATCCCATGCAACTGGCGATGCTTCCCGACGACTGCGGCAAGTTCAAGAAGCCGGTATTCGGGAGCGAGATGCCCGATTGTTGCAGCATGCACTTTTATCGGTGGCATGTGAACAGGATCAAGGAAGCCGCGTTTAAGTTCGCCGAAATGCCGGAGAAGAAATGCAAGAGTATTGTGATTGATACGGGCTCTCAACTCTCCGAGGATGTTCTATATGCGTGCTACGGGCGAAATCAGAAGATCATGCCCAGGGACAGGGGCATGTATAACCAGGAGATGATCGACTTTTTGAACGCCGTGTCGGGGAAGCACCTGCTGATTACGCACAAGGAGAAGGCCATATGGAAGAACGACCAGCCGACCAATGAGTCGAGGAGCAAGGGGTTCGGGGAGATCGGGTATCACGTCAACGTGGAGATCAGGCATTACCGGGGGAAGAAGAATAAAGAGGGATGGAAGCCCTTTTATGTTACGATAAATCAGTGTCAAGCAAACGCTTCGATGGTCGGGGAGGAACAGGTTTTGGAGGACGATCAAATTACGTTTCAGATGCTTGCCATGCTGATATACCCGGATTCGTCGCCGGAGGATTGGGAATAGCAAAATGCCAGCGAGCTTGAAGACCTACGATCATTTGGTCGGACGTCGTTTCGATAGGCTTGTTGTATTGGGCTTCGATAGCAGACGGGGACCTCAAAAGACCAGACTTTATTGGCTGTGCCTTTGCGATTGTGGAACTCTCACCGCCGTTCAGCAAGGCAATCTGACCTCGAAGCAGGTTCGTTCTTGCGGGTGTTTAGGGACTGAAGCAAGAACGACGCACGGCTTATCGACAATCCCGGAATTCAAGCTGTACCACGCGATTAAACAGCGCTGCTACAACAAAAATTACAAGGGGTACGAGCGCTATGGAGGAAGAGGCGTCAGAATATGCCGACGGTGGATGAGATTCGAGAATTTCATCGCAGACATGGGAAGGCGCCCTAGCCGAAAGCACAGTGTCGAGCGACTGAATAACAACAAGGGGTACTCGCCGGATAATTGCGTTTGGACTTTACCGCATCAACAAACGCGCAACACGCGCAGAAACATATGGATTACAGCATTCGGAAGGACACAGTGCATGCAAGATTGGACTATAGAATCCGGTCTTGGACAAGCCACGATCAAATATCGGATCGACGTGCGTGGGATGTCCCCTGAGGAAGCCATGTCTTTGGATGGGAGGAAGTTCAAGAGTAGAATCAAGCTATTCATATGAAACAAGACGTGTTCGTTCCTTCCCCTCATCCCGACTCTTATATAGATCACTGGTCGCATACGGGCGTCGGTCGAATCTGGCCCTTCCCGGACAGACTGTTCATCGTCACGGCGATGTCCAACCCTATGAGATGGAGATCGAGATATCACAATTACTGGAAGTTCGCCAAGCACATGGAGGACTCCGGAGTTAATCTGCTGACCGTCGAGCTGGCTTACGGGGACAGGCAGTTTGAAGTCACCGATCCGGCGAATCCGCATCACATTCAATTCAGATCGAGAGAGGAACTCTGGCATAAGGAGAATCTGCTGAATATAGGGTTCGCCCGTCTGCCTCTAGGAGTTAAGTACTTCGGCTATTGTGACGCCGATATCACGTTCACGCGGGCGGATTGGGCGCAGGAAGTTCTCCAGCAGTTGCAGCATTACGATGCCGTCCAGCCGTTTTCTTCTTATTCGGATTTGGATTCTAATCATCAGTGCTCCAGAGCGCTGCCTAGCTTTACCTATAACTATGTGACGGGGGATTGCAGACTTCCGGGGGAGTACGGGGCTCCGGCGGTCGGGGCGGTGGGAGGGGCGTGGTGCTATCGGGCGGAGGCGTTTAGCGCCATCGGCGGGCTATTGGATATCTGCATATTGGGGTCGGGGGACTGGCACATGGCGATGGGACTGGCCGGAAAGACGGACTCCAATCTGGAGCACTTGCAGCAGAAGCTTCCGGGAGATTCGAGCTATGTCCAGGTGATTAAGCAGTGGCAGAGAAACGCCCAGGTTTTGAAGAGGAATATCGGGTATGTGGCCTGTCACGCGATTCATCACTGGCACGGGGCGAAGGTCAACCGGCAGTATATCGGCCGATATAAGATTCTCGTCGATCATCAGTACGATCCGCTGGTCGATATCAAGCGGGACTGGCAGGGGGTTTATCAGTTGGCCGGGAACAAGATCGGGCTGAGGGACGCGCTGAGGGCCTATAACAGGTCGAGATGGGAAGACGATCCGATCATGGAAGTTCCCAAGCCCAAATAAAGGAAGAGGAGGAAGGAAAGAGAGATGAAACCGGATAATACGGACGCTTATACGTCTTTGAAGAAGGCCAATGACGCGATGAGGGACGCGCTGAAGATCGCCGCCGACTCGCCTATCCCGGCGGATACGTGGAATGATTACGGGCGGGTGATGGACTTGCAGGGGAGGGCGATGGCGGCGATTAAGCCAAAAGGGGCATAAATTGATTTTGCTGGACAGCAGAGAGCAGGATATCCTCCCCTGCTTCCGCCCCTACGGATGCGAACTCTCCACGACGACGCTTGAGTTTGGAGATGCGTGCTGGAGCGGGAATGGGGCTGAAGGGGAAGGGGCTCTATTAGTCGGGGTCGAGAGGAAGAAGATCAGGGATCTCGTCAATTCCATGCGTGACAGGAGATTGGGAGGGTTTCAGGCGCCTGGAGTAGCGAGCACGTACGACGTCAGATATCTGGTTATAGAGGGGATCTGGCAGTGCGGGAAGACGGGCGCGTTAGAAGAACTCAGGGGGAGGGAGTGGAGAGTTTTAGGGGGGACGAAGAAACAACCCGTGCTTTGGGTGGAAGTCGATTCTTTCTTGGCTAGCCTGGAGGAGTTCTTCGGATTCAGGGTCAGGCAGACGAAGAACGAACAAGAGACGGCCGCGTTTATCGTGTCGAGATACAAGTACTGGCAGAAGGCGTATGAGAAGCATTCGACGCACAAGCAGGTATACGCGCCGGAGCCTACGAACGGGATAGGGAGAAAGGCCCGTTTCATTTCTTTGGAGGACGACATCAGGAGAACGTGCGGGCCTAATGCGGTCTATACGTGGAAGATGGCCGCTCAACTACCGGGGTTGGATCGGCGGGCGGAGATCGTGGCGAGGGAGTTTAAGGAGCCGGAGGAGATGTTCAACGCGACGGCTAAGGATTGGAAGAGGGCGGGGCTGGGGCCGAAGACCGTAGAGACTTTAATGGGCATACTACACGGGGGAAGAAAGTGAGATTCAAAGTCACCGCTCAGGTCCAGGGGGAGGCGCACGGCAGGCAATTGTTCGCGCCGGATAGAGAGACGGCGGAGAAATGCGTCTCGATCTTATTGAACGATCGGACCGTCAAAGAGGGGACGCAGATCGAGATGTGGGAAGAAAAGCCGGTGAGAGTAGCGACTCATATAAAGCATAAGCCGGAATGAGATCCTCATGCAGCCTTGTCCGATCTGCCCCCATTCCTTTAATCCCATCCGGGGCGACGGGCCTTTACCTTGTCCTTACCTGTTTATAGGCGAACGTCCGGGGGAGAACGAGAACAAGCTTCAGAACGTATTCGTAGGTAAAGCGGGGGAGGAGCTTGACGAGACGTATCTGAAGATAGCCGGATTCAGGCGGCCTGACGTAAGAATAACGAATAGCGTCAAGTGCTGGGCCGAGAACAACAAAACTCCCACCGATAAAGAGCTATGGGGATGCGCGCGTCATTGGCTCCCGAGAGAGATAGAAGCGTGCAAGCCGGAAGTCATCGTTCTTCTGGGATCGACCGCCTGCAAACTGACTAAGGGAGCAGGGATAGAAATCAATCTGGAGACGCACCACGGACGGCCGCAGAAGGTCAAGGGATTTATGGGAGTGTACGACGGATGGGTATGGCCCACTTATCACCCCGCGCTGGGGCTGTTTAAGACCGACGCCATGACTCCTTTACTTGAGGACTTTGAGTTATTGGGGAAATGGCTCAGGCATAGGTGGATGCCGCCGACCTATCACTCGGTTCCGGGGAATTACTCTCTGATCAGGCACGCCGGTCAGATGCAGACGCTCAGAGGAGCTAAGCAGATAGCGATAGATACGGAGAGTCATGGGGGGGAGCCGTTCTCGATTCAGTGGGCGTCCACGCCGGGGCATGCGTATATGGCGTTGCTGACGAAAGAGTATGGATGGGCGGTTAAGGAGCTGGCGGCGATCGTCAAGGGGAAGGAGATCGTTCTGCATAATGCGCCAGGTGATCTCGATCTGCTGGAGAAAGCCGGGATACGAGTGGACAAGTTCAGGGACACGATGCAAGAGGCTTTTCAGCAGGGGAACCTTCCGCAGAAGCTCAAGGCGCTGGCGTATAGGTTGTTTGGGGTGACGATGCGCACGTGGGAGGATGTCGTCGCTCCGGCCAGCAGGGATAAGGCGGTTGGGTGGATGGCCGAGGCGCTGAGTATAGCGCAAGCCGATCTTTCTCTCATTGATTTGAAGCCGATGAAGACCCGTTTGTGTAAAGCCTGCAAGTGCAGAGCGCATTTGCGTAAAGCATGCGGGCGGTGCGGTTGCGGCAAGGGAGAGGAGACTATCCCGTGGGTGAAGGAGACTCCCCGTAAATCTCCGGTGGAGAGCGCCCTTATACGTATGATCAGGTGCTCGAACAATCCGGAATACGACCTGTGGGAGAAGGCCGATGAGTTATGGACGAAGAATGAGGGGATGTTCGACGACGATCGCGTCTACATAGAAGCGAGGATAGGGAAGCTCCCAATACTGGGCATCGGTAACTGTAAACCGGCCGACGCCGTTCAATACGGGTGCGGAGACGCCGACTTCACATTGCAAGTGGAGAGGAAGCTGGAGGAGAGGAGGGGAGATGGAAGCTGGCAGATCGATGACGAAGACGCGGACGCTTAAGATGAGGATCACGAGCTTTGAGGCGCTGGGATTCTGCGCCCACTGCAAGGATAGATTGCATCCGAACGACGAGGAAGTGAGGCCGGTGCTGGATGGAGGAGGCGTGATTGTGGGGTACGCGCATGCGGGGTATTGCGCTCATCAGTGGGATTTGAAGAGAGAGAAGGAAGAGAGTACGCGGTGAGATTCGCCTACGCCGATCCGCCCTATATAGGCCAAGCCAAGCGACACTACAAAAGCGCCGAAGTGGATCATGTCGCCCTCGTCTACCGGCTATATGAGGAATTCCCCGACGGATGGGCGTTGTCCTGTAGCTCACCGACGCTCTTAACGATCCTGAACATCTGCGACTCCATGTGTTTTCACAAGGGCGGACTGCCAAACGATGTAAGGATAGCCGCCTGGTGCAAGTCTTTCTGCGCTTTCAAACGCAACGTGCGTCCCGCTTACGCTTGGGAGCCGGTGATATTTCGAGGCGGGCGGAACCCTGTAAACGGCTATCGTGCCCTAATCCCGAAGCGCAATGGGAAGCAGACGACGCCTAAAGATTTTCACGTCGCTCCTATCACTCTGAAGAAAGGTCTGGTGGGCGCAAAACCGGCGACGGTATGCGATTGGATTCTCACCCTGCTCAACGTCCAGAATGGCGATGAAGTAGTGGATTTATTCCCCGGTACGGGGGCTATGGGACGTGCGATAGAGAGGGCGACACTGTGAGCCTATATGGAGGTATAGAACTTCCCGGCCGTCCGGACGCGGAGAACGTCAGAAAGCTCGACTTGTTACCAATTCCATCGATAAGAAGGATGGAGCGCCTCGGTTTTGCCATCGACATTCCGTATCTGAACAAGTTATCCTCCCGCTTCTCCTCGACTATGAAGGAGCTGGAGAAAGACATCTCTTCTTATATTCCTTATTGGGCGTTGGATCAGTTCGTGGGGAGGTCGTCTCAGATAGAGGACGAGGAGGGGGATGCGTCGATCAATGCGAGTTCGGCGGAGCAGATCGCCGACTTACTCTTCAACGTCCTGAAGGTGGGCTCCGGGAAGAAGCTGAAGACCACTAAGGGAGGGTCACGAATATCGACGGGGAAGAGGCAATTAGAGACTCTCAGAGAGGATCATCCGATAGTGGCGAAGATCCTCAGCTATAGGGAATATGCGAAGTTAGTCTCGACTTATGTCGTCAGTCTTCCTCAGTTGGCTAAGTTCCATCCTCGGGGAGAATGCTGCCCTGTATGTGAGTTGAAGCACGTAGACGATACGTGGCGGCTGCATACGGAACTGCCGACGACCAGAGCCGCTACAGGGAGGATCGCTAGTAGAAACCCAAACTTGCAGAACATCCCGGTGAGGACTGAGGAAGGCGCGTTAGTTAGAGCAGCTTTCATAGCTTCTCCGGGGACTAAGATCGTCTCTATCGATCTGTCACAAATTGAGCTGCGCGCGTTGGCCCACTTATCCAGATGCAAGTCGATGATCGAGGTTTATGAGAACGGCGGGGATATTCATGACGATACCTGTCATAAGGCGCTGGGCGTGCCGTTAGACGTGAAGCCGGATAAGTATAAGCATCGGATGGCGGCTAAGAGAGTGAATTTCGGGATACAGAACGGGACCACTGAAAAAGGACTGTATCTTCAGTTGGTTATGGACTTCGGCTCGAATCACGTAGAAGTCCCTAAGTGGCTGACTGAGGACTGGTGCAAATGGTTTATCGAGGAATGGCTGAATACACGGCCGGAAGTCAGAGAGTATTTCGATCTCACGCATTATAGAGCGCGGAGATATAAGAAGTCCTGGGACCCGTTCGGACGGATGAGAAGAATCCCGGAAGTGGAGAGTACGCATTCCTGGATCAGGCAGGCCGGATTGAGGCAGGCGCAGAACTTACCCGTGACGTCGGCCGCCGCCGGTCAGTTGAAATTGATTATGGGAGAGGCGGAGGAGCTTCTGCTGGAGTTTGAGAGGCAGGGGATCTGGGCGTGGCCCTTACTCACTATTCACGATCAGCTGATGGTGGAAGTTGACGGGAGATACGCGGAGGGAGTCGCCGAAGCCCTCACTCCCGTATTCGATCGGGTGATGATCGACAAGGATACGGGGGAGGATTTATGGAGGACGCGGATCGAGAGCGATTGCGAGGTCGGGGAGAGGTGGGGGGTGAAGGAATGACCCTAAGCCTTATATCCGGCAGTAGGACCTTGACACGGAGCTAAAAATGCCATATTATGGCATTTATGGAGTCGTATCCGAAGCCGGACAAAGTGTATAATTCCACCGATCTGGTGCCTATCGACGCATCCACCTGCGTGTACGCCTGGGTGAGAGGGAAAGAGTTCCTCTACGTCGGTATTTCCGACAGCGTTCTGAGGAGGATTGTCGGTCATAACGTCATAGGGAAAGCGGAGCCGGTGCTCGAATCCGACCGTTTCTACGTCTGGTCCTTCAAGACGTGGAACGAAGCCTCCCTACTCGAAGCCAAGCTGCTAGCCGATCACCCTACCAAGTACAGCTTCAGGCGATCGCAGCGCGGCAAGGACCTACCGTGTCTTTTCTGTAAAAAGCCTTTTGCCAGATCGAGATGGTGGCAGAAATACTGTTCCAATAACTGCCGTCAAGGCATAGAGAGGACAATTTGAAATGAAAGCACAGCTTACTAAGTCGGAAGCGGGATTAGTTACTACTCAAAAAGTCGCCCGCAAACTCTCCAACTCCCCTTCTCTCTCCAAATCCCGGCGACTGCCCTCCGCCGAGAACTCCTCTTTACCTCAAGTCTCGGAGCTATCCGATAAGGCGACTATCAATCGCGCCCGTCTGCTGCTGAATACCGCGCATAAGCAGAAGAAGATCGCGGCCGAGGCGGATGAAGCGGCGAGGACGTGCAGATTAGAGTTGGCGGCAATCGTCCTCGCTAACGAATTAACCGGACTGAGAGCGGGGAATTTCGGCATATCGGTGAGCGGATATAAGCGGCGCAAGTCATTCAACGTGGAGAAGGCGAAAGCCCTCATGCTCGACGCTGGAATCGATCCGGAGACTATAGGGGAGTTATACGAGGAGGGGGAGGAGTATCTGGATACGAGATTGATGGAGTTCGCATGAAGAGATACGGCAACAAAAGAAGAGTGTACGGGCCGCGGCTACGCGAGAAGGAAGTATTGTTACCGGAAACTCATACGGGCGCATTCGGAACGCAGCATAGGACCTGTATTCAGGGAGGCGGTTCTAGCGGCCTGCGACCGGTTCGAGAAGGACAAACAGATAAAGGAGAAGCACGGGCCAGTGAGGATCATCATGAAGGACGGCGTTCTTCTGAGCGAGGATAAAAAGTGAGCGTCAAGCGCCAGTTAGTCAATGAGGAATGGAATGAGTTCGCCCGCCGCGTCCTCCCTCCTGACTGCTCCTCCATTCAGAAGCGGGAATCGAGAAGGGCGTTTTATGCCGGAGCGTGGGCGGTGATGATAAAGATATCCGAGTCGATCTCGCACGAATCGGAGCCGACCGACGAGGATTTGAGTTTGATGGACGACGTGCATGCGGAGATGGAGAAGTTTGCGTTGGACGTGCTGGAGGGGAGGGCCTGAAGAAGATGAATGTCAGCCGCATCGGACGCCCGCTATTCAAATGCCCGGAGATCATCCGTTCGCCTGGGGGGAGGAACGGGGAGGTATGCGGGAATCTCACGACGATGAAGATGTGCGGGCATCATCGGGAGCAGAAGATAAGGGCGGCGAGGAGGGACGCGGCGGAGGCGGCTAAGCATTTCGTCGCGCTGGCGGACGGATATGGGTTGGAGGGGGTGCCGGGGTTCATGCATCTGAAGACGATGGTGGAACAGTTGATGGAGGCGGAGAAGCTGGAGATGGAGATGAAGGGATGAGCGCCGATACGTTTTTATTCTTGATTGTCCTCGTCTGGTGCTTGAGAGAAGACCTCAAGCTATCTTGGCGAAAGAAGAAATGGGACGATCTTACTGCTGAAATAGACCTGGATTCTGACGGATATATTCCTCCCCGCGAATAGCGACCGGAGGAATCTGCTTACCTGCATATTTGGCCACTCCCGCTCCGGGTATCCTCGACGCTCTATCTAAGGCAATGGCTACTCTGCTCTTTATCGCCGGGTCTTCGAGCATCTGCCTGACCATAATTCCGGCGAGCGCTCCCATCGTATGACCTTCTCCATGCGCGCCCCCGGCCGCCGCTCCGGCTAGAGCGAAGGGAATATAGGGGAGCGTCTGCTTGTTCATCTCGCGTTTCGTGAATCTCTGCAATTGGCCTTCTAATTCGATGAGCGCCCCTTCTCTCGCATTGAGCTTCTTTATCTGAGGGTAGATCTGCTCCAATTCTTCTTTTAGCGCGCGGGGGATCTCTTTATTGATGCGGATGGCGAGACCGGGATGGACGCCAGGATCGTAAGCGTTCATCTTTCGGGTGCGTGTCGTCTCGTAAGTCTGCTTTTTGATCGCCTGCGCGTCTCCTGTCGATAGCGGACGCGCGTTCCTTCTCAATTCCCCCAGACTCATGTCTTCCGGCTTGATGGTGACGGTTTTGGTGACCATCGCCGGTTGCCCTCCGGGAGTCGTCAATCCGCTGGAGCTGGGGACTTGGGTTTGGACCTGGATCGGCTGCACGTTGCCGTGATCGATGAGGAACTGCCTCTCTGCTTCATCGATCTGATCGACGAAATGCGCTCCGCCCGTGGCGTCCTTGCTCCAGGATTTCCTCAGCGCGTCTAGTTTCGATTCTATATTAGCCACGTAGCGGCTAGGTGGGATATCGGCGGGGGACTGCTGGATAGTCCGCTCGATCGCGCCGTTGAGGGAGTCGATGCGTCCGCGTACTATCCCCGTGGCTTTCTCCGTGAGGGGGATGCCTTCCCTGATACCAGCGCCTACGGATTTAGAGGCTTTGATCTCGCTCGTTCCGGAGGGTTTGAGGCCGGACTGGTAGAGCTTCATGGAGTTTACGTACGACCCGAAGACCCGTTCGAGAGCGCCTAGAACGAAACGGCCTCCTGTTTCGTATAATCCCTGTTCGAGAGCCGCCGTCCCCATCTCCTTAAGCGGGTGCTCGGACGGATTGACTCCCGTAATCTTTCGTAGACCTTGTTCCACTCCAGCGCTGATTCCCCCTGCTCCGGCGGCGGCTAATCCGGCTGGTATCCATCCCATGCCTCCCGTTAGAGCGCCTGCTCCGGCTCCGGCGATATAAGGGATGGCGGATAGACCCAGATCGACCGACCGCCTAGGGGCGTCTTTAGGGAGATCGGCTTTCTGAGGCTTTATTCCCAGGCGTTCGGCCGCCGCCCCGAAAGGATCGGCGTTCCCCCCCTGCCCTCTCCCTTCTCTCAGTTTTTTAGCGGCTTCTTCAAATGGATCGGCCATAGCTTGAATTTAAGGGACTTGATAGCCGTTATCGCGCGCCATCTTCTTTCCCTTCTCCACATCTCCTCCGGCTGCGTTGATGTATTCTACGGCTTCGTCCGTTGAGATCAGTTGCCCTTTGTTTTTAGGCTTGGGGAGTTGAGTCTGCCCTCCCCCTCCGATCCCCCGGCGAGTTTCGTCTACGGCCTGATCCATCCCCTTCATGACGTTCGAGATGCCGACCTTCATCTCGTTAGCGGCGGCTTCGATCGTCCCGGCGGCCATCGAGCGGTTGATGATCTCGTCGGCCGTCTCTGATCTAACCTGATTCGTAGACGTGCCGCCGGAGCGGAGGCTGGTGATCATAGAGTTGTAGCGGTAGCGGGCGGCTAGAAGAGCCTCTCTGAATCTGGCCAGTTCGGGGGCGTCGGAGAGATTGGCGGCGAGGAACTGCTGGAGAGAGTTAAACGCCCGGATTTTAGAGCGGGGGAGAGTCTTATTCAGGGCGAGGAGGCGATCGACTTCGGCGACGGTCCCTTTCTCGGCGGACTTCATCTGGCCGCGTAAGCGCATGAGTTCGGTGAGGGTGGATTTACCGGCGGCGAATTCCGCTTGCTGGGCGGCCGCCTCCTGATCTCCCATTTGAGCGAGGAGCTGGCCCTTAATGGAGTAATAGATCTTACGGTCGGGGTTATTAGCGCCGAGACCGAAGGAAGGGTCGCCTCCGCCGCGACGGATGGCCTGGCGGGCGAGGGCTACTTTGTCGGCGTATTTGGGGTCGTTGAGGTCGATCTCGCCGATGTTCGTGGATTGCTGGCCTTGAATGCGGAGAGTCGTCGCTACGTCTCTATGCTTGTAAGAGTCGATGAAGAGTTGCGCCGCCTTACGATCCGATGAAGAAGTCTTAGGATCGTCCACTTTGGCCTGGGCCGCTTCCAGTTCCCCTAATACGCCCTTGTCTCCAGTGACGGCGGCTTTCGGGTTGACGGATTTGATCGCCTTAGGTTCTATCGCTGACCCATCTAAACGGGTGAACGTCTTGTTGAACTTGTCCTCCCAGCCGTTGATCTTCGTGCCATCGTTCAATTCGATGACTACGGGAGTCGAAGCCTTCAGGCCGGCGCCTTTGAGATAAGGGTTGGCGCGGCCTGGATAGTTCATGCCGAACGCCTCCGCCTCGCTCATTCCCGTACCGACCATCGTTCTAAAATTAGCTAATCTCTGCTCCTCTTCGGCTTTCTTTTCGGCTACTCTCATCTGGAGCTGGAGCTGCTGGCGTTTGAGAGTCTCCTGCTCGCGGATTTGCGCCCTCCTTCTCTCGTCTTCCTCGACGGTCGTCCGCATCTCCGCTTGAGAGAGAAAGGGGCCTTTCCTCCCTAAGGCTCCTGGAGATCCTTGAGCAAGAGTCTCGCGTCCGCCTTCGGGGCTGACACGAGGGGAGAGGACCGGAGGAGCGCCCGGCTGGGGAGGGACCATCTGCTTCTGCATGAGGCTGCCGACCATCTGCTGCATGTGCTGCATCGGATCGTTCTTCTTCCCGCCTGGACCTCTGGATGCGCCTTTCCCCCCTTCTAAGTCTCCGAGAGTCTGGAAGATCACTTGATTGACGTCGGCTAGAGCGTTAGGGTCGAAGTTGGGGTCTTTGGTCATATCGACGAGACGGCGGATACCGGCGTCGATGGCCGCATGACGGATCTTCTCCCTCCGTTCTTTAGCTTCAAGAAAGCCTTGTCCGAACCCGGTAAGAAAGCCGCCGATACCTACTCCTGCGCCCATTTACGTCTCCTTCAAGACTCTGAACTGTACGCCGATACGATCGTAATTGACTAGGATTCCGGCAGGCGTATGGATGACGGCGGACGGATCGATGCGTTCCACCTCGTCGGACATAACGCCGATATATTCCGATGGAGGTTGACGGCGGTCGTTCAAGTAAGTAAAGCGGTAGACGCGGTGGCCGTTCTCCATCCCGAAGAACCTCACGTTGCGTTTCAGATGGCGGTCGCTCCTGGCCGCGAATCCGCCTGCTACACTCCCAGCCGCCGTAGCGATATCTCCAATCAACTTCATCGTCGCCGCGTTCTCGTCGTTGTTCTGCTGGCGCCTGGTTAATTGACCTGAGGTGAGGATGCTCTCGAACGTGGCGGCTAGCTGTTCTTGAGAGAGTCCGAGTTGAGTGAGGATGGAAGCGAGGCCGGTGAGTTGCTGCGCCGCTTGAGGCTGAAGACTGAGAATAGCGTCGGAAATCTTACCGGCCTTCTGGAAGGGGAGTTCGGCCAGTTGAGCGTCCCGCGCCCCTCCTCTGGCCATGTTTTGAGACGCCCCTCTGGAGGCTGCCTCAAACTGCTTATCGACAGCCCCGACAGTCGGGCCGATGGCTTTAGCGAGGGCGTTCTTATCGCCGGAGAGGATCGCCGACCAGTAGTCGAAAGGTTGGGCTAGCGCGTTTACTCCGGCCCCTAAAGTGTTCTGCCCCTGCCCCAGTGTAGAAGTAGCGACGTCTCCCAGCATGTTGAAGTTCGAGCGGAGGAATTGCGTCAGGGAATCGCCGGTGATGGGCTCTTTGACGATCCCCCCGCCGCCCCCCCATCCGCCCCCCGTCGAGATATCTTGATTCTTCTGGCCTGGGCTGATCATGGAGAATATCTTGGAGAATTGCGAGGAGATCGGATCTGCGCCTGTCATCTAAAGCCTCTGGTTCATCCTATCACTACCTTTAGAGCCAGGATCTTCGTGTTGTCTTTGTGCATCATCCCCGTCCCCACGTTCGTCCCTTTATCCGCCCAGAGATTGATGACGCCGGGAGAAGGGGAGCTATACTCCCAGATTTGCGCTACGCATAAGTCGAGAGTGGAGACGCCCGCGCCGGTGATGAGCATGCGGGCGATAGGATTAGCGACGAGATGGCCGTCGATGGCTAATCGTCCGTTCATGGCGTTCGCGTTCACGTCGATGAAGGCTTCAAATATCCCGATTACGCGGTAGTCTCCGGCTTCCAAGTGGAGCATGGTTCCGGGGATGGGCTGGGGATCGATGGTCAGAGTGAGATCTTTATCGGCTACGGCTGTAAAGAGGTTGGGGGCGGCTATTTTAGACTGGAGCTGATAGATGTATTCAAAGGCTTGATTAATGGCCTTCTGAAGCTCTGGCACGGAATTGGAGATGAGGCGGGGGAAGGCGCGTTGAGGGGAGTCGGCGGGGGCGGGCATTCTAGAGGCGGGCTCCCATAGCGAAACTGTTGTCGCCGAACGGACGCATGCTTATGAATGGACCCGTAGAGCCCCAACTCTTGATTTTTATCTCCAGATCTCTCACGTAGAGTCTGAATGGCGTCGGACTGACGGCTGAATATTGCGCTAGTTTCCCCTTCATATTCTGAAGGACGACGTATTTCTTTCGCATCATGATGCCGACGGTCGCCGGGATGACGTATCCATAAGCGATTCCGTCGTCCATCGTGATCGTCAGAGTGATGTCGGAGGCGGCTTCGGAGATGGCTATGTAAGCGTCCCGGTGATGGATGAAGCCCTGCAAGCCGTAAGAAGTCCCTTGAGTTATCCAGTTGGAGGCTAGATCGGGAGCGGGCTCCCACACCCAGTCCGTTTCGGGGAGGAAGATGCGGAGGATGTTCTTGGGGCGCAACTGGAGATTATGGGCGATGAAGGGGACGGGGAAGGAGAAGGGGATCGTCTGCTTTCCGGACCAGACGGTTGGGGGGAGGGTGAGGGCGACGATATCCCCGTCGGCGATGATATCTACCGACGCTGGGAATCCGCCGGAATCAGCGGTGAGCTTGATTCCCTGCATGAATTTAGCCCCCGGAGTCCCCAGTTCGATGATGGGAGTGCGCTCGAAATAGATCTCAGGGTAAGGGTCGAAGTCCCAGCGCGTCCGAAAGTACCCCCACCGCTGGCCGGGTTGAGGCTCCCAGCGGACGAGATGGGAGACGACGGGGGGCTCGACGACGAAGGGGAACTCGCGCTGGCCGTTGGCGGTCAAACTGATCGCGGTAAGCTGGATGCCTTTGTCGTTTTTCAGCGCGAGAGTGACGTTGGCGTTTCCCGTCTCCAGTCTGAGGACGCCGCCACGCATGTACTTATCTCCCGGAGCGCCGCAGTCCTCCCATGCAGTGATTAGTTCGGCGAAGGGAGGATAGTTGTCGTAGATCCACTTGACGGAATGACGGCGCCAGTGGCCGAGAGGGATCAATCTTATTTCTTTGGCGTTGAAGGGTACGGCGAACCCGATTTCAGTGAGAGTTTTCCCGTTTTGGACGATCGCCAATCCCGGCCCTAACTGCCCGTCGAACTCGATATTGAAGCCAACTGACGCCCCTTGCGTATCCCCTTCGATCTGCACCCCTCTTATATATTTGACGCTCGGCCACTGCTCCAGATAGAAATCCTCTTTGATATTGAGGTATTCAGGGTAAGGGTCCCAGAGCCAGCGGACACTGAATATTTGGCAGGTCTTCTGATCGAACGGGACCAATCGCATCTCATGGGCGATTATGGGGGTGATGAAGTAGGCGTACTCGGACTGCTGGATGGCGGCTAGAGTTATCCCTTGCGCGTCTATCCCTCCGTCGGTCTGGATGATGACGGAACGCGATCCCGAGACGGTGAACTGTCCGCCAGCGGAAGCCAGAGGGGCTACGGGGTGGTCGATCTGGGCTTTACCGGCGACGACTCCCGTAATCGTAGCTTGTCCCATGACGAAGCCGTTGACAGGTTGAGTGATGGAGAGGATGGCGCCGACGTCCGTTGGCTGGAAAGCGTAAGAAGCCGACGAAACTAGCTGGGCGTCCGCTAGATCTACAGTAAGATCGAATCCCGTTGCAACCTGGGATATGGCCGCTTCGATGATTACCCCCTTTAAGTATTTGGCCCCGGCTAATCCATCGTCGGTCCAATCCGTCGCCCGTCCGATAATGCGCTCCGGTTTGCCTACCCAGGAGGGCTCCCAGTCCCAGAGTTCGGTGCGTTCGGTCGAGGACCAGTGGCACCAGAGTCCGACGGTCTGGGAGAAGGAGTTGAGACCGGCGTTGATAACGGCGTTGTTGACGGTGAGGATAGTCTGCTGGTAGACGCCGCTCGGAACTAGATTTCCCGAGGCGAGAACTGTTGCGTTTCGATCGCCGAGGATTTTAGCGGAGATGAGGGTGACGTTGGGGATAGCTCCTACTACGGCGTCTCCAATGAGCTTAGACGTGCGGATATCTCCTAACAGATCGGCGCCCGTCATGATCGAGCATTCGATCGGAGAGCCTAGATCGTCGTCGCCGGTCAGCCAGTCGAGGGTGTGTCCGTCGGCTACGAACGTCGTGTGAAAGCCCAATTCCGAATAATGCGCCCGATACCCCTGAGAAGGATAGACGTCTCTAGCCCAGCCTTTCATCAAATGAGTATCGAAGAGGAGAGTGTCGGGGAAGTTGAGGGTATCGACGAAATCGAAATATAAAACGCCGTCCGACCAGAATAGGCGCTGCTGGGGGAAGCGGTTGGGATCGGGCGGATTGATAGTGACGGGAGCGCCGAAGTTCTCTGGGTTGGGGATGGTCGCTCCGAATCCGTTCTGGCCATCGTGGCCCAAGAATTCGTAGAGTTGAATGTCGGTGAGGGAGGTGGGGAGGCCGCCGCCGCCGAACGAGAATATCCCGTCGCGAGACTTAAAGTAGATGAGGTCGCCTACGCAAAAGCACCAGTTTCCGGCTAATCCGCGCGCGCCGGGAACTACTTGGGCGAGGAACTGGCCTGCATTGATTAGGTCGGGGACCATCTCGAACATGCGCTCGGTAGACCAGACCCAGACGCGGCCGTTCCAGATGCAGCCGTTTTGAAGAGGCTCGGATGAGGACGTTAGTTCGAGGGAATTAGCGATAGATACGGAGTCGGGATCGTTGCCATTCGTCCAGTAGACTGTTCCGGGGGAGCGGGGATCGCCACAGGCGAATAAATAGAGCCCGAACTGGCCGGAGCCGAAAGGACCCCAGACGAAGGGGAGGGGCTGGCCTGTCTGGAGCGCCCCGTCTACATGCCAGGAGACGATCCCCAGATTCCCGCCGAGATCCTCGTTTAGGAATAGGTCGCCGGTTCCGAGAACGCGGGCGATCGTATAAGCGTTTCCGTCGATGACGATCTGAGTCCCCGGTATCCAGGAGAGATTGAAGCCTAGAGCGGCGTCCGTCACTCTCGATCCGTTCCCTCCGACGCCTGAAGAAGTGGGGACCGCAGCGGTAGTAGAGGTAGTAAATCCGGCGGCGGGAGTGTCGGGGATGAGCCAGGACTGATAGAGGATCGATCTATCATCGACGGGGAGGGTAGGGGCTGAAGCTATATCTATGTCGGAGAAATCATCGACGATCGTCAGGCCGGAGCGGTTGACGACGGAGCCTATAAGAGACCAGGCGTTGATCGTCCCGCCGAACCGGTAAAGATCCCACGTATACTCTTGATCCTTAGCGAGAGTCCCGGCGATATGGATGGCCGGATCGGCGAATGTCACTTGCTGAGTAGCGAGATCGACGGGCGTGAACGTGGGGACGCCGGGGATTGATTTAGCGCCGGTAGGCGTATGCCTCAGTTGCCAGCGCCAGGAATATCCCGTGCCCGTTATATCTCCGGCGGCGATCACTGGGACGGGGGGACCGGCCTGATAGACGGCAAGTTGAGGGACGCCGATAGGATAGGAGAAAGGGACGCCTCCCACCTGATACGAGTCGGAGTATTTCTGCTGCTTGAAGCGGTCGTAGACGTAGACGAACGGGGTTGGATTAGAGATGGGGGACATCCCGATCATGGAGAGAGGGTCGCCGGAGAACCCTCCATCGACGAAAGAAGGGACGGCGGGGAAGGTAGGATCGGAGAAGAAGAGGGATTCGTTATAGCCGATGAAGCGTTTAGTCGTACCTGGGGTATCGGGATTGACGTCGTTCAGAGTGAGGAAGGAATGGATGTAGTCGCTGGCGAAAGCGGGAGGGAAATTAGAGACTGAGGAGAGGCCGGGGCGGGAGACTAAGATCCCGTCCTTATACTGGCGCACGTTCTGGAGATAAGCGAACTCGCCGTCGCCTAGAGCGTCGATAGGGCGGTCGAGGTTCATCCCCCGGCAGACCATCTTCTGACTCTTTCTCGAATAGGCAGGCATTTTATTGAATGTGGCCAGGATATTCTATGTCGAGGGTGAATCCGTCCAACGTGACGGTATTAGACGCGGAGGCGGCGGACCATTGAGCGGTGAGCGTCAGGTCGTTATCGTTCGTCCAGGTGATCCCCTGAAGCCCAACTACCCGATTGGCTTGGATAGTGGAAGCTCCGGAGAATCCCCCCATAACGCCGATCGAAGGGCCGACCAATAGAGCGCCAGCTCCTAAAGCATCGACTGTGAAATCGGTTTCCATGGAGAAGGCGTCGTTTGTCACGTTGTTCCCCACGGTGAAAGTGAACTTGCCTATCGGGACTCCCCCTAGCTTGATCTGGAAGGTAAGCGTCGGCGTTCCAGTGGAGGATACGCGACCGGCCGCTTTCACCCTTCCCACTCCTCCTAGGAAGTTGAGCGTGTTCTGGGGGATGAGATAGTGGCGATTAAAGGCCGTCTCCGCGTTAGTATTGGCTATAGCGGCCGGGGAGGTGGAGGAGGCGTAATGAAGCGGGAGGGATTTGTTGATCCCGAACCACTCCCCGCTGAAGTCGAATCCTATGGCGAACTTGACGAGCGTGCGCGGATCTACCGGGGCGTCGGTAGTCGATAAGGGTAGGAAGACGTTCTTGTTCGTCGTGGACAGGTCGAAACCGGCGGACGTCGAGATAGGAGTAGCGCCGCCGAGGGGAGACTGTACGAAGACGTTAGCTCCTGGAAACCCAGCGACGGGGGAAGTAAGCTTGAGGCCGGTCGCCCCTTGAATCGCCGTGTTATAGAAAGTGTTGTTATCGGCCAGCCTCAACTCCATCCCCGTCCCGGCGTCCGACCGGCAGATGGAGTTGATCATCACGTTCTGGGCGGCGTCGAAAATAGAAGAGACATTGGGGACAGACTGGCCGAACTGGCAGGCGACCGATCCTCCCCCTCCCGTCCCCGCGCCGATAAAGACGTTCTCGAACAGGTTCTTGTTAGCGCCTTCGACCATGCCGGGGAACACAAAGTCTACAGCTACTAAGCGGGAGCCTACAGAGGTCCATCCCACGGCGGTCAGATTTCTAAAGGTCCAGTGATAGGCGTGGACGAGATCGAGAGTCTGGGCGGCGGTCCCTTGGCCGTCGAGCATGAAGTCGGAGAGAGTGCCGTTTCCGACGGGACCGAGGACCTGGATCATCGTCCCGCCGGATGCGCCCGTCCAGAGGAGGGTGGTGGCGCCGGTAGCCGGAAACGCGGTGTCTACTCCACGTCCACCACCGCAGCCGACGAGAGACATGGAGTTGCGGGTGGAGCGGGTGGTGGGAGTACCGTCTCCTAAGACGATCGTAGCGGCCAGATTGATAGGTCCGCACGGCATCCTCACGACTCCCCCATCAGCGGGGATGAAGTTGAGCGCCTCTTTAATCCCGGACGTGGCAGATTGGATCGTCCAGGCCCCGGAATGATTGAAGGCGGGCGTGAACATGACGTTTCCCGTTGTCAGTCCCGATGTGCAAGTGCCTCCGGTGATCAGAACGGACTCAGCCGTTCCCACGCCGTTCTGGATGAGCAGGCGCGTGTTGAGAGCGGACCCGGATATCCCCAGAGGGCAGGGAGTGAGGATGACGGTATTGCCGATGCCGGAGGTGAGGGTTCCGCCGGGGGTCTGGGGAGGGAAGTCGAAGTCCGACGAGACGGAGTAGGTGAGAGAGGCGAATTCCGTTTTCGGCGCTCCGGCGAGATTAGCCTTACTTCTCAGATATTGAAGGGGCGTTGACGTATCCGTATTCTGATGAACGCCCGCCAGCTCGCTCACGACACCGTTCCCCGTAGCCCGCTTGATCAGTTTTCCAGTAGTCCCGCTGAACTGAACGTCTTCTCCATCCACCGAGACACCCGTGTTGGAGGAGACGTCTCCCGTCCCAGTACCGGCGACCGTGCATCCTTGCGCGTTCCCTCCTGAATCTATCCCGATCGTATAGCTTCCGGCGGCGCATTTCGTCGGAGTGTGATCGAAAGCCGTTGAGGTAGAAGCGTTACCCGTTAGGTTGCCGGTGACGTTCCCCGTCAAGTTCCCAACGAACGTACCCGTTGTAGTTCCAGGGAGAGTAGGGCTGGAGCAGATGGAGAGAGTGACTGCTCCCGTCGATGCATTTGTACAGACCTGATTCGCAGTCCCAGTGATGGAGCTTACGCCAGTCGTGATTTGTCCCGGATCGACCAGCCACAGATCAGAGAGGGTGAAGGGGGCCGGGATGCCCGCGCCGCTTAACTTAGCATCGTAGCGGCCGTTATCGGCGTAAAAGAACCAGTAGCCGAAAGAGTCCGCGACGAATGGGTTGGCTTTGGGAGTCCCGGAATTGTCGGAGAAGATCGTCGCCAGAGTGAGAGTTCCGGTTAGATAGACCGTGACCGTGCATTTGGGGTAGGACCGCATCAAGGGGGTCGTCGGGGACGTGTTGAGGCCGGTCGTGACGAGGGCCGTCTGGTTCCCCAATTGACAAATCCCGTACATGCGCTCGCGTCCATAAGCGGACGCCGAAAGTAGAAGAACGAAAAGAGAGCTAAGTAAGAGTCTTCTCATATTGCGCGGTCCTCGGAACGTCCAGCCTCGGAACCTCCCCGCTCATCTTTAGCGCCGGTTGTCGCAGCGCATCGTTATAGAAAGCCGCTTGTCTGATGCGTCCGTTCTGCTCTCCCGCCATCCTAATGAAATTCTGATAGAGAGGGGAGGTCACGGAGAAGTCCTGCCCTCCCATTTTGAAGCAGGCGATATGCTGGGCGTAGTCCAAAAGAGTGTCGAGCATGTCCTGGCTGATCTGGAGGAAGTCTCCCGCTAGAACGGGGACGGGGATATTACGGGCGAGATCGATCCCTACACCGTAGATAGCGTCGGGAGTATTGGCGAATGCGAGGAGGTTGCGTCCGGCCATCCCCATGTAATCCGGCTGCCCTCTATCGTTCTGCCAGTTCGGGCGGTAAGCGTCCATGTCGAATATAGAGCCTGAGTCCAGAGGGACGTCCCCGATATCCGTCTCCATGATAGAGGGATTAATCTGCGCTAACTCGACGGCCTGCTTGTATCTCAATTCGCAGTACTGAGCGCGCTCGACGTCCCTCCCCGGCCCGTCTGAAGCGAGCAGATCCCCTAAGGCCCCCCACTTCACTCCCCAGGCGAAATCGTCAGGGACTGAGAGGAGGACGCCAGCCGTGACGTCGAGAGGAGGTCCCGCTTGATTGATAAGCAATTCGATCTGACCGGCGTTTAAGAGTATCGGCGCCAATTGAAGGGAGACGGGAGGAGTCAGAGAGACGGAATAGGCAAGAGGAGGGTCTTCGGGATTCTGCCTCCAAGCGGATTTATAGGCGTTGATAGCGAACTCGTCGTCTCTCCATATTTGGCTGAAGACTTGAGGGTTGGCGCCGTTGGCCCAGGCCGCTCTTCGGATATCCGATATTCCTTCGGGGAGAGGGATTCTTCCGGATGGGTTGGGAGCGCTGACGATAAGGGAGCGTGAGATAACGCATCCCGAATCCGCTAAGAACTGATCCCTTCTCCTTTCCAGAGCGCCGACGACCTGAGGAAGATTGAACTGTTCGGTCCCATTCCAGGCGTTCGCCACGAGTTGGCGCTCCAGGAGTTGGTAGAGCATGACGGCGATCTGCTGGCGGTCGGTGATGTTGTAATCGAATACGCCCGCCGGAAGGATGGTCGTCAGATTATAAAAGGAGACGTTCGCTATCGTGTTAAACGTCTGCCGGTCCCTATAAAAGGAAGTGAGCGCCTGCCACGTCCTTAGAGCTTCGACTATATAAGCGGTCTTTTCGGGCGCCGTCCAGTAGACGTCGTTAGGATCGGCGAGGCGGAGGGAGAGGGCGCTTAAAGCAGCAGCGAGAGTAGTGTGAGTGTAAGGCATATATCCGGCTAGCGGCTACGTGGCTTATAAAGCAGGGAACGTCAATACCGGGATGAACCGTCCCCTGCGGCCACACGCCTTACGGACGCGCCCGGAGGCTTGGTGATGAACTCAGTGCTTCATCTTTCTCCCCATCGAGACGAACGGCGCCTGAGGGGAGGAGATAGGGGCGGATCGGGGGGCTGATCCTTTGATGGTCGTGTTATGGGCGCAGTCGGGGACCATTGGACGATTGACGAGGTCGGCGGACATGGGGGAGCGGACGTTGCCGAGGATCATCCCGCCGCCTTTTGAGTTCTTCATTCTGATTCTCCTTTTAAGCAGTTAAGATAGCACGTTTGTTGCCGCGAGTGATTCCGGGAGCGTTCGGAGTGACGCCGTTTTTGATCAGACGAGTCCGAACGTTGAAGCTTGGACATCGATATAAACGGGCGACGGCTTGATAGCTGCCAAGCCGATTATAGTCTTCGAGCAACTGCTCGAATGGAACCTTGGCTCTCTGCCGGTTGCTCTCTTCGGTAGTGAGAACTTTGAACCCGAATATCTTGGCTTTCTTCCAAAGCGAAGAGTAGTCCATCCCGTACATCGCCGCAATCTCGGTGAGTGGAACGCCGGATTCCATCAGCCGGAAGAACACGTCCCTTCTGATCTTTATCTGAGGGGTGGTCAGACCCTTTAGAGAATTAGTAAGAATACAGATTCTCCGATAGTCCTCTGCCAATTGCTTCTTGATCCTAAGATATGGAAAGACTCCTTCGATGTATTTGACAATAGAACGCTGCTCCGTTATCCACAGATTCCATACCTGCTTCCAATGCGCTTTCTTGCGCCCTTTACCGTGCCGGTGGGCGAGAACGTAAGAAGCTATCCCATGCGAGCGTAGGAAAGAAGATATCTCTTCGAGAGTGCGCTTGCCGATATTCTGAGACTGGCAGATTGTTACCCGGAATCTACCTTTAGCGCCGCCTGCGCCCATCATGTGGATGCAGCCTTCTCCATCGAAGAATCCCGCGATATAAGGCCAAGTCATTTGCATAAATATAAGGCGATCACGGTAAAAGAGAGGAGTAGTCGTGGTTTTGCAACCATGACCCGCCGAGAGGAAAATCGAACACACTTCCCTGTAGATACGCGATCTGAGGGGCTATTTCGTCATCCTGCTTGATGCACTGGATACGTTCTTCTTTGAAGGCTTTATCCTGCCATTGAATATAAGCCACCCAATTCACTCTCTCTAATTCAGGATAGGTGGAGAGGTTGGAGAGCGCCCACTCTCCAGCTAAACGCTTGGATAGATAGAGGAGGGTTTCTTCGAGAGCGTAGGGCATCTGAGGGAGGGGGACGGAGGGGGAGGGAGTCGGCCAGCGGATCTGGAACTGCGCTACGTATGTAGATTGGTTGACGGGGTTCGGGTAGAACTCATGAACGGGCTGACCCAGTTCGTTGCGGCCTTTGATGGCTAGGATGTAAGCGTCTCCGGTGGCCCCACGCTGGGGATCGATGGCGTTCAATTGCGCCTGCGTATAGAAAAGTCTCCTGCCTCGGATGGAGTAGCCGGAGTTGACGTTGCGGACGGAGAAATAGCGCACGAAGTCAACAGATGGGAGAGAGGCGATGACTGGCGGCGCATAGAAAGCTTTATAGACCTGATAGAGAGAGCCCGCGATCGTCGGTTCTCCATAAGGGCGGTCGAGGGTGATCGTCGCCCCATCGTACGAGGAGATATCGTAGAGCGGTCCGGAGGGGGAAGAGCCGATGCGGATCTGCCGACCTATGCCCAGAGTAGACGACGCCAGTAAGGGGTTGGAGGCGACGACGGCGTTAAGGGCGGCGATCGCCGTAGCATCAGGAGTCACCGTAAAGGAGTTGAAGACGGCCGAGACTGTCCCAACGGAGATGGAGTCGGGAGAATAGATCTGGCCGTCCGTGATGACGTTGAAGCTCCAGAGGCGCATATCCTGGAGCATTCTCCAGGCGCGGGAAAGGATAGAGGAGGCGTTGAGGAAGCCTAAACGGGGGACTGCTCCGATAAGGTCGCCGGTCAGGTCCCGATAGGCCATTCAATCAGGCGGTCCTTGCGCCTTCCTGGACTTCCCGCAGAAGCTCCGATAGAACGTAATCGGGGGAGTTAGGGTAGCGGTTGACGGCACCGCGCACGAGTCCCACGTTCATCCCCTCCATGCGATTGGAGAAGCGGAAGTGGAGGAAGTAGTTGGAGTTGGGGAGGTCGGACGGTTCCGGGAAGCCGCCGGGTCCGGACGCCCAGGAGGGGATGAAGATGCCGGAGGTAGTGAAGTCGCCGGTGATCGGGAGAGTGTGGATACCGGCGGACTGGAACTCGCCGCTGGAGTCGATGAATTGGGCGAGGCGTTTCGCTTCATCCCAGGTCGCCAGCTGTTCTTCGTTGAAACTGGTTATGTTCTGACCGGCGAATGCGTCGAGATCGAGAACGGTATGGATAGGTTCCGGCTGCGGTTCGGACTTAGGTTCTTTTTTGCTCATCGCACGCTCCTGAAATTCCACGCGCTGCCGGGAATGATCCCCGCCCAAGTCAGAAGCCAGAAGCAGGCGGCCAAGGCGAGGACGACGATGATGATGGTTTTGAATGGTTCGGGGACGCGCGGAAGTACGTAGGTGGAGAAGATCCACCAGACTAAAGCCAGAACGAGAAGAATGACGATGATCTGGAGGATAGGCATATGAATATACTCAAGATCCGATCGCCCAGACTCTCACCGTACGCGCCGAAAGATTCGTAGTGGCGACAACTTCCGCTCCGGTGGCGGCGGTGATCCATTGCAGGCGAACCGATGTGGATGGCTGTCCCGTCTGAAAGGGGACGAGATAGGCCACGACGATATAAGACCCGTCGTCGGAGGTCCCGTGAAAGACCATCTCCAGGTACTTCATGCCGAATTTGGACGCGGCGATCAACTGGCCGCCGGTGACTAGAGGGGAGGCGGGGACGATCACGGCGTACGACGTGGGGCCGAGGACGTCGGCGGGACTCCAGATCTTATTGCCGGGGACCGCCGGATATTCGCCCTGAGTAGGATAAGGCTTCATATAGAGAGTTAGCCTCTTTCGATCTGGTCCGCTAACTGGCGGAGCTGGCCGGTGATCTTCTGGCCGTCCGATTGAGTGATGACCGATTGAGCGGACGTCGGATGGATGGAACCGAGGATCTGCACGACGATGCCGAGGATCTCTTTGAGGATGTCGATCCAGCTCATTTGCTCGCTCCTTTGGAAGCCGGTTTCTCTTCTTTGACTTCCTTGGCTTCCTTGACTTCCACCTTAGCAGATTGCGGCGCCGTCAGTCCGATGATGCTGTGATCGGGAGTGGAGGGGAGTTGGAACACTTCCTCTCCGGCGGCGAGAGACTGATCGATGAACTTCTGCGCCCCGTCATGAGGGACGACGAACAGACGTAGTTGGCGCGCTCCCATGAGGATTATTGCCTCCACGCGGGCATGACTCGGGGGGTCATGGAGATGAGGGCCGTATTAGCCGCCACGACCTCTCCTACGCCCAGATATTGATGGATGGCCGCTCCGGCGGTTCCGAAGACCACAGCCGTAGCCGCAGCCACACCGTCCACAGTCGCGTTATCGGCTCCCGCTCCGGCGAGGGCCATGATGATGTTCTGAGTGGCGGCGGTGACAACGGCCCTGCATCGCACGCGCATCCTCCCGAGAACCTGCATCCAGATATAATTCCCGGCGGTGGGGATATTGACCTGGACGCCCGCCCAGATGGGGATGCCGCCATTCTGGGATTCGAGAGTGGTCACTTGGTAGAGATCGTCAGCGACGGACGTATCCCAGAAGAGGAGGCGTCCGCGCTGGAGACCGAGAGCGGCGGCTGCGGCGGCCAAGCGCACGTACATATAGACGCCGCCGTAGAGATTGCCGCCGAGGGTGGCCGGGTCGGATAGCTTCGCCGCGTCGTCGGCGCTCACCCAGAGCTTGCCCCCTAGTTGGCCGAGATAGGGCTGGACAATGGAGCCTGACGGGGAGACAAGAGGGACACCGGGGGATACGTCGCCTCCAGGGGAGTTCAAGTATCCGGTGGGGAGCTTCGGCGATTGTAGAGAGACGCCAGTGAGTCCGAGTGACATATTCTATATCTCCTTGAAACTAACCGTTGATCCCGAAGAGCTGCACATGCTTCCACGGGGCGGTGAACTCCATGTTGACGGCCGCTTTGAGCTGGGAGGCGATGCGCGTGTTATCCGGGGCGCGGATGAAGTCCGTCGGATTGAAGCCGAACTCACGGGAGTCGGAAACGCGGAAGCGGATGTCGTCCGTATTGAAGAAGACGAAAACTTCGCCCACCGTCAGAGTTTGATTGGCCACGGGGAAGTTGTTCGAGACGGCGGCCGGGGCTACATACGCTATAGTGGCCGTCAGATTGTTCCCGAGTCCGCCGTTCGTGGCGTCCGAATAAGGGTAGCCGAGGGCCGAGGGGAAGTAGTCGTCCTGCATGATGATGGCCCGCTTGAAACGGAAGCCCATCGCACCGAAGTAAGGATCTCGGACTGAGGCAGCTTCCTGCCCGAGGCGCTGCTGCGGCTGCATGCGGTTTTCAATGAACGTAATGACCGGCTTGTTCCCCACTCCCAAGTCTGGTTCAAATCGACCGCGCCGGGTGAGGGCGTAGGCGGCGTTCATGATGGGGTAGGTGATCGCCCCGGCGGTTCCGTCCTGATTGCCGCACCAGAAGACGTTTCCGTTGAGAGCCTTCCTCACTACACCGTTGCGCGTGGCCGTCCCATACGTGGTGTAGATGTTCCCGTCCCATGAAGGGTAGATCCCGTCGTTTATGGCTTCAACCCATCCGTTGATGTTGATGTTGCGCGGGGCGATGACTCCATTCTGCTGGATGTCGAGGGCCATGATGGCGCTGATCGTCTCGTAGGCGTTGGCCATGTCCGTTTCGAGCAGGCTGAAGATGGAGAGGTCTCCTGTATTGAGGACGTCGATATCTTCTAGATACTCGATAATCATCACGACGTAATAGCGCGGGTCGAAGACGGTCCCGCCGAGAGTCTGAGGCTTAGTGAGATTGAAGCCGCCGATCCCCTTCGCATACGCCCCGCCGTTCAGAGGGTTGTAGAGGAAGGTATTGCGGGTGAAGGCGCCGCCCTTGAAGGGGACGAGGCATTTGGCGCGGATGTGCGCTTGTAACACGCTGCCTAAAAAAAACTGGTCTTCGATGGCGCTATCATTTATTTCCGGGAGCGTCGTCAAATTTACTTCGTCGAGAATCGGATCCGCCATAGAATCAATAACTTACAAGCCTACTGTACTAATTCCTTAGTAGACCGAAGTTCTCCTTTTTGATAGACGTTCTTACCTTTGGTTTGGCCCTTTTTCGATGCCGCTTTCGGGCCTTCGTACTTCGGACTAGCCGGATCGTACCAGCTTCGCGCGTTCATCACGCGGGCTTTCATCCAGAAGTCTTCACGGGCCTTGATGATCCACTCCGGGTATCCGTTACGTCCGAATTCCCGGTTCCAGGCCGTCATCTCCTCCTGGAATTCCATGCAGAGGCTTGCGATCTTTCGCTTGACGATCAGATATGAGAAAAGCTGATTGAGGCAGGCGTGCGCTCCAGAACCCCAATGCTGCCAACGCCAGTATGTGACGCCCTTGGACTTGTAGGAGAAGAAGTGACCGCCGAACATGCGATGGAATATCTCCAGCGGCTCCGGCTTCTTCTGACTGATGGCGACACCGAGCGTATAGCAGTAATACACGCGATGATCGCCTTCTTTTTTGGTGGTCCGTTCTCTTTTCTGACGACTGATGCTTACACACCCTTCGCCGTCCATAAAGCCAGCGGCCCAAGCGAGTTGTTCGTTCTCAGAGAGTTTACGCATCCCTCTATTCTATCCAGCTTTCTTCTCCGGCTCGCCCCATTGTAGTCCAAGTGAGCGCCGCCGCATGAAGTTGGCCGCCGCCGCGTCCGCCCCCCTCAGCCGCTTCTCCTCATGCTTCCCGTCAGTCTTCCCTCGGCCGTCTGATCCGCTCTTCCTGGCGTTTATTTCCTCTTGCTGGAAATCTCCATCGATAGCTTCGACGTCGAACTTCTTTTGAAGGAGGGGAGAACGCTGGGAAGCGGGTACCATCTCCACACCATCCCGCTTCTGCCCCCCGCTTAGGGCCTCCTCGGTGCGGCGGGCTTGTTCGGCCTTGTCCCACTCGTCCTTCCATTTGGCCTTCTTGATCTCGTCGGACTTCTGCTCGCGGATGAGAGGGATGTTGTGCTTGGCCATCCATACGTCCTCCAGGGACATGTTCTTTTCGCGGGCCTCGCGCATGATCTCCGCCTGCTCTTGTTTGGTAAGGCGCTTGCCGGTAAGCTCAAAGTGTTCGCCGTTGATGGCCGACCAGACGATGGGGATGGCGGCGAGTCCGCTCATCTCGGGGACGATCTTCTCCGATATCCTCTTAAAGAGGTCGTCCTCGAAGGTTTTGAGGCGGGCTTCGATGTCGATCCCGGAGTCTTTAGGGACGACTCCTTTATCGGCGGCGAAACGAACGTCGGCGTCGGAGGGGATGTCGTCGTCGGCCAGAGCGTATTTCTCTTTGACGACCTGGAGCATGGCCTTGGCGCGGGCGAGGGAGATCTTGTCGGAGGCGGCGTCGGACATGATCTTTTTGATCTTCTCGTCCGCCGAAGTGAGACGCTGCTCGTAATCGGTTATCAGGGTTTCGGCCTGTTTCTTGGTTTGGGCGGCCTCCTGGAAGCGGCGGGTTGACTCCGCCCTCCCCTCGAAGCCGGAGAGAAAACGGTTGGCGGCGTCCTCCTTAGATCCGAGGATCTCCAGCATCTTCGAGGCGATATCGGGATCGTCTCCCGCCACTTCCTTGACGTATGCTTCTAAAGCCTGTTTATTCATGGATAGCTCCTTTCGGCCACGTAACGAATACATGGGAAACGTGGTTATCGAATCCTGCCGGGAGAGCCTGGGAGTTGTCCTTCAGCTTATCCATATCTCTAACCTCCGATATTGGGACTGGAGGGCTCCGGGCTTCCAGGGTTGGCTACGATCTGGCGGAGAGCGGAGCGGAGGGCGTCGACTGTCTTGCGGAAACTGGGGGCGGCCGAGGGGAATTGTTTGGCCATACCGACCAGTTTCGTTTCGATCGAGCGGATCTCCTGGATCGTCATCTGCATGCCCTTATCGCCGCCTTCTTCCCCCGTTTGATCTGCTCCCGCCTGCGCTTGAGCGGCTTCAGGAGAAGCTCCGGGAGAAAGGCTCGATCCGGCCAGAGTGGACGGGGAGGCTCCGGGAGACGGGGAAGAGGAGGGAGAAGGGGACGGGGACATAAATCAGAGAATAAGGTTATCGGAGGTGCTCCGGCCTTGTTCGACGATCTCAATCGATTTCAACTAACGCTCCACTTTTTAAGGCGGCCTAAGGGATGAGTCTTAAACCGCCTCGTGACGATGCGAACGAACGAAATAGAGATGCGGATAGTCGATCCGCTCGATTTTGAATTACCGCTTTTTGCCGCGATGTTTGCCACGGCGGCCGCGGCGGTAAGCTACTTCCTCGGCGTAGAACATTGGCGTTCTCCTTTCCCGACTTGTCGCGCCTCCTTTTGAAGAGGAGATGCGGTGTATATCGGCTACTCAGAATACCGGCCCACCTGAGGATCGTCGGCTAAAAACTAAAAGCCCCTCTGGAGGAGGATTGTCTCCAGAGGGGCTTCGAGGTTCGTGACCTAAGAATAGCCCAAACGAGCCGCTTCAGTTGGAACTTTAACAGGAACCTTAAGCGCCTGTCAACTGCTATTTTCAGGGGTTAGTCGAAAAGGGGCCAGAGGATCTCCCAGTCGTCGCCGGATGTAGGGGTCATATCATCACCTCCTTTTAGAAATAGGTCAGCCTTTCCAGATCATGCGGATGACGATCTCCGTAACGATGGTGATGATGAACATAAGGGCGGTCATCACGGCGCCGATCATCCACAGCCGCCCGTCGTAATTGGCGACTTTCGTTTCGATGGCCTTAAGGCGGGAGTCCATCGATTGAGACAGAGCGGAGATGTGGGATTCGATACCGGCCATACGGGCGTCGAGCGCATCTCGGGTGATATAAGCTCCCCGCTCTTCCCCGATCTGGGCGCGGACTTCGTTCATTTCGATGAGCTTGGATTTGAGGTAGGACTTGAACTCCTCGACGGCCTGCATGAGGAGTTCGTGCTCGCGCTCGTGGCCGACGCGGTGGGAGGAAAGGAGGCGGTCGAGAGCCGCCAAGTCTCTCTCCAGTATTGCGATGCGCTCGCCTTCCGTCATATTCGAGAGTTAGTCCCCCGTAATTACCAGCCCCGGAACCTAAGCCCTATGAATTGTCGCGTGAAGAGCCTATCGTACATCCCAAGTCATCCGAGGATTTCTGCTTAGTTTTGACCTACGGGGGTTCCTCAGGGTACGTCTTACGTCGTTAGGGTAAACCCCACGCTCATCATATCAGATGAGAGGGGGGGATTTGGAGTAGGCGCGGGCGGCCAGCAGAATAGGGACTATTTGGATGAGGGAGGAGAGGAGGAGCATGAAGACGGTCATAAAAAAGAAGGGCCGAATGTCAGTCGGCCCTTCCCATTCTGTATCCGGTTAGTACTCTACATGCGCTCCAAGTATATCAGATCGGATGCGCTCCGGCCCTGAGTCCTCCACCATACAGTCATTTTCCTCTGGCGGACGTTGCCGAGGACCCGCTTGCATTCCTTGCAGTACCTCGCGCCGTTCCTGAAATACCCGGAGTTTTCCTTCGTGTATTCGTGCCCGCGGAGGCAATGGGTTTTCAGGTTACGCATGGAACTAGACTTGCTGCTTGAACTCGGCGTATCCCCCGGCGCGTCCCTGAGAGAAGTGGATAGTGAGGGAGCCCGTTCTCCGCTCTTGTTTGATAGTGGAGAGGATGAGATCGATATCGGCGACCGACAGTTTCAGGATCTCAAATCGGTTAATAGCTACGGCGCTTCCCGGAGCGGCGGCGCTTTGAGCGAGACTGCTTTTTGATAACTCCGCTTGCCTGTTGAATAGCCGATGATTTTGAAGCTCCACGACGCTTTGCGGATTCGTAGATATGCATCCACTGACGGCGGCGCTTGGGAGTGTCGGCTTTTTTGGTGAACCGTTCGGCGGGCATTTGTCCTCCATCCTTCTATCTCCGGCTCTCTCTTATAGTAGACCGCGTTCCGGCGTCCAGATGTTTTTGTTCCAACACTGGCGGCTGATTTCCAGTAGGAGGACGACCGGCGCCTTTCTGTCCTCCCCCTGCACCCCCGCCCGCTTGCTCTACAGCAGATTTCACGCGCTGCTGGATCTCCAACTGGACGATATACCTCTCCATGACCGTTCTTGCCGGTCTCTTCTCTCCCGTTTCAGGGTCGGTGAACTGAGGGGCTTCTCCGAACTCTTTGATGTCGAATAAGTTAGCAAGGGTCCACCAATCTATCGGGAAGCCCGTCCTCATCAGTTGGAGGTGGAAGAGTTTGCGCGTGATGGAGTTGAGTTCGTGGAGAGAATAAGGGACGACGGAGAACGCGAAGTTGTCCTTGTGCCAGCGCGCGCGCTGGAAATAAGGAACGCCGTCGGACGAGTCGATCTTCTCCATCTCTATCGTCACAGCGTATTTCCCTTCGTCCCGGATGTTGCGGATGTCCTGAGTCGAAGGGATGAGCGTTCCAGGGTCATAGTCGAAGTCTTCATTCGTCAGCCCGTCGGTCCCGATCATCTCCATGCGTCGGCGGGCGGAGATGAACTGGAAGAAGTCCGATTTCCACATTTCTCCTAAGGCGCGGATGGATTCCTCCATGTTGCGGGACTGGTCGCGGACTAGCGGGCCGAGCGCTTCCATCATCTTGTCGATGGAGTCTCCGGCGGGGAGCTGGCGGGCGCGCGACATAGCCACGGCGTCGGCGACTCCCATCTGATGAGTCAGGCGGTCCTGATTCTGCTGGATGACTTCGGGGATATAAGCCGGGAATTCGTAGTATTGGACGGGGAGGAGAGGGGACATCTGGTCGCCGCCGCCGAACGTCATGTCGAGTCCGATTACTTGGTTGGGGATGCGCGTGTTGAGGGTGGAGGCGAGGGCGTCGGACATCGTGTTGCGATCGAACTTGCGGGGAGGGGATAAGCGAACCGCGCATGAGTCGACGACTCCCCTCAATAGCTCGTTATCGGCTTTTTCAAGAGACTGACCGGCGCGGGTTAGCGGCATGCCGAGGAAGAGCCACGGCCAGTCATCGGCCCGCAACTGAGCGACGGGGTATTTCCCATGCCAGTACGGGGAGCATTGAACCATCGGATCGGGGTTGCAGCAGAGGTCGTCGGTGCAGATGATCAGGCGCTTGTTAGGGTAGAGGAGGCAGTCTTCATGGGAGGCGCGGCGAAAGATGGGAGAGCCGTTCTTCTCGCCGATTTTGATGTCCTTCCCCACGTACGGGACGATATAAGACCAGTTCGTTCCCGGCTCGCCCATGAGCATATCCTGCCCGGAGTCGTTAATATTCACGTCGTCGATATAGTGATAGTAGATATCGACGGTCGCCCACGGTTTCACTTCCTCCTGCTGGGTGGCGCCGGGGCCGAACTTTCTAAGGGCGGCCGATGCGTACTTTACCGCTTGGGAGATGATGGTCCCGCGCCCCTTGACGTTATCCCGCTGAGACGTGATGCGGTCGGCGATCAGAGGGAACAAGCGCATCGCCTCGTGAATGGGGGTTTCGACTTTTAAGCAGACGGAATACGCCTTCTGAAGATCGTGATTTCGAGGGAGGCCGAGAGGGAGGACGTCGAGCGGCCCGTAAGCGTCCCAGATGAGATCCCCTTTCCCTTTATAGTGATAGGACTTATCCCATCTCTCCCCTATATATCCCGTGCCGCATCCGCATGCATATTGCCAGCCTTTTCTCAAGCGCCGGTCGGCGAAGGTCATCTGCTGCCAGCTCATGAAGCACTTGTTGAGGATGTCGCGCTGGGCCTGGAATTCTGAGATCTCAGTCTTGAAGGCGGGGATGATGCGGATGTTCGTCTGCGCGGCGACGAGTTCTTTGAGGTTGCGGACGGTGAGTTCGAGATTGACGTCGGAGAGGGATTGAGGGCCGGTCTTTGGGGAGACGCCGTTGATCATGTCCAGGCCGGTTTGAATAAAGGGGTAGGCAGGCTGAAGCCTAAGGTAGGATCTAGAGGTTTTGACGGCGGCCTGAGACCAAGCTAGTAAGTCATCAGGGGTGCAGATAGTCTCCCCGCGAGTGTTATAGGGGGTAGGAGCGAGATAGTCTAAATCGTGGATCATCGGATGGCGTCCGGAACTTCCACTAATCTCACGTTACGCATCGGTCGGTACTTCTCGAACCAGATATTCGAGGATTCTACGAAGACGTTCCAATGTCCTCCGGACTGAAAGCTGTATATTATCTGTCCGGACACTTTCAGCCAGGGGCCTTCGCATCCATACGAGCCGGTATGCATTCCGGGAGGGTACTCTCTTGGAGCCAACCTGGAGTCGCCTGTAAAGATCTGCCCTATGGGAATGTCCTTCCACTGAACGGCGGAGGGGGGAGGGGGTTCCTCGCGGATGGCGGAAAGGCAGGCGCACTCGAATTCCGTAAATAAACGCGCGGAGACGTTCGTCATGCTTTACGATCCTTCCATCCGGTTTCAGGGGAGGAATAGGGCATACGATTGGAGGAGTCGAAGGAGAGGGCCTGGAAATGAGCGTGCGGGTCCAAAGGCTTAGAGAAGCGCTTCTCATGCTTGGCGTTGGCATAAGCCCGCGCTTTCTCGGCCAGCCATCGCGCCCGATTCGATAGTTTGCCCGAGGCGAGGAGACTATCGACTTTCTCCCTTCTTTCCTTTGTCCTCTCCTCAAAATAGAGCCGGTTCATCTCCCTTCTATCGACGGCCTTTTCGCGCTCGCGGGAGTTGATCTGCCGGATGTAGAAGTCCGCCGTCCGCATATCCCTGATCTCGATGCGTTCGTGCAAGTGGGGGGTGGATTCGGACGTGTGCGCCGCCGGATAGACTTCCCCGGTGGACAGGTCCTTAAACAAGACTATCGCGGGAAAATTGAGCGAGTCGCGCTGGAATACGGACTGATGCGAGCCGGGTCCGGAGCAGAAGGGCCAGTCTCCGATCTGAATGGGATCGCCGCATGATGGGCAGTTCATACTCACTAAACTTTAGCATAGGCGTACTTACCTTTAATATGTTTATGGAAGAACGCCCCAGGAGAGGAGGACTTCTGAAGCCTGGAGAAGACGGAGAAGGGGACGCCAGAATAGGAGTAGACGGAGCCGTTGACGAATTCCAGAGTGAGGGAGCCTGAGTCGGATGAATAGTCGAGGACTTTATTCAGATGGGAGGATTGGAAAGTTCTACCGGGTTTTAGGGAGTTCACATTTCAGTCCTTTCACCAGCGGCATGGCGTCGTATCCACACTCATTGCATTCCCATCCGGTGTCCAGTTCTCCTAAGCACATAGGGCATATGTCCTGCTCGATCAGCGTCGAGATAGAGGCGTCGGAAAGCTGACGGGGGTTAGTCTCTCTCATTTAGCGGCTCCGCCCTGGTTATTCTCCGAAATCCCCGCGTTCGACAGCCTCCCACCAGACGGCCTGACAATAATACGCGGTCGATCTATCTCCTCCCATCGCCACGATGAGATCGAAGATAGACTGAGCGAAAGTCTCAGCCGCTTTTCGACGCCATCCTTTATTCATCAGACTATTATAATCCGCTGGTCGCCTCCTGCGCCCCCGGTCGCCATCTCGCGTATATTCTAGGGGCGTCCTTCTGCCTCGGCCCTCTTCCCATATAAGAGTTCATGTTCTCCTTCGCCCGTTGAGAGAAAGTAGTGTCGAACCTGTATAGACTCACTATAACGAATCCGAGGGCCATCACCCTATCATCGTGCCCGCCGTAATCGGCCCTGATCGACTGGTTGAAATCGTCCGCCTCAAGGGAGGTCATTTCGCTGACGAAGAAAGGAGAACAGATCTCTACCTCCAAGTCTCGGATCATCTTCACGAGCATGTCGATCATCCCCACCCTGAATTGAAAGTTGGTGAACACCCCTATCTTATTGACCTGCTTGAGGTCCAGTTTCTTGTTGTCGATCATCCTCTCCACCCAAGGATGAAAGTTAGTCCAGCCGTGCATCTTCAACCTGAGCTGAGTCTGATCGCCATTCCCTCTACACTCAATGGCCATGCGCGGCTGACGGACGATCCCGAACTCATTAGGTACGGAGAAGTGAGTGCCGAGGGCGAGACAAAAGGGGGTGGCGTCTAAAGCATTCATTTTAGACGATGCGTATTCCCCGACTTGCTTGGCCGGATTATAGACAGACCCTTTCTTCAGGATTTCTATTACAGTTCTATCCTTCCCGATGCCGTCGGATGTATCCACTCCCAACCCGTAAACTTCTCCCGGTTCAGGAGCTTCCCAAAGATAGATCTTATCAATACCGCCCGCATCGGATTCGAGGGACCAACCATCAAAGCGAAGAGGAACAAGAGTGAATGGAATAGGATATCCCGTCCCCCAAGCGGAACGAATCTCGATCGGCGGCCGGTTGTAATCAACAAGAAGCGACGAGGGTTGAAGCCGGGAAGGGAGATACTCAGCAGGTCCCCGAAGACCGTACGCTCCCAGCAGAGGATAGGAGTGCGAACGGTCCCGATAATAGGTAATCGTTTCAGTATCGAAGACAGATGTGTTAGTCGATTGAAAAGCTTCATCGTCATTGGCGGGCATCTCCTGCAAAAAGCGGTTGAGGCGGCGCTCGCGGAGGGCGGCGTCCCTCTCGCACTCGTAATACCATATCTGCTCGATGGGCATCTCCCACGTAGAGCCTAGGTGGCGGCTTAAATAGTCGGAATGGCGGACGTACTCAGAAGCCATGCGCGCGTGTTCGAGCGCCCAAGGGAGGATCGTCTCGGAATAGTTTTCGGGGATGGGATGAGCGCGGAGCCACGCCTGCTTGGGATAGAGTCCGCCGACGAACCAGGGGAGGAAGAGAGGGCGCAATCTAGAACGTCCTTGGGGCCATCCGGCTTTACAAGACAGCCATTTGTCGTGCCACCAGTTATGCTGGCCCTGAGCCGTCCCTTCGAGAAAGAGTTTGGTGAAGACGGAGTCGTGCATGGCCCGCATCAGAGAGCTATCGATCAAAGAAGAAGGATCGTCGAACTCAGCTAATTCGGAGATATGGGCGAGTGTAGGGGTCGTGCCTCGCGCGATACCCGTCGTCTGCTGCCCGTGCTGGAGAGTGACGCCCGAACCATTGTGGAGTTCGAGGAGCTTGTTCTCGCGCCGGAACTTTTCGGACGGGCGCATCCACCAGGGCAGACGTTCGAGGACGAAATCCGTCATATCGAACAGGAGGCGGGTTTTGTCCTCGGTGGAGGAGGCCATGAAGGCGTTGATGTTGGCGTGGAAGATGATGCCGTGAAGAAGAATGAGAGAGATCAGCCTCGATAGCCCCAATTGGCGGGCTTTGAGGATGATGAGCATGATCGCTATATCGGCGTCCTCCATCTCGCCGATGATGTCGAGAAAGATCTCCTGGGACTTCCAGAGGGACATGTGGACGGTGTGATCTTCTTCATCCTTGATCAGGCAGTAGTTAGAGAGCCAGTAGCGGAAGTCGATACGGCAGAGGAGGCGCTCGTTTTGAACCCAGGCTACTTCTTCAGACGTGAGTTCGCGCGTCTTAACTTCCTGTTCCGTCTCGTGGTCCACAACGTAGATAGAGTTGAGGGAGGCGATCATCCGCTCGCATTCGGATAGAGAGTGGCGGTGAAGATAGATCCCCTTCTGAGCAAGAGAGGATTCGGATTTAGCTACCGACTGAGGACTGAACATTGATAGCAGAGGACTCTTCGAGGAGACGGTCCATATCGACGACGGCTTGATCCATCGAAGAGAGTTGTCCCTTGACGCCCGATTCGACGATGGCCGTCTGAGGATTGTTATTGTTGATAATCGTCGTCCCCTTTCTATCAGGGAGAGAGCCGGTAATCCTGAAGAATAGTTCCCTGTCTCGTCCGCCGTATTTGAGGTTATTGGCGGCCTTCGCCGTCCTACGAACCACCGACGGATGAAGAATAGAGGCCGCCATCGCTGATTCGCCATTCTGGAGAGCCCAGACCTGGGAGCAGACGGCGCCGACAAGTTCTGAGGGCTTGACGCCAGCGAGTTCGCAGAGGCGCTCCGGCATGACGAGATCCCGTTCTTTTTTGGGGAGTCCGTGGAGGACCTTCATGATGGACGCCATATCTTCATCCCCTTCATCGGCGGCATAGGCGACGTAGGAGATGTAAGAGCGCCAGTTGGGCTTCAGATCGCGGAAGGTCAACGAAAGCGGACTAAGAGCACGTACAGTCCGACGGCGAGCAGGAGAAGGAAGAGGGTCATTTTTTATTCCACGGGAGGGATTGGACGGCTTCTTCTCCGTATTCGGCGCGGATTTGGCCTTCATACTCTAGTACTCTAGCACGGAAGGATGAAGAGTCCGGGACGAGGCCCTCGCGGGCGGCGAACTCCAGTCTCTCTCCCATTAAAGCATCCACGCGGGAAGGGGAGACGTTGAGAAGGTCGCGGACGGTGGCTTGATAAGGAGCGCCGGTCGAAGGCGGGAGGATGGGGGACAGGCGTTCGAGGGCGTCGGCTATTCTTTCCGAGGCGAGCGATTGGCGTTCGAGCAGTTCGTTCGTCCGTTTAAGCTCGATGGTGAATTCGGCGATCGTCACGACTCTTTCATCCCCTTACCGGCGACGAGCTTATGTCCGCTCTTAAAAACGGCGGGATGATCCTCGGTAGGAGGAATTACCTGAGTGACGGAAGCCTTCGCCTGAGGATCGGTCACGCCTAAGGAGCCTTCGAGCGCAGATAGCCTGAACTTCAACTCCTGGATATCCTTATCCTGTTGAAACTGAGACTTGAGGATTCCGGGGACGGCGGCGAGGGCTCCGGCTAAAGATTGGGGGTCGGCGATCACTTCGATCTGATCTACTGGAGTCACTCTCGATAGGAACTGCCCCTCGAAGGAGAAGACGAATAATCCAACGTTCTTGATTCGTCCGTCAGTCTCCTCCCAGATCTGATTGACGATGGCTGGGAGGACGACTGTTTCGGAATCGGGGTGCATGTTCGTGCGCTTCGTCCAGTTGACCAGAGAGCCTATTCGCATCGGGTATATCCCTCCTCGAAGGCGGCGGCGGGGGAGAACGATTCGTAGCCGTCGGCGTACCTCACCCAGTACCAGCCGGTTTCAGGACGCGCCGCTGAGTGCCTCGGAACGAACTTGGCCGGAACCTTGAACGGCGCGTATCTTGAGTCCTCCGGCGTAATGATCAAGGCTCCATTCAGATCGTCTCGCTCCTTATCTACGTCAAACTGAATTGATTTGATCTTCAGCGCCCACACTTCCTTATGCGAACGGTAGCGCGGCAATGCGATCGCCGTCATTTCTTCAGTCATCTTTTATTCTCCTTTTTACGGTTTACGCGGGACTTGCAGCGGAACCTGCTTATGATCCCTATCTCTATTCTTGAACGGGAGGGCAGGTTCGGATCTCTGGAGGCGCGGGCCGAAATCCTGGGTGATCTGAGTAGATCCGCGCGTCGGAGAGGGAGTATCCGATCTGATCCTATCTATAGTTACGCCGGGGATCAGATCAGCGTGCTCTATAAAGGAATCCTCCGTCACTCTGAGGGTCTTATTTCTGACCGGAGTGGGGACGGGCAGAGAGTGTTCTTCGCGGATCTGGTCGGGCGGGTCGCCGGTGAGCGGAGAGGCGTCGATCGTCTCCTCCTCCTCGTAAAGATGAGGTTTGAAGGGGAGAGTCTCGCCGTGATCGGTTCTGATAGTGAAGTCATCCGCGATAGTTTGGATATCGGGCGTCGGCTGGTCGGCGTACATCTCGAACGTAATGGAGAGCCTCATCCGCACGCGCGGGAGGGTGAGGTGGCGCTGGAGCCAGGGGATCGAGTTGAGATGGGAGGAGAAGCGCTGGAGGAGGATCTCCTTCGCCTCCGCTCCATCGAGTTCATTAAATACCATTTCTCGGCTGAGGGGCATATTTCTTCTATAAGGGGGATTGTATCAGAACGCTGACCGTGATTACAATAGATAAATGCAGATGACCGAGGATCGCTTCAATTTACCGGAAGGAGAATTCGTCATTCAATGTCCGTCCGATCTGAGCCCCATCAGCGTCGATGAAATATTCGCCTTCTTAGAGGTCTGGAAGAGGATCAGGTTCCGCGCGGCTAACAGTCGAAAGAGGGACGAGGAATGATCGACTACGAGGAGAGGATAGAAGATCTTCATTCGCACTTGCAGAAGATGGGCGTCGTCGATCGTCAGGCGACGGAGATCATCCTCTCCTGCTCGATCCCCATCCACCCTCAATCCTTATATCCTCCTCTATGGATAGTCTTAGACGCTCCGGCTACGGGGGAGCTGAGATGGTTCGATTTTCAGACGGTGGAGATCGATACGAGGATGAGGTTGTGGAGGCGGGACCGCCCGTATTACACGAGAGAGCCGATCAGGGAGTTATTGGAGAGGAGGAAGGAGAACAGACTATTCATAGATATCGAGGCGCCGACGCACATCCCGTTGAGGAACTTAATCAGCGACCTGGACGTCAATACGTTGAAGCTGAGGCCGGTCGCGGATGAAGGCCATTTGCCGGACATGAATCAGATCAGGGAGGCGAGAAGATTAGCTCAGTTGTGCGTGCGAAAAGAGCATAGGGATGTGTTTCCCCGGCAGTGGAAGGTCGATGAGAGATTGATGGAGAGGATGCGGACGATGGTTAAAATCCACGTTCTGTACGGCGCTCATTGGGAGGAGCTATATAAGAACGTGTCGATGGCCGTTAGTTCGAGGGCGGCCCTCTTTGGTAGAGACTTGAGCAGGGAGAAGGCGGAGGCCAACGATCTGGCGGCGGGCGGGAGACTGCTGCGGGACACTTTATCGACAGCGGACAGAAGCATTCTGAAGGTGGCGATCGAAGGGACGAGGGAGGCCGGAGAAGAAGGGAAGGGGGAGTGGATCAATATCACGAAGATAATCGAGAGGAGCGGGTACGACCGGCATGTGGTGAGGGAGAAGATAAGGAAGATGACGCGGACGGGGGTCGTTAGTAAGAGAGACGGGAGGATGGTGGGGATGAGCGCCGAAATAAAGGACTTTCTCGAATCTCCCTTCTAGAAATCAAGCCTATTGGACATAGGCGGAATTGGAAGAGCCTCCTGCCGAAGCGACGGATTGAAGCGGCCCGATGTCCGAGCCGCCCGTGCCGAGAATCGACGCGCCGGGGTATCCCGCGCCCTTGAGCGCTGCGCCGCCGCCTGCCGTAGAGTTTGCAGTAAACACGCCGCTCGCCGGAGTTGTGAAGGGTTCGGCGGTTAGCGTCACGTCACCCGTGGAAGACGATCCTGCCCAGTTAGGCGAACGCGCCGCCGTCGTATTGAGATAGTAGGCGTTGTTACGGTTAAAGAAACCGGGAGCAGGCGCATTCGACCCGCCTAGGCCGAAAGTCGTGTTCTGATCGAAGACGTTATTCGTCAGGGTCAGTCCGCCCAGTAGAGAGGACCAGTTAATTCCGGCCACCCCGTTTTTGTAGAACGCGCTATGATCCACGGACATGCTTTCGAGGCCGGAAGTGCCAAGGAAACGTATCCCATCGATAGTGTTGCTGGCAAAAACCGAGTAATTTACCGACCAGTAGGTAAAGGGCTGATGTTGCGTGCCGTTATCCAATCCATAGCCGGTATTGTCGTGAATGTAGGCCAGATATAAATATGTGTTGCCATCGTTCAGTATCCCGGTGACGGTGCTGTTTTTGATTTCCGTGTTGATGATTTGCAGCCCGACAAAGCGTTCGCTGACATTGAGATCGCCGCGAACGCCGTAGGAAAACCCGTCCAGAATGCAGGTGTCGAGGACGAGCGCGGCGCCGAAGCTGGAAGGCGCAAAGAATCCTTCCGCCCGCGTTCCGGCTGTATTGCTCAGGGAGAGATTGCGAAATGTCTTTGCGCCGTCGCTTGAAGAAGTGAAGGTCGCCAGCTTGATAGAGTTGGTGGCCGTCGTGATTAGCGGCTTCGTTCCCATGTCGCCGTGAGCCGCGCCATAGCCCTCCACGATTAGGCCAATTGGTTGCGGCGAAGTATAAGCGAACGGCGTAGTTGTGAAGGTGTATGTCCCAGTCTTGATGTGGACATGGTTGTAGGTGCCGAGCGCGATTGCGGCGGCGTTCGCCTGCGCTGGAGTAGCTAGAGCCCCACCCATAGCCCCGGTCATGGCTGTTCCGGCCCCGGTGGTTACATTGTGATCGAGCGTCCAGGTGTTTGCGCCCGTGCTTACGGAAGTTATCAGGTAGAAGCTGGCCGTGTAGTTGACGCCCCCGGTGATCTGCAAGACGTTGCACTTATCCCCGGTGATAACGGTGTAGCCGGTGATAGTGATGGTTGCTCCCGCGCCTACTGTTGTAGCCGTAACTGTCGTTCCGTTGAAGGTCACGTGCGCCGTGTCTGATTGGCTGAAATCGGTTCCTCCAGTGCAGGCAGGTGTCGAGATTTGGGAAGAGGTAAGTGTCTGATTGGCGTAACCGCCGCCATTGCCATCGTTCCCGGTAGTTCGTACGTCGATGTCGATGCCACTGACATTGGCATTAGCAGGGCGCACAACTCCATGGGCCGCAACGAACAGGAGCAGCCAAATTCTGAAGGTTCTCATTGGAACTCCACCCTCAGTGTGGCGTATACACATCCAGTGACGCTGGCGACGGACGCCCCCCATCGGTCATGAGCGGCGACGGGGAGAGTCCAAGTGCCAACCGATCCGGCGTCGTTCGTATGGGCGGAAGAGAGAGTCACTGGGGCGGAGGCGGATATCTTATTGCCGGAGGTGGGATAGGCGGCGTTAGCTTTCCATATATCGACGGTGATGGAGCAAGTGGCGAGGGCGGCGGCGTTTCCGGTGATCGTCGCGCCGGTGATATTGCCGGAGAGAGTTCCCGTATCGGAGTAGCATCCGGTGTCGCCGGTCGCGATGACGGTTGAGGAAGTCGCCGAACCGATGTTACAAGTGAAGGAATGGGCGCCTGGAATTCCCGTCTGTTGGGTGAACGTGTTCGTCGCCGTGCAGGCGTATAAAACTCCCGTATTGGCGGCGTCCGTTTTGAAGAAGAGCTGGCCGACCGAGCAGGTTCCGGGGAGGGACGTTCCGGATTTGATAGGGGCCGTGGAGGTCGCGGAGGTGGAATCGACGGGGCCTTTGGAAGTCAGTCCTCCGGTGACGGCCTGGGCGTAGAGTAATACGGAAGATAAAACAGATAGAACGACAATTGTAAGCGGCTTCATGGGGTGCTTCATAGGGTGAGAGCGGGTCGCACGACTGCAAGTTTACCAGTTCCGGATAAAAAATGTAGCTATACAAACCGATACGGACGCCGTAAGCTTGGAGTAAGCTTGGAAGCATGAAAACAGCTTGCCTTATTATTTTCGCCAGCGCCCAACTGCTGTCGCCGCAAAAGACCGTGAATTACATCCCGATTTCCAGTACGGATTTCAGCTCCGGTTACTGGACCTTCGTCAATCTGGCTGTCCATCCGAATGCAACGATTGCCCCGGATGGCTCGATGGCGCAGGGCTTGGACGATGTAGTGACGCCCAGCGCCGATCCTGGCGCCCATTTCCTGTACGGCCAGACGACACCGCAAAATCTGCCAGTCCCCGACTTGAACCACGTCTGCTTCAGCGTGTTCCTGAAGGCCGGAACCCACTCCATCGCGCTGATCGACTTGCAGGCTTTCCTCAACGCGCCCGACCCTTCCGGCAATACTTCTTACCTAGGCCAGATTCACGTCGATTTAGCGGCTGGCGTGATCTTCAATGCGGCTGGCTACACCTCGAACGTTGTCCCCTTCATCGCCGACGCCGGCAACGGCTGGTACCGGGTAGGCGTAGGGATCAAGCCGGTATTCCCGCACCAGCGATTCGTTGCCGCTTTCCCGCGCATTGCGCCACTCAACAATAACGGGCAGGTTTCGTATTTCAGCGCGGGAGACTCAAACGTACTCTTTGTTTGGGGATCTCAAATCGATAAGGGGACTACGCCATTGCCATATCAGCCCGTGCCGTAATCGTGTACGGATTTATTTATGGCCTAACAGACCAGAGCACCCAGATATCGATTGCGCCAACAGAAATAGCGGTCAGGTTATCGATAGTGCTTGTCAATTGAAGGACCACATTACTGGCGCTCGCCGTATCGCTACCTCCCACTAACGGTAAGGCTGTACTGAGATTCGTGGCGCTTACCGCCGTCTTCATGTTATATCCGGTGACAGCGCTGATGAGGAAGAGATTAGGTGTCCCAGTGGTGCCCAGCCCGCCGAGTAGCGACGTTGTGCCCGCGAATGCCGTGCTCGTCTTGAGCACATAGTTATGAACATAGCCATTAGCGAGTAATGGAAAGAGCGGAATTGTCTGGGTAAGTCCGCCCGCTTTGGCGATGGTCGCCGCCGTGCAGCCGGTCCCACTCACGACTAGATTTGTCGAGTTATTAGTAACGGTGCATTTGATCCATTGGGGGACCGCGCCGGGATTTGCGGCATTGCGGTGAAGTGTGGACTGCTGGGCGCACAGGACGAACGGTAGTAGCAAAGCCAGTAGTAGTCTCATCGGCACACCACCGCAGAAGCCGTTTTGTAGGCGAGCCATATCCCTCCCGATCCGGTGCAGGTATCATCTGAGCCGCTGGTCGGTTGGCAGTCGGTACACATACAGACGTCAGTATTGGCGGTGAGTATCGTGGAAAGAGTGGCAGCCGTACAGGAGCCAAGTTCGCTGGCAAAGGCTCCATTGACAATTACCTTGCCATTGAGCCCCGGCGCGAGCGTACCCGATCCAGGATCACCGGGTGTCAGATAAACATTTCCACCATTTCCCCCGGTTCCCATTGAGGCTGCCGCGTTTCCGCCAACACCACCCGATATGCTGACATTTCCTCCATTTCCAGAGAAAGCATTTGCGCCCGTCGCCTGTCCGCCATTGCTTGCGGCTATAGTAAACCCCCCGCCATTGCCAGCGGATACCCCATCAGCAGAGGCGTTACCACCTGGACCGCTTTGTAACTGAAATGTGCCGCCGCTACCCCCGCTAACTCCTCCATTCGCGCCTCCACCACTGATTAAATTCAAATTGCCACCATTACCGCCATTGCCAGCCACATCCGTGGTAGCGCCACCCTTGTAAGAAATAAGAGTGATATCATTTACAGCAGTGCCATCACCAGACGACACTGAAGCGGGACCAATTCCATTCGGATTAAAAGCTAGAGAGATGAATGGCGCAATATTAGCCGGATCAGCACTGAATCCAAATATTGGATTACTGCTCCCATCGACCAACAAAAACGTTCTTGCCGTGTCATCCCAACTGGTTCCGCTCATCCCTCCGAATGTCGTAGAGTTGATCCGGTACTGAAGGGTGAGGTCAGCGCCACCGGGAGAAGCCCCACCGCAAGGTCCGCCGCTGTCCGCCAATCCGGAGGTGGAGTCCCATTTGGCGCAATTCCCGCTGACGCCCGACGCCCCGACGACCGCTCCATCGATGATCCCCGGCGTATGGGGAGCCAATGCCATTGCGCCTCCCGATCCAGGGGGAGGAGTGAATCCCGTTCCGCCCATGATGAGCGCGCTTTCCGGGGGAATGTAGAATCCGAGATTCGTAGGCTGCGCGACATCGATCCCCGTGCTGTTTTCCACGATCGCCGAGCTCGTGTTGATCGGAACGCTGAGCGACCAGTCAAATAAGGACTGCGCTCCGAGGCCAGAGTCGGCTGTGTTATCGGTGTAGGTTGTCGCGCCTACCGCCACATTGGCAAGGATGTAATAGATTGTCGGCGTGGCGATCTTGGTACGGTAAATCCGCTTGCCCTGACTCGATCCGGTGTCGCAAGTTGGCAGAGTCAAGGTGACCTTGCCATTTGTAGTGTGATCGACCACGGTGACGCCAGCCTTTGCCGGGTCGCTCAACCCTACGGTAGTGCGGCAGACGACCGCATACAGACTATCCCCGTTAGGGACATTGCCCGCGCCTGCGCCTGCCAGGGCGGCCGTCAATCCTCCGGTTGGGGTTTCGAGGGTCCACAGTTGGCTTACAGCGCGGAAGTTAACCGAGGGATAGCCAGTATCCCAGAACACGCCGACGCTGGAGTTGACGGCCGCCGGGCCGAATGCGCCCGCATTGTCGATCTGGACGCTATTGACTGGCGCGGCGGGAGAACCCGCAGGCCCTGCGGCGCCCGTTGCGCCCGTCGCCCCCACTCCCGTGCTCGCGTTGCAATATCCCGTCTGCGGCGCGCTGAAATTCACTACTAAAGTGTCGGCGGTCGTCCCGCCGAAATCGTTGGGAATGATCTCCGTCAAGGTCCCGGAATTGTCGTAGCAGGAGACGACGGCTTGATTGGCCACTCCCGTCAGGCCGGTGATGGAGCAGGTGGAGGCGGCGGTGAACGTGCATCTGGAGTTTGCGGCGGACGACCCGGCGCCCCCTCTCTGAGTCTCGTAATTGACTCCATCTGAGACTATGCGGACTCCCTGATTGACGCCGACAACCAGATTAGCGGCGCCGTCGATCGTGCTGACAGTAGGGGTTATGGTCATCGTCCCAGGTCCGGGATTCTGGATATCGACGTACCAGCCGTTAGGGAATGTCCCGCCTGCTTGAGGGATGGATACTGCTAAAGCTGTCGCGTTGCTCAGATATAAGAGTTTGCCGCAGTCCGACGACAATACGTTGTAGGGAGTTCCAGTGACGATCTGCACCAGTTCGGACGCCTTGAGAGTCCCGCTCGTCGTTATCGGCCCGCCGGACATCCCACAGCCCGAGCCGACGCTCGTCACCGACCCGCCGACTCCAGTTCCGATGGGAAGCCACGTATTCGGCGCGGAGCAGTAATAGGGGCCGGCCGTGGCGGAAGTCTTAAAAAAGACGTCGCCGGTCGAAGGTCGGCATGACGCGGGGAGAGAAGGCCCCCAGATGATATGGCGCGCCGTATCCGACGTCGGCTGGCCATACATTGAAGTATGCGGACAGACGATGAATATGAAAAGAAGATATCGCCACGTAGACGCTACGCGGAGGATTAAACGAAGTGTAGGGGACATAAGAAAGGGCCTGTTTTCGGGCTAGTTCTGAACTTCGACGTTGACGAGCATGCCGTCCATCGTATCCGAGACGAGAAAGATGTTGTTGATGTAGACCTGGCGGACGTCCGCCCCGGCGCCGTAATGATTCGATTGGCCGGGGAGGAGGATGAGGGAGCAGCGCTGGCCGCCCATCGCCACGTCCGAGCATTGGCCGTCGCCGATCAATAGAGAGCCTGCTGCACCGGCCTGCACGGGATCGAACTGAATATTGAGTTCGCGGCAGGTTGGAGGGACGTCCGCCGACACCAGCCGGAGGAGAGTCAGCAGATTATAGCGGGTGTCGTGAGTCGTCAGCGTGATGGTGACGCCCGTATAGGCTTGGACGGATTCGACGCTCATATCAAGTGAAGTCTAGCACACATTAACCGGCTGCATACGATCGGCTGCATACGATCGGCCGTTTTCGGCGCCCCCTCTCGTCTTGCCACTGCATATGTGTTCGATGTTTGCTCATCGACGCAGGCCGCAAGCGGCCTCGCGCCAATCGCAAGCCATCGAACGACGCGCACTCTCCCGCACGAGCGTACGCAAACGCGGGAGAAGGAGAGGGGCGCGCGGTCGAATGTCGTGGAAACGAAGGAGGGCGCTTGCGCCCTCCGAGTTTACACAGACATGAGACACATATAAGGGCGAACGAACGGCGAAAAAAGAAGGTACTAGAACCAGCATCTAGAATGTCCGAAAACAGCGGAAAAAAGACCATGACCAGATTAAAATGACATATTAAATATCTCGGCCTGAGAATTCAGAAGAAGGGGGAAAGAAGACCACGTTTTCCACAGGATTTCCACAGGCTGAAAACTGAAAAGTTTTATACATTCCGGGTCAAGGAGCAGGTCCAGCTTGCCCGCCCCCGGACAATCGAAGGCCCTAGGATCTACGGTCGCTCTGGCGTCTGGGACTAGCCCCTCGGCGAGCTGGACTGGGAGTCATTCCGCTTGCGGAATGACGACTAGTACCAGCGAGTATATATAGTGCAATCAATGAGATGCTGGTGATAAGAGGTATTATCGCAAGTCAGGCGATAGAGCACACGCTAGAGGCATTCAATAGGCGTTATGAGGGAGGATCGGCACTTGACAGGCACTAGGCACTAGCGCTATACGTATAGGTCAAGTTTCGGATATTCGGACCTTAAGGTCTTAATATCTTAATACCTGAATATCCTCTACCGGCGCCCTTCATCAGTTCTCCCCCCCTACCCCTCATCTTAACTATAGTTAACCTTACCATCTTAACCAGTGTTAAGAATCAACGTATAACCGGCTATTAGACACATTATTGACTTGTGGTATGCATTTATTATTGCATTCCTTCACGGTTATGTTTAGGATAGAGGAGAGGTGAAGAGATGCAACAGACGCAAACGTGTAAAGAGATGCTTCCAGCGATAGGTGCGCGCGTGCTTGTCGAATTTGAGCAAGTGCGCATCGCCTGCATGGTGCGCGATGTTAAGAACAGTTACGGCAGAGTGCGCCTGCTAGTGGAGCCGATCTACGGCGCCGGAGAGCAATGGATAGAGATGGCGCGCGTTTACCATAGCGCGTCCTTAGAGACTCTAGAGGTGAAGAGATGACTAGACATTATCAGGGCAAGAGAAGACAGCAGAGAAGGGCGCTGGAGCAATTCGGCAGTCCGCATACTTTAGTAGTGGCGCGCGCGGCCGATGGGCGATTCGAGACGATTCCCAGTGACAGATCGGATGAGGAGCTGCTGGCGTGGATCGCTGAGAGGAAGAAGGAAGGGTGTAGCGTATTTGTGGAAGACGCGCGGATGTTGGGGATCGACGTACAAGAGACGAATACAGACGAAAGGATGAGGTGAAGAGATGAGACAGCTTTACTGTAGCCAATGCCAGATATTGGCTATCAACGGTGTACCGTGTCACGAGCGCGGATGCCCTAACGCTAATAAGTATCCAAAGGGTAATGAAGTTCCACCGTGGCGCCGTCGGAAGCCGAAAACGGAGGCCACGCGATGAAACCCAGTCAGCTCACCTCAGCGCTAGAGCTATTGATTAGCGCGAAACAGCCGTGTTTTATATGGGGGCCTCCGGGGATCGGCAAGTCTCAGGTAGTAGCGCAGACCGCTAACCGGCTGGGACTGGATCTGATCGACATACGCGCCGTCTTATTAGATCCAGTGGACTTGCGCGGTCTTCCGCATGTGAACGGCGATGGAAGGGCTCACTGGTGTACGCCGGAGTTCCTTCCGCATGACCCCAAGACTAAAGGAGTTCTCTTTCTGGATGAATTGAATCGCGCTCCTCAGCTAGTCCAGAACGCCTGCTTACAGCTGGTTTTAGATCGGCGGATAGGAGAATACATTCTACCGGAGAGATGGGTTGTATTAGCGGCCGGTAACGATGAAGGCGTCGGAGTCAACAGAATGGATTCCGCGCTTAGATCCAGATTCCAACACCTGACTGCCGAGGTGGATTTGGAGGATTGGAGCCGATGGGCCGTTCAGAACGATATACAGCCTATGGTGATAGCCTTTCTCCGCTCCTTCCCTCACCTGCTACATGCGTATGACAAGAGTCAGCGCGCGTTTCCATGTCCGCGGACGTGGGAGTTCATTAGTCGAATAACGGCGCTAAAGCCTGCAATCGATCTGCAACAGGAGTTATACGCGGGGGCGATAGGCGATGGTCCGGCCGTCGAATATTGCGCCTATGCCCGGATGTACTCTCAGCTCCCGAGTATCGACGCGATTCTCCTGAATCCCGACACCGCTCCAGTGCCCAAAAAGAGCGAACCTTCCGCCTGTTTCGCTGTATCGGCCGCTTTAGCAAGACGGACGACCGATAAGACTATCGGCCGCGTACATAAGTATATGGCTCGGATGGAAGAGGAATATGGAGTGTACGCGATGAAAGACGCCATTACTCGGGATTCCAGCTTACAGACCACGAAAGAGTTTACGAAATGGGCCATTGCTCATCAGGAGGTCATCTTCTAGAGCGCCGATTTATACGCACGCGCGCGTCTATATCTAAGGGTGAGTCTTTATATATAGATACGCGCGCGCGTATATACCGCTGCTTTTCAGGCGGAAAGAGGATTGACTTATGATCGCCACACAAACGCATTCGCTCACCGATCGGGCTATGCTGATATCCCTGAATATCCGCCAGTGGTCCGCGCAGAAAAACGATAAACGAGTAGATAAAGAAGTCTCAGACAACCACAACTCCGACATCACGATGGGACGTTATAACAAGTCCCTCGTTGCGAAGGACGCCTTGGAGAAGTTAAAGAAGATAGCCGGAGCTGCCAGGACTGAACACTATTTTAGAACCTTGCCCTGGAGAGACGACGGTTACCGCATTCTGTCGTCTGCTGGCTACTTCGACTACTCCGCTAAGATAGCTGACTTCAAGGCGGAGTTCGATAGCGCGTTGAACCACTTTCTACAGGCTTACCCAAGATACGTAGTGGATGCTCAAGGGAAGCTTAACGGACTGTACAACGCGGCCGATTATCCCTCAGCTTCCCAAATCGCGCGTAAGTTTGAATTTACGACGCTGATACAGCCGTTACCGGATGCTTCAGACTTCCGAGTCTCTCTAGGGGACGATGAAACCCGCCGAATCAGGGAGGAAATGCAGGAGCAGACCCAAGCGGTCATTGATTCGGCTATGAGAGACGTATGGAAAAGGTGTTATGACGTGACGCAGAAAATGAGCGAACGCCTTAAGTCCTTCAGCAGAACGGAGAACGGGACGCAAGGGGCTTTCAGAGACTCCCTGGTAACGAATATCACTGAACTGTTGGACATCCTCCCGAGTCTCAACATCACTAGAGATAAGGAGCTGGACCGGATAGCGGCCGATATGCGCCGGAACCTGACTAGCTACGACGCGGAAGAGTTGAGAGAGCAGGATACCGCGAGGATGAGAGTTGCTGAGGATGCCGAAAGGATTATGAAGGCGATGGAGGATTACATCTAATGACTTACCTGGTAATTACTGTAACGGAATTGGAAGCCGATAGCGTGAATGACGCGGGCGAAAGAGCGCTCGCGTTACAGATGGCGATAGGCTTCGAGCAATTCGTACACGTCAAAACACATCTGACGGAAGCGGCGGTTGAATCTGCGCTCTTAGGCGCGGAACTGGCGGTGTACTGATGACGCCTGAATTGAGAATGAGGCGAGCGCGTACACGTCTTCTCCTAGAACATCCGTTCTTTGGGACGTTGGCCATGAGACTTAACGCCACGAGAGACGATACTATCAATCCTCCCACGATGTGCACCAACGGGCGTGATCTTATCTATCATGGTCCATTCGTCGAAACCCTCTCCGATCCTGAGCTGATAGGAGTGTACGCTCATGAGGTAGAACACTGCGCCTTACTGCACGTGTTCAGACGCGGAACCAGAGACGCATACGAGTGGAACGTAGCCTGCGATTACGCCATTAACCAGTTATTAGTAGATGCTGGTTTGACTCTTCCGCAAGGAGCCCTTATCGACGCCCAGTATAAGGGGATGTCAGCAGAGCAGATATACGCCAAACGGAAGTCTCAAGGGAATCCGCAGCCGAAACAAGGCAAAGGGCAGGGGCAGGGGCAGGGTAAAGGGAAGCCCTGCCCTACTGGCACATTTGAGGATGCCCCTAAGGCCGATTCTAAGGATTCAGGCGGTAAAGGGTCGTCCGGCGGTCCAAAACCCCAGCACGGGCAGGAAAAGGGGCAGGAAAACGATCCTGGAGACGGTTCTGGGGACATTCCGACTGAGCAAGATTGGAAGATAGCGGCCGAGCAAGCTGCTATGGCTGCGCGTAAGGCTGGAAAGATGCCCGGTGAGGCAGATAGACAGATGCGGAACGGGCGCCAGTCTCCGCAAGATTGGAAACAGATCCTCCGAGAGTTCGTAGCCGCTACGATTCCGTCCGATTACAGCTGGAGCCATCCGAATAGGCGATACGTGGCAACCGGTTTATATTTGCCAGGTATGGTCAAGGAGAATACGGGAGAGCTGGTCCTAGCTGTAGACACAAGTGGGAGTATCGACGGTCCTATGCTGGCTTCTTTCAATACGGAGATTCAGGCTATAGCCGATGAAGCGAAGCCGGAGAAAATACACGTGGTCTATTGCGACGCGCGCGTACAAAAGACAGATGAGTTTCTGCCAGGGGATGAGTTGATACTCAAGGCGAAAGGCGGCGGCGGAACGAACTTCCAGCCGGTTTTTGACTGGGTTGAGGAGAAGGAAATACAGCCTAAAGCCCTCATCTATCTGACAGATCTAGAGTGTGGAGATCGGCCGTCGGCGCCGGATTATCCGGTGTTGTGGGTAGCGCCAGAATGGGCTAACAGAGGGGTAGAGTTCGGGGAAATTGTGAGGATGAGTGAATGAACGCTTTCGATCAAATGACAAACGGATGGACGCCACTGGAAAAAGCCGCTTTCCGCGCGATGGGAGAGCGGCTCTACTACGAATTGAATCGGAAGCGCAACCAGCATGGGAAAGTAGACGGCGGTAATCTGGCGCCGCAGTTCATTCTATACTTTCAGTCGCAATCGAGGATCGAAGTGGCTTTTTGCGGTGCCGATGGAAGCGAACACGAGCGAAAACGCGGGACGGTTTCGATTACAGGCGGATGGAAGCCCTCTTTCATGCTCATGCTCAGGCGCAACTCTCAGTCTAGTAGCTGGTTGTTGGGCGATAACGATAAGGTGATACGCACTATTGAGACGAAAGGATGAGGCCGCACTATGACGAACGAACGGCGGAAAAAGAGCACTATCTGGCTTAGATCGAACGAGAAAAAGCCCGTCCTCCCCTGCTATCCAATCGCGTTTATGGGAGTGGAAGGGTTCTGCCTGCATAAGACAGGCGAATTGGAAGGGTTCAGCGGTCACGGGTGGGTCGTCTCTCATATCCTATGCGGTACGCCGGTCGTATGCAGGACGGGGAAGACGCGGAAGGAGGCCGTTGAGATCGCTGAGAAATACGTTAATGGCCGTTTGAGCGCGCCGGATAAAGCGCGGGAGTTCATTCAGAACGGCATCGACGGCACTATGCGGCGGCTGCGGCGGCAGATGAAAGAGGACGATTTCACGGAGTTGATGAGATCGGGGACTCTGACGGATGAGCAGATCGCACTATTAGTGGCGTGTAGGCTGACGGCGGGCGCACTATGAACCGTTATAGGCCGCGCGCGCCGATAGAACGGGAGATGCCGCGTGCCGTCGGGACGGGCATCTATCTACTCGGAAAAGGGGGAGTGGGGGGGAGGCCGAACGAGATATCGCTTTATGAAGTCGTACGCTGGCCGGATGCATGGAAACTGGTTCAGCCGGTAAAGCGCCCGGAGAGAACGCCGTCCGCTAAAATCCCGACGGTCGAGTTGCCCGCGCGGACGCAGAACCTCGGACAGCTTACCCCGCAGTGCGCTAGAAGAGAGCATTTCACCGCACTATTGAACAGTAATACGTTAACGGAGGATCAGATTGCGCTGTTGACGGCGGCCATTCTGAGAGGGGAAGTCGAATGAAACTGAAAACTGAGCAGAACACGTTATCTATGGGACGCCGCGTGAGATCGGCGGCTTTTGATCGAGGACTGGGCCATATCGGAGAATTACAGACCGATTTTGAGCATGGACAATGGTGGGTCACGAATCGACGCACGGGCGCACAATGGTCCGTTTGTGACGCTGAGAGGACCTGGGAGCACAGACGGCTTCGACTTTGAGATGGTGACGCAAGAGGTCGAATGAGCGAGATAAAGATAGATCCTCCCATCCCCGTGCGCATCCGATCGGGCGTCAATCACGGGCTATATGGGCACGCCGTCGCCTATAGAGAGAGGGAGTTCAGGGTCGATTTCGGCTATCTGGGGAATCAGCTCGCCGCGCCGAATAAAAAGAAGTGGTATGCGCTCTACCGGCTGGAAACGGCTACGCCCGAGAGCATGTGTAAACTCGTCTGGATGATTCCGGAGAGTCCGAGGAGGGACAGGATTTTAGCGCGGATGGTGGCGCAAAAACTGGCTGAAAAGCCTACACAGCCGGTGCAGATCGGCGGAGCTTATGGAGCTGCTGGATTCTATAAGCACTATTTATTTAGATCGGGGGGCGAATGAGCGCCGCACTATTACCGTCTCCCTCTATAGGTGAGCATCTGATCTCCGCCGCCGTCCAGCTCCTCCCCTCCCCTCAATCCCGCCGCGCTTATTCCTCCCGGCTGCGCTCTTTTCTCGCCTGGGCGCACTATTTATCCCTTGATCGGTTAACAGTCGAGTCCTATATAGGGCATCTGATCTCCTCCGGCAAGTCGATCTCCTCCCGGAACCAATCCCTCGCGGCCATCAAGAGGCTGGCGCAGACGGCCGCCGATCATCACGCGATATCAGCCGAGACGGCGCTATCCATCCTCCGCATCAAGGGATCGATTCAGAAAGGGGCGCGCGCCGGTAACTGGCTCTCTAAAGAAGAATGCGCGCGGCTGCTGGAGACGAAAGAGGGTGCCGATCCGCTATATGAAGCGAGAGATCGGTCGGCGATCGCGCTATTGTTAGGGTGCGGCATGAGACGAGAAGAGGCCGCACAATTGATCTGGAGCCAGCTTCAAGATAAGGGACGGGCGGCGCGTCGTCTTAGATCTAAGGGGGAAGGGGGAGCGCATCCGCACTATCCCCGTCCCTCTCTGGGCTGAGTCCATCCTCAGAGAATGGTCCGCACTATTGCATATAGACGAATGGGAGCGCAATGACTCTCGCGTGCTGAGGAGCTTGGAGAGAGGATCTATCCACCGCTCTCTATCCTCGAACGCTATTTGGGAGATCGTGCGTCAACGCGCGTCTGAACGAGGCTTTAAGCTGGCGCCGCACGACCTCAGACGCACGTTCGCCCAACTTTCTAGAAAGGGGGGAGCGCGGCTGGAGCAGATATCCGCCGCCCTCGGGCACTCATCGATTCAGACGACGGAAAGATATCTGAAGACGGCCTTAGATTTGAGCGATCCGGCATGCGATCATCTGGGGATAACGCTCACGCATACGTCTAATACTTAATACTTATATATATATATATAGTACTTATATATAAGTATAGAATATCCCCCCTACCCCCCACGCTTCGATTGCTTCAGTTTGCGATCGAGGCACGTCAGCAGGCACGGTCTCTTCCCATGCCCCTCCAGAAACTTGGAGTATCGGACCCACGAGAAGTCCCCGCAGTCGGAGCACTCGCAAAGCCAGCCGAAGTTCATGTGATATTCATGCACTATCAGTCGCCCATATACCCGTTGAGGCAGTTCTTTAGGCGGGCGCGTGAGTTCCGGCGCTTTCCTCGGTTTGGGCGTGCATCCGCACGAATACTTCCCTCTCTGCAACTGGTTATAGGTGACGACGATCTCCTTTCCGCAATCGCACTTCACTTTCCACCGTCCGTTATGGAACGGCACTCTAAAATATCCTCTGATTCCTGCCCTCATGAGAAGAGTCAGCATGCCGATTTTCATCCCCGAAACGAACTTCGGAGGCTTTCTTCTCCTCGCTCTATCCTCTTTGCGGGCTGCCTTCTCATCCAAATAGAGTTTACGATCGACCGCGTCCATCGCATCCCATTGCGTCTTGTGAATTCCGTACATCTGCATGATTCTATTACGCATCTTACGCATGCTCAGCATGATAGCACGCTTTGGGAAAGCCCGTCCATTACTTTTGCACAGACCATAGTCTCAATCTCTCTCCCTCTTATATTTAAGTCTAGAGTCTAAGGGTAATTCATCAAGAGAAGATGTGAGACAGACGTGCGTGCAGAAGTTATGTCCATTGACAGCCGGTATCCGTTCATGATATACGTTAGTATATGTCACTATCCGCCAAAGAAATGAGACGTCGCAAACGCGCAGGTTGGGTCATCGATTTTTACTACCCGCGTCAGGCTATCCTCGTCAAGCTTCCCGTCCCCCTTCACGAGAAGCTCAAACAAGAGTCGGAGATCGAATGGTGCTCGATGAATGGGATGATCGTGGCCGCCGTCGAGGACTTCATCAAGAAGATCCGAAAGGAGAGGCAGGAGCTTCACCCGCTGAGAGGAGAGAAGGTCGATCTGCATACGGGGAAGCCCGTCCCCAGACCTCCGTATTCGACCAAATAAAAGTTCTTGACTTGACCGTGACGATCTGCTACTATTCTCTCAACCTACCCTATATGAGACAGACGACGAGCGGCGGCCGTTCTCAGGAGGGAGTGAGACGGAGCCGCTCCCTTTTAAGGGTTAAGGAGTTATATGACGAGCCACGTAACGTCTAGTTGGATTCTCATGCGCCACCTTGCGGATTGGGAGATCGTCTCCGTTCTCCTGTTACTGTTCTTTGGTATTTACGTCGGATGCCGCATGATCGCCGGGCAGAGAAAGAGATGATCGGTCTTGCTTTGCGTATATTCGCCCGTCCTTTGTCGGAGGAATTAGGGGATTGGATTACGGGCGCGATTCTCCTCTGCTTGTTCGCTTGCGTCTATCAGCTGATCAGGGCGAGGCAGGGGAGATGAGCGCAAATCTTCAATTCTGGTTGAATGTGACCGTAGCGGTATGCTCGCTTTTTGCGCTGATCGGAACGCTGACGCAAGGCCGAAGAAAATAGCCGTGATAAGCGAGAAGAAAGCGCTTGACAAAGGAATATGATGGAGTATCATGGTCTGGTGATGAGCAAGCGCTCCACGAAATCCGCTAAGAACAAAGGCCCCGCTAGGCTGGTTAAACAGCAATCTCCTCCTGCGCCGCCGCTTGTCGAAAGCCGTCCCGAATCCAATCTGATCGTCATCCGGGACGCCGACGACAAGCGCACGCGGGGGAGAAAGAACCCGGAGTTCCCGAACATCAACATTCGCGCGACCGCCGCGAGAATGAAGACGAACGAATCCCATCTGAGCAGGCTGTTGACGTTGAAGACGCGGCCGAGCTTGAAGATGGCCAGAAAACTAGCGGACGCTTTCGGGCTGACGCTGGAGCAGGTAGAGAGGATTTATGACGAACGGACAAACGAGCGATTCCCCGTCCCCGGAGCAGCATGATCAGCCTGAGGATGAAAGGCCGGATCTGGGGTTGACCCTTAATCTGTTACCGGATGAGATCAAGCTGAGGAAAGAGCAGTTAGTCAGAAAGTTCAAGGGATCTCCTGAGGCCGAGGAGAAGTCGATACGCGAACTTGCCCTGAGCTTACTGGAGCCTGAGGGGCAATTGCTTCCCTTGATAGTCAGGGAGGAGAAGCAAGGGCAATATTCGCTGATCGCCGGACATCGCAGAAGGGCCGCCGCGATGAGGATCAATTCCGGCGAGTTCAAGTCGAGATACGATCCGAAGAAGCAGGGGCCGTTCACGCTGGAATGCGTTGTCAGGCGATACGATGACGCGCAGGCGAAACGCGCCGCTATCATCGAGAACATCCAGCGCAAGAACTTTACTCCCATCGATCTCATGCTGCTGATAGCCGACGCCCGAAAGGAGAACGGCTGGGAGGGTGGCGAGAATACCAAGCAGGTGGCGGCTTACTTTGGGGTGAGCACGGCGACGATCACCGAGCACGAGAAGCTGGCCGAGGCGCCGAAGTCGATTCAACAGCAGGTTCATTCCGGCGAGATGACTACTCAAGCCGCATTGACGGCGATCAAGCGGGTAGAGCCGGAGAAGCGCGAGGAAGTCGTCGAGGACGCCAAAAAGCTCTCTCGGGAGGAAGCGAAGGAAGCCGTTAAAAGGGCGGATGCCAACCCGAAGATGAGTGCTAAGCAAAAAGCCATAGCGAAGAAGAACGCGGAGAAGCCCAAAGTCCAGGAGAAGCATGTCGTTCAGGCGGCCAGAAAGAAAGGCGCGCTGAAGGGGAAGGAGCCCCGGCAGAAGAAAGAGCTGATCGGGTTCTTCGAGAGCATGTGCGGGCCTGCATCTCCGCCGGTGATGGCATCATTTGCAGCGTATTTTGTGAAGTTCTCCCAAGGGGAAGGGACCGAGGGGACTTTGTTGCGGAAGTGGGACGAGATCGCCGAAGCCCTTCCCAAGAGTAAGGGAGAGCCCAAGCCCAAGAGGGCCGCTTAATCCTTTAACGAGTTTCCCCGTCTTTGGCTTGACCTCCTTTCGCGGGGAATCAGAGGGGGAGCGCTCCTCAATGCCGCTCCCCTTTGAATCTAGCCCAAACGATGCCGCGTAAAGCTTCCTTTTCGCGTTCCCCCTTAGCCTCCTCATCGACGCCCATATATGCGCTGGCCGCCCAATTCCAGGACTTTCTTCATCTGCCAGATCCATCTCCGCTGTACGTGGTTATGGGGAGTCTCGCGGCCAATATGATGCAGGGCGATCCGGTGTGGCTGATGCTCGTCGGAGAGTCGAGCTGCGGGAAGACGGAACTATTGATGACGCTGAAGGACGTCGATGGGGTCTATGTCAAGAGCACGCTCAAGGGGCATCCGTCTTTATTGAGCGGCGTCCCCAAGAAGTATTGGAAGCAGACGGGGAAGGGGGATCAGGAGAAGGCCGCTAAGGGGGGGATATTGAGGGAGATCGGGGATAGAGGGGCGCTGATATTCAAGGATTTTACTTCTATCCTAGCCATGCATAAGGACGATCTGGGGGAGATGCTGGCGGCGTTCCGGGAGATTTACGACGGCGAATGGGTGAGGGACGTGGGAGGGGAAGGAGGGAGGTGTTTGAGGTGGAAGGGGCATATCGGATTCCTGACGGGGGTGACGCCGGCCGTCGATAGGAGTCATGCGATGGTCAGCGCGATGGGAGAGAGGTTCGTATTCTTTCGTTATCCGTATTCGGACGGGTGGGCAGAGGCGTTCGCCGCGCTGGGGAGAGCGAATACGCCTAAGATGGCCGCTCAGATCAGGGAGAGCGTGAAGAGCTTTTTCGAGAGTTTTGGATTGGACTGGAAAAGCAAGATAGAGCCGAGGGAACTCAGCCATGCGGAGAAGGACGGGATCATAGCGATGGGGCAGCTGGCGGGGACGGCCAGGGGACTGGTGCTGAGGGATACGTTCTCGAAGGAGATTACCGATGTCCCTAGCGCGGAGAAGCCCACTCGCATCACACTCGAGTTAGGGATGATCTATCGGGCGATGGAATTCCTGGGAGTAGAGGGCGGGATCGGAGGGGAGGCGTGGAGGATTATTAAGAAAATGGCGCTTGATTCGATGCCGATGGTGCGGAGTGTCGCGCTGAGGGAAGCGATTGATATGGTCGGGAGGAACGGGAACGGGCCGCACTATCGGACGAGCGCGGGGCGCGTTGCAGCTAGAGGCATGTTCTCCGATGGGACGGCCAAAAGGGCATTAGAGGAGTTGGGGGCGCTGAGGATAATGGAGAGGAGCGAAGGGGGAGGGTGGGAACTGACGGAGAAGGCTGGGGATTACGTGAAGAGGGGATTTCAGAAATGACTAAGGCCGAACGCCACCAGAAGCTTGTGGACGCCGTAATGAATGCGATCGAAGATCTGTTCTCTGACACGCGCGTCAGCCGTGAGACGACCTATGCCGATCTTAAAGACGTTATTGATGCCTGCAATATAAAAATCGGATGTTTGAAGTCGGACGGGTTGAAGGAATGACGAAAGCCGAGATTGCCCAATCGATCGCCTCCAAACTGACGGGGATGAGGAACTGTCCGCACGAACAGTCCCCTCCTCATACTTGTCCGTTTCAGGACCTTTACCTGGCAGAGTCAGCCAATTGCACTTGCTGCCGGGAATGCACGAAGGCGGCCGATTGGGGCCGCTGCTCTTCTCCGAAAGACTTCAACCTTCCGGCTAAATTCGAGACCTGGAGGAAGACTCAGATAGAGGGAGTGCAGGCCGTTCTCGATAGTAAGCATCCGATAACCGTCCTGTCTCAGAGCACTGGATCGGGAAAGAGCGCCATCCCGCCGATGATCGGGGAACTCTCTGATCAGAGGGTTGTCGTCCTTACCGCCACCAAAGGATTACAAGATCAGTACGGGAAAGATTTTGGACCGTGCGGGATGGCCGACATGCGCGGGGTTGCGAATTATAAGTGCCATTCCGGAGACGAGCGAAACAAGAAAGGGTGGTGGACGTGCGACAGGGGGATTGACGAGGACTGTAATCTATATGGGACGCCCCTTTGCCAGTACTCTGAAGCATTGACGGCTTTCAGGGCGAGTCCGCTGGGAGTGACGAATTATCAGTTCTGGATGCATTCGCGGAGGGCCAGTAAGGGGAGTCTGGGGAACGTGGGGATACTCGTGTGCGACGAAGCCCATGCTATTTTCGACCAGATTTCGGATTTCGTCGCTATTCATATTTCTTACGTGGAGGCGCCGCTGCCGATGCCCATTGACCGCAAAGGGGGGCTGGAGCTGGACGGGTGGAAGAGATGGGCCGTCCTCTCCAGAAAGGCGCTTAAGAGGGCGCATGGCCAAGAAGAGGATACAGATACAGACAAGGACCTGGATAACCGGCTGTGGTGGATCTCCACGCTCACTCAAGGGGAATGGGTTTGGGAAGCCGATGAGAAAGGGATCACGTTCGAGTGTATCTGGCCGGGGAAATACGTCCGCTCGAACCTGTTCTCTGGCGTCCCTCGGATCGTCATGCTCTCCGGCACCGTCCGGCCTTACACTCTCCAGTTGCTCGGAGTTCCGAAGAGCGAGTACGAATTCAAAGAGTGGCCGCGCGTCTTCCCGCTGAATCGCATGCCCTTTATCCATATCCCGACGGTGAAGATGACCTGGAGGACGGACGAGGATGAGCTGAAAGTGATGGTCGCGCGCGTGGATCAGATTATAGAGGACAGGTTGGATAGAAAGGGGATTATTCAGACGAAGAGTTACGAGCGGGCGGCGTTCATTCAAAGGCATTCTCAATACGCGAGGCTGATGATCCTGAATAACGACGCAAGGGAGACGAGCGCTAAGGCGGAGGAATTTAGGAGATCGGCGCCCCCTAGAGTTCTGGTGAGCCCGTCGTTCTCCACGGGATGGGACTTCCCTTACTGCGTCTCTCCTAACACCAAAGTCTTGACTGCGGATCTTCAGTGGAAGCAAATCGGTGACTTGCATATAGGTCAAAAGTTGGCTGCGTTCGATGAAGAGCGTGTAGATGGACGACGTAGTCGAAGATGGCAAGAGGCAACGATTACGGGCAATGCGCTTATCCGCCTACCTTGCTATCAAATCGGTTTAGAAGACGGCACACGTTTAATATCGTCTCACGCGCATAAATGGCTCGTCTTTCGCAACGGAGTTTCTGAGTGGGTTGAGACACAGAATTTGCGAGGAGACGCCACTCTTCCCAGTTCGTTATGCCAGATTGCCGATGTTTGGAAGACCGATGCCGATTATGCTTCCGGGTACCTCGCATCGGCATTCGATGGAGAGGGGTATCTGTCACAACGTGTAAATAAATGGAATCGCGGGGGTGACTCACCTAATATATTCCTGGGGCTTTCACAGACAGAAAATGAAATGCTTTATAAGATCATGGAACTTCTGAAGGAAAAGGGTTTTCCTTTCAGTGGCTATTTCAAAAAGCGTACTCAAGACCAACGGAAGGATGGAATATCTCTACTCATTACACGGAGGAGCGACATCATGCGGTTTCTTGGTCAGATACGACCTGAAAGACTCTTGCCAAAACTCCGCATCGGCAGCTTTGGCTCATTACGATCGAGACCCGTCAAGGTAGTAAGCAAAGAGTTTATCGGAGAGCAAGATGTAATGGCTACCGGCACGACGACCAAAACGCTGGTCGCAGAAGGTTTTGCCTCACATAATTCCGAGTGCGAATACCAGATTATAGCGAAAGTCCCCTTCGACGTGACTACCTCTCATCTGGCGAAGGAGAGGAACAAGGATAAGAAGTTCATGCTCTATTCGGTCATGCAGGAATTGCAGCAGATGAGGGGGAGGGGGATGCGAGCGGCCGACGATAGATGTGAGGTCTATTGTATTGACGATCAAATAGAATGGGTGGTCCCCTCGGGGATCAGAAAGGGAATGGCTCCGTCGTGGTTCAACATGAGAACGTGTCTCGATCCGCCGCCGCCTCCGCCGAAGCTCCACGTTTAGTCTGGAGGGCATTCAGGACGGACAGGACGTTCCATCTATGCCGCTGGTCGTTCGCTTTTCATTTTTATCTGAGCGGGTGCGGAAGGATATTCGACCCGCCGTCGGGGAAGATCCCGCTTGTGGCTAACGCCCATATATTGAAACTAAACTGGCTTGGTTTGGAAGGCTACAAGTTTTGTAAACGCTGCCGTCAAAGCGTATGATTCTAGAGCTAAAGAATACTATTGACTTGTCACGGTTTCTTGTGATACGCTTTGCCTTGCGCCTTTTTGAGGATGATCTAAGCCACTAAAATCTAAGACAAATTCAAACGAAAGAACAGGAGATTTGAGAGTTATGGGAAAAGTCAGCAACGCGACGAAAGACGCCGTCGAAACTTCTCTGGGAATTCAGGAAGGGAACGTGGAAGTCCTGGAGTGCGTGTGCAAAGTCCATCAGTTTCCACCCAATAAAAAGACGGGGAAACAGAGCGCCCCGTTTACGTGTGTGGCCTACAAGCTACAGTTATTGGACGCCGATCTGGACCCGATCGACGACGCCGAACCGGAATATCATTACTTCTCGCTGGGGAAAGAGAGCGTAGACAGATTTCATCCGGGGAATATCGACAATCGGGACGACGACGAACCTTCAGACGAGGGTACGGACGTCGATACGGAGGGCAATACCATCAATGCCGTCAATGGTGCCGTGCTCAATAAGAAGTGCAAGTGGATGATCCATTGCGCCAGTCTGGAGAAGCAGGGATTCAAGCCGGAGATTCTGAATAAGGGGTATTTGCCGGATCACGTCGGGCTGAAGGGGCACGTCATCACTCATAAGATGGACAAAATTGACGACGGGGATAAGGACGACAGGAAGGACCCGCCGACGCTGCTGATCTTCGACAAGATATTCGTCTTTCCCTATTCAAAGAAGAAGGAAGCCGCCGCTCCTCAGAAGAAAGGCGGACAGACGGGG
>Ga0247669_1000049_pt1 | contig 63710 bp, 81 predicted proteins | sample CNK10_metaG_FD_182734 | JGI IMG/M metagenome (GOLD analysis project Ga0247669, IMG submission 182734) | Soil microbial communities from Purdue University Martell Research Forest, Indiana, United States - CNK10 | ecosystem: Environmental > Terrestrial > Soil > Temperate forest > Bulk soil... | reverse complement strand
GCATCCACGTGCTATACTATTCGTGCAACACCACAAGGAGGAGTTATTCATATGAAACTTGACGTACTCATTCCCACAGTCGTATCTGCTGTCCTTCTCGCGTCCCCATCCTGTTGCCCGCCTCCCACCCCCGTGATCGAGGCCCCCGCCCCCGTCTACAACCGCGTCCTTCTCACCGAGCCCGACTGGCGGCGCTACTCTCCCGGCGACCGCGCCTGCATTGGCTCGGTCCACGCCGCACCCGCCGGCGAGATCAAACCGGTCCAGTGGTACGTTGTCCGCGGGACTGACCCCACGCCTCCGATCCCGCCCGCCTCGGCCATCCCCTGGGCGTGCGACTGGTACGTGTCGGCGAATCACACTCTGTTTGGAGCCCCGTGATGACCACGCCTGCCAATACCATCACTCACGTGGGCATCGTCACCCGCTTGCGTCTCGCTGTGGAGGCCAAGTCCGAGCGCGAGGGGTTGAGCCTGCGCAAGGTCGCCGGCCAGATGGGGGTCAACCCGTCGTCTCTTTCCCGATGGCTCAGGGGGAATTGTCTCCCCGACCTCCCTTCGTTTGCCAAGGTGTGCCAGTGGTTACAGATGGACCCGGCCATTTTGCTCGGGGTGGAGATCGGCGAGACGATCGACGCGGAACTGGAGGAGAGATGATCGCGACCGATAGGGATATTGCACGTCTGAAGCAGGCGATGGAGATCGGCCCTGTCACGAATCAGGTCGTCAGTGCCGATGTGACCGTGTCCAAGTTCGATATCGAGAGGCTCATCAACCGTATCGAGGCCGATGGCGCCGAGCTGGGGAAACTCCGGGAGAGGCGCGGGATCAACGCCGAAGCCGCAATGATCGCGTCGGAAGAAGTAGCTGCGCCTTACGGCATCGCCACTGATGAGGATGTCGCGGCTCTTCTCGCGGCCATCAGCATGAATTGCCGCCAATACCTGTATCTCAAGGCTCGTTGTGGTGGGTTGCCTATCGGTTGGAAGACCTACGAGCTCTCGCAGGAGACGGCGGCTCAACTCGCCAACCGTATCGTCGCCGATCAGGCCAAGACCGATTATCTCAAGCGGCGTCTACGTGATGAGAGCCATCGAGCCCAAGAACTAACCGACGCCATCATCGGTTGCAATCCCCCGTGCGGTTGCGGGAACGCGCTCCACCTGACCGCCGAGGAGCACGACAACGCCCGGGCGGAGCGGGTTTGGTTCGACAGGGAGGGGGATGTATGGCTTCTCTGCAACCAATGTATGGTCCACTGCGCTGGGAGAGGGAATGATAGCGATGACCAAACCAAAGCGTAAGCGCGGGGAACGCGGCACCCAGATCGAGCCGACCTCCAGCCGCACCCGAGCCTTGGTCCGCTCCCTCTTCGACTCGGCCCCACGAGACGAATGGCTCCGCGTCCTCACCACACACCCGCTCTCCTCTCCTGCCGGCAAACTTGCCGCGCTCATGGGGGACCCGGCCTACTCCAAGCACTCTCCCGAGTCCCTCTGCCGCGAGGCCGGAGTCACCTACAATGATCTGGTCGATCTCTACCGCCAGCACAAGGTTGGGGAGGCGGTCATCCAGGCCGCGTCCCGACATGTGGGGCGCTTCGTCGACGATCTGGGCGAGGACTCCCGTTCCCTCGTCGCTGTATGCCAGTTCTGCTGGGGAGAGTGCCGCATCGTAGTCCCTTCCCGTTCGGACCCGTCGATCAGCTTGGAGGTAGCCTGCCCCCAGTGCGCCGGCACGGGTACTGTTCGCCGCCCCGGTGACGCCGCCTCTCGCAAGCTCTTCGCCCAGGTCCTCGGAGCCGTAGAGGAGCGCTCGGGTCCGATCGTCCAGAACAACATTCAGATCAACGGTAACGGCCACTCGGACCGGGTATCCCGTGGCCAGCGCATCATCGAGAGTGCTCGCGTTACCTCCGTCCGCCGAGTTCCCGACGACGAGGGCTCCGGGGAATGATGATTTGTGTGATGACATCCAAGATTTGCTACGAGTGCATTGGGGATGCAGTCAAAGCAGCGGGCAAATTCGACCTGCGCAAGCGCGACAAGAGGCGGAACAAGGCCCATTACAGAGGGTTGAACACCCCATTCCGCTGTTCCTGGTGTGAGACGTGGCATATCGGCCATCGCCCCAAGCAAACAGGGGCATATACACGGAAAAAACGGGCAAAACGAGGGAAAAAGTGACCACTTACCCGTGCAAAATCGTTGTAGGAGGGGAAAATGCTGCCATTTGACCTGTTCGGGCGCCTAAAACGCCTCCAATCGGGAGGGAAGATCGTCGAGAGGCGCCGTACGGACCTGGTTTCGATCGCCAGGGCCGCAAATGCGCTCGAATCGATCGCCGAGGCCCTCCGCATCGTCGTTTTGCGCGAGTACGGGGTGGATGTAGCGGCTCCCCCACCCACCCGCGCCGATCTGAACGTGAATCTGTTCGATCCGATGTACCCGGACGAGATCACCGAGGCCGCTCGCGACCATGTGGAGGCGATGGGGCGGATCGAGAGGGAGATGCGCGCCGAATCCGCGTACGGGAAGTCCGAGAGCGAGCTCTCCGAGCAAGAAAAGCAGTTCCTACACGCGCTGCACGAAGACGAGGAGGAACCGTGAACCTGACTCTCAACGAGAAATTACGTTTGATGCGGGAACTGAGGGAGGAGCCTATGACCGTTTCAATTGGCGACTTTCTGACGGAGGCTCCGTGGGTCGGCCAGCCAACACCCCAGCCAGTGGAGGATTCGATCGTGACAGAAGACCGCACCGAATTCGTGCTCTTGGAGGCGCCCAAAGCAGCGATTCCTCCTCTCGGTGAACGCGATCCGGACACCACGCCGGGTGGGCCTGCTCACCGCGAGACACTCCCCATAGAGGGCGAGCCCATCCCCGTATCCCCCATCCGTCCGGCCGCCTTCCTCCCCGATGAGGATCTCGTCACCGAGCTCCGACGCCTACTCTCCGAGGCCGAGGCGGGAGACATTCGAGGGATGGCGTTCATCACCATCGATCGCGACCGCTCCTACCAGTACGGGATCTCCGGAGCCGAGGCCAAGAGCAACAAGCACCGCGTCTATTTCCTCCTCGACGTGTTCAAAGAAGCGGTTCGTGTGTCGATCGTCACCCCTGTAGAGCCGCTTCGCCCCTAACTCATCAACCTACCAACCCACAGGAGATCTTGATCAGATGAGCCATGTAGAGAACGTATCTGCCAACACCGCCAACATCGGGGGTCAGATCACCGCGCGTACCTACACCGGGGACGCCGAGGCTGTATTCTTCTACGCCTTGCCCAACATCACCGACAATGCCGGCATGCTCCTGAGCTTTGCGACTCTCATCAGGAACAATGAGACCGGCATCACCCTCCGCTTCATCTCACCTGTCGATGGCACCGAGACCAATTACACCCTCACCGGGGGCAGCTGGACTCTGACCCCCCCACCGGCGCCATAATCGACTCATGTACTCCGAGCGGATCACCCGCGAGCACATCGCCGCGGTCGAGGGCATCCTCGGCCGCACCCTCCGCCGCTACTCCGTCGACGACTACCGCGATGCGGTAGCCTCTCTCGCTGAGGCAGTCGATGGTGATGGCAACCAGACGCGTCCCCTCACCGAGGCCGAATCCCAATTCATCGAAGATCAGACCCTCCTCTGTACACTCGACTTCCGCTATTGGGCCGAGCGCAACGTGTTCGTCCAGCTCGACTCGGCCACCGGTGGCCTGGGTCTGCTCTCCCCCTGGGGCAGCCAGCGGATCATTCTCGAGCACATTGCCCATGTCGAGGAGGAGATGTGGGCCGATTACGATCGCCAAGTCGCCCGTGGCCTCTCCGACTCGATGATCCGCGTCAAGGGGATCTGCGTCGTGGTCCACAAGGCGCGCCAGATGGGCGCGACGATCGTCTCCCAAGCGATCCTCCTCCACCGCTTCTGCTTTTCTCAGCACATCCGCCTCGTCGTGGCCTCAGCCGACAACACCAAGACGGGCGAGGTGTTCGACAAGATGCAGCTGATGTTCCGCTACCTCCCCTGGTGGATGAAGCCCGACATCACCAGCAAAACGAAGATCGCCGGTATGCAGTGCGAGTCCCTCGACACAACGGTCCTGCTCCAAGACGCTAAGCAGGAATCAGGCATCGCCATGGGCGGCACGACCCACGGGGGCCATCTCACCGAGCTCGCCTCCTGGCCGCGCAACATCACCGACCAGCTCGAGAATCACTTCTTCAAATCAGTCCCCTACTCCCTTGTCACGATCGTCATCCTCGAGTCCCTCGCCCAGGGCCAAGGCAACTACTGGCACCAGCTCGTCCGCTCCTCTCTTTCCGGTAACGCCGGTCGCTGGCACGGCATCTTCGTCCCCTGGTACTCCGAGCCGGGCAAATACCGCCTCGAGCCCCCGGACGACTGGACCCCCTCCGAGGCCACGATGAAGTACGCCTACCGTGTCTACTCCACCTCCGAGCAGTGGGTAGGCCGGTGGGACGAGAACGGTGAGTGGCAAGGCGAGCGCGTCACTCTCGATCGCGCCCAGTTGTACTTTTATGAGGACGCGCGCGCGACTGCCGAGCAGCGTGGGATGCTCGCCCAGCACCTCCAGAACTACCCAGCCACCCCGGAAGAGGGATTCCAATCCCGCACCCAATCTCCCTTCTCCCCAACCGTCCTCGATCGCCTGCTCAACGACACCCAGCCCCCCGCGCACGTGTTCGAATGGCTCGATCGTGGCATGCGCCGCGCCGATCTGTCCGTCAACCCTAACGACCTCCGTGGTCTGATTCGGATGTGGGAGCGCCCCAATGCCCACGCGCGTTACATCATGGGCGTCGACGCCTCCCGCGGCCTCCCCAACTGGTCACGCCGATCCCCCCAGGAGGGGGACACGAAAACGGACAACTGCGCGATCGAGATCATTCGCGTTGGGGAGCATGGCGAGCCAGACGTCCAGGTGTGCGAGTTTCTCGCCCCGATCACCTACGACGCGGCTGCCCCCATCGCCAACTATCTCGGCCGTCTCTACCACGGGCGCGAGGAGGAGATGTGCGAGGCGATCGTGGAAACGTACCCCTCCCCCGGAGAGCCGCTCCAGGAGAAGTTGTGGAACGAGTTCGGCTACTACCGTCTCTATCGCAAGGCCAACATGGCCACCTACACCCACGTGCGCTCGTTTGGCTGGGAAGCCACTCCCCGCGCCGTTCGCGATCTGTGGCACCGCACCAAGCCCCACATCTCCTACTGCAAGATCATCAAATACCAGGGCAAGGAGCTCTCCCGCGTCCGCTTCATCGCTCGTTCCGCGTATCTAGTCGACGTGGAGATGCGCAACTGCGAGGAAGACCCGAACATGATGACGGCCAAAGCCGACTACGGCTTCCACGACGACGCCCTCCGCGCGACGCAATGCGCTCTCTACGCCGCGCACGATTGGGAGTCCTACGGCGAGGTGCCCGACACGATCACCGACGCTCCGCCCAATGGGGTCATTCCCGACTACCAGGCCTCGGATCTGACTCGCGAGGAGATGATCGAGTCGATCAACGCCAAGCTCGACCCCGACAGCTACAATCACAACGTTCATTGAACGCGCCCACTGATTCGAATTAGCACGTGGATGCTATACTCCCCGCATGAGCAAGGTCATACCGACATCTGCAACGGAAACCCCGTCTTCTGTCACTACCTCATCTGACGTGCCTTCGGTCCGGGTTGCTGTGGAGGTGCCCGCCGACCTTGCTGCCCAACTGGGGGCGCGTCATTCCCTCCCCTTGTCCGATGTGATCACCCGCGTCTTTTTGGCCTACGCCAACGCTCCGGTTGATCCACGTGGAACAATCACTCTCACCCGCGAGCAATTCGGCCAGATCTGTGAGTGCCTATCCAAATCCCCGCAATCTGGCGACGAGCTCGTGGCCGAGATCGAGAAACTCGTCTCCATCTCGATTGGCGGCGTTCGCATCAAGCTGACCCAATGGCAATTGGACGTGCTCAACGGCCGTAACGCCACAGGCCTCCCCGCGCGCGAATGGGCCAAGGTCGTGTTCGATGAGATGTTCGACGCCTGGGTCAACGGGAAGATCTGACGATGGCTCGCAACACCTACCGCACGCGCCTTTTCCACTGCCAAACGCCCACTTGCCGGGCTCAGTTCCGCGCCGGCTTCTGGTCGCGCAAGACAATGGACATCATCGAGGGCCAATTCTCGACTCTGGGCGATGTTCGCTGCCCCGAGTGCAACGGCTGGCAGCTCGAGCGCGAGTCCGAGGCCTCGTATCGCCGCACCTACGTTCAGGCTCTCCGTCCCGATCACCGTCCCGTTGTCTTCCGCTGGCACGATGATCACGGTCGCGAGCACTACCGTTACCCCTCGGCCACCACCGTCGAGGCCTACGCCCAAGACCGCCACCTCCTGGGCGAATCCCCCGCCGAGATCGCCACGAAGATGTCTGATTGGCGCTACAACGGCACCATTCCCCGTCCGGGCGAGGAGCGCGTCGAGTTCTCCACTCTCCGCGAGGCCGAGCGCTTCTGCAAAGAGCAGCACCCCAACTACCGCGATTGGACCGAGCCTTTGAACGACATCTTCGACTACTCCAACCCCGACACCGCTCTCTCGGACTCCGATCCGGAGGGGGAAGCGGAGCTGGCAGAGATCGCCGCTCAAGATAACGATGATTGGGGTACGATGGACGCACCTTCCGAGCCGGCCGCCTACCAGTTCTCCGTCAATCCGGTAACTGAGAGCGTCTCGGTGGAGAAAAGCGGATCAGCTACCGAGTGAGGTAAGAGGGGAGGGCGTGACGGGTGAGTATCGACGACAGCGGCGAGATCGTCCCATTCTCCGAGGACGAGGAGCATGTCCGGGGTTACATCCGCGAGGGTGTGCAGGAGGCCGAGGGCTTCTACCGCCAGCAGTACGGTTACGGCAAGATGGACATCGCCCAGAAGATGGTTATGGGCGAGTACGATGACATCCGCTCGGCGGACCTGTCCAACATCACCGACAACGAATACGGCTCGATCGGGGGCAATCTCAAGGCCCAGCTCACCGACACCCGCCCCTTTCTCTCCTACTCCACACAAAACCACGACTACGATCAGCAAGGCATCATGCTCAACAACGCCGTCAAACACTGGTGGCTCGAGCAGCGGATCGATATGCGTTTCGCCGACGCGATCTCCGGATGTCTGACCAACGGCTCGGCCGCTCTCTGGACCACCTGGGACCCTTCCATTCGCGAGTTTCGCTCCCGCTATGTCGATTGCCGCGACGCCTTGGTCGTTCGTCCCACCTCCCCGCACTCCTATCAAGATTGCAAGATGCTCATCATGCGGGAGGAGATGACTCTCAACAGTCTCCGCCAGCGCTTCCCCGACTTCGCTTCCCGTATCGTCGCTGATCGTGACGGGAGCCCCGTCCCCTCCGACGAGCAGGAGACCTACACCCAGCGCGTGATCGCATTCGCGAACAAGTCCCCTTTCTCGATGTACAAGGACTTCATCTCGAAGCCTAAAGCCAACATGTCAGCCGGTGCCTACCCCGTAGCCGATCTGTACACCGCCTACGTCCACGACGATCGAATCAACGAGTCCTCCTCAGCGCGTCTGATGGGACCGTGGAGTGGTGACGGTCGCAAGCCCCGTCGTAACTGGTCCTATCGCGTCGAGCCTGGCGAGCGTCTCTATCCCTACGGCCGTGTCGTCGTCATGACCAACTCCTGCCGCTTCTACGACGGTCCAAATAACTACTGGCACGGCCAATTCCCCGTGAGCAAACTGACTCTGGACCAGTGGCCGTTCGCCCGCTGCTACTTCGGCAAGGCCCCGATGTGGGATCTGATCGACTGGCAGCGTGAGCTGAACAAGACCCAACGGGCGATCGCCGACTACGTCCAGAAGTTCGTCGAGCCTGACCTGATCGTCGACCAGAATGCAGGTCTCTCGCGCTCATCCGCCGAGAAGATGCGTACGCGCAAAGCCGGGGGCAAGTTCTACCGTCGCCCCGGCCCTGGCAAAGGATTTGAGCTCGAGTACCCGCCCCCGATGCCTCCGGAGATCTCTCAGCGGCCCGCGTTCATCATCGGGCGTATGCGCTCGCTCGCCGGCTCGTTCGATATGGCGAATGTCCTCAACAAGGGCCAGCTCCCCGCGGCCGAGTCCACCGAGGCCATCACCGAGATGATGACCGGCGCCACTCGGATGCGCTCGCGCACCCTCGAGGCCTTCATTCGCGAGTTCGCCATGCAGATGGCTTTCAACATCTGCCAATACTGGACGCAGAAAAAGCGTCTGCGCATCATGGGGCCGAAGGGCTTGACCGTGGAGGATTTCGACCCGACTGGCCCGAATCTGATCCCCGTCCACATCGGCGACGACTTCGACAAGCATGGCGCCCTCAAACCGGAACGTCATGCCCAACCCCGTCCTGCGCGCGACCGTGCCCGCGACATGCTCAACTTCATCAGCTTCGACATCGCGCCCAACTCGATGCTCAACTCAGCGCGCTTCCAGGAGCAGATGAAGTATCTCCAGCTCGCCCGTGGCGGCTTCGTCGATCCGATGACCGCCATGGAGCACATGGACGTGCCCAATCTCGGAGACTATCCACCCGATCCGGCCACAGGTAAAACTCCCCAGACGATCATGGAGCGTCTCATCGTCGCTTCAAAACTCAATCTCATGGGGCAGGTGTCCGCGGCCGGTCGCAAATCCTCCGGCCAGAACCCGCCGCAGCTCAAATCCAGCGGCGCTGTGTCAGAATCAACGTAGCGAGAAGAGAGGAACGGAATTATGGTCATCATCGGACGCACCGCTGTAGTCGCCCTGGGCGTACCCGGTCCCCTTCTCGGAGACGGGGCCAACACCATCTGCGTGATTCTCGTCCCCTCACTCACCAGCGCCCCGGGCCAACTCCCCGTGGCAGGGGTTGGGGGGCTCACGATCGTCACCGATACCCCGCACACCGGTACCCGGATCTCGGCGATCAACCACGCGGCCACAACCCAGATCCCTCGTGTCCGTTATCCGGTCTCCCGCGTCCAGTTCGGCGGAGCCCACGGGAACACGGGTCTCGTCTATTTCGGCGGACCGGGAACACTTTCCACAAACAGCGTCCCCCTCATCCCCGACACCTGGTTCCCCCCGCTCGGTCTGGGTCACGTTCCTGATCTGGACCTCGGCGACTTCGACATCAATGCTGATGTGAACGGGGAGGTTGTCATGTGGATTGCGGAGATCCAGTAATGTCCCGCTTTCTCATCGCTTTGACTCTCTGTCTCTGTCTCTCATCCGAGGCGACCGCGCAGCTATTCAACAATCCCACCGGCCGCCTCCGAGCCGGACCCACACTCCCCGCTACCTGCGTCAGCACCACGCACTCGATCGATGTGTTCTACCAGGCCACCACGGCTACTGTAGCCCTCTATATCTGCACCGCTACCAACACTTGGACGGTCATCGCTACCGGCACCGCTGGCTCGAATCCTTTCTCTGACGCCACCGCCATCGTGAAGAACGCCTCCGATGCGACGAAACTCTTCCGCGTCGACGCCTCGGGCATCGCCACTGGCACTACTCTCACCCTACTCGGCCGCCCCTCTGGCCTGGGTCTGGGCACCGCAGGCACCGCCGACGCCACCGCCGACTCTCTTTTCGCCGCCTCCGCAATCGCCCAGTCCCCCTTGGTCCTGGAAGCCAAAGCCTCGCAGACGGGAGACATCTTCCGCGCTCGCCGCTCCGATGGCACGCTCAAGATGACGGTGGACAATCTGGGCAACATCATGCTCTCGTCCGATATGTGCGTCGGTTGGGACTCGGCCACCTCCATCACGGGCAACTTCCCCAATGCTGGGAATGGCGGCATCTGCAAAACGACCACATCCTCGTACAAGATCTTCAACAATCTCGAGGCTGTGAGCACGTTGAAAAGTAACTTGATCCAGTCCTCAGCGGGCTCCGGCCAAGGTGGGGTCAACATGCTCTCCTCGGGCGGCGAGATCTGGTGGACGAGCGTGAGCCTTCACCAGGTCAACCCTCAGACCCCTCCCACGCCTACGGGCTTGCTCGTCGTCGGCAACACCGGCAACGATTACCGCGACTTCGGCGCGCGCCACTTCGTCATGCAAGCACTCACCGGCCCTACAATCGGGGGCAGCTGCGGCTCCTCCCCATCAATCGCTGGCACCGACGCCGCTGGAACGATCACCGCGGGAACAGGCTCCCCCACTTCCTGCACAGTCACGTTCAACGTGGCATTTGCCAACGCCCCCGCCTGCACGGCTAATGCTCAGACCACTACCACTTCTCTCAACGTGGCCACAACGACCACCACCGCCATCATCTCCTCCGTAACTCTTACCGCGGGAGAGAAGATCAACTACATCTGCGTCGGCTTCTAGGAGAGCTTCGTTATGCGCAAGATCACCTGTCTTCTCGCCATCATCCTCTGTCTCGCCTTCCCCTACGCCCTCCTCGGAGGCGGATCACTCAATGCTCCTCCTGCAACCGATCAAATCACCCGGTTCGAGATCGTCTACTGGGGCTTTGCGATCCCCGTCACCGGCAACGGCTCGGCCCACATCCACATCGACTATGTCCGCGCCTCGGGAGCGGTGGCCAATGGCGGCAATGACATGGCGGCTCTGACCACCGACGTTCTCATCACCTCGCCTACCGAGCTCCTGTCTCTGGTCACCCAAATGAACACAGCTGTCGCGGGGGAAACGGGCAAGACCGTGGCGAATAAGCTTCGGATGCGTATTGCCACTTGGCTCGTAGCCAACGGCAAGATCACGGGGGTTACTGTTGATTAGGTGCTCGCGTTCTCTTCTGCTGGTATCGGCTCTTCTGGCTCTCGCCCCCACAGCCGGGGCGCAGCTATTCAACAACCCGGCAAACCGCATTCGCGCCGGCTCGGGTCTCCCTGCCACCTGCACCTACAGCCTCTCTGCCATGGACGTCTTCTCCACCGGCACCCCCGGTGTTCTCTATCTCTGCACGGCCACCAACACCTGGACCGCCGTGTCCACGGGGGGGTCGAGCGGTCCTTGCTCGACGTGCGTCACCACCAACACCGACCAGGCCATCACCGCCAAGAAAACGATCACCGCGACCACTCCCTCCTCAGCCGGCAATACGAGCGTTCTGTTTGTCCAGGACGACTCGAGCACGACTGGGAACAAGTCAGGGATGGCCGTTTTCGGGCGAGAGAACAATGGATTCGCCCTCTGGGTGGCGAAATTCTCCCATAGCTCGACGATCGACCCGACCACCACCCCTAACTCCCTCTACAACCCCGGCAGCGACGCGGGGATCTACTCGATCTACGCTGGAGGGGATGGGGGCTACTCGGTCCTGGGTGTCGTTGCCTCCGCTGCGATCAACGGTGGCACAGCGGGGGTGTTTCTCGACAAATCCGGCTCGGCCAACGGCTTCGGTCTGCAAGCAGACTCGCTCGAGGGTGTCGGGGCCTCGATCGTGAGCCGCGCAACCGACCCTGCCATCCCCATTCTGCTCGTGGACGACCTCAATGGCCGCGCCAACGGAGCTGTTGCCATCCAGATCCAGAACGACGGCCTCGGCACGACGCCCTTCCGTGTAGACAACATAGGTGTTGTGACTTCCGAGAAGCTGGCCTTCCACGACTCCTCCACTGGAGCCGCCATCACCTACGGTATCGGGGCCCCTGTTGGCGCTTGTATCACTGGATCTATCTACCTCCGCACCGACGGCACCACCGACACTTCCCAATACACTTGCCAAAACGCTGTATGGGTAGCTCTGGCCGCCGCCCCCGCTGCTGGAGCCAACACAGCCCTCTCGAATCTCGCCTCGGTCGCTGTGAACACATCTCTGCTCCCCGGCGCCGACGCCTCGATCGATCTCGGCTCCTCATCCAAGCGCTGGCGCGACGCCTACCTCTCCCGAAACGCCCTCGTCGCCGATGGCTCCAAAGCCGCCCCCACCCTCGTCCGCTCAGCCGCCTCCACCACGGGCTTCTATTTCACCTCCGCTGCCTTCGGCTTCGCAATTGGCGGCGTCAGCAAAGTCCTGTGTGCTGGGGGCTGCACCTTCCCCTCGGACGGGACTCTCTCCTGGTCCTCGACCACCGACGCCGAAGGGACAGCCGACTCCGTCTTCAAACGCACGGCTGCCAACCAGGTCCGTTTCACCAACGCCTCCGATGGATTCGCTGAGCTCGAGATCGGGGCCGCTGGTACTGGTACAGGGGCCTCGTCGAGCGGCTACATCTTCGAGGCTACGGGTAGCGCCAACAGCGCTCCTGGCATGACCGCCCAGATCAGCAACACCAGCGCGACTCGCCTGGTCCAGCTCCGGCTGCTCACGGGTAATGGAACCTCCTCCGGCCGCAACTCCCAGATCCATTTCGTCAGCAGCGAGACCAGCTCTCAGGACTGGGGATTGGGCATGCCCGGCTCGACCACGTTCACGCTCACCAATGGAGCCAATACCCCTCTCACCGTCTCCAGCGCCAACACCATCACACTCAACGGCGACGCAGCTGGCGGAGGAGTCTCTGGCAAGACGGGCATTGGGGTCACTGCCTCTGGCAATGGCGTGCTCCAAATCCAGCCGGATGCTGCTGCCAGCACGCGCGCACGCGTAGGGGGCGGTATTAACGATCAAGGTCAGACCACCGGCAACACAGCGGCCACAGAGACCGATCTACGCGTTGTCACACTCGACGCGGGCATGATGAACGCCATCGGCGACATCGTGACGATGAAGGTCGGGGGCACTTTCGCAGCCACTGGCTCGACCGACAAACAGATCCAGATCTATCTCGGCAGCAACCACATCTTCGACACAGGCTCTCTGGCGATCACCACTGCCTCCTCTTGGGCGGTTGAGGCGAACTGTCAGACCACCGACGCGACTGCCGGCAACAGCACGATCAAGTGCTGGACGACTCTCATCACCTCGTCCACGGTGCTCCCTGCCACCACGACCTACTCCGCCGTGACTGGCCTCACCTTGACCTCCTCTCTTCAGTTCAAGATCACCGGCAAGGCTACCAACAGCGACGACGTCGTGGCCGAGGTCAGTCGCTACGAGTGGGGCACGGCCCCCTAGCACCAAGACGACTGAGATGACCGAAGCGCGTCGAGAGAGCTGGCGTCGATGTATGGCAATAAAGCACTCTTGACAATAACTGCCGTGGGGATTACCGTTTTCAACGTGATGGGTGTGATGGGGTGGATGGATGCCAAGTTCTCTGCCGTCGAGTGACGAGCGCCAAACGCTGGACAAAGACCCCCCAGGGGGTCTGGGCCGTTCGGCTCCTCGAGGCTCGCGTGACCTGATCTCTACCCCCGATGGCGAGATCGACCCACAAGACGAAGAGAACGACGATGGTGGGGCTGGCGGCACGATCGTCGCCATAGCTCTTCGCTCACTCCAAGGCCTCGAGCACCACGCTCGTGTCCTAGGCTCCGTCTTCCCTGCCACGATCGCCATTACCCAAGACGCGATCACCGTGCTCCGCCAATCTGTCCCCCAACAAATCAATGCGCTTTTATCGGGTGCTCCTATGGGAGTGGCTCCCGGCTCGCCTCTACCTCCTCCAGCAGCTCCCCCCGCCCCTGCGGGCGGAATGGGACAGCTGGTCGGTACAGGTGGGGGTGGGATGCCGCCTTCCGCAGCGCCTCCGATGCAGTAGCAGCTCCCAACAGTCAACAGTGAACGAGCAGTACCAAGACGTCAACTGATCCCCTAGATCGTACACGCGGTTATCGTACACACGGTTCAATGGGGCAGGCATGACAGCGAAAGGGTGGGTAATTCTATGGCGGTAATTGAAGCTCCTAGTGCTGAGCTCTTCGACGCGGACGAGTACATCAACGATCTGTTCACCGATGCTGGTTTGTCGGAGGAGGTGGCGCGGGCAGCGCAGGAAGCACTGCGCAATCCGAAGGTTGTCGGCCGTCTGCACAACTCGGTCGCCTCGCGTCAGAAGGCGCAGTCTGCCCTCGACCGTGCTCGCGAGGCTACGAATCGCGCCAACGGCATCTACGACAACAACGTGAAGTGGCGAGACGAGAAGGAACAGGAGTACAACGAGCGACTCCGCCAGGCACAGACCTCTCACTTCCCGCGCACCAACGAAGAGGAGTCCCGCCCTGTGACCCAGCCATTCGATACGAATCAGTTCGTCACCAAAGAAGACCTGTCCAAAGTAGCGGAGCGCATCTTGAGCGAGGTGAGTAAAGTCGATCAGGACTCCCTCACCGCGATGACGATGATGTTCGACCTGAGCAACCACTACCGGGAGAGCTACGGCAAGTCGCTCAATCAAGCAGAGCTGATCAAGTACGCGGGCGAGCACAAGCTCCCCGTTCATCTCGCTTACGACCGTTTCTGCAAGCCACTCGAAGATGAAAAGCGCGCAGCCGAGACTCAGAAAAAGATCGATGAGGCGCGCGAGCAAGGTCGGCTCGAAGCTCTGAGCCAACGCGACGAGCCCTCGGCCGGCTCTGGGGATCACGCCGGAGAAGGCGCTCTGCGCGCTGTGATGTTCGGACGTGCCAAGACGCAAACAATCACGAGCTCGGACGGTAAGCCTCTCGAAGGGGAGGACGCTTTCGTGCGTTCGTGGCAACAGACCAACGGGTTCACCCGGTCGGACAAAACCCACTGAAAAACCCTCTGACTCTCTGGCATGGTGCCGGGCGGGTGTGATGGGGAGGAGACAAAAGCATCATGGATTACAACCAGATTGATTTGGCAACAGAGCGTTTCATTCTCGACACACCCCGCATTCTCGACAACATCTTCCACCGCGATCCACTTCTCGGTTATCTGCGCGACGTTGCTGAAGAGCAGTTCACTGGTGGCCGGCGCCTCGTCGAATCCGATTTCGAATACGCCCCGGAGATCGGTGGTGCGTACGATCCAGGCGATGAGTTCGATCTCACCGAGATCCAGGCCGAGCAAGCCTTTGCGCTGCCAATGCAGTTCTATTACTGCAACGTCTCCGCCTTGCTCGAAGACCTGGAAGTATTCAACATTGGTCCGCGTGCGGTGTACCGTTTCATCAACACGCGCATGAGCCGAGCACTCAAGACCATCGGCGCCCAGGTGGCCATGTCGCTCTATCTCAACGGTTCTCGCGCCGGTTACACGCGCCTGATCACCGGTATGGCCGAGCAGCTCAACGACGGCACCAACGCCTCGTGGGACGGCTCGATCTACACGAAACTGGGCGACACCACGCGCAACGGCACGATCGGCGATGCTCTGAACTCCGTCCCGTATCAGACGGCCTCGACCACCCTCATGCAGTTCGATCTGGAGAACTCCTACAGCCAAGCCACCATCGGCGAGGGAGAGGAAGAGCCGAACATCGGTATCACCACGTACAAGGGGTTCACTGCGATCAAGAGCCGCTTCCAGAACCAGCAGCGCTTCAACGACACCCAGGACCCCAAACTCGGATTCAACGCCCTCAAATACAACAACTGCAACATCATGCGTTCGCGCTACGCACCCGGCACTGTAATTTCTGGCACCAACACCAACGGCGTGACCCGCGTAGCCAATCCTTTCCTCCAGAAGTCGTCCAAGGGCGTGCTCGCGGCCTACCCCACGATCACGAGCGAGACGCTCTTCTGGATCAACGCTCGCCGCCAATACGTTCGTTTCATGATCTCCAAGAGCAAGAAGTTCGGCTTTGGCTTTACCGGGTACAAAGCGGCGCAGGGCAACAACAAGATCGCGGGCCAGATCCTCGCCTCGATCGCTCTATTCTTCCGGTCTCCGCGCAATCACGCGCAGGTGTTCGGGTTCACGCAGTAAATCGGATTCGCTGAAAGGAGCCAATTACCATGCCTACCGGCAAAGAGAACCGCATTCCCTACGTTCGCAACAGCGATCCGGACAACGTGAACGAGGCCGTACCGCCGTACCGCCCCTCGGATCTGGGCACCAAATCGATCATCGATGGAGTGCAGCGTCAGAAGGTGCAGCTCGACACGGGCGCCACTTCCGCGACCCCTGTCGGCGCTCAGGCAGCGGGCATGCTCGCCTACTGGAAGGATCGCGTCGCAGGCATCGTCACAACGGACCAGCGCTTCGCCCCGCAAAACATCCAGGGAGTCGCTGGGGTCTTCACCTGCGCGGTCACCCCCGGCAACCAAACCTTCATCAAGAACGGCCGCACCCGCAATGTCTCGGTTCTTGGTGTCGGCACGTCTTGGGTCGCGACCGATCAGGTGGTCTCGGACACGCTCGCGAATAACACAGCCAAGGGAGCACGTGTCGCTGCTGGCACCGCCCCCACCTCGCTCCTCATCGGCTACGCCACAGGTCCAGCTGTCGCTGGCGTGGTCCCAGTCGATCTCGAGCTCCCCGATTACGACTGATTCCCCCGAGCCCCGTTGTTCCGTTGCTCCGTCGTCCCAGCGTATAGGAGAACACGCACATGGCAGTCGTTACAGCCACAAATCGAATCGACAATGTCAACGGCACCCTGCTGGAGGTGTACTCCACGATCACGATCGCAAACACCGGGGATTACTGGATTCCCGGCCTGCGTGCAATCGTCGGCGTCACCTTCAACGATGGCGCGATCACCAAAGCCGCTCCCGACACGAGCTCCCCGCCCCATGTGGTGTTCACGACCACCGGAGCGGTCACCAATGCTCTCGTCAAAGTAGTCGGTTACCCCTGATCCCCCTCCCCGATGGCGCAGATCTCTACAATCGATCAAGTCGCGCACCAGGCCATGCTCCTATGTCCTGGTGCCGGCATCCCTCTGTGCACTCTCTGGGCGCTCAACGCCTGGAACCAGTTCGCAGATCAGCGTGACTGGTCCTGGCGTCTACGCTATGGCGTGTTCAACGTCCCCAGCGCCTACAGCACCGGCACTATCGCGATTTCCAATTCCGATCCCACTCTTGTCACAGGGACAGGGACGTCTTGGACTCCTGATATGGTGGGGCGCCAGTTAAAAGTCGGATTCGCGTTCGGCTACGACATCGTGGCCGTGATAGACGGAACACACCTCCGGATCAACCTTCCCTGGGGCGACCCCGACATCTCCGGACTCGGCTACATCATCCTCCAGCAATTCCTCACCGCCCCGACCGATTTCCACTCGTTTATCTCGGTGATCGATACCACACGCAACTGGCGTCTGTGTACTGGCGTCGAGCGGCGTGAGATCGACCGGCGAGACGCGCGGCGTGTCACCACAGGTACCCCCTACGTTCTCGCGGAAGCTGGCTACTCGACAATCCCCCTGGGCTCGGTCGACGCCACTCCCACCCACGCACGGGGCACCGGACACGCTCCCGTATTCGCCGGCACCTACACTGGCTACGCCGACACGCTGTACGTGGTCGAGGTGACCACGGGCGGGGCCTCCGGCACGGCCATCTTCAAATGGAAACAAGGGGATGGCACCTACGTCACCGGCGTCCCAACCAGCCCCAATGCCATCGGTCTCATCGACGGGGTCTATGTCTGGTGGCCTGATGACGCAGGGATCACGTACACCGTGGGCGACGTGTTCGTCACTCGCGCCTCGGCCATCGCTTCGAGCGGTGTCCCCCGATTCGAGCTCTGGCCCAACCAGCTCACCCAAAGCCAATACCCGTTCTACTACATCACCCAGATCCCCGACTTGACCGCCCCTGGCGCAACGCTCCCTTCATCGATTGCCGCGCGCACCGACGTCCTACTCCAAGGGGCGATGGTCCAGGCTGCCGACTGGCCAGGCACCGACCCGGCCAATCCGAACCCTTACTACGACCCGAAGATGGCAGTGCTCCGTCGCAGTGCGTGGATGAAAGAGATCGATATCCTCGCCCTGCGTGACGATGACATCTACCCCAAAGACGTGACATACTTCAAAGAGACGCCGATTGCCGGGCTCGACGGCCCCCCATGGGACGCCTCGTGGGAACAACGGCACTCCTGACCAACGCCTGACCAACGCCTGACCAGATCAGTATGACAAGGAGCCAACGATGGCCAACGACGATGTCCTCGATATGTCCAAGTCCTCTCTCAACAAACGTGGCGGCACTGGCCCCTCGTCGGCTCCCGTGGTCACGTATGGCGGCCAGGGCGCGGATGCGGTCCTCGATGCTGGCTATCGCCCATCCACACCGTCCGAGGGATCGGGCGGGGCGTTAGCTCCCAGCTTCGAGGGGGACACAGCAGAGAGCTCGGGCGACGGCGGCTGCCCCACATTCATCATGGAGTCAGATGTTGACTACTCCTATCCCCCGGACCCATCAGAGCAGGGGAATCTCGAGCGACGCGGACCTGGGGTCAGAGGCGCCTAACCCGCAACCACCCCGCGTGTTTTCATAGGCCGCGAGTTACGCGGCCTTTTGATCATTTGGATTACGGCAACGAGAAGGTCAAGGGAAAGAAGGAATTATGTCCGCACCGCACCGTACGCTCATAATGGCCGTTCTGTTCTCGGCTCTCGTCCTCGCCGCCCCAAGCCTCTATGCTCTCGGGTCCCTTTCTGGATACGCCGAACGTGGCGGCCAGACCGCGGTGACGACTCCCCCATGCCTGCCTCTACCAATCCAGCCATGCACGACTCACGTCCAGGCATCCTACCCGTACGCTCTGGTCACGGTATACATCGCGGGGACAATTACCCCAGCCACGATCTACTCCACGGCAACGGGGGGCCTCAAGACCAATCCGTTCACCGCTGACGCCTACGGCTTCTGGGCGTTTTACGCCGCCAACGGAGCCTACGACATTCGTTTCTCCGGTACGGGGATCTCCTCCCCTTTCACTCTCCCCAATCAGATCATCGGGAACGCTTCTGGTTCCCTCGTCACGAATGTGGCTCAATACGCCACGGGGGGCACGGGTACCACGCTCGATCCCTGGACTGGGTGGGACTCGGCGATCACCTGGACCGCGCGCACGGCGTATTACTTCCCTTCCGGCCAGTACAGTTACGCCTCCACACTCCATCTCGGCCTCAACGGCATCCATCTCCTAGGCGACGGGGCGGGGATCTCCGTCCTGCATTTCACGGGCTCGGGGCATGCGATCGACTTCGACGCAGGGGTGACAATCGCGATCGTGAGCGACGTCTATATGGAAAAGATGTCGGTCGTGGGCAATACCTCCGCGACTGTCGGCTTATACCTCCGTGCGCTTGCTGGAGGGCGCTTTGCTGATGTCTCGCTCGCAGATGTCGTCACTGGGATCGAGACCTCCTACGCGATCCTCTCGCATTTCGACAACGTCTGCATCTCCCCGCGATGTCTCACATTCACCTTCCGCCCCACATATGGGCTCAAGCTGGGCAGACGCGACCCAGTGGAGAACACGATCGACAACGTGTTCACGAATCTCACTGTCGAAGGGGTGATCACAGGAGCGGGCATCGGCATCCTCTGCAATGACTGCGAGGGGAATACGTTTCTCGGTGGCACGTCGGAGGACAACATCATCGGGATGAGTCTGCCCGCCGTCCACTCGAACACGAATATCAAGAATACGGTCATCAACTTCTTCTGCGAGGCCAACTCGGGTGGGTATGATTTCATCGTCGACGAGCCGTACAACACATTCATCAACGTCACGAGCAACGGTACCTTCGTCCTCAACAGCACCTCTCTTGCCGCTGGAGGAGAAAACGCCATCTTTGGCGGCCTACTCAACAACGTGTCTATCAGCCCGTTAGGGGGCCAGGGAAACTTCAATCGGTTCTTCTCCACGCGTATCCTCGGGACTTTCTATGACGGGGCTACGGGCACCCAACGCTTCTCCACCTACGGCACAGGCAACACGCCCAACGTCTCGATGGGCAAGGTCGCCTCGTACAACGACGGGTCTGGCCCCACTGCGAGCACGCTCACTGGCCCCTCGGGCACTGTGACCACCGACGCCGCCTCTACCGATCACACGGGCATCGTGCTCCTCTTTCCCACCGTCACCACGCCTGCCTCCTCGGGAACGGTTAAGGTCACCTACGAATATCCATCGGTGGGGGTGGCTCTCCCGGTCATCGTCCCTTCCCTCATCTTCGGGGGAACTGCCTGGGCGGCGGGGGCTTCTGTCCAGATCACCGCGCGCACAGCGAATGACTTCACAGTCCAATTCGATAATAATGGAACGAATCTCACGGCAGGCGGCACGTACTCGATCGGTTACATCTCGGTAGAGCGCAAGTGACCACATACACGCACACCACTCTCGGCGGGGCTGTTTCGACTTTGGCTGCGCGCCTCGATGATCCGTCCATGGTGCAGTGGACTCAGGCCGAACTCATCGCCATCATCACCGAAACACTCCGCATGTGGGGTTTGGCTACCGGCTTCTGGCGCAACACCGGCACCCTCACCACCACAGCCGGCATCGCCCTCTACGATCTGAATTCTCTACTCCAGCCGGCAGGCATCCTCGACTACACCGTACGCGACGTGGATCTGTTGCCTTTGATGTGCTTCCAACTCTGCGAGCCTGCGTCCACCACCACGTGGAATGGCTCCTCCCAGTTCTCCCTCGCCGAGCTCGTCGCCGAATTGCAGCGTGCGCGCAACGAGTTCCTTGACTCGACGATGACGACGCTCTCGCAACAATCCTATCTCGCCCCTCCTGGCACAGGGCAGGTGGACCTGGGCGACACGACCACAGCGATCCGCCGTGCCATGTGGCGCGCTCAAAATGGTCAGTACTCGAATCTTCATTGGAGCGACCAGCTCTCGGCAGCCTCGTACAACCAGCTCTACCCGCTCCAACCAGGCACCCCGCGCACGTACTCGATCCTCTCGTCCCCGCCACTCGCGATGCAGCTCATCCCCACCAACGACGACACGGGTACAGTCGAGCTGCTCACTGTGCTCACGGGAACCGATCTCGATCCCACCGCCGGCATCGTGCTCGGGGTGCCTGATGACACCACCTGGATCGTGCGCTCGCTCGCGATGGCTCTACTCCTCGAGAAGGATGGGGAGGCAGCAGATCCCGCGCGCGCGCAGGTTTACCGTCAGCGCTACCAGATGGGAATGGCCCTTACCAATCAGATGGCCCAGGTTCTGTTCATCGAGGCTGAGGGCGTACCGATCATCCCCTCCCCCCTGGCTGGTCTCGATTACCTGTACGCCGCTCCCCATTGGCAGAGCGCGCGCCGTGGTGCTCCGAAGAACGCGGGGCTGATTGGCGGCAACATGGTGGGTATCCAACCCGTCCCCGATCGGGCTTACCAGATCACCTTCAGCGTCGTGGCCAAAGCCCCGATCCCCCCAACTCTCGCTGATCCGATTCAACTCGGGCGGGAGGATCTCGCGGCTCTACTCGATGGCGCCGAATCCACTGCCATGCTCAAGCTCGGCGCAGCGATGATGGACGACGCGGCTCGTCTGTTTCAGAGTTTCATTGCAGGGTGCTCTCGATACAATACGAAGATGTCGGTGTGGAACAAGGCCGAGCCGAGCCAGCAGCTCTCCCGCCAGGATGAGAACTACCGCCCAGAGCGCCAACCTGGACGGGGGGTGGGTACGCTGCTCTCGCCTCCGGAGAAGCAGCGATGAGCGAGTACGGTCGCGGACAGAAGCTTCTCGAGTGCGACGGGATCGATCTGGCCCGCCCCGTCGATCGCACCCCGCCGCGCAAGATGCCGATCCTCGAGAATATGATCTCGGTGATCGACGGGACCGTTACCCCCCGCGCAGGTCTGGGATCGGCAATCGCTACCGGCCCCTCGGGCAAATCCCCCTGGCACTCGATCAACGAGCTCAATGACAGCTCCTCGGGCACCCTTCTCTGGGCACGGGTCAGTGGCGTTGGCGACCGTCTCTGTATCGAAAAATCCACTGCTGTGGGTACCATCACCGATCTCGACGGACCCTACAGCGGTAACCCCCTCAGCCTGACCCAACTCCACCCTCCCGACAGCCCCCAGCCGTGGATCTACGTCGGAGATTCGCTCCGCATGCGCAAGGTGGATGTGACCGGCGCGATCAAGCAGATCGGGCTGCCCCCACCAGGCAACGCGCCCGATTGCCTGGTCAGCTCGGCCTATTACCGCGTCGTCGATCTCATGTGGGCTACCACCGGGTGGACTGCGGCACTCACGGCAACTGGCCCTCTCCTGCTCTCCGCGTCAGTGGGCGCCCCTGTCAATACGACAACCGTTGCGGCGAGCCCCAACGAGATTCTTGGGGGAGGTGGATTTTTCTGCTGCATCCAGCCGGCTGATCCCTCGAATATCGGAGTGAACTCGATCCTCAAGATTCTCGACACGGACTTTCCCCCCGCCAATGAGAACGTACTGGTACTCGAGACGCACCGGGGCTCGACGAGTTTCACTATCAGCCTGATCCTCTACGAGTCTGGCTCCTCAGGTCTGTGCGCGATCACCGTGAGCTCCTCGGTTCGCGAGTTCGAACAGAACGCTCTACTCAAGATCACGGGAGCTTCCACCTCGGAGTACGTGCGCATCCGCCAGGTGGTTCCAGGGGTGAATGGGGACTTGGTGCTCATCGTCAAGACGGTGGCGACACGCGTCTCAGGGGATGCGATCCAGACAGTGCCCTCGTTCGTTTGCATCATGAACGCCCCCCCAGCAATTACGGGGGCGATCTTCTCCGACGGATTGCGATTCTCCGTCACCACGACTCCGGCCAACACCCCCTCGACGATGTCCAAGACGATCAATCTCGATCTGACGGGCATCACCGACAACACCATTCTCGGGGGTAATCCGATCGCATCTACAAGCAACGATTGGATGACGATCCGCATGCGCGTAGACGTTCCCTCAGCCGTCAGTGAGATCAAGCTCTTCCTGGATGTGGACTCGGCTACCAATAACTTCACACGCAACTACTTCTTCCGTACGATCGATCCCAACGATCTGCTCCCCGTTCTTGTGGATACGCAGGCCGCTCTGGAGAATCGTCGTCAACAGCTCGCCAATCGATTTGTCGACTATCCGACGATCGCGACCCCTTACGACGGGTATGGGAATTACGACTCGTACGTCCCCAATCCCCCCCTCAAGACGAAAGGGGGGACGATCCTCCCCGATACTCCAGACGACCCCAACCTGGCCAATGCGAACATCGTCGACCCCACCGTACTCACCAATTCCGAACGCACTCAGTCCTCCCGCTCACAGGGGGGGACAGGAGTCGATCAGTTCGCTTCGATCACTTTCCGTCTCTCCGAGATGCAGCGGGTGGGGGAGGATACGACCCGGGGCCTAGCCAACATCAAAGCGATCCGGATCACGTTGATGTGCTCGGCGAATGTGCTCCTCGATGTGGCGGGGTGGTGCATCCACGGCGGATTCGATCCAGATATTTCCGTTGCGGATGCCGGCTATTCCTACCGCTACCGTGCCCGCGACAGCTCCACGGGAGTGGTGTCGGACCCATCCCCTCCCTCGAGGCACACCCCACGTCCCAGCCGCCAGTTCGTTTACGTCACCGCCCCTGCCCACCCCTCCCCCGAGGCGGATAAGCTCGACTTTGAGCGGTTTGGCGGCCCGATCCCTGGCTGGCGCCCTCTCATGACGATCGACAATCCTGTCAGCCGTACAGGGGATGTCATCCTCCTCGACAAGGTCAGCAATCAGACAGTGCTGTCTGGGTTGGAGATGGGCACGGCCGATCACCGTCAACTCTGGCCAGTCCAGATCAAGCCGATTTCCAGTCCACCGGGCACGACCACGACCACTCTTGCGGGGACGCTCCTATACGACTCTTCCGCCCCCTTCTCTCTCTCCCTCGCCCCAGGCACTGAGATCACGGCGAACGGGGTGCAGGCGACGCTTCGCCGTGTCATCTCTACGAGTCTTGTCGACCTGTACGAGAACGCGGGAGATGGAACCCACATCTCCTGGGAGATCAACTCTCCCGTTCTCCTCGCGCAGCCTCTCCCATTCTTTACCCACGCAATCTCGGCCAATCGTCTCGTGGCTGCGGGGGATTACCGCAACCCCGATGTCGTCTATATCTCCCGTACCGATGAGTTTGACTCGACGATCGAGACACTCCACTTTCCGATCGGCAACCCCTCAGACCCCATCCAGGGGTTGGGGTACTGGAACGGGTCGGTTTACGTGTTCACTCTCGAAAATCTCTACCGTATGGAGTTTCTGGGGGTTGATCCGGCGGGCGATCTGCTCGTGCGATTCGATCGTATCCCTGGGGCGGAGGGCCTCGCTCTGAAATGGGCGTTCGTCGTCGGTGACCGTCTCTATTGGCTCGCCAAGAGCGGCATTCTCGCGAGCGCTGGGGGTGTGGCCATCTCTCTAACCGATGGGGATCTCTACCCGCTTTTCCCTCACGAGGGGTTGGCCGGGCAAGCTGTCAACGGTTTCCAGCCCCCCGACCTGTCTCTATCCCGTCAGGGCAAAACCCGGCTCGAGTGGGGGCAGAAGTGGTTGATCTTCAACTACATTGACGCTAGCGGCAATCCTCGTGTGCTAGCGGGGAGAGAGAAGGCGGGGAGTATCGGCTGGTGGCCGTGGGTCTATAGCGTGGGGACGATCCACCATTTTGAGCGTGGAGAGGGGAAGCAGGCCTTGCTTGTAGGCTCGAACGAGTCTACGGGGAAGCTGTACAAAGCGGTGATGGGTCAGGGGGATCTCGGCTCGGCGTTCTCCTGGAAGGCGCGCACCGTGTCCGAGAACATGGGCGACCCCCGCCCCCGTAAGCAGGTGGGGGATACGTGGGTCGAGGTGGATAGCGGAGGGGGCTCGGTGGTCGCCCAGCTGTACTTCGACAGCGCCGCGGTTTCCGGCCCCAGCAAGACGATCTCGGGGAGCTCGGGTACCAAGCAGGTGGTGGTGGTCGACATCAATTCGGGGGCGGGACAGTTCGCACGCGACGTGGCGGTGGACTACTCCGGCTCCTCCTCGACTGACCGTCCCATCCTCTATGCCTGGGAACCGACCTGGCTCGACCGGCCTGTGGACACGTTCCTCGAGGCAACCGATTACGAGGATGGAGGGATGCCGGGAAGCAAGTTCGTGCGCGGCATCTGGATCGATCACGATACCTTCGGCGCGAGTCGATCGGCGGTGATCCAGAAGGATGGCAATACCACCACGGCCTACACGATTACAGGGATCACTTCCAACGGGCGCTCGCGGCAGTTCTTCCCGTTCAACCCGCCCTTCTACGCGTACACGATGCGTATCCTCCCCACAGACTCCGCCTCGTGGATGCGCTTCGCGTGGACCTGGGATGCCGATCCCGCGCCCGATCTGTCTACCGAAAGCCAAGCGTGGAGTGCTCTAGGCTACGACGGGTTGAAATACATCCAGGGTGTGGTGATCGACGCCGATACGGAAGGGGCGAGCGTCTCGATCCGCGTGGATACCGACGAGAACGCGGCCGCCTATACAATCGCCGGCGTCAATCACAACGGGCGGGCGCAGAAGCAGTATGACTTCAACCCACCGATTCTGGCCCATCTCGTGCGACTCACACCACTCTCCCCCGCGCGTGTGTGGCCCGTTCCCCCCACCCGTTGGGTCTGGGAGCCTGAGCCAGAATTGGCCGACTACTACCTCACGCAACAGACCACCCACGATATTGATGAGGCGTGGAAGGTGTGGCGCGATGGGATGATCATGCTCCGCTCAACGGGTATTGCCCGATTCCGTATTCTCGATGCAGCCACCAATGCCCAGCTCTTCTCGGTCGATATCCCCTCTACCGCGGGGCTACGCAAGCCGGAATACTTCCCCATCTCTTGTGCCAAAGCGGAGGCCGTACGTTACGAGTTGACTATGCTCTCCGGCCAATGCTCGCTCTACCGTCGTGACTCGTGGATTCGGGTACGCGGTTGGACGAGCGGCGAGTGGGTCCGCGCACACCCATTCGGAGATGAATCGCGCATTACAGGAGCCCGAGTCTGATGCCACGCTCATTCGATCTAGGAACAGTCCACGACCCCGCACAGCTCTACACGCTGCTCCAGGAGATGTCACGCGAGCTTGTCGCACTTCGTCAGAACGTGGACCAGACGCACAAGATCGCTAAGGAAGCGTCACAGATCACCCCTGGCGACGTTGCGATGATCCGGTCCCATCTGACAAGCGGGAACGATCTCGCTCTGGACATCACGGCTCTGCCGGGCATTGCCCTCAATCCACAGAAAGCGGGAGTGAACTCCTACACCGCGCTTCCCACGGTCTCGGGCCACCAATCGGCGCCGCTCCAGGAGCTGATCCGTGTGGGGCCGAAGCTCTATTGCCTCGACAGTACGACCAATCCCCCTTCATGGATCGCTGTGTCCTAAGAGATAGGGCAGCTGTGGTAGGGTACGTATATGACCGAAAAACAGAACTCAGATGCCCATGTGATTCTCGTCAGCCAAGAGCAGCGGGAGCGGTTTGATGCGGATGTTGCATCATTCACCGAGATCGCTCCTCCCGACCCCGCCTTCTCGGACGCCTACCAGCTCCTTGTTGGAGGAGATGTGACTGCCATCGGCTACCTGCAATCGCGCCTCCTGCGATTTGGTCCATTCGCTGTTGCGGGGGCGGGCACTGGAGCAGATGGACAACCGATCGGGAACCTCCAGCAAGCAGTGGACACGCTCGCCCCGATCTTCCGGGCGATCGACCACACGATCCTGGATGCACTCCAGCAGGTATGGCTCGAGAAGCAGGATCATTCTACCGAGCCGATCGACGTGCCTGGTCACGAGTATTATGATGTGTACTTGCAGGAGGGGTGTACGCCTCCCACAGCGCTGTTGGATGGGTTCGAGCTGGTTCCGGTGAGGGTGTGGAGGCATTATGTGGGTAAACAGCGAGAAACAGCACCGCCAGCAGTTCCCGACTGACGAACCGGATCGCTGGAATCCCCCTTCAGTAAGGCCTATCAATCCGGGGCAGTTCCAGTTCCAACCATGCGGATGGGGCGCTGTGATCGGCGCTGTCATCAGTGCCGTGGGCGCCTACATGGCCCAGAAGAAGGCGGCTAAGGCGCAGAACGCAGCCGCGGCGGGACAGGAAGGGCTGGTCGGCTTGCAATCAGATGCCGCCAAGCAGCTCATGCCCTACGGTATGAGCACCCTGCAACAGGGAGTGACTGCTCTGGCCCCGGTGATCGAGCAGTACCACCGCATGGTGGGGGGTGATCGCAATGCCCTACTCGAGTCGATCAATCCTCAGCTCTCGGATATCGCCAGCAGCTACGACCGACCTCTGCAATATATGACAGAGAGCGCTCCGCGTACCGCAGCCACCTCCGGCCAGCGTTTGGGAATGCTCTCGGCACGAGCCGATGCAATGAACAAAGCCACGATCGGAGCGCGTAACAGCGCCCTGTCCGGTTTGGCGGGGCTCGGAGGACAGCTCTCCAACATGGGGCTCGGCGCTCTAGGCGCCTCGTTTGGAGGGTTGCAAGGGGCGGCCGCCTCGAATAACGCTCTTATGAGTCAGCTGTTCAACTTGCGCAATCAGAACGACCAGTCCAGCGCGGATATGGGCGGGGCGGTAACCGATCTCATTACCCAACTGATGCAGCGCAGAGATACAAATAACAGTAGTGGCGGTGGCGGTGGTGGTAGTAGCAGCGGCGGCAATTCGGATGTGATCGACAACAGCTTGTTCTAGGGGTGTGCAATGGCAGGCGTACCAGGATTCTCCGTTTCCGGCTTTCTGCATGGGGTCGATAGCAGACTCCATGAGCAGCAGCTTCGCGAATACCAGGACGAGAAGGACCGCCGACATCAGATCGCCTCCAACATGGAGATGGTCCTCCAGAACACTCCCTATGCCTCGGTCAAGCAAAAGATCGTAGACGAGCTCGGTAAGCTCGCAGCCACCCCTACGAGTAAGCCCTACAAACAAAAGACAGGGATCTTCGATCCGGAGGAGACCCGGCACCCCTCGCAGGGGGACAATCCCCCACCGACTCATGAAGATGTCCGCGGGGCTGTGACAGATGCGGTGCAGAATCACGTGCTCCCGGCTCTGCTCAACCACGCACTGTCTGGTGGCGGCAGTGGTGACGTCGCTAGTGGTGGCGGTGGGCAGGCTGATGCGTCCGCGCCGCCCAACTCCCCACCAGCCCCGCCGATTTCAGCGGATGCTAGTTCGGGGGATATGCAACCCTCCCCTCTCGTCTCCAACATCGATCTGGGAGCTCCCCCTGCTACCCCCACGGCCCCCATCGCCACAGCTCCCATCTCCGCTGCTGGAGGAACTCCGCCCACCGGAGCACTCCCCACTCCTGATCGGAGCCTCCCAGCGCCTTCCCCCTTACTGGCCTCGGCTCCTCCGACAACGCCGCTCCCCCCGTCGACGCCACAGCCGGGCGCTCCTCCCACGGCTCCAGCCACACCACCGACTATGCCTCCACATCTTGGCGGCGCATTCGAGTCCCCCGAGGAGACTGCCGCGCGCCATATGCACGCAGCCCGTGCCGAGGCAGAGCTCAAGCAGGAGATGGACGCTCGGAGTCTCTCCACCAAGCTCGCTCTCGAGCGCCAGTACGGGATGGGGTCGAACGGGAAGCTCCTCATCGACCCGGCGAAGATGGCCGGACTCGGCAAGCAGTACGATCCGGGCGCTCCCGACGCAGATCCGTTCGGCTACCGAAACATGCGATTTGAGGAGTTGCCCCCCAAGCTGCAAGAGCAACACAATCTCAACGCGGCGCGGGTGCAGATCGCGCAGAACAAGAACGATATCGCGCGGCTCAAAGCTGAGGCCTACGCGCACGGCACCCCTGACGCCTGGGCACGGGTCGGTATTGCCCAGCAGAACGCCAACACCTACGCGCGCAAGGTGATGAACGATGAGATTGTGAGTCTCAAGAAGTACCCCGACAACCTCCTCAACGGGGACGGTCATCTACTCAGCGGCCCCGCGCAGAAGTCCATGGCCGAGCTCGACCCGCGTCTGAAGCGCATCAACCAGCTCATCGACTCGTTCGAGCCTTACAAGAACATCAACCAACCCTACTACCTCCTCGCCGAGCGGATGAAGTACGACATTGGTTTCGGCTCGTCGGACGATATCGGCAAGGAGATCTCGGCTCTGGAACTGGCCAAGCTCCAATCCGTTGCCTCAGTCACCAAGGGGATGAGCCGCAACATCCGCGTGTTCGAAGAGGGGCTGATTCACGCAGCCAAGACCAAGACAGACAGCCCGATGCTGATCCATCAAAAACTCGTCAACATCCGCGATCAGCTCGTCCAAGCGGAACGAGGGGCGGTACAGTTCGGCAACAAGACGGGGGCGGTGTCGGGCCACATGACCCCCACCGGATGGGAGGAGGGTACTCCCCCGTCATCCAATACGAATCAGCTTCCGCCCTCGTCGGGAGGACCGCCGCAGACACCGATCTCCTCGCGCACAACCCGACCGGGCTCGCAGAGTCAGGGTCGATCTGGTGGGGGTGGTGGGGGCGGCAAGGAAGTCGTTTATGTTCGGGGGGCCAACGGGAAGCTCGTGGCCCAGACCCAGCCGTAACTGGTAACTGTAGAAGGGCAATATGGCCAAACACGCACGATTGCCAGACGGCACGGTCCTCTCCTTCCCTGACGATGCGACCCAGGCGGAGATGGACCAGATCGTCAACGCCCATGACGCTGCTAATGGCCCCCCAAAAGCAGCGGCTCCCCTCTCCATTGCGGAGCAAGCTGCCTCGCGTCTCAAACAGCGGGGAGTGGTGATCCGACGCGATCCCCAGACGGGGATGGTAAGTCGCCCCCCTGTGGATGTTGCAAACGAGCCTCCCTCCACGAGCTGGACGGATAGTGCTTCGCGTTTCGCCCGGGGTGTGGGGGAGTCACTTGGAGTGGGCTCCAATGCGCAGGCTCAGGAGACTGCCAAGCAATTCGACCCGGTGGAGCAGGCCCAGCGTGCGTGGCAGGCCGCAAAGGAAGGGCATGGGGCCGAGGCGTTCGCTCGGGGAGCACAAGCGGCACTCGGGCCTGCTGGTGGGATGATCGTTCCCCTTCTCCAGCACGCGCCGGAGCAGATGATCGATCAAGCAGACCAGGCGCGGGAGGCTCTCCCCGGCGGGAGTTATGTCCGGCAGAACCCCGATGGCACGACCGAGGTCGTGGGGCCACGTGGCGAGCCCCTTCCTCCCGGCGCATTCTCTCGAGCTACCGGGCACTCGCTTGCCTCGATCGTACCAGTTGTGGGCCCCGCAGCGGCCGATGCTGGGGAGCTCGCGGGGACAGACACGCCCCGTGCCGCGGGACGTGCTACGGGCCTACTCGCCCCATTCGCAGCAGGACCGCTGCTCGATCGGATCACCCCCGACACAGCTCCCACCGTGATCCCAAAATCCCCCGTACGGAAGACGTTGGCAGAGGTCACGGGGAGCAAGCCTCTGGCTGTAGCCGAGAAGGTGGTGGAGAACTCCCTCCCTGGCTCGGTCGTGTACAACGCCTTCCGCAAAGGGGCGCAGCAGGATGTACTCAATCTGGCTCATGACACCGCGCAGAAGATCTCCGGCTTCAACGGGACGCCGGAGCAGCTGGGGGAGCATATCAGCCAGAAGATTGGCGAGGCGAAGGTCAAGCTCAATCAGGAAGCGAACCAGATGCACAGCGCCGTGGATCAGGAAGCGTCCCCTACGCTGAGGCAAGTTACGGTGCCAAGCTACCGTAGCGAGCCGACTGGCCTTGTGCAATCGGACGGGACACCGATCATGCGCCAGGTGGCCGAATCCAAAACGGCCCTGGTCCCCGATCCCAATTCAGGGGTGTGGGTGGACACGACCGAGTGGAAGAAGCTCGCGGCCGATCTGAAGCAGCGCTACGACGACCCCAATCTCGCTGTGGGGGATTCGGATCTCTCCGCTGTGCGCGGTCAGCTCGACAAAGTTCTCTCGCTCGATGACAAAGTGCCATGGAACAGTGCCAAGCAGAGCCGGTCGTTCCTGCTCAAAGCGGCGCGCAAGTTCGACGAGCCCATCCCAGGCATGCGCGCGGGGGTGAACGGCAAGCTAGCGAGTGCTGTGGATCAGTCGATGGAAGATGCGCTCGCGAGTAAGGGGCGCACAGATCTATTGCAAAAGTGGCGCGATGCGAACCAGCTCACCCGCGAGAACAAGCAAACGTTCAACGAGAGCGTGGTTGGGGCGCTCGAGGACGCGAGCCCTGAGAAAGCGTACAAGGTGCTCACGGCGAGCGGGACAGATCTGGACGACATTCGCATGATCAAGCAGCACGTGGGGCAAGACACCTTCGATGCGATGGCAGGGAAGGTGGTCCAGAACCTGGTGGATGACGCAACCGCCAAGGATGGGACGTTCGACGCCAAGCGGTTCAGCGTGAGTCTGGACAAGCTCTCGCGGGATGGGCGTCTCTCGGAGATCCTCTCCGAACCGACGGTGAAAGAGCTCTACAACTTGCGCGATGAAGCACGATCGATCAAAGCTCCTGGTGGGCTCAAGACAAGTGTGCTCAGCCCCCTCAACTTCGGGGCCACTACCAGCCTGATGAGTGCAACATTCCTCCACTCGTTGCCCACAGCTCTGGCTACTGCCGGAGGGGCTGCTGGAACGATGCTTCTCGCCAAGATCCTCACTTCCCCGGAAGGGGTTATGGCCTTCCGGAACATTCTCGCGAAGTACGGTGGTAACGTGATGCAGGCGACCGCTGAAATGAGTCGCCTGTTGAAGGCGAATGCGGGCGAGAATGCACGGACAGCGAAGCAGAAACCCACCAGTCCCTCTGGCGCCCCCAGCGCTACTGGCTCGTCCAGTGCGGCTGTGCGCGGCGAAACGTCAGGGCCTCCTACCACACCATAGAGCAATTGGCTCGTCACCTGCAATCGCCCATCGTAGCAAGATCGGTGGGCACGAATCAGGCACAATCAAGGGTGAGTTGCAAATAATCCGGGCGATTGTGTCCGGATGTATTGCAGAGTCGTGTGGGGATTTGACATGATGAACTCCAGAGAGGTTGATCTCACGGAAGGGCGGTGGGCGCCATGTCTGGACAACTCATGTCTATATTCGGATTCGCTTTTTCGGTCCTGGCGGCAATCGGAACGGCGTTCTCGATCTGGCGAAGTTGGAATGATCGGTCAGATCGGAATGAGCTCCGATTGGTCTCGACGGTCACCGAGAGCGACAAGTTCCGAGACCGGGTCGTGGAGATCGTAATCTCCCACGACAGAATCGAGGCCAAGATGGACGGCGTGGCGCGAGCAGTTGTGTTCGAGGAGCTCCCGGACAACGAGACGGTGGCAGCCTTACGTAAGGGCGTGGAGACTCTCCAGAAGAACGTGGAGTCGCTCCAGGGGATCTTCATGCACGCAGGCGTGCAGCGAATGCTCAGCGGTAGCTACGAGAACAAGCCCATGGATCAGATCCCCATCCGGAAATCCTAACGGCCGAGACGATGCCCATGGTACGCTGCCCATGGGCACGTCAGGGTGGGGCGGCGGGTGGGGTAGAGGGTGAGTGTGGGCGTGCCCTACGTTCCCGTTTCTCCTTACTCTTCCCGCCCTTCTTAGAGCTATGGCCATCCTTTATGGCCCGGGTCTACGATGAGCTTCTTCTCCATCGCGTAGACCTTCCCCAGTGTCCCGTTGCGATCCCGATCGCGCTCGAGCACTGTCTCGAACCCCTCTGATCGGTAGAGCGCCAGAGCTGCTGCGTTGATCTCCCTTACCTCTTCCAGATGGATCGTGTCCCCTCCCACGTCGATCGCCGCGCGGTAGGCATGGTGGAGCAGGTCGCGGCCGATCCCTCGGCGTCTCCACAGCTCTGTGACTCCCAGACGATAAACACGCAAGCCGATCCAGGGGGCACGTGGCGAGGGGAGAGCTGAGAAGAGGTAACCGACAACCTGCCCATTGACACGTGTCTCGGGGACGGCTACCAGAGCGAAGCGGTTGGGTAGCGCGATCTCGTAGCCGATCTGGTGCAGATCCATGTTGAACGGAGCGGGGATGCATTCCTTCTCTAGCGAGGCGATGCCGCGGTAATCCTCGAATTGGGCGGGGCGGATGATGTAGCGATCTGGATTCATTCAACAAACCCCGCCAGCACTGGCTGTTTGAAGAACGCGTAGTACTCGGGGCTCCCTACCTCGAACCCCCACTTCTCGAGGAAACGTTGGCGGTTCTCGTTTGCCTGCTTGCCGATCTGCTCAGCTGCCTCTGGCAACGCGTACTTGATCGTCTGTGCTCCCCCACCCACGTGGTAGAAGGGGAGGTCAATCGCCACCGCCTCCACCCCCGCCTTATGCATTCGGCAGTGATAATCGCTATCTTCGGCATAGGCTCCGAGAAACTTCTCATCGAATGGGCCGACCTCGTCGAAGCAGCTACGGGAGATCATGAAGCAGGAGAAGTCCGGATGCGGTCGGGTGTTCTCCGGGTGGGGCGTCGCGTTCACCACGTCCTCATACGAGTCCTTGCCAATCGCGGTGACGAAATACCCATCGCGCTCTTTGAGAAGGCGGTAGGTGTCGGGGCGAAGCCACACGTCTTGGTTGCAGACGAGCACTTGCCGAGCATCGAGATAGCGAAGCCAGCGCAAGCCAGCGTTCCACGCGTGGGCCACCCCCTTCTGCGGGTAGAAATCCATCGAGGTGACTTGCCCATCGGTGAGCTTATTGATCGAGTGAATCCAGTCCACCGTTCCATCTGTCGACCCGTTGTTGATGATGAGCACGCGTACACTGGGCACGTCCTGATAGAGGAACGAGTCCACCGCTTGCGCAAGCAGCGGTTGATTGTTGTGCGCCACAGTCATGATCCAATTTGTCATTTGATTGTTCCTCTCTCCCAGTGCGCGACAATGCGCAGTTGTTCGAGCCTTCGGGTTGCGGCACGGCGCCGCTCCCTCTGTACCCTCGCGGCTCTACCCACCGCCTCGAGTGTGGCCCAATGCCCCGCCTCGATCCAGCTCGCCCCACCGCACTTGGGGCACTTGCCTCGGAACGCCACCTGTCGGTCGCAATCGGGGCAGATGATGAGCAGATCCCGTCCCAGATCCACGCCCTCAGCAGACTCGGGGGAGCGTTCGGTTACGTGTTGCACCAGATCCGTGAACGACTTCTCGCGGTCATCGGCTTCGGTCATCTCGGGCATTCGTCGCACCTCCAGCTGATCGCGATGACGGTGATGACGTAGATCGCGAGCATCACCGCCACCTGGATCACAATGCCTGATCTACGTGATGACATGGTCGACGGTGTAGAGAGACGGGTAGTCCGAGCGGGAGGTCTCCGAGGGCATGACGAGCCATGAAGTGCCGCTCACGCTGCGCATGACCACATCTCCCTCCTTGAATCCCGCGCTACGAAGAGAATCGTCTGGGGGAAAGGGAAGAGCGCGTGAGGCCGCATAGACAGCTGGGACTGACTCCCGAGGAGAGTCGTTGAAGGCCGCCTCGGCGTCTTTCATCGGAGAGGCGCCTCTCATTGGAGATGGGGATGGAGATGGAGAGGAGGCACCAGCGGCGGTGGTTGGTAATCCGGGGAGCTCGCCTGTCTGCTTCATCGAGTCGACCAGAGCGTTGATGAGCGACTCGATGAGGATGTCGAGCAGAGGGTTCTTTGTCGAGACCTCGGCGAATTGCAGCGCGAGGACGAGGCCCTGCTTGACTAGTTGCTGCTTCTGCGACCCGTTCCCTTTGCCGAGGGTGTTCTCGGCTACGCGGATCAGGTACCGGGCGAAGTCGTTGAATGTACCGAATGAGGTGAGAAAGCCTGAGAGGATATTGGTGTTGGAAGTGGCTGTGGGCGTTGGCGCGTTGTCGGGCATCGGAGTGACTCCTATTATGGTTGGTTTGAACAGCGGTTTGAAACGACTAGTGAATTGGGCAACGAGCATGATCAGTGCTCCAGAAGACTCGTTACATTGTCGGGTACTTCTCCGCTGCCACACTTCTCGCACTCCGGTAATATGTACTGCCCGAAGTACTCCTGCGTCGGTTGCACTGCCACGATTCGGATGATCGGGAACTCGCTGTTCTCATCGATCACATCCCGCACTTGCAGAATGGCGTCCTCTGCGCTCTTCGCGAAGACGAATACGATAACCATCCCTTCTTGCGCTCTCCCCGCTTGTGGCGAGCGTGGGTCTAGTTCCACCTTGGAGCTCAGATACTGCACTGCGAACTTGATCAACTCATCGCTTTTCCTCGACTTCTGCTTTGCCACTTGCTTCCTCCCTCTTTTTACAATTCTCACACTTCAACCGGAGCGCCCAACCCGTTCCGCCTAGGAAGTTCCACATCGGATCTTCCACAACAGCAGAAGATATGTAGTAGGCAGCCCTGCACACGCGGCATGTCACTCTCTGATAAAGCCCTCCCAATCGCTCCCCTCTCTTATGGAAAAGGCCCCGAGACCGACACGAGTCCCGAGGCCTTGGCACTATGCGCAGCTATTACTGTCCCAGCGACGGGGGGGCTGGAGGTGCGTCGATCGCGTCGACTCCCGCCTTGAGCCCGTCGACCTGCGTGTCGAGAGCGTCGAGCTGCTCGGAGGTGACAACACCCCCATTGTCGATCTGCTTCTGGAGCTCATCGATCTTCGCTTTAAGAGTGGCGACGTCCGTTGTGACACGTGCCTTGAGATCGTCGATCGCGTCTCCGAGAGCTTTCACATGCTGCTTGACTTCGTCGATAGTGGCCATAATTCGCTTCTCCTTTTCGTCTAGCTTTTGTGATACAGCATTGATACGCAATTGTGAGATGTAATTCGATACGACAATGAGCAACACGATATACCACATGGTATTACCCCTTTGCTGCCGGCAGAATGATGGGGGCGAGTGGAGTCACCAGGCACGTCTTATCCTGATACGATTCGCGTATGTTGCACGCACGAGGCAGGCACTGGCGGCAGACCTCGATCCATGGCTTCCACGGCTTGCCCAGCTCCGAGCTGTATTCGACCCGGAATTCTGGGACGCCATCGCACTCTCTTTGCACGTCGACCCCGTCGGCATTCATTTGGGAAATCAAGCCAGAGCATTTCATCGTGCGTCCTTTCACATTGCTATGGGTTCTACGAGCCAGGAATTCGGCCTGATCTTCTCGTTTTCATCGATAGCGTAGAGAAGGCAACGGCTGCAATATCTCCAAGGCCGCCCTCCATCCGCGCCAAGTAGGCGCGCCTGGATAGTCCTGTACCTGGCTGGTTCCGGGCACAGCTTTCTTCTGCCCTCGCCATCTCTCTGCTCTCCATCACACTGCCACATTAGATCCTCCTCTTTTACGAAGACAGAATTGGCAGCACATCCCGAAAGAGATCATAAATCCGCCGATGAGCATCATCGTACAACTCCTGCCCGTCGCGATACCCCAGTTCCTTTACGCAGCGCTCGTATTGCTCGGCCATGAGCACCGATGTTGAGCCCCCGGCATGGTGGCAGGCGATGGGCAGCATCCACGTCTCCCAATCGTACCTCGCCGCCATGCACGAGATCCAAGCGTCATACATATGGAAAGGGATACCGTCCTTCAAACATTGTTCCCAGCCGCCGCACTGCTCGTAGAGCTCGCGTCGGATGATGAGAGAGAACCCGTCGAGGGCGGCTACGCGCGTGGGCACTGTGACACGACGACCGTGCGACTCGGCCTCACGCATGTTCGAGATGAAGTCGTGACGCGGGAGCTGCTGGAGGCGATAGGGCGTCTTGTAGATGTCGCGATCGGCGAAGCCCAGACCCCCACCGAAACCGGCGAGACCACAGCGCGAGTTGGTATCGAAGTGGCGGAAGACATCTCCAGCCCAGAAGGTCTGCTCGATCGTCACATCGTCGTGGAGAAAGGCGAGAAGATCAGGCAGACCCCCATTGACCCCTGTTGAGCCGCAGTGCATGGCGGTTACAGGGAGCACCGGGCCTTCGGTGGACTCCATGGTGAACCGCAGGTGAGAGCGCCCCCGTATGGGACTGCCCTCATCTAACAGAGCACTTTCGGTCACGTCGGGGCACACGATGGTGTAACTCACACATAGTGGCTGGCCAGTGGCATTCTGCATTACTGCCCCCACCTCTGCTCCCTCTTGCATCGACTCCAGGGCGTTTGCCACGCGTTCGGCGCCCCACGAGGGGATGATGACCTCCATGTGCACCGTGTTTGTGCTCATGCTCCAATCCCCCGCAACATCCACTTCTGCCACACCGACGGCCACAGCTTCTTCCAGTCGAGATGCTCAATCGCCTTACGGTATCGCTCACCACCAGCTCTGTCATCGCCCTCAGCGTAGGGAGATCGGATCATGTCAAGAGTCATCTCTGCCCAGTCGGCAGCGTCCCACTGGGGGCGCGACACGTTCCAGCGCGTGTCCCATCGGCTGTTGATGAGACCAGCCGGTACCACAAGCTCTTCAAAAGGAATCCACTCGCTACCCGCCCCAGCGGGACCGTGCATTACTGGCACTCCGCACGCCAAGCTCTCCACGATCGGGTACCCGAACCCCTCCCCGTCGCTCGGGAGCACGGTGAGATTGCACGCCGAGTACCGGTGCGACATCACCAGATCAGATGGCACGTCAACGGTAACGCAGGTGATATCGGCCAGGCCGAAATCGGTGATAAGCGCGGCCATGTCCCAGTACCGATCGACGTCGTCGGTGTGACACCACAGGCGCAGGACCGAGGGGTACTCCAGTTCCTTGCGCACTCGACGCATCATGTCGGCCCACAGTCCCCAGTTCTTCCTGGGCTGGTTTGACATCACGCAACCGATGAGAGTGTGTTTGTCGGTCAGCCCTCCTGCGAATCCGCCGGCGAGCATCGACCGGGACACATCCCGATCGCGCGGGGTAAACGTGGTCGTGTTGATGCCGTGAGGAATCCAATCCACGTCGGGGTGATCGGGGACTGTGGCGCGGAGCACGCGCTCGCCAAACCGACTATAGGCGAGGACTCGGTCATATTGGAGAAGGGTGTGGCGAATCGTACCTGTGAGTGCCCCATCCACCCCCGGCCCCTCCCCATCCACGGCGAAGTAGCCCCAGATGGATACGGGATGGCCGGCCATGAACTCGTGGCCGAACCAAGGGGAGAGGCGCGAGGGGTCCCAGAGCGTCATGATGATGCCCGGCTCGTCCCCCGCGAAGTTCTGCCACACCGCGCGGAGGATGTTGTCCCCCCATTGGCTCTCGGCGGTGGGCTGGTAGTTGTACTGGGCGAAGGGGAGGGAACGATCGTACGTCCCTCCCCGGCCCAGAAAGCCCACGCGGAAGTGGGGGAGGCGGGAGGTTTGAACGGCGAGGTCACGGCCGATCCGGGCCAGACCTGTGGGAAGAGTGGGGGCGTCCCCTAGGAACAGGAGGGGGATAGGGCGACGCTGCCAGCGGAATGCGAGAGGAGTTGTCATAGAGATGGCAGCCTTAAACTGTCGTCATCGATCTGCACTGGCATTCCTGGGTGCGTCTTCCAGAGAGCCCGCTCAGCACCTACCCGCAGAGACTCCTTCCAAGCAGAGAACATCACTGGATCATGAATGGCGAGTGCCTCTGGAAGGCAACCCATGTACACACTGCGCTTGCCTGGCTCGCAGAAAACTGCCTCTATCACGGGCGGCGTCGGCTCCCACACCCCCAAGTAGTTGCGCTGATACAGCGCAACTCGAGCACTATAGATACCTTCTGGTGGCTTATTCGTCATCATCACTCTCCCACGGCTTCTTCGCCTCCCCAGGCATGAAGATCTTCACGCTCGGCTGAATCACTGTCGACTTGCCTCGATGGTTGTCCATCTCCTCTTCAGTGATCCCCTTGCGCAGAAGAGTTATCTTCACCCACTTACGATTGAGAGAGCCTTTCCGCTCACCCCCCTTGACCCGTTGGAAGCCGACGCCGCGGTAGTTCACCGTGTTGACGTCGACGTCGCCCAGGCCCAGATCGATCTTCGAATGGAGGATGGGGTATAGCCCCCGGAGCTCCTCCTCGCGGGTGGCGATCTCCTTCTTCAATTGGATGGCCTTGTCCATGATCCGGTCGGCTTGGAGCCGTTTGAGCTTGGGGAACTCGGTCCAGTCGGGAGCGTTGGGGAACCGGGGACCGGGTTCGGTGGACTCGATCTCCTCGTCCTCGTCTACTGCCACTACTACAGGTTTGGCGGCACGTGTCATTGAGCACACTCCTCCTTTGCGAGAGAGATACTGTACCAGGTTTGATACGGCGATGTCAAGCGAACAGCATGTAGGTGCTCATCCTGGCTTCTGTCAGACTGGCCTCTGTCGGATGAGCAGCCCGTCCCAATACCCCACATGCTTCCAGGAGCCGGTGTACTTGTCGGCGTAATGGCGCACCGCCCAGTGAGGAGAGTCGGGATCGGCTGGCTCGTCGTAATCGTGGAAGGCGACATACCCGCCAGGGCGTACCATCGGCGTCCATCGCTCACAATCGATCGAGACGTTGGCCTCGTCGTGACCGGCATCGATCACGAGCAGATCAATCGGACGCAGCGAGTCTGGTAGGTGTGGAGTGTGTGTCGATCCGTTAATGAGGTAGGAGTTCCCGCCCCACAGACGGGCCGCCTCCATAAGAGCCTTCACCCCTTCGTATGTGTTCTCGAGGCCCCAGTTGTCGATGCCAATGTAGCGACCGGGGCAACGTTTGAGATAGCCAAAGCCGCACGACCACGCAGCAGCCGCGAGCACCAAGGCCGTCTTGCCGTTGCACACCCCGAGCTCGACGATTGTCCCACCGGGGTAGATGTCGAAGAGAACGCGCTGCTGCTCCTCGGTCATCGAGTAATGATCCGAGGCGGATCGGGCTACGGTGATTACCTCTTCCCACAACGCATCATTCAACGGGTTACTCGGTTCCATTGCTCTCCCCCACCAGATCTGATTTCCCATACAGCCGCGTTCTGCTTACCGGCCCGAGAAATTGCACTCGGCGCGCTCTCTTTCTCCTACCCCCACGACGGACTTTGCGAATGTGCTAGCCCGATCGCAACAACCTATCCCACTTGTCGATGTCGTTTGCTGTCTTCATCAGCAGATGATCGAAGTAAAGACGATCGTGTTTGATTCGATCGAGATCATCGACCGAGATGACACAGGCGGCATAATAGAACACGGTCGATTGGCGGCCTGTGGATACATACTCGATAGCTGTGCGCCACGCAAATCCACCGATCACGTATTTGTGATCTTGTGTCCGTAGAAATCCATAGCATTTAACGATCGGATCGCCTTCGCCGCTGAACCGATCGAACATGAATCTCTGCGTGTACACGTCGAGTGCGTCGCGCATCCGCGCCCACTCCGGTCCCCGCCACCAATGAGCCGGTTCCGTCAGTCCTTCAACTCGCTCCATCGTTTCCCCCATTTGCCCTTGCACCCCAATGGCACGGATATCCGCACCGTCTCTGTCATCGCCCGCCGAATCATTGGATCGATCAAATCTTCCAACCCCTCGGGGAACTCGAACAATAACTCGTCATGGATCTGCATCAAGGGCTGTACGTCCCACCCCCTCTCCCATAGTGGCGGAAGAACGTAATCCCAGATGTGCCCCATCGCTTTCTTCAGAATATGCCCGGCGAACTCCTGCACCTCGTAATTGCCCGCCTGCCTCTGGGCTTCTTCCCGTACCCAGGATGCTGCTGACTGCACCGCGGCCACGTGCCTGATCCTGCCTGATTGTGATCGGACGTAGCCGTAGCGACGTGCCTCGGTGAACTTCCTCTCCCAGAAACGCATGATCCCCGGATACGCTACCTTCAAATAACTATCGATCAGAGCTTGAGCCTCAGCCTCGGTGATCTCGATTCCACGCAGGGCAAACTGGGTCCGCAATCCCTGCGCTGTGATGCCGTAGATCATCCCGAACCCCACGTTCTTCGCTGACGATCGTTGGGTCGAGGTGACCTCGGCAATGGGCACCTTCCAGATCAGCGACGCGGTGAGGCGATGGATGTCGTGGCATCGGCACTCCCCCTCCGCCAGCTTCACGGGGCACGTGGCCCCCTCGTTGAACAGACGCAAGAGATTCTCGTCCTGGGTGCAGTGCGCCATGACGCGCATCTCCACCTGATCCAGATCCCACGAACCGAGCAGATACCCCGGTCGTGCGACAAAGCCCCCGCGGATCTTCCTCCCCTCTTCTGATCGGGTGGGGATGTTCTGGAGTTGGATCGAGTCCTTCGCTCTCTTGCGCTTGGAGGAGGATAGACGCCCCGTGGCTGTGCGAGTGATGTTGATCTGCGTACGCACCCTACCATCGGTGCTACGGAGCTGAGCGAGGGGGAGGGCGTATGTACCCACGAGCTTGGACAGCTCCCTATATCTCATGATCAGATCGACAGACGGGTGGCTCGTGAGAATCTTCAACTGCTCGAGCACCTTGTCGTCGGTCGACTCGTTCTCCTTCGACTTGGTTTTCTTCACCGTCGGCAGCCCCAGTCGGTCGAAGAGGAAGTTGGCCATCTGCTTGGACGATCCCGGATTGACGTAGTAGCCAGCGATGCGCTTGAGCTGATGAACGATCCCATCCATCTCGGCGCGCCACTGGGCAACGAGTCCGTGGAAATAGTCGCAGTCGATGAGCATCCCGTTCTGTTGCATGCGCAGAACGATCGGGATGATCGACATATCCGTCCGGTACGCCTCAACAACCCCCGCCTCCTCCATGAGAGGAATCATCGTCAGAGCGGCGCGGAGTGTGGCATCGGCGTCACGTGAGGCGTAGTGGATAGCCACGTCAAGGGGGACACCGTCCATCGTGGGAGTGGGCATGGGGCCGAGCTCGGTCTCAACGATCTCCCGCACCTCTTCCGGATCGACCTTGCGCCATGCGTCGTAGAGCGTATCGTCCTCGTCGACATCCAGCATCTCCGGAGCGATGGCTTTGGACAGCATGCTCCTCAGGCGCCGGCCGATCGATTGCGGCTGGTAGATCTTCGCCTTGCCCGTGGGGCTGTCCCAGAGGAGTACAGGCTCGGGACGTGGCCACGAGGTGCCATCCCCGTCGCACGTGGAGCACTTCTTGAGCGAGCGGGCAACCTTCCCGTTCTTGTACTGGCGTACATTCACCATCTTCCCCTGACCGCGGCAGTCGGGGCATTGGCGATGAGCCAGAGCCGCACGCATGTAGTCGATCGCCATCCGCTGCTCGGCGGGGGCGGTCAAGCTCTCGTAGTCGTCCATCTCCATGGCGTGGAGACGGTACGAGAGAACCTTCAGCGCCTGGGGGTACATCGGCCCAAGGTTGAAGGCCATCACCATCGTGTCGTGCCATGGCATCTGGAGCCACCAGGGGCGGCGCTGGAAGGAGATGTCGTCCTCGTCGGCCTGGCGCTTCTTCCAGAGCCGGTCGATCGCGGTGGGGTCGATCCCCATCGCCTCGATCACCTCCAGATCGTGCATGGCGAAGTGCCACACGACGGGGACGTGGTACGCCTCGATGCTCCTGCAAACTGCCTCGATCACCTCGGTGGACTCGCGCCGGACGATGTACCCGGTACCGCGATGCCCGGATAGAGACAAGCACCAGGGGGCAGTGACCGAGCCCTCGGTATCCATTCCCAGGAGGCCGTGGGTGACGTCCAAGCCCCAGTCATCCCCGTCGCGCAATTCGGCATAGACGGGGTTGGGGTACGCGTCCTCACGCTCCGGCATCTCTCCACGAAGCAGCCGACCCACAGCGTCGAACCCAGCCTGGATGATCGATTGCTTGTCGGGGGAGTACAGACCCAGGGCGGGGTGGTGGATGGGGACGACACTCACACGCAACCGTCCCATGGGCTGGGAGCAGCCAAGGCAGCGAGGGTGGGTAACAGGACACCCGTGCAGCTGGCAGATGTCGACGGAGTGAGCCAATCCCCACTCCCGATCCATCGACACCTTGCGCCCCAGGAACCAGCGCGTGCTGAAGCGGCCGAGGGTGACGACGATCTGTGGCTGGACATCGATCAGATCGGCCATGAGCCACTGCTCATCACGCAGGATCTCGGCCTCGGTGGGATCGGCGTTGTTATCGGGGCGATAGCGGAGCAGGTTCGCGATGAAGCAGTCCTCGCGCGCGAGGAGGATCGATCGGCAATAGCGATCGACCTCGTTGCCCGACATGCCGACGAACGGCTCGCGCGCGCGGTCCTCCTTCTCACCAGGGGCCTCGCCCACGAACATGAGGCGCGCGGGGCGTGGGCCTTTGCCGGGGACGAAATTAGCCACGAGCTCGAGCCCTCGCCTTCGCCGCCCGCACGATTGCTCCAATCCGATGGCGCTCGTACTGCCGGATGAGAAAGCGGATCGCTTCCTGCCGGCTCATGAGGGGCTCGCCTAGACGCCCGCAGAAGGCGTCGAGCGCAGACAGCTCTTCGTCGTACAGGGTGATGGTGATTCGCTGTCCTCTACTCATCTCTGCCCTCCCAGGCATCGTCTATCCGTTGTGCCGTCTTCTTCCCTAGACGTCTTGGCTTCTTCACCTTCCCATCCGCTCCTCTCCCCCCTCCCACAACGATCTCCGCCCATTGTTCTGGAGTGGCGATGGCCGCAGCTCTGGCCGAGGGGAAGTGGCGCTCGATCGCCGCTATTGCCTCGGGTCCCACACCGGGGAGCTCGGCAGCCATCCGCACGAGAAACGGCAGCTCCCCCCGAAGCGATGCTCTGTGACTCTTGTCCTGAGCCAGGTGCGAGCGGTGCTCTTCAAACGCTTTGTCATTCCACCAGCGCCACCACGAGCCGATCAGCCTCCCTGCCTGGATGTAATTCGACGGGCGCTCAATACGCAACCCCGCCATGATCTGCATCGTGAAGAGCCAGTGCTCGACCTCGGCGTAGCGCCACACGCGCGAGCCCCAGCCCATCTCGGCGGTGTTGTACCACCCAGCCCCCCGACCTATCGGCGCTCCCCGCACCTCAAGCTGGTTGCCCGTCTCGTCACTCCCCTCACGCCAGATGCCCTGCACGATGAGATGGTGGTAGTCGTATTTGAGCAGGGGCTCGAGCTGAGTGCCTGAGAACCGCCCATCTCCGATGCATTTGAGCAGGTCGGGGAGGGTTTTGTGCTCCATGCCGATCTCCAGACGGGTGCCACCTGGCCCCCATCCCATGAAGAGCACGTCGGTGGAGAGTCGTTGGGAGATACGGACGAGATGGCGTGGGACGATGTAACGGGCCAGCTCGTTCGAGCCGGCACGTGAGTCGACAAGTATCATGAGGGGGGTTGTCCTCCATAATACCCCGCGGGCACAGACCAACGAGGCATTACGCAGCACAACTGGCTCCGCCCCTATCCCACCCAGATCGGCCACGCGCCGATCCGTCTCAGACCTATCCGTTAACCTTCGCAAGAGATTGAGCGGATAGAGGCGAGAGCCAGACTCAGTTCAGATTTACTTCTTCTTAGGCGAGGGGGGCTTCTGCTTGTTGACAGTCGCGTAGCCGATCTCTTCGGCTTTCTCGGCTGACTTTCCCTCTTTCTCTTCCGACTCCATTACGTGCTTGGCTTGACGGTCTTCCTTTGGCGTGAACTTCGATCCTTTACCCGGCATGGTCATCATCTCCTTTCTTTAATCGGCGGTCCGGTTTGAACTCGCCGCGCTCTCTTATCATCTGTATCTGAATATCCGCGATTTCAGCGCCACGCAACTCCTTCAAAGCACTGAATACTGCTTGCTCATCACACGTCATCACACAATCAAATAGCGGAAAAGAAAGCCGTAAGTAAGTCAAGTGGCCTTGACTTCCACTGTGGCATCCGCAACGGGCACAGTGGTACTCGTAGCAGTGTTCGTTGCCACACTCCCAAATAGCCCAGTCCTCTGTGGCGTGATCATGTGGCATCTGGTCTCACCACCGTCGATCGTTGACGCTTGTCGTATTCAAGACGCTCGATGCGGGCAGCGAGCTTTCGAAGCGCGCCATCTCTTATCTCCAGTCGTCGGGACTCGTCCCGTCAATGATCTCGCTCGCCAATTCCGCGAACCCATACCGCTTACTGTCGTAGCTCTCCCCTTCGAGCTCGGTGTTGTGCCGGCAGTTCTGGATCGTGTACACGAACGAGTGCTCACTCCCCCCGCCCACTGTCTTCTTCACCTTCTTCTCACAGCGCACGATCGCCTGCACCAGAAACTCGACCTGGTTGAAGCCTGACGGTTTGACCTTCCCATCCCACTCCGTCAACTTGTGTAAGAGGAGCAGGTTCGCGTCGTAGTAGAACGCCTCGCGTACCAGTCCGGCGAATAAGCTGTTTACACGGGTGCGCTCCATCGGCATGATCTTCTCGTTCTTGCCGATAAGAGCAAGACAGCCGAGCGTGAAGAGATCACCGAATGTGTCGATGATGAGTGTCTTGGGGCCGCGGGGGTGGCCGATCGTCTTGGTCACCGCGTCAAACGAAGCGAGGAACTTGCGCAGCTCGGGCTCGCATTTCCTCATCACCTGCTCCGGTGTACCCGCGAGCATGTCCCGCGTCATAGGGATGTCGTACTGATAGATCTCCTTGCCCTGATCGAGGAACTTCTCGATCGTCCCTTCCTCCCCACGATCGATGTTCCAGTAGACGATCGGCTCGGGGGCGGAGAACGCGAGATGCGTCTTGCCACACTTGCCGAATGCTTCGATCGACCAGACGACTCGTGGGCGACGGTTCTTTGCAGCACGGGTGAGCCCCTGGATCGTTGCCAGAGGGGAGTTACCGTTACCGTTACCGTTACTGGGTGGGTTTGGTGTCATTCAGTCTCTCCTTCTTCTCTTAACAAAGGTGCTCACATAAGGAGCAGATATGTTGTTGACAACAGCCGCAGACGTACAAACCAGATAGATTCGGATCACATTTAGGGCAGGCGCATAGATTGCTCGGTGTGATCATCGGGCGGCCGCACTCTAAGCATGAAGGGATATCGGCCCGCCAAGGAAATGGATTACCGCATAGATAACAGCGCTCCATCTCCATTTGTGGGCTCACTTGCTCTCCTTCTCGCGGAACTCGGCAAGCATCTTCCCTTTGGCCACTTCGATCCAGTTCTCCAAAACCCTGTTGTAGCCAGCATCGGTGTTGAGCTTCCCTTCGTGCTCGAGCTGGCGCAATACGAGAAGGAGATTGGCCGAGGCGCGCTCGGCTGAACGACGATTGTCGAAGCCGACCGATGACTTGCGCGAGGAGCCGTCGGGCTCCTGGTCCCCGGCGAAGTGGACGTCGACCCAGTAGTGCTGCTCTTTGGAGCATGGGCACTGCCCGCGCTTACAGTGCTGGCGCTCGCGACGGAGCTTTACAGCGCGTCCCGTCTGGATGAGAGATTCGTAGCCGATGTAACGCTCCATTGTGGGGAACGTGGCCTGCTGCTCGCTCGCTTGCTTGACCAACTCATCATGTACGCGAGTTTTTCCGCGCCGCGCATTGCCTGCCGCCTCAGCGATCCTCTTGTACTCCTCAATCCATTCTGGCTTCACTGAGCCCCCTCGCCATATCCGTGCTCCTCGTCCCACATCGCAATGAGATTGGCTGCTTCATTCGCCGTGCTGCAAAGGATCTCGGCAAGAGAGAACACCTCATCACGAGTGGGCTCCGCTTTGCCAAGATCGAGATCAGAAAGGCGGCCTAGATCGATAGGCACTCGCTTGCGTAAGTCGCGCAGGCTCCAATCGCGTTTGTCACGCAGCATGCGCATGATCTCGCAGAATGGCTTGAGCTTCGGCTTGGTCCATCCGAACTGAAACTTCTTCTCTTCTTCCATTACAGCCGTCCCTCCCGCTCCATCACTCGCCGGTGTAGCTGAATCTCCCGCCAATTCTCTTCTTTCTCCTCATCGCTCCACCGGAACCGGAAGCTCTTCATCACTGGCTTGCCCATCCGCGTGTATTCATACCCACCATTCACATAGAACACGTGGAGCAGGTACTCGTCCCACCCGTACGCGTAGGCGTACGCGGGGAGTTGCATCAGCCAATCGGGGCGCGCCTCTTCGAGCGACGCATTGGAGCTCACCCATGTGGCCTTGTACTCCTCGCCGCAGCGTAGCCGCTTGTTCGCGCCGTCAGGGGTACACGCAATCCCGTCTACGATAATCTCGCCTGGCTGGAACACATCTGGGTTACGCTCACGGTGCGCTCTGTTCATAGACCAGGAGAATGCCTCCTCCCACACAAGCACACTGGCCGCGTCGCCTGCTGACGGGAGCCCGAGGCCTGAGAGGACGGATTGCAGCTCAGGGCTGTCCTCTTGGATGAGTTGGCCGACCCGCTCCCACGCAAACCCCAACAGAGCGAATAAGTCGAGAGATGCAGCGAAGTCCGGATTATCTTTTGCGCGCCCAAGCCCGTGCGTTTTGATGTAGTCGTTGATGATGTGTTTGCAATGCGCCCCAGGCGAGCGCACAGCACCGAAGTCGAGCGCGAAATAGGCACTCGTCACCTCGGTAGGAATCTCTTTGAACAGCGGCATTAGCGCTGACCCCTACGACTACCGCGCGAGCCGTAGTGGAACGTCATCCACTCCTCGAACATCGCGACGATGACGATGAGCCAGAGAATGGCTAGAGTAAAGATGGACCAGTAGTGGTGATCAATCAATGTCCAGAAGTTCATAAGAGATCATCCTCAGCGGAGAAGTCGTCCTCGTCGGCTATTACAGCGGCACTGGTTACACGAGGTTGGGGCTTGGTGTCGTGCATCGAGGTAGGATGCGGGGAGCGGGTGATCGGATACTTCCTACAGTTCTGGCAGATGTACTCTTTACAGCCTCTGCACAATGCGTTGGGGCGCACGTCGCGGTCGCACAGAGCGCACATGAGGATGTCCATACTGTCGGAGCCGCCAGCGGTGTGAATATCCAATCCATCATCACCGCTGAGCTGATCCTCTTCCATCTCACGCATGATCTCGTCGGTGTCGTCGCCCGCGATCTCTTTGATCGCAGCCACGTTGGACTCGCGCACAGCCTTACCGGCTTTGGCTACGGATGCCGCGGCCTCGCGCGTGGTGACCATCACCCCGAGCTTGTACTCGGTCCCACACTTCGAGCAGAAGGCGTTGGCCAGGCTCGCGCCACCGAGATCGACGATGATCTCCTTACCTTCGGTGATGAGATCTACGGAGACTCCGCAGCATCGGATCTGCGCTACGGCGTCGGCTGTTGGGTTGTTATTCAATCAAGATCTCCTCTGCTCAAAGAGAGCGGGGTGGTATGTCACTCATGGCCGACATTGCACCACCTGCGGCCGACATTGCGCCCAGGCCGACACCCAATGCCCGCTCTCTTTCAACAGAGGAAGGATGGGAAGGGTAGGCAGTACCCTCCCATCCATCCCCATCAACGATCTTACTCCGAGGGGCTCACAGAGCCCTTATCTGCATCATAGAGCCACGTGCCCCGACCGGCGTTCTCTTCAACCCACGCCTCATCGTCGAACTTGGCGATGATCTTCTTACGCTGCGAGGGGCTGTAATCCGCCTTGTACGCCGTAGACATGAGACGGAACACTTCCGAGGAGAATTCGTTCCGTGTGAGCGGCTTGCCCGCGGCGGTGATCGCCTCAGTGCCCACGTTCACCGCAGCTTCGTCCAGCTCCACCCCATCAGCAACGGGAGCTGCGGCAGATGCTGGTGTAGGGGCCGGGCCACCCCTACTTTTACTGGGGGCAGAGCCGGCAGCCCCCTTCTTCGTGAGCTTGACCGGCATGAGCACCGACGCCTTCTTTGCCTTCTCCGGATCCTGGATACGCGCTGCGTATTTCGGTGGGATACGCTCCCAGAAGAACCGGTCCCCTTCGCCGAGAACCCGCGGATCGATGCGGAGATCCGTCTTGCTCACCGCGCCGAGCTGGAGGAGCGCTTCGATGTATTGCATCCCCTCCCCGTCCTTGTCGAACCCCGTCTTGCCGCTCACTGGGGTGAAGGAGAGGCCATCGTCACTCGGGACGAAGTCCTCGATCGCTCCGAGCGGCAACCAGTTGTCGATCTCAGAGTCCTTGACCCCATCAGCGTTGTGGTTGCCGATGACGACGCGGAGTGCCATCTTCACTCCACTCTTGCCGTTGGTCGCCCGCGCCTTCCCGTTGAAGTCCCACGACTCGTACCGCACCGAGAGCACATCTCCCTCGAAACGATTTGCCAGACCTCCCGACACTGCGGTGTCCGGGTTCAGGAAATCGATCACTGCTCCTGCTACTGATTCGCGCATGTATTGCCTTTCTGAAATTGTGCGTTAGGGGTAAAGGTTGATTTGAATGAGAACGTCAATGTTAAGAGAAAAGCACGGCTGTGTCAACTATGGGAAGAAATCACCTCCTATTGAATCAAGTTCGTACGAGATCCAGGCGTGGCGGTGGTGCGGGGTTAGGGTTGCGACTGTAGGCCTCGAGCCACGAGCGTGGGAAGAGATGCCGGTGGCTCATGAGGAACCAGATGATCGAGTCATCCACGATCAGAGTCTCGCCTCGATCGTTCATGGCTCGCATGACACGCCCCGCCATCTGCACGAGCTCCTTGGCAGTGAGATAGGCGGGGTACTCGCGGTCTTGGCTGATACGGGCTTGCATCAACGGGGATCGGGTGTCGGGGAAGGGGAGCTTGGCGATGATGCATGTCTCGGCTGCGGCGAAGGGAAAGTCGTAGCCGGTGGAGACGGACGGGCTCACGAGAATTGCGCCGTGGGAGAGCTTGAAGCGCTCCACAGCATCGGCGACGGCCCCAGGAGCGGAGGTGTGAGTCATCATTCGAGCTCTGTGGCGGGAGTGATGAATGATGTAGGAGGCGCGGCGGTAGCTTACCGCGTGGATGATGATGTTGCGCCCGTCCTGACGCGAGTCGAGCAGACGATCGATTGTCGCCATCCACTTGGCGAGCTTCTCCTCGTCCTGCTCGGCTTTGGCGTTGAGACGAATCGCGTTGACTTGGATAATGCGACGACGGTGAACAACGAATGGGGAACGGTAGACGTGGAGCGAGCGCTGGTCCCGGGGCGCGCCGAGCACGTCGAGATCCTTCTTGGTGAGTGTGGCCGAGAAGAGGAAGATGCGAGAAATACGGCGGAACAGATACTGCTCGGTGTAGCGGGCTGGCCAGACAGGATCAAAGGTGATCTCGGTGGAGGACTCATTCCGGTCGATCGCCCACTGCTCCGGGTGGATCTGGCAGAGGTCGCGGATGGCGTAGTGGGCCTCGCGGGTGAGTTTCAACCGCTCGAGCGCACGACGCCTGGCCCCCTGGCCGGAGGATGTGCCCTCGTGGGATTCAAGAGCCACCTGCCCCTCAGCGTCTTTCACAGCTCTCTCCGCTGTCTTGCGATGATCTCGTGCCCATCCGCGCCAGTCGACGATCGACGCTTTGGCTCCTGGCCAGTGCCCCGCGGGGAGAAACGCCTCCACCACAGCCTTCTTCCTCAAGACAATTTCCAATGCCTCGGTCACCTTGCGCTCAGCGTCGTGCGCCTCGTCGCAGATGAGAGTGTCGAACTTGCCCAGCTCCCCGAGCTCGTCGTCGGGCATCGCGATCCACTTGGCATAGTTCATCACGACGATTCTGGCTTTTATGGCCGCGCGGACTCGGTCGAAGTAGACGCACCCATTCGCTTTCAGATCGCAATGGGAGCCGGCGGTGCAGGGGCCGTTGTCGACGGACACGTACCCCACCCCTTCCTCCTCGGCGCGGTGGCAGCGGTAATTGTTTTTGCCGCGGAGATCAACAATACCCATCGCGTCGAAGTCGGCGTTCAATTGATCCTGGAGAGCTTTGGTCGCGGTGAGGATGAGGACACGCTCCCCCGTGATCCGGGCGTAGGCCATGTACATCCCGGATTTGCCGATGCCGGTGGATGCGCTGATGCCGGTGAAGCGGTACTCGGCCGTGGACATCTCGCGCACGGCGTGGGACTGCTCGTCACGCCAGGAGGCGAATTTGTCAGGGAAGCCGAGTGATTGAGGAGATGGGATCATTCTCGGGTCTCCTTCGCAGTTAGCGCCCGCCAATACTCCTCCTGCATCGCTGCTCGCACGTCTATCCCTGTTTCTCTGCAAATGGCATCGACGTTAATGATGAATTGCCTGAGTACAGAGAGAACCGCGGAGGATTGCGGATAAGGGCCGCTGGGCAATTTCTCATCCCCATAGACGGCTCGGCAGTATCGCCTCACGGCTGCCCTTCTCTCTTCTGCGGTTTGAGCATCGTCGAGGTGTACCACACCTGCTTACGCCCCACACCTCGGGTTTGCAGGCTCACTGCCCTGTTCTGCGAGACGTAATCGATTGCGTCCTGCTCGTCCACAGTGACAAATTCCAGCACTGGATCGGAATCGTCGTCGTTGGCAGTCCATACGGCGTAGGCGAGCTCGAACCCCTTCTCGTGGGCCTCGTTGATCTCCTCTTCTTTCTTCCAGTACTCTTCTTCACTGCGGCTCGGCGGATTGAGATACATGTCACTTCCCATTGTCTTGCTCTCCTTATCCTCTAGCAGCTAGGTTCGTTACGGGGCGTCCTCTGGACGATACGAGAACCGGGCGCCAATCGCATCATTGACTGTTTGGAATGCATTACGGAAGGTGCGCCTTTTCTGCCCTGTATCGAATATCGCGCATTCCACTTCCCCGTCTCCGGCTCCAGCACCGTTATCCGCTGCCAAGAGCAGCGCAAACCACTCCGCTTTTGTTAGACGTACTGTGACCTTGCGCCGCATCAAGCATTCCCCTTCGACGGTGATAATGGCGATGCCAGATAACCGTCACACTCCTCTTCAGAGATCACTCCCTCAGCCTCCATCACCGTACGCACCGCCTCATCCACAAGCTGCGCGAATTTGGCACGTAGAGTCGGAAACTTGCCGAAGATCTTGTTATTACCTGTAGCAATCCACATCGGCGCGGTCCTTGGCTCGGTCCCCTCCGGGCTCAGAATACGGGCCACTGCCAGCAGTTGATCCGGGTCGGCCATTGGCACTCCCACCACAATCTCGACCTCGATCGTCTCGATCGTTTTGGCGATCAAATTGCCGCCTTCACTCGTCGGGATATCACTTTTCCGGTCCATCGCTTGATCTCCTTCCCATTCTCATAGAGCACTGCTGAATAGCTGCGCGGCATCCCCTCACGTAGGTACGGAGTGCCGTCAGACGCTCGACCGGGAATGGTGACGGGAATCTCGATCTCCGCCCCTGCCCCCGACTCCTCGGTAACGATGGATTCGTGATCGAGCGGGTGATCCTCCCAATGCACGAAAATACGCCAGGGGAGTTGGTGCTCGGGGTCGCGCACGTAGGGCCAGCGCACTATTTGCGGTTTGCCCTCCGGGTCGATCGGCGGAGGGAGAGGTGGGGAAGATGGGCGTCTGCGTCTGTTGGACAGAGGTGGGCCGGGCGGAGTGAGCGTGGCGGGGGCTGGGGATGGGGGGTGAGATGGAGTCGTGGCAGTGGTGGAGGAGGGTCGGGATGAGTAGCAACCCGGCAGAAAAACAAAGGCCAAGATCAGAGCAACCACGGCGATGGAAAGCAGCATGTTGGTGTCGGTGTGCATTAGGATCTCCATTCCCCGCAACGCAAGCATTTACCAGGACGCCACTCTTCACGGCGGGCAACAGACACGTCGATCTCGTCACGCCAGACCCACACGCGCCAAGCCGACCATACGCCCGCGATGAGCAATAGATCAAACAAGGTCATCAGTCCCCCACAGTGAACACGTCGGTGAGATCCGCGTGATAGTCCGCGTGATAGTCATCGTCATCATGGCTGTCGGAGGTGGCATTGAACCGCCCCGATGCCCGCTTCGGCTCGATTGCCTCGGCGAGGGTTGGCCTCTCGTGACGCGGTTTGGCCTCGTGTGTCATGCCGTTCCTCCCGAGCAGCACAGCAAAGCGGACGTTGATCTCCCCCACGATACGGTCGCGGATGATCGCATTGCCGAGAGTCAGGATGCGTTGGCGGAATTGGTGGACGAGGCCCACGGCCATTGGCTCGAGCCCATTGTCTTGGAGCTTCTTAACCTCCACTGCGAGCGATTCGACCGAGGCGATGAAGTCGTTCGCCGCACGGGCGTCGGCGATCATGTTGTTCACCGCACGCAGCTCGTGGAGCATGCCAGTGACCACGTCCGAGTGCAGCGCGGCCCCGTATTTCTGGACGCCCTCGTCGATCAGCGCACGGAGCACCTCCACCTCCGAACGCCAGGGGACACGGGGGTCGGAGTAGAGGAGCTCGATCACCCGACGGTATGCGGGGGACGCGGTGAATTGGTAGCTGGCAGTCTTGCCCCCCTCGCCATGGGGGGAGACGATCCGGAATTCTGTTTCGTTGAGCACCACGGACGATGGCGTTGATTTTGGTTTACGACGAGTAGTCATTCGTGATTCCTCATTTCTCCCGGCGATCTACCACTGCTACCCGCGGCGAATAGCCACGGTTCAATTCCCTCAGGACTCGGCTATAGAAAGGATCGGAAGCATCGCTAAGGGTGTAGTTGTAATTGGTGATCTTATCCGCCGTAGTCTTGACCACCTGAATATGAATGCTGATCTCGACCTTGTCCTCCTCGCGCCCAAACGCCGAGAACATCGAGGCCACGCATTGCCGGCACACCATCACGCCACCGATCTCGATCACCTCGTCCGTGCAGGTAGGTGAGTTTTTCATACACTTATTCGGCTCGTGGTACATCGCTCTCCTCCTCTGACTCGATCGATCGGACTGTGAGCGATTGCACCTGGATCTGGTCGACGTCGTATGCCGCCGCTCCCTCTCTGATGAAATCTCTCTCGAGTATGGTGCCGACGTAGCGGTGTACGTCCGAATCGCCGAGAACTCGATCGCCCAGACGAAAGGCTTTCTCGAACAGGATCGTGGGGATTTCGATTACTCCCTCAATGCGCATGGATACGCGAATCTTCGTCGTGTTTTCTTTCACAGTGCCTCTTTCCTCGTTCTCAGTGGCCCATGTCGGGTGCCATTTGTGTTGAACTCGAGCCCGCATTGCGCACACCCCGTGGGATCGACTCTGCTTATTTTGTCTTCTCCCCATCCCCCCACGGCTTAACCTTGATTCGCACCCTGACCCTCTGTGAGCACTCAGAGCACTGCGCCTCGATATAGCTCCACGAGAACGTTGGAAGCTCTACATGAACGATCTCCTGGATTTCTCCAGGTGGTATGTCGTTGTCAGTACCGCACTTGCAGCGCCACCGCACTCCGAAAGAGCAGATGACGTTTCTTCTCTCAGTCACTGCCGGGCTATCAATCATGCCGTCTTCCTCTTCCCCAGGACGAAGTGGCCCGGTCCGTTCCAGCAGATCGAGTCGTGCTTGGATGAGCCGCATCCTGGCAAGCACTTGTGATAGCCGCAGAGGCATTCGGTGCAGAGCTTCCGGCTCGTCTCCTCTGGCATGCGCAACGGGGCCCGACAGTCACACAAGCACTCGCAGTGCTTCGAGGCAGACGAGACGGACGAGACGGACGAGACGGGGCTCACATCGCTCTTGATCAGTTCCATCATGCTCCTCCCAGAGCTCTCGGGACAACGTGTATGTTAATCTTTACGACGACTATGACCACAACCACAGACACCTTTATCGCCGAGTCCGACGTCGAGTTAGCCGAGCCAGTCGAGTTAGCCGAGTCCGCCGACGAGTCGGACACTGACGACATCGACATCACCGATGCTGCTGACGCCGACGCCGACGCCGACGACTCCCCTCGTCCACCACGCGGGCGGCGGATGGCTGCTGGTCCCCTCACCCCGGCTCGCAAGATCCTGCTCCGTCGTGCTCGCACCTCTGCTCGGCGCATCGTGACCCGACGCCTCTCCCGTACTGGCTACACCACCAACGTGCCCGCGAGCCCGGTCGGCCGCCCCCTCACCTGGATGGCGTTCGCCCGCTCCACGGGGCTGTCTCCCACGTACGCCCCCCGCGTATTGCAGGGGTTGTTTGAGCCGAGTGCGGAGAAAGCGATGCTGATTGCGCGGGGTCGTGGGATGAGCCTCGACGAGCTGGCCTGGGAGCTGGGTATCGCCACTCGCCCCCCTCTGGTGCCCAGTCAGCGTCGACCGGTGGATCTGGACGAGGTCAGCCGCACGGAGATCGCCAAAGCGACTGGGTACACGGTGAGCGATGTGTGCCGGTTCCTCGGCCCCAACCGTCATCGTCCCCATCTGCGCAAGCTCGTCGCGATCGCCGAGGCGATGTGGGTGAGTTGCGAGGACCTGTACTATGCGCTCTGGCCGGAGGAGGAGCCCCCCATGCGACTCACGGCTCCCCAACCCAGACGAAGGCATGGCAAGCCAAATAAGAAGTAGGCAGGTCAGGTATGTTAGGATTCTCATCATCACGACGCGCCTCCCAATGCGCTGATTGCTACTTGCTAGCTGTTGCGGTCCCCGGCCCCTGGTCCCCTCACCAGGGGCTTTTCTTTTAGCGGCCGCCCCCTCATCCACTGAATCGATCCATCCCGGCCGAGCAGTGGCTGATCCGCCCAGAGGAGGATCTCCTCGAGAGTGCAACGAAGAGCCGCACACAGCCGCCACAGCCCCCACACCGAGATCGAATGGGTACCCGCCTCGATGCTGGAGATCGCCTGCTGGCTCACTCCCACCCGATCGGCTAGGGCTTGTTGGGAGAGTCCCGCGCGTAGGCGGTGAGTGCGCACCCCTCGCGCCACACTCCCCAGTACTCGTGATCTCTGTTCTGATAGTCGTCTCATTTCCCCTCATCTCCTCTCACCATTCCCGTCGTCACCTGCCCTGTCGTGTAGAACTCGATGAGCAGATCGGTGAGCCATCCGCTCACCCCTCGCCGCAGCGTCACCAGCTCCTGATACTCCTCGGTACGTTTGCCCTTCGATCTCCGTAGCCGCTGAATGCCATCGCGGATCACCGCATCCCTCTCCGCCGCATCTCTCCGTACCAACTCCCCCAGGGACGCGGGCAATCTCACCTGAAGCAGAACCGAGTCCTCTGCTCGGAACGGTTGACGCGGATCAGGGATCGGATCGCTTCGTCTGTAGCGCACTGACCACCGCCTTTCCTGTGGATACGTCATCTCCTGTGAATACGTCACCCACCAGTTCCAGGACTGCGCATACTCGGGAGCCTCCATACGAGCTCACACACCGCCCCACTGTCTCCAGACAATGAACGCACACCAGATCGTGCGACTCGTCCTCCCCATGATCCTCACACCATTCCTCCCGATGCCGCCGATGCCGCACGCACTCCTCATCATTCACTTCCACTCCCATCTCCTCCTTCCACCGCAGTTCTCTCGGCCGTGTCGATCGCCCGATGGATCGCCGGCAATCCCAGCTCTACCATCGGAATGGTCACCGTCCCTCGCCTCCCGCATCCTCCACAATCCCAACTCACCCTTGCCCGCCCCTGGCCGAGCAGATACGTCCACTCGTACACCAGACGGTCGTGGGGGCACTGGCCGGACGTGGTCGGCGGCGTACTCGGCGACGAGCTCATTGCACGATCACCAGGAACAGGACCAGGGCAAAGCAGAGAGAGGCGAGGAGGAGGTGACCTACCGCTCGCCACGCTTGTCTCATCGCACTCGCCTCCGTGCAGGCGACCGAGCACGCCGGCTTATACTCCCCAGCGCGGGTGAGCAGCCACCCAGCCCGCTCCCCCACTACCATCTCGCGCTCACACCACCCGCACCGATCGACCCTCCGATGTTGGTGGGGTTGGATCAGAGCACTCCAAGGAACATGTCTACGCTGGCCTCTGTTCATCGTCGCCCGCCTTTCTTTCTCTTCCCACCGATCGATCCCGCGATCCTCGCCGTCTCGGTCGTCCAACGGCGCGCTGAGCCCCTATCTCGTGTTGTACGGCCGCCTTTGCTTGCGATCTCCCGGCGCCGCTCCTCCGACAATCTCGCAAATCCCCGTGGCTCCTGCGGCCCTCGCAGCTTTCTCTTGCCGGATGATTTGGCCAGTCTATTGCGCTGACAGATCCGACACGAGCGCGCCATATTGCCGGATTCCCTCCTCCATTCAGCATCACCCCTCGTCCCTGGCCAGAGCCGGCCCACCCTGATCTTGATCCCCCGCGTGCGCATCGCCTTGATCCGACGCTCAGGCACTCTCCCCAGACGGATTGCTCTCACTCTCGCTCTGACAGCTGCGGGACTCGGAGCCCATTCGATCCAATGCCGCTTGCCTCGCCAGGGAGCCGATGAGTGAAGCAGGTACACATACCCTTCCCCCTGCTCCACAGCCATAATTCCTGCCCTCTATCCCGCGTTTTTTTGGTAAGCTGATCCCGTACTTGGGATAACTCCCCTGTTTCCAGCCTCTTCGCTCCACACATCCCACCCCAGCCAACTCCTCTTCGTCACGTGTGTGCTAATATCCTAATCCCGTATGCCTCGTAAGTCCAGCTTGCCCCGTACCCCCAACGCCGTTGTCATCATTCGCGGACGCGCTGAGAGCGGCGTGTTCACCTGCCCCAACTGCCAGAAGCTCCTCTCGTTCCGCTTTCGTGGAGGGTATCGTCACCGCTGCCCGGGCTGCCGTCGCGTGTGGATGGTAGGTCTGGTGATCCGCGAAGCCACTGGCCGCGGCCCCATTCGCTCCCGCCGACCCCCTGACTCGATTCTCCCTCCCACCAAACCCGAGGAGACTGAGCCCCTTCCCCCCGAGGAGCCGGTTGACCCCCTCCCTCGCATCGCTCTGGTCCCCTGGGACAATGGCACCCCGATCCACGTCCGCCAGATCACCCCCTTCTCCGACGCCTCCTCTGACGCCTCCTCCGACGAGTAATCCCTTTTCCCTATTGGCATTGCTCTCGCACCTGTTCCCTGTCATGAGTCCACTATGGATCGTCGTCATACTCCTGTTGCTCTTCTGGGTTGGTGGCGTCGGCTTCCATGTTGGCGGTTCCCTGATCCACCTACTCCTCATCATCGTGGTGATCGTCGTTATCGTGGAGCTGGTCAACCGCCGCCCCTGGCTTTGATCTGCCCCACTCATCGCGAGTCTTCTTTCAGATTTCGATTCTTTGCCGTCGTCACGGCTCGATCTACCCACAACCCATCCCACCCTACCTCCCACCCTCCGATCTCGCCACGGCGACCCTGTAGCGTTTGCGGCTACCACCACCCGCCCCCGAGGATGCGGGAGCGGATCGCCGCCCGCGCCTCTTTCAGCGTCGAGCACCACCGTACCGCCTCCCTTCCCGGTGGGGGGTTCGTGTCGATGAGCTCAAGCTCCCCCTCCGGCCATGATGGGGAGGGGCAGCCACGGGTCGAGTGCCAGGTAAGTTGGAAGCGGTGGTCGGCAGTCTCCCAACTCCCCTTGCGGTAGCGGTACCCTTGGGCGGCTTTGGCTTGCCGCGCCGCGCATACAGGATCGCCACAACTGCACTGATCCAAGCGGCGTTCGGCAATGGCGCTGGTGACCTCCCGGTCGTAGGCCGGATCGACTCGGCGGAGGCGCACTAACGGGTCGGAATGACGTGGGCACATAATTTTCCTTGTATTTTCGGCGGTCTCTGGCGATCTCGGTAAGGTTTAAGATTCATATACTCTTTATTGCGCTCGGTCCGATAAAGGCGCAGCCTCTGTAGCATAAAGTACGATCGGTACTATCTGCTATACGGGTGAATTTCATAGGTAGAGTAGCTCTCCCGGGTGGGAGAGCGACTCTACCAACATCGGGATTTCGAGACTTATTCCTGTACCTTTTGCACTTTTCAGTGTTGTTATCGTGCAATTTTTTGCTCTCAAATTTGACGACCTCTGCTGTATCGATAGTTATTTGATGCTTTGAGGCGATGATGTAGCTTAACGCGTTCCCTGTCCGGGACGCGTTAAGCAACATGGTTAATCGGGGGTTTCATTCCCCAGGTGGTCAAAATCGGTGGTATCGGCGTCGATGCGATGGCCGAGGCGGAGGTGGTTGACGAGTTGTCTGTTGCTCAGAGTCGAGCGGCAGGTAAGGCAGTAGTGATGGATGGGACGGGGGTATTCGTGCACGATGATGAGAGGCGTGGGAGTGTTGGAAGGGATCATTGGTAGGGGGTTCCTTTCTTGGCTGTATGGCGGTTGGTTGTGGAGACGAGACGATGGATCGGTGCCAAGTCGATCTCGCCGACGACGCACGACATGAGAGCGAATCGAACGTCGCCCGGCTGTGTCGCATCGAGGCACATGACCCCTTGACGTGTGTCCTGGGGAGCCCAGATAGACTCGATCTCGAAGCTCGACACGTAATCGTCGCCTAGCCAGAGAGAGGCTGGAACATCGACATCTACAGTGTCTATGGGCGTGAAGAGCCGGAAGGAGGAACGGTACGTCCAATCGGTGCGTCGGAACTGGATGAGAGACGGATCGGCAATCCCACTGCCGATTAGCTTCTCGAATACGTCGTCGGCCACGGGGTGGTCGATCGGCAGAGAGCTCGGGAGTGTGACGCGATTACGCCAGATCATCCAGTGGCCATTACTCACCCAATTCGGCGATGTGCATAGAGGCTGTAGCCAGCTTGATTTGATCTTGATCTTCTTTGTTTTCTTCATTTTATCTCTTCCTTCGTATCTGTTGCTTTTGTCCGAAGCCAGCGCAGCCGTAGAGGGGTGCTTGGCTCATTTGTCTTGTAATCTCTCAGATACCCCACCGCCTCGGCACGGGTGGTGGCGGTAGCGACGCACTCGAATCCATCGCCATATCCGTAATCGGCCTGCACTTCCCATTCGTACTCATTCATGCCTTCCTCCTATGCGGGTTTCCTCTATCCATGCTGGCCGGCACTCGGCGGAGGAGCAGGGACATTCCCCACGCTGGCACTTGCAATCGTGGCCACACGGCCATTTGCTACCGGCCGCCGCTCGTGCAAGGGCGCGAGCGATATCTTTGTAGAGCTTCTCCCCTGCGCGTCTGCTCACTCTCCGCCGTGGGCTCATTCTTCATTTTCCTCGTCGTATCCTTTTTATCGCTTGGTGTCATGGCTCCTCCTCCGAGTAAAGGCGCTCCGTGTGCTTAGCTTCCTCAGACCCCCACTGTTCTGACATCGCAGCGGAGATGCCTGGCAACGTTCGACTGCGTTCTTTCCACCGCTCCGGGTGGGGACTCACGAGATATATGCGAGGTTCCCTACCTGACACTATGTTTGTTGGGATAAGTCGCGGCAAACCCCGAAGCCACAGACAGGTCGCCTTAGTTTCGCCATGGCCAAACTGCCATGGCTGTATAATCTGCGTCTGCTCGACGCCTATCAGCGCTTTCGCGTAACCGAGCATGATCGGATTCTCAATCGCTATCCGGGGAATCGGAGCGTTCCATAGAACGCTGAAAAATCGCGCAGCATCGATCATCTGCGCCCAACGCTCCAGATCTCGCCCATTCTCTCTACGGCCGCCGACATAGAGGCGACTTGCACCACTTTGCGCCAAAAACGTGCATGGCGGATGCGCGACCATTAAATCCCATCGCTCCCCCAACCATAACCGTACGTCTCCTTGGATGTGGTTGCCTGGCTGCTCGCTCGGCAGTAGATCACACGACCATGCATCATGACCGTGTGCCCTAAATGCGTCGCGGACGACGCCAGAGAATTCGCAGGCAATAAGGACGCGCACGCTATCTATCCCCTAACTCCTGTTTTTCTGCATCAATGTCCTGACACCAGCGCGAATAGCAGTCACCCGGCTCGGTGCCTCGTGTCAGCCGACGCCCCAGCTCTAGGACATCGTCCATGTCGCAGAGCCAATAGCTTCCCGTCGCGCTGTCGTAGTAGCGATAACGTCCGCCTGTTACCTTCTCCCCATCGAGTTCGACGTCGGCTGTCTCGATCAGCCGGTTGTCCGCGTATCGTCGTGAGGCATCTGACGGCTGGTGGTAACGGATGCAGGTGTACTGCTCTCCCCAATCACTCGTCCTGATTCCCTCCTCCCGGCGGGACGCGCAGAGCAGGCACACATCGATCGACAGGGAGATCGGGTCAGGGATGTTCTCGCGGCATCGATCGGGCGCGTCGTGCCAATCATGCTCCGATCCCTCCCAACATTTGGGCTCAGGGGGATTGGTGACGATCATCTCCGTTAGCTCCTCGACGGGGCAGCCGTCCTCATCCTCATCCTCGCTGACCACAGTCAGGCGAAGGGCAAACGACCCCTCCTCTGACGCGTTATCTCCGTAGCTCTCCCACGTCACCGACTCGCGTGCATGTTCCATCGCTTCGATGGCTGATGCGGCGTAGACACACATGTCCCACTGCTCATATCCGTCTCTTACACGCCACCGTTTCATGAGATCACCTCTCCGTTATCAGTCGACATTAGCTGATCTCCTCGATGATGCTCATCTCTTCCGACGTGAAGAATCGCGTGACGCGTGCATATTCGTCGTGACAGTTCGTCCATATGGCGTGGGCGCGCCGCGAATCCGTGTTGTAGCCGTATTCATCACACCACTGCTCGAACGAGCCGGGATTGCTCTTCGTCAGGCAGGCGAGAACGTCGTATGCTGTTGGCGGTTGGACGACGTAACCTCTCGCTGTCAGTCGGGCATCGATCTCTGAGGGCCTGAAGCCCCGGGTCTCTAACGCCTTCCTCTCTTGTTGGATGAAGTCTTTCGAGCGTGCGAGGGATTGGCCGAAGACAACGACGAGCGGCTTGTCTCCCTCGCGCGTGAACGTGCACTCGTAGATATCTCGGTGTGTGTCTGGCTGATCGAATGGCATCGGACCGCGGCGCGATAGCTTTGCGGTGAATGTGATGCCGTGGCTGGCGAGAAACTCGTCCGCGTGTTTGTCGTACTCGCTTGGCCGCGCTGTGCTCATCGAACGCCTCCCATCACCACGAAGTTGTACAGACCGCGATTGCAGCGAATGTGGTGCTCGATCGAGTGCCGGATGATCTCGCGGCGATCGGGCTTGGGCGTTTTCTTCCAAGCACCTTTCTTCATGCGGGAGAGCACGTAGCGCACGATGGATAGAGGCGAGTCTCCCACGTGGCGCCGGTCGACAATCTGGCAGATCAGCAGGTTGTGATTGCACTCCTCTTCAGTCGTTTCGATCTCAGTTAGCATTGCGTTTCCCCTCCGTTGTTGTCATCATCGTCGTCGAGTGTGACCGTCAGCTTCTCGCGCCATTCGTCGTCCAATGCCTCCAAGCGAATGAGAAACGACCCATTCAGATCCTCAGCGGCGATTGGTGACGTGCGGTGGGGGTTGCTTGGTACGCCGCAGCCGCGCCAGTAGCATCCTTCAGCGAGCTCGCGTGGGATGTCCGGCCGGCCGCTCTGCCACGTATCGGGATCGTCGACGTCAGCGTCACCCATGATCTCGTCGACCACGCACTCCCAAGCCTCTTCCCATGTCTCGGCGCGCACCACGCCGACGGGGCCGAGCGATTCCATGTAGACCCAAACCGGGCCGCTGCCCTCGTCCCATGTGGGGAGTTCGTGACCGCCGTAGGTTGCTTTCATGAGCGCACCTCCCCATTCGGCGGCACGCATGGCGGGATATTGCCAGGGAGATAGCTCGGCGGGACGGGCGTCATCTTGCCGGTTGCGTCCATGTGCCACATTCGTGCTCCTTCGCGCCACCAGCCGCATTCATTCGCGCAGCGCTGGAAGGGATCGCCGCTCTCGGCGTCAACCCAGCGGTGAACGGGCGTGAAGTTCTCGTCCAGTTCGGCCAGTTCGACCCGCGCGCGGAGTGCGCTGGGATCGAGCTCCCACCAGCTCACGGACGTCCCAGCGCCATCGGTTGTGTTGCACAGGTAGACCTCGCGTTTGCCCACGTGGGCGGCTCGGTAGACGCGGCCGGGGGTAAGGTAGCTCGCTCCGGCGCGCCGGCAGATGTAGAGGTGATCTTGGATGATGTTCATTGCGGCTGCTCCTTTGTTGTCTCGCGTTGCGGTTGTGGTATCAATGTACTTTCTGCTAGAGGCGTTGTCAATAGGCAACTATGGAACGTCAGCGATTTCGTACACGGTTCCACGCGTTTCCCGCTCGTTTGTACAAATAACTGTTTGCGTGGGAAAGTCTGGGAATGAGAATTCCGCGACCCTAGCTGCAAGTCTAGCGTAATGAGCACTTACGTCCTCACTACCACGTAAATGGTGACGGATGGCGAGTGCTCCTAGTCTCCTAGCCTCTGCCTGTAAAGCTACCGTATCCGCCGTATCCGCCGTGTTAGTGGCCATAGTCACCCTCCACAAGACCCCCGATCCCACCGGGTCGGGAGCCCTAGCAGGGTGCTGGCTACTGGCGGCGTCGCTGTCTGTACTCCCGCCATTCCCTCGCTAGCTCTTTCCGCAGCTCAGCCACGGTGGCCAGGTCGGTAGCTCGGGCGTACCAGTAACCCCCCTCCGGTACGGCTCCGATGAGCACGGGCTGGTCGAGCTGGATGAGGGTGGCTGCGAGTGCGGTGTACTCAGTGGTCATGTTGGGCTCCTTACGGGGTGAGTAGTGTGTACTTTCTGCTACTCGTGACCCATGATCGGCCGCGACTCGATCGTTGTCAAGTCGCAACGCTAACTGTAACAGGTTTGTAACAACTCCCCCGTGCCTCGACCCCCGTGGAACATCCGTGGAACACTCCCCCCACCCCGTCACCAGCCCCGTTACACCAGCCCCCCGCCCCCACCCACCGCCCCGGCGCTGCTTGTACTAATAACTGTCGGTGCCGAGTGTTATTTGCGGGATCTCTTTAATTATCCTGGGGGTGGGATCGGTGACCGTGAATCTGCACGTTCAGCCGCCGCAAAAAGAAAAAATACCCATTCCAATGTGAGCATCCACGTGCTATACTATTCGTGCAACACCACAAGGAGGAGTTATTCATATGAAACTTGACGTACTCATTCCCACAGTCGTATCTGCTGTCCTTCTCGCGTCCCCATCCTGTTGCCCGCCTCCCCCCCCCCTGTTCGCGGCCCCC
>Ga0247669_1000048_pt1 | contig 64587 bp, 91 predicted proteins | sample CNK10_metaG_FD_182734 | JGI IMG/M metagenome (GOLD analysis project Ga0247669, IMG submission 182734) | Soil microbial communities from Purdue University Martell Research Forest, Indiana, United States - CNK10 | ecosystem: Environmental > Terrestrial > Soil > Temperate forest > Bulk soil... | reverse complement strand
ATAGGCGGGTCGATATCCATTCCCATCGCCTTCCTGAACAGGCTGGACGAGAGGAGCTTCTCGTTCTTCACCGCTGCGGCCTTGAGGAAGGATTGGTAGAGCGGGATTGCAGCATCGAACTCCGCCCCGCCCTCCTTGAACGCTCCGAGATACTGGCAGTAGTTGACGAGGGTGTTCAGCTCCTCAGCGCCGATGTCGATTGTGTCGGTCAGGGCGACGAGTTGCGGCGCCGCTGAGAGACCGTCGATGACGAGAGAGTTGTAGCCCACAGCGTCCGCCGGCCGGAGCGCGATGAAGCTGATGCCTACGGGAGCCCACTCAAGCGGAATCCCCAGTCGTCCTTCCCACTTCGGATAGCCCTTATCCCAGTTGGTCAGGGAGCCTTGAGCGAGTGGAGTGGAGTTGAACTCGACGCGCATCCCTGCGGTGAGGAATCCCGCGAGACTGTAGTAAGGGAGCGTCGGTAGAGTTTGCATGACGACGCGCTGCTTCCAGTAGCCCGTGAGACACGACCAGCACCGCAGGGCCTCGTTGATATAGCCCTGTATCTCGGCGGGAGTCCAGAATGGCGAGTTTTCGAATCGGGCGAAGACCATCGTCTGAACTTGAGCGAGCGTGTATTGGGTGCGCGCGGACATTTACTGAGCCACCGTCACGTTCCACGCCACGGCGTTCGGCGTAATGGGATTGGGCGTGACGTTCGCGAGGCGGATGCTTACCGTGTTCGGGGCGCTGACCCATGCGCTCCAAATTAGACCGAATCCTGGGTCGCCTACAGGAGAAACGGAGGCGACGCCTGAGGTGAGAGCGCCCGAGAGCGCGATAGTCTGCTCTTGGGTGAAGCCTGAGGGGATGGTCGTGAACAGAGAGTTGAGCGATAGCGATGCGCCAATGAGGAGCGCACTGACCACTGAGCCTAGGTCGAGGTCCAAGTAATCCGAGAGAGTGTAGGCGGGCGAAATGGTTGGGGAGCCCCCGCTCATCTGGACATCATAGCGCCCGTTCGCCGCGTAGAACAGCCACAGGCCGTTCGCGTCCGAGGTGAAAGGATTCGACTGAGGCGTCGCGAGGTTATCCGAGAAGATTGAAGCGAGCGTGAGCGTTCCCGCCTGATACACGGTTATCGTCGCCGAGGCGACGCGCGCACCAGTGGACTGGATTTGGGAGTAGCCGAATCGCTTCTCCATCGAAGGCTAGACCTCCGACTTGCCGCCGCGACCGACGAACGTCGCACTGTCCGACGGGGTATCACTCTTCGTCGAGGGGTTGAGGTCGTCATAGGTCAGAGCGAACTCGACTCCGCCATTGGCCGATAGACCCTCGGGACCCTTGAGACCGTAGATAGTCTGGTCAGACGAGAGCGAAGGCTTGCGCTCGTTCGGGTTCCCGCAGATTTCCTCGACGGGAGTTTCGACCAGTTTCGAATTAGGTTTGTGTTCGGACATCTGAGTTCTCCTTTAGCTATGCTGAGACCGCGTGAGACTGCGCCCAATCTGCGCCCATTGCGAAGGGCATCGGGGCCATCCCCAAGCCCTGCCAAGAGTTGAGCTGGTAGCGGACGTCCACGAGATAGACCTCGTCGTCCTCGCGCTCCATCTCAGCGACCTTCATCTGGAATTCTTTCTCGAATGACATGGCGGTGTCCAGTCCGTACATCGGATTGGGCGTCGTCTGGGAGCCGCGCCACCGGCAGACGTCGGCGAGAGCGCCTTTGACGAGCACATCGGCGTCGATAAACGGCGGGACTAAGCCATTGGGATCGTCGAGGTCGGGGAACCGCTTGTCGTAGATGAAGGGGTAGACACGCTGAGACATGCAGTAGGGCCACAGCTCGTACATGGGGATCTGGGCAGTGAATCCCGGCGTGCAGGGTGAGACGAAGACGTCGTTGAGGACGTAGTTGCCGATGTTGGAGGGGAATTGGACCGTGACACCGTTGGACATCGCGAAGGGTGATTGAGCGGTAGCGAAGGGACCGTTCGGCGCGCCGCCATTGAGCGCCCAAGTGAATTGAGCGGTGCCTACGGGACCTCCAGTGGTGATTGTGATGGAGTAAACGGCGTTGGTACGACCAGAGAAAGTGCCGAATAGGACGGGGGCGGCGTCGCCCTGAGTGCCCACGACCTGCACGGCGGCGCCCACAGAACCAGCGGTGGGCGAGGTGGAGTATCTGTAGTCAGCGACTCCGTAAGCAGTACCAGACCATGAGCGCTGAGCATCATAAGTGTCCAGCTCCTCTTGGCTCAAGTGGAGCCACAAGCGGTAGTTATTGAACGTGTCCTTTAGCGAGATGAAGTCTTGGAAGTCCGCTGGCGGAGTCAGGTAAGCGACGAAGATTTGATAGCCTGTGGGCGAGCCGGGGACGACGCCGCCGAAAGGGAGGTCAATCTGGAGTTGGGTTGCCGAGTCAACCTCAATGATGGTGTAGATTGGGGCGACCGCGCCGAAGCGGAATTGCCGCCCGACGAGCGCGCTGGTCCAGCCTGTTCCAGACCCGGTGATGACGGGAGAATTGAGCGTCGCCGAGGCGAGCCCAGTCGAGTAGACATCTGGCGTGATGAACTGATTCTGGCCGATACGCCATGACCATAACCTTTTTCTTCTAATATCCCTAAATCTGGAGCGAATGAATTGCTGAGCGAGCGTGGTAGGCAGCACCGGACTGTGAAGCTGGAGGGCTCGCCACAGTTCCGAGTAGGTTTCCTGCATATCACGCTCGCTCCCTTTTCAATAGCCCCAGACAATGACCGAGGCTCCCGTATAGGAGCCGCCGGCGGTGATTGTGAGTGTTCCGCCCGAGGCAGTGATGGCGGTCGGCGGGTTGGCGCTCCCGGCGTCCATGGACCACGAGGAGATGGATTTGAGCCCCGTGTTCCAAGTGTCGCCCGAGCCCGTGCCCGCGATGATGGCTCCCACGGAACGGCGGGAGCCCATGACGTTGTCGTAGCGCTTGGTGACTGTGACGGCGGCCATTAGAGCACCTCACCGTCATCGAGTATGAGTGAACAGGTAACTTGTGTAGTCGTAGCTGCCGTCGTCACCCATCCAACCACTTTTTGAACTGGAGCCGTACCGAGCGTAGTCGCATCGGCAGCCCCAACCGTGTTGTTGCTTGCGCGCGCGATGACTGCCCCGCCCACTGCGCCTGCTGTAGTGGTTCCCGCATAGTTCAAAACAGCGGAGCCACCAATCTGCATGGCGAAATAGCCTGAAGCAGCAACTATGCCCGGCGCGCGGCCCGCGACACCATTTAGACTCGCCAAGTTTCGCGTGTCCTGATATGCGGCTGTAACGGTGTAGAGAGTCCGTTGCGCCCAGAACACGAGCTGGTTCGCCGCCGTCGTCGAGCTTGAGGAGTCGAGCTGAACGAGCTGGTAGCGCTTCCCGGTCGAGGCGACGAACTTCTTCCCAAGCTCGCCCGGCTTATAGGGCGTGGTGATCGCAGTGGTGATTCCGTATGTTTCGGGGTCACCTGTGGAGAGATATACAGTCTGGTCAGTGATTGTCTGTGGCATGGTTCATCTCCCTCCTTAGGATGTGATCCCGTACATCTGCTTGTGGTAGCGCGGGCCAGGAACTGAGATTTGGCACGACGCGAGAACCTGCCCAGAGACTTTCGTGTTGCCCTGAGCTGGCTTGAAGCCGGTGAAGCCGAAGCCGAACATCGGGTCGTCCGAGACGTAGAACCGAAGGAAGGGCTTGCGGGCGTTAATCCACCAGAACGTCTCGCCGGATTGAGCGAGGGTCGGGTAGGCGGTGACGGCGCCCTGAGACATCGTCTTCAGGGCTTGGACGGCGATGCGGTTCGACTGGCTCTGGGGCGAGGTCGTGGTGATATCCGTCCCCGGAGCGTAGCGGGACTTGATGATCGTCGCCGAGTTGAACTTCAGACCGTTGAAGCCGATCGCCGGATCCTGCGTGTCGTTGAAGCGCTGCTGGGTCTGGAACTTCTCCTTCACGTAGGAATAGCCGAGGACGGTCGTGACGCCCAGATTGGGTTCGATGTTCCCGAAGCTCGCAGTGCCGTAGTTCTCTTCGAGCTGGTTGTACTCGATTGTCCCGTTGATGTTCACCGGGGCGGAGTTGAGCGCGGTGCCGACTTGGCCGCCGCGGGTAATTCCACCGTAGGTCGCATAGGTGGCGTTGTCCCACGAGACCGTGGTGTTGTCGTTCAGTGCTTCGGCGAAGCCGTTGAAGTTGGAGGTGTAGCCCGCCGTGGTGCCGTTGATGTACTGGAGGATGGACATCTGGGCGCCAAGCGTCATGTAAGCGTTGGTCATGCGGCTGTCGATGAGCTTGAACGCCGCGCGAGGCCCCTTGTTCAGAACCTTGATATCCTCGAGCGACATCGTGACGTTCATCTCGAAGAACTTCATGTTGAGCTGATAGGCCTGCTCGACCTGTTTCTCAGAGATATCAAATTCTTGGCCCTTGGCGTACGGTCCACCAATCAGTCCGTCGAAAAAAAACCCCTCTTGAATTAGTGTGCCGCCATCGAAGTCATCGCGCACATTTAATTTCAGATAGGCCAACAACGGGTCTGCTTGGAAGCATTCTATTACTTAATAACCTTACCCTACTGGATAAGGCGGGTCGTCGTTTCCGCGACCTCTGCAACTTTATCATCGGTGCAGTTTAGACTATCGCATCCCGGCTGTGCCGGGTCTGTGGGCTTAGTCGTTGCGGCTGCCCAACGTCCGCTGTTCAACCATTTCACCTTGTCAACAAGAGACCTGCGAATCGCAAGTTCCTCGTCGGACATCCGGTTCCATCGGTTATAGCCACCTTGACTGTCAACTCGAGACTGGAGGTCCAGAGCTACTTCAGCCACGGCGCGCTTCAGCGTCAGATAGGGGAGCATCTTCGTCAGGACTTCAGCGGCCTTTTTGCCGGAGATGACCAGACGATAGTAGTGATTGCGCCGATTACTGCGCGTCACTATTCCGAGCGTCTCAGTACAGTCGAAGATGGCCTTGAAGTGTTCCAGAGGCCGGATGTCCTTCTGCACTAAGATTATTCGGACGCACGTCCAGCGCTCTTGATTGTGAAGGCTTACGCAGCCCTCGCCGTCAAAGAAACCTGCTGCCCATGCGTATTGTGTTTGCTCACTCATCTTTTACGTCGCTTGCCTCGGGTTGCCCTATTATACATCGAAGGGCGTTCCCAGTAATCACCACAGATTTATACAACGCCATTTAGTTAACGTTGTCCACCAGAGCCGGAGTGTCCTGAATGTAGCGTTCCGTTGCCACATTCAATTGATCCAGTTCTGCCATTTCATACCATCGTTGCGGTTGAGCGCATTCGTGGCGCTTCCGCCTCTACTGCGACTTCGCTTACGGATGCTTCGACGCGAGGGCTTCCTTTGTCCATGCCTCGGCGAAGTTGGCGGAGCGCTGGGCGTCGGTCATGCCCTTTGTCGCCTCGACCTGCTTCGGCTGCCCGAAAATCGGGTGGTAGGACTTGGAGCCTTCGTCGGGGACATCGCGCTTCGACAAGCCTTCGCGGAGACCTTCTTCGCGAGCCAGCCTGAGTTTCTCGTCGATGTCCTTCTGCTTCAACTCTTCGACGCGGGGCCGAACGAACTCTTCGTAAGCCTTATCCACGGTCAACCCTTTTTCGAGCGCAATCTTTTCGACTGCATCGACATCGAGTTCCTCGTGGAATTGGGCAGCGTGTCGCGAGCTGACCCGGCCCATCTGCTTTACGATTTGAACCATCCGGCTTTGAGCCTCGTCGAGTTGCTTCTGGGTTAGGCCTGTCGGAGCAGGATTCGGGTTGGGGTTGGGATTCGGGTTAGGATTCCCGCCCTTCAACCGCTGCAATTCCTCCTCGCGTTCAGCGTCCCGTGTAACGGCGGTGTTGTACCACTCGCGCCACTGGCCAATCTGAGTATCGACCTTGAGCTTCTCGGCCTTCAACTCGTCCATGTTGCGAGAGTAATCGGACTGCCGCTTCACGCCCTTCTCCAACTCTTCCGCGAACTTAGCGTTCCCAAGAACCTTAGTCAGGCTCGCCTTCGACTCATCATCGAGGCCCGCCGTCTTAGCCAGTTCATTGAGATATTCCTGCAACGTGCTCATTTGTCACCTTTCTGCCGCCAGAGGCTCCGCAGTGATTGAACGTGCTTCACTGAGGGCCACCTCCTGGCATCGGTGGTGCTTGACTCGGGGGAGCTGGCACGCCGCCCGGTCCCGCCGGCGGAGCGGCCGCTTGAGGCGGCGCACCCTGCGGAGGTTGTGGGGGCTGTGCCGGGCCTGCGCCCGAAGCCAAAGATTGCTGGGGATTGCCCTGACTCTGCTTCAGGGATGAGATTACCCCAAGTCTCATACTTGCTATCAATTGGGCTGCGACGGGGACGAACGAGGGGAGCATATGCCCCAATGACGTGAGAATCTGCTCCGCGAGCTGGGCGTGCTCCAAGACGACCTGCATGAGCTGGCCCGTGGGCGGGGTGCCCTGAGGGTTCCCAGAGAGCGTCGCCAGATCCGGCGCCTTCCTGTCCGATAGAGACGGAGGTAGAGGCGGCGGTGAATCGAGCCGCGAAGGGCGCGTCTTGTCGGTCTCCATTGAGGGCATCTAGGGTCTCGTCTAGCTACATCTTCTTTCCGAAGGGGCCGTGACTGTTGCCGACCTTCTTGCCCTTCGCAGAGGCTTTGTTCTTGCCCATGCCGGGGGTCTTGGTGCCGTGCTTCGTCGCGATCGAATTGGAGGGGGAACTGCCCACGACCGTCTTCGATTGCTTATGAGAGTATGTGTGACCGCCCATTTACTTGCTCCTTCGGGGGATGCTGGCCCCGGCCTTACGAGCCTTTGAGAGTAGGATGGCCGTCCGTTGCTTGGCGGCATCGGAGGCTCCGAATTTACGCGCCGTTCGGGCGAGTTGCTTCGGCGGATTCTGCTTCAGTTCCTTGCCCACGCGCTCGAGAATGGCCCGGTCGCTCATTTCGAGGCGACCGATTTTGCCGCTTTCGCAAATTGTGCTTTTTTAGCGGTCTTGCCGCCCTTGGCCAGCCCTTTCGATATGTTCTTCGAGGTGGCTTTACCAAAGGAGCCCACGGTGCCCTTCCGCTTCATCTTGGCGGCCGCGTGTTCCATCCATAGCGGGTCGTTGGCCATGATTTAGAGATAACCTCACTTTCAGGGCGAGTGCAAGCCCGTTCATTCCCTCCCTATTGAATCACTCTAATGTTGTACGTTTTTGCGGCTGGCGTGAGCGTGATAACTGCCAAGACGCGGACTACCACCGTATTTGGAGCCGTGACAGTGCAAGATGGGATTGCTCCCAGCGCAATCATGTCTGTTCCATCTGAAGGTTGAGCAAAACACAAGCTACCGATTCCGGCTCCAGTGACGGTCACTGTACCAGAGGCCGAAGCGCCAACAGCCAACAGGCCGCCTCCGATGCTGCCGGAAGTTGCACAAAGCGTAGAACTGGAACAGTTGTTTTGGGCGAAAAGGCGGTCCCGGTTTATGAACAGCAAAGAAGAAGCTACGCATATAGCCAACGAAATAAAAAAGACTCTCCAGTTTGTAAATTCCCGCATCTTGCTCTCCCTAATTGTTCTGAAGCTGCTCCCACGTAATTACGGGCACCAAGTTCGTCCCCGGTGTCCCCGTGAAGCTGTACTTGCTCTTGAATACCGCTGTCGCTTTGTTCGCAATCGTGACAGAGGTCGCGCCGTCAATCGTCTGTTGTACGCCGGTTGCATAGGGTGTGGGAGCATTCACAACGCAGGTTGCCGCGCCGGATGTCTGGGCATTCTTGATGGTGATGGTGCCGCCCGTCATGGGCGTTCCATCGGGCAGAATCAGCACTACGTTGTTTGTGCCGTTCGGAGCGCACTCGGCGTAAATGTCCGCTGCCTGAAGCTGGAAGGTGGAAGTCGCTGTCGTGGCCTTGAATGCAGCCGCGCCCGCGCCCCATTGAGGATTCGCGCCGTTCAGTTGGAAGAGGGTAGCGCCCGTGGTGTAGCTGCCAGCCGCACCTGTCACCCTGCTCATTCCCGCGACTGGAGGAACATCATTCGCTAAAACGAGCGGAGCGGTGGGCTGCCAGTAGGTTCCGTAACTTGCTAGGCCGCCAGTGCTGGTGTTGAAGATTGCCCCATAGCCAAAGAGCAGGTCGCCCGATACGGTGGTTGTGATGCCGACCGTCAACGGTGATGTGCTGGTGCCGGTTGCGATGGCGCTGGACACGTCGAGCGGAGCCGCAGTCAGTACGCCGCTCCATTCCTGCACGGTCATTTCGATGTTCGAGGGAGCGCCGCCCGTGAGCGTTTGCGTGACTGTCTCTGCCGCCGCCGTTGAGTTTGGAGCAAATGCCGCCCGCATCAAAGCACCGGCAACGTAGGCGCTCTGTGCGGTGATGGAGGTATAGGTCAACGCCTGGCTGTCCGTTGGCGTGTTGATCGCAGAGCTGGCGCAGGAGACGCAGTTCGTGACTACCGTAATCAGGCTGCCCGCTGTGGTGTTCCACGGAAGCGTGCAGGTGACGCTCGTTCCGCTCAATGCCGTGCAATCCACCGACTGCAAGAGTGTGGGGATGCCCAAGCCGGTTCCGGTATAGGTGTTGAAGCTGGGAGAGCCTACCCGGTTGCCGTTCGCCCGGTTGAAGGCAAAGACGTAGTAAGGGCCGACGATGTTCGTCGCGCTGAACTGGGTAATGTGAACGCCATCTACGTTGAAATAGGTCGTATTGGAGTTGCAACCATCACAGCCAAGATGCGTGTTTGCGCCCAAGTCCATGATGCCCGTGTAAGTTTTGGAGCAGGAGGGAATGTACTGGCGAATGAAAGGATTTAGATTGTCGCGGAATGTCTCTTGCACGGTACGCGAAATCATCGTGGCAAAGTAGGTGTTAAATCCAACTTGCTCGGCAACGCGAGCCGTTGCACACAAATTTCCAGCCACGCTGCTGACCGACTGTGCGAGGTCGTTCGTTCCCGCCCATTCGATGAACGTATTGCGGTTCGCCCCGGCCCGATAAAGCGGAACGTCGTTGAGAGGAAATCGGGCGAGGATGCTCCATGTTCCAGACCCAGCGATGGCCGTATCCGCCGTACTGACCGGAGTTCCGTTGATTCCTTGCGAGGGAATGTTGATGCCAGCGAAAAGCGAATCCCCCTCTAGCACGTTGGAATCGTGGTTGTCTTGGAGCGTAGCAGTGGCGCTCGTTGCGCCGCCTAGAAATGGCGTGATGCCGCGCTGCGTGAGGCAGGAAGATTGAAGGGCTTGCGAAGCCTGCGCTACTTGCGGGGGCGTTAAGACGATGCTCCACGCCGCGAAGCAATAAACAGTTCCGCCAAATTGCTGGCTGGCTGGCTGGGCGAGCGTGCCGGAACCGCCAAGCTGCAACACACCTGTACTTTGCTGGTTGAGGCTTGAGCCGGTCACTCGATTAAGGCAGGGTTGTCCATTGATGTAAAAAGTGTCGCTAGTGTCGAGCGTGAGGCCGATAATGCCCGTGCCAAGAAAATTGCAGGAGCTTGAAGCGTTCCACGAAGTGGTGGTCGTTCCCTGCGTACGGAAATGAGAAGCCGCCTGACTTCCGGGCGACCAAGCATCCGTGGTGTAGAGGTTGTAAAGCTCCCAGTTCAAACTGTTCGCAACCGCACCGCTACCGCTCAGAAATTGCTCATTTATCAATCCCGCATATCGCGGGCCGGGCGTAACTCCGACCTGATAGCTTATGGCCGCCATAAAACTCTTGGCGGTGTTCAAGGCTGCCGGGAACGCACAGAACTGGTTGTTGGCAGCGGCGAACGTCAACCCTCCGCCAGTGGCTACGGAGTTCACTGTCGGAGCGGCCGTGGATGCGCCAAGCGTGCAGGTATTCCCCGCGCCGGATGAATCGGTCATTACGGTGCCGGAACCGTCGAGGAATTGATTGAAGGCAACTAGGTTCGCGGTAGCGGGGAGTGCTGGAGAGCCTGTTCCACCACCGCTTGTGCCTCCACCCGGAGGCGTGTACTGCGCCCTCGCAGGAAGCGTGCAGATTGTCGCTATGAGAGCCGTGATTAAGAATCGTAGCCGCATATAATGTCACCTTCGGAAGTAGAGGACGTTGACCTTGTCGCCGGTCGTGCCGTTCACCCAGATAGTCGAGAGGCTATAAGCCCCTGGTGTGCCTACGTCAGGGAGGAATTGCGTGCCGCCTGGGGCGATGACTACGCCCGGTTTCAGCCCAGAGGCGACGGTCACATCGGATCCGCCGAGCGTCACTCCCGTGGCGTTGTTGGTCGATGGGGACTGGACCTGGACCCATGTCGCGGCGGCGCGCGTTGTCGAGAGCTGAACGGCGGTTCCGGTGGATGCAATTGTTACCTGGGCTTCATACAGCATGGTGGAGTCCTCCCGCTAACATCGATAGATTGGTCTGAATCAATTGGGAAATCAACCGCGTTCACGACGTTCACGATGAGCCGCCATTCGTCGGGAGCGCTGCGAGCGCGGCCTTGCGGGTCATCTGACGCTGCGAGTAGGTCTGGAGAGCTTGGCCGAGTAGGTAGGCGAAGAGGATTGGGTCGTGGACGTTCTCGGTGATGGAGACGGTCTTGGCGAGAGGGTTGATGACGATTTCGATACGGAGGTCGTTCTTGCCTGCGTCGATGCGAGTGGGGTCGCTCACTTGGACTCCAACTTAATCGCGTTCTTCCAATAGGCTATAGGAGGCTGGTTACGCTCAACAATATAGCCATACCGATTTTGCGCCTTTCGCACGATGCGGAACCAGATGAACTTTTGCAGGTTGCGGTCAAACAGCCCGATGAATCCGACGCGACGACGCAAGGGAATATTCCGAGAGCACTTATACTTCCAGCGGCTGTCGCTCCAATCTATGTCGGATTGACCGATGAAGTATCTCACTTGGACTCCGTAATCTTCCCAGCTCCGCCCATTTTAGGCATCGTTTCGCCGGAGGCTTTGCGGCCGGTGGTGCTTACTTGAGGCGTCAGCCCCATATTGTTCTGGGCGATGAGGCGGTCGGTGATGGTGATGGCACCATCAGGAGCCTTGCCCGCGTTCGGGATGCCGAGCTTCTCGAACAATGTCCAAATGTCCATCAATCCAGCTCTCATAAGCTGGATGTAAAGGAGCTTGTCCGTCACCTCAGACGCGCTCAGCAGCGAGCCCGGCGCCACGTCATACGTAAATTGCTTGAGGAACCACTTCGCACGAATATGGCGCTCGACGTTCTTCCCTTCCTTCTGGTGCTCTTGGCTCATGTAGGCGGGAATCATCGTGCCAGCGTCGTTGTCGGCGTCCTCGAAGGTCATCCCTTCGTCGCCGAGCACAGCCATCCGGTCTTCGAGAGTGTAGAACTGGAAGACATTCGAGAGGGACATCATCGCGAACTCTCGGAGCGATGCTTCGAGGACTCGCGAGCGCATCCTGATAGCAGGTGACATCGCTTCGAGAATCTTCTCGACCGTTTCCGTGGATGGAATTTGGCCGAGGTTCATAAACTGCTGCATGTCGCGGACGCCGCTGATCTTGTCCATCTCGTCGCGGAGGTCTTGGATAGCCAGTTGGACGGAGGGGTCGAGAGGCTGAGCGTACTGAAGCTCTGCGTTCTTCCCGGCTACTGGATTGGTGCGGAGCTTCAAGCCGGCCTTGCGCGTGTCGATCGCCGCCATCGCGGCGCGAGAGATAGCGTTCTTGTCAGCGATAAGGTCGGGCCTGAACACCTTTTGATTATGGTCGCTCACGCCGCGCAGGAGTCGGTGGAGTTCATCTTGGAGCGTCAGGATGTCCATCAAGGGGGGCTTGCCCAGCCACGTCCAAGGCCATGGGTCCAAGGGAATCTTGACGATAGGGAAGAGTCCGTGCCAGTAGATATTCGGGCCGTCGCGGAGGACACAAGTGCGAGTGAAGGTGATGGTGCGGCCGCGAGGATAGAGACGGTCGCCGGGGTCTACCCAGTAGGACCAATTGGGATGCTTCTCGGGAGTCCCCTCCCCCACCCACACGCGCGAAGCGCCCTCGTTCCGCCGCAGATCGTGAACGTGCAGCGTGAATACGTCTGCGGAGGGAATGGTCATGTGCGCCGCGGGCTTACCGCCGAGCGACGCCCATAGATTCTGCATGAACCCGCTGAAGCCCATCCGCTGCATTGTGGATTGAGCGCGGGTGACCTTTTCCATCATCGCTGCCGACATGTCGCGGTCGGCTTTAATTAGGCCGCGGTCCCACTGGCGGGGGTATTTGGCACGGAGGTAATTGAGCGGACGCTCGCGGCGGACGATTAGCCCCATCGCATCCTGGATGGAGATGTTGTTCGGCGGACGGATAGGGAGGCAATCGCGCGGGTCTTCAGGCGAGCAATCGTTGTCCCCAGTGAACTCGTTGTAGAAGAGGTGAGCGTAGCCCGACCCGGCGACCTCGGCGTACTTGATGCAGTCGCAGAACTTGAGGTCGATGAGGCGCGAGGTCCACCAGTGCTTAGTGAACTTGTTGCCGAGCACTGCTTGTTGCTCGTAGCGCTTGTTCTGGGTCGTGTAATTCCAGAAGGGTTTGATGTCGGTCATCGCGCCGGCGAAGTCGAGGGCGATCTTGCCGAATCGATTGTCGATGAGCTTCGAGAACGAGCCGGGGACCATATCGCGGGAGTAGTCGCCCATGATGTAGTCGATGCATGTAGAAATCTGTGAGTACCCAACTTGGGATTTGAGGAAGGATTCGCCCTCAGCGAGCGCGTCGTTCGCCCAGCCTAAAACGGCGTCGAGATGCTCTTGCTCACTATCATTGAGGCTTCCTGCGGGGGCTTGGGGCTCGGCCACTTAGATTATCCCTCGGGTTGATTCCCTGAACCGCTCGTAGCGCTTCTCTTCACCCGGGAAGCGCGGGTCAGTGCCGCCGCCATCGTAGCCTCGACCACCACGGTTGAAATTGGAGTCCTCATGCAGGACATTGTTCTCGCGGCAGAATCGGTCCATCTCGCGGGGCGCAATCACAAGGCGCTCGCAGCCCGGCGGAGTCGGCGCATCATTGCGACCGGGGTAGCGAATCCGACCCTGCTTGTCGCGGAACACCACGGCAAGATTCTTCTCAAGCGCGGGAATCGTAGGGCGGAGGCGGAAGACCTGCTCCATCTCGCGCCCACATTCAAGGTGGACGATTCTCGGAGGAACTTTCATCACGAAGAAATCATCGACCTGAGCGCCGCAGGGACACTCGAGGTCAAGATACTTGGGCATCTCTAGCTCCCTTAATACTTCTTGCGGCCGGAGACGGACTTCTTCTCGCCCTTATCCGTCTTGCCGAAGGGCTTGGACTTGCCGATTTCGCCGCCTGATTTGCCGAACTTGGACTTGAACTCTGGCTTCTCTTTGCCGCCGAATTTCGCCATATGGGTTACCTCGCTCGATTGATTGGGGATGGGCTCCGATTACGAGCCGGGCTTATAGATATGTGGGACGTTCTCAGCTACGGAAACTTTGTGGATAATGCCACGAGCACCTTTGGATGGAGCGTGGTTGCCCCGCCAAGTCGCGCGGTCGATGTCGTTCAGGTAGCGCTGGGAGTGCTCGAGGTCGGTTTCGGGGCGGGTCGTCTCGTCAACGGGAGTGGGGATGGGAGATTTGGAACGTGCCATTTTATTGCTCCTTTACCACGGCCTCAAGCCAGTTACACGTTCGAGACCGAGAATGACTTCCTTCTTCACGTAATCCTCGAGAGTCTTGCGCTCGCTCTTAGCACGGGAGGCACAGCGAGCGAGCACCCGCTCCGTGAGTTCAATCGTGATGTCGCCGACCTTCAGGTTGACGACGGTCTTGATCTTCTCGATCGCAATCTGGGCGTTCGGGATGAGATGGCCCCCAGTAATGCGCTCAAGGTCCGCGCGGGTGGCGGAGTCGAAGTAGAGCCCCCGGCCCGAGGTGTGCTCGACACAGGTGCGGAGGCGGTCGCTCAGCACTTTCTCGACGCTCACGTTTATGGATTTCGCTTGGTCCTCATACTGGTGGAATAGCGAATCGGGGAGCATGAGGATGACGCGGGTGCGCGATTCGCGTTGAGACTGCCCATAGGCGTCGGGCGGCTTCGGCGGGTCAACGATTTGTGCAGGAGGATGAGGAGTGGACATCTTGGTAGTGTCTCCATTCTGGAATGTAGCATAGAACCGCGAGGGTGCAATGACTTTCGCTTCGGGGCCGACAATCACATAGGGGATGTGGTGCTTGTCGAAGAACTCTACTGAGGGGCGGAGGATGGGGTCGGAGCCGTCCCAGAAGAGGAGCGCGGAGTCGAAGTGAGTGCCGAGATGCGACGAGTTATAGGTGGGAGTCCACTTAATGGGCGCCGCCGGATACTTATTGAGCTGGAGGATGGTTCTGCCTAATCCATTCTTGGAGGCGATGTGGAACTGTGCGGGTGCGAGCGATTGAAGGTGAGTGTGGACCGCGGTGAGATTGACGTATTCGTAGCTGAAGAGGACGATTACCTGCTTCGCTGCTGAATCCATCAGCAAGCCTCCATATAGGCCTCTATGAACGCTTGCGCGACTTGCGGGACAATCGCGTTACCGTAGCCCCGCAGTCGTCCCACTCGGTTGGGTATCCCATGAGCCAGCGGGAATGTGCCGGGTTCAACTGGCCGGGACTTTCCGTCGATACAGGGGAGCCAGTCGCAATCGCTCCAGTAGCTTGTGCCTGTAAGTCGCCCCAATCCTTGTCGTGTGGGCGTCCCATCTTGTCCGCTGAGGCTTTCGGCGACACCCATCCCACGAGTTCCTGTGTCCTCCGTCCCGAGTCCGTGCTCCCCGCTTCGTTGTAGCCCTTCTGTGCTGGAGTCCCCGCCATTGGGGAGGGCCATGAGGCCGTCATCACTTGGTCGTTCAATCTCACCGCATGAGTCGGCGTTATGTAGCGTTTCGCCTGACCTCCCCAGTCGGCATCGCCCTTCTGCGGACTCACCCACGATGCCACTGGCGCTTCCTTGCTCCCATGCGCGTCCGGGAAGCCCCGCTTGTTCGAGCGAGGCGTGCTCCACATCGCCATATTCGGCAAGTCGTGCGGTCTGTAATGATGGTCCGCGTTCGTGTTGCCGCGCAGTCTGTCGTCGTGATTCTGGGGCGTCGGCCACCCAGTAGACTCTTTGCCTGATGTGCGGCGCACCGACGCTGTGTGCGCCCACAATAGCCGACCCGACGGCGTAATCTTCATCTTCCAAGTTTCCTGAAATAAGGTCGAGCCAGCCAAGCGCACTCGCAACCTGTTCTCCAAAGACGACGTGAGGTAGGCACTCGCGGATGAGCCGCATGAACTCGGGCCAGAGGTGGCGGTCGTCACCGAATCCTTTTCGTTGTCCGGCAGCGCTGAAGGGCTGGCAGGGACAGGAGCCTGTCCACACGGGCTTGTCGTCAGGCCATCCTGCGAGTCTGAGGGCGTAGCTCCATCCTCCAATACCTGCGAAGAAATGATGCTGGGTGAATCCATCCAAGTCCTCCACTTTTACATCCGCGATTGAACGCTCGTCGACGAAGCCATCGGCGATATGGCCCGCCGCAATAAGATTACGGAGCCATGCCGCTGCGAATGGGTCGTTCTCGTTGTAATAGGCCTTAGTCATCTCCGAGCGCCGCCACCCGCTCGTTCCAATTCTCTATCATGGAATCATATGAAATATCTGTGGCTTCCCACCGCGGCGCGTTCTGCTCTGACGGTCGCTCCAAGGGCTCAAGGTTCTCGCGCGTGGACCAGTCGTGCATCGCCCACAGGTTGAACAGGGTGGACATCACCCTATCATCGTGGCGGCCGTAGCGCGCTTCGCCGATTAGGGTCCAGAGGTCCGAGACGCAATCGGCCATCTCTTCGACGAGCCACTTCGACTTGAGCACAACGCCATACTTCTGGATGTGATGGAGCCCGCGCATCCACAGGTCTTTATTCGCAGAGCGCGACGAGTACCACCAGTATTGCTGGGTGCGGCGGACGGCAGCGGAGCCCCACTGGGTCCACTGCCACAGATTCGTGTAGGCGTAGCGGTCTACGAGTTCGCGGAGCGTGACCGCTCCAGGCCCCGTAACCTCTCCAATGAGTAGAGCTTGACCGTCCTCATGGCTTCCCCCGTACAGTAGTCCAATAGTCGCAGCAATTGGGGCGATGTCGATAGCGTCAACCGGGGCAGCGAATTCAGCCACCTGCACGTCTTGACGTCCGTCTCGTCCAGCACGAAAGACCTCGATACACGCATTATCTGTGTCAAGGTCGGCCTCGGTTCGGAACTCTCTGGACCAACCGGCACGTCCAACTGTAGGGTCAACAGACACGACGTAAGTGGAGTCATTGCGAGGTTCCTCCCAGACGAACAGGATTCCGCGTTCGTCTTCGTCGTCCGCTGAGTATGGCGTGACGGTCCTATTTCCAACTCTCCACGATTTGGGCTCGGTTGTCATTTCCCTTCTTGCCACATCCAGATTGAATCGACCGCGAGCTTCGCCTCGGGCAACAGTTCATTGACCGCACGCACCACGTCGGGCCACTTGACAGGGTCGTAGTCATGGCCGCATAGGACACCGCCCGGAGTGAGCTTCGGTTTCCATGCCTCGATATCTGCTTTCACCGCAGCGTAGTCGTGCGAGGCGTCGATGAATATCATGTCGAACTTGTCGCCGTTCATTGAGGCCGCTGCATCAAGGGACTTGCCGCGCATCACGGTCAGATTTGTGTGCTCTCCGAGATTCCGCATGAACTCCTCGTACAGGTAATTGGGAGGCATCACTGTGTTGATGCGATTCCCGGCGACCGCAATCTCACGACTCAAGGTGGGGTCCTCGTTCCACGAATCTATCGCCGTGACAGTACCTTTCGTGTTCTGCACCAGCGCCTTCGTCGAGCGCCCTTGGAAAGAGCCAATCTCGACGATGTTCGAACTCACTTTGGCCCACTGCGCGAGCCACGCCAGCTCAAGCGGGGACATCCACCCGTCAATCTTCATCGCGTCGCGGATGTCCATGATGTGCGGGACTGGGGGCCAGAACGGGTAGCTGTCCTCGGTAAGCGTGAATGCGTTGCCGTGCTGGTCGTAGTGACGGCAGAGGATTCCGCCGTGTGCCAAGATTCGGTGTCCAGCGGCCTTCGCCTTCTTACAGAAGAAGATGTCGTCGGTCATCTCGCCCTTGTGGAGAATCTCGTTCACGTCCTTGGGCTCGGCGTAGACACCCGCCTCCTTTTCTTCCTCCAAGGTGTTGAGGTCGCGGAACCAGGGCTTCGGGAGGGTCTGGAACACGCTCGTCCTAATCACGATACAAGCGGTGGCGATCTCATCCACTTCGAATATCTCTCCCACCTTCCACTTCCAGTAAGGACCGCCCGAGGAGCCCTTAAAGAGCATCGGGTCGGCGTTCACTCCCTTCGCCGTGACAATGCCGCCGATAACGTCGAACTCGTCGTGCATCTCCAGTTCGCGGACCATGAGCATCGGAGCGTCCGCTGGTGGCACCACGTCGTCGTCGAGCATCATTACGTACTTCGACTTCAGCTCGATGGCCTTCTCAATTATCTCTTCGCGCGCCTGCTCGCGCGGCTTCCCCTGCACTGGATAGAGAGCGTGCTTGATGTTCATGGGCCAGCACAGAGCGGAGAGCGTGACGGCCCACATCGGCGGGACGTAGCGGCCGGCGAACGGGAGGCCGAGGAGGACTTTCATGTTGTAGTCGTCTGGAGCGAATGGCATCTAGGCTACCCTTTCCACATCAATCTTATATCCCTGAGCCTCTACCACGCGCTCAATTGATTCCGCAATGCGAACCATTTCAGCAGCCGCTTTTATTTTGTAAGGTATACGCAAATAGGGAAGTAGGACTTTAGCAATAGCTCCTGCGGGACGAGAAGCTCTCGCCCAATCGTACACACGTTTACGATTACCTCTTTTCGGGTCGCGGGGTATCACATTCCCACCGAATATATAGGCCATGAATGCGACAGGTTCAGGATTCGTCATCCCGACTTTTACAGCTATTCTTCTGTGCCCCTTATACGTAGAGACGCTCAAGCAGCCTTCTCCGTCTATTAATCCAGCCGCGTAGGACAAATCTTCGGCGGATATATTAGCAAAGGTGTCTAAAGAAAATGGAGGGGCAGGAGGGCCATTCTTTTCCAATCGCCGCGCCTTCATTCTCACTCGATGAACGGCTAGATGGTGTTTACAGAAACACCCCAATTTACTACGCAGAGTTGGAACAGCCGGATTAACGCAATCAATACATAATCCGCGCTTGCGCTGCTTAATTCGCCAGTTCTTCAACGATTCCTTATGAGGCATTTAGTTGCGCCGTGTCTATTCTGTAGGATGTGCCTTCCTGAACTCGATTGCGATAGTACTCCAAAGTTTCAAAACCAAACGCGCTCTTGACTCTAAACTGGAACGACTCCTCAATCGTCGCGCAGTAGTTCGTGTAGAACACAGCGAGATTGTTCGACAGATAGTATTCATCGCGCGTCGATTGCCACCAATATAATTGCTCCTTCGTGAGCATCACATCGCGACCGACGTACTTGCGCGACGTCTCGTGGACTCGCTGAGCGTGGAGCATCGCTTCATCAGAGGGCTTCCAGTCCGTGGGCGGCGTCGCCCGATACTTCTTCAGCTCGGCGTACCACGGAATGAAGACTAGGTGCCAGCGGCGGAGGCGGTGGTCGCTCAGCTTTTTGATTTGCTGGTGCCACCAGTTCCCACGGCCTTGAGCAGTCGATTCCAGAAGCGCAAACGCCCGGAGGGATTGCGGTATTGTGGGCATCCAGTCATGTTCAATGATTCCAGGGTAGGGCCATGAAGCACATTCAGTGAGATGCGTAACGTCGAACTGGCGACCTTGCCCGAGCCCGCTCTTTTGAGTTCCAAGCTGATAGATGACACGGCTTCCCAGCTTATCGAAAAAGATGTGCTGAGCTTTCTCATCGAATCCAATGGAAGGACGGAGATAAAATGGCAGGTTGTCGATGATGAGTTTGTCTCGGTCATAAAGCTCCAGTACCTTGTCGTCGTCGATCGAGGCGGCCATCGCCCTAGTATGTTCGCGGGCGGTCATCGCGTGAACGCTGATGGCGCGGCCGAGCGCGGTCGCCCCCAATTGTCGCGCCTTGTGCAGGAAGATGAGGATTCCATCGACGCTCTCGCCGCGCGAGGCCATATCGACCATCTCGTCTTCGAGACGGGCGATGAAGCGCAGGAGAATCTCTTGGCTCTCCCATGGCTGCGAGAACGTCTCGAGGCCCCCTTGGTCCACGAGCAGGTGAGCATAGCGCGTGAGCCAGTAGCGGAAGTCAATCATCGACAGGAGTTGCTCGTTGCGGATGAACGCTCTCTCTTCCGTGTTCAGGTCGCGCGCGAGCTGGCCGTCTTCCTTGACGAGTCGCTGGAGGTCGGCCTTGCGCTGCATCACCTCGGGGATGTCGTAGCGCCTAAGCGTCAGCTTAGTGGCCGCTTCGACCTTCGATTGCGAGCGTTCGATGAGTCGCGTCGAATACATTAGGGGACTATCTCCGCATCGTCGCTATCATCAATCTCAATCCGCTTCCGCGCCTCGTCCAGCTCGCGCTTCATCGTTGTCTCGTCGTCGCTATAGGTGACGCCGGGGGGCTCGCCCTTCAGTTCCTTGGAATCGACGGGAGCGACGCGGTGGCCGTAGGCGTACTCGAGGTGGAGTTCGAGGGCGTGAGCGATTCGCTTCAGCTCGCGGACAAGGAGCTTCACGTCACTGTTGATTTCGATGAGGCTCATGCGAGGAACACCACTACCGAGCCGAGCACATACAGAGCGACTAGGACGGCGCGTGCCCAGCCCTCAAGCATCCTCAGCAGCGCCACTAGGACGATAAACCACGCGATGAACTCAATCACTGGTAGTCCTCCAAGTCGAGGCTCACATATGATTTTCCGAAACAGAACGTTTCGAGAATCGCTCGTTCTACTCTGGGTCGATTCTTGTATTCCATCCACCGGAACACACGGTTAACTGTGTAGTAGAACTCGCGTGTCCAGCTTCGGTCGTTGCCCTTTGGGAATACGTGGACGCTCATGGCCTCACCCCGTTGTTCCAGACTCCGTAGACCTCCCAGATGACGAACCCGAGCAGAATGAAGCCGACGATGATAATGACCTTCTGGAGCGTCGAGTGCTGCGGCTCAAGTGGGTGGGTCATTTCACCGGCTCCGCTTTCACGTCGAGCACATCCCGCACCGAAGCCATAGAGTCCTCCATCGTCGGGGCGCCGCCCATATTCTGCTGGATGGCCACGAGCGGCCCGCGGTTCCCGGTGAGCTTCATCGTCTCGAAGAGGAGCTTTCGGGAGTCGGAGTCGCCGACCTGACGGATGGTGCCGGCACCGTCGCACACGAGGCACTTCTTCCACATCCCCCGGCCCTCCTCGTCGAGCTTCTGCAACACCACCTTCTTCTTTGTATCTGGGTCCTCGACTATCTCGGTGACCGCGATGACCTTCGTCCCTTCGCAATTGGAGCAGGTCACCTCCTTGGACTTCGAGTCGATGGCGACGTCCTCGAGCACCTGAGGGACGTGGGCGCTCATCTTGAGCAACCCCTCGTCGAGCCGATAGCGCTGGATGTAGTGGAGAACCTGGGGGTAAGTGAGCCCGACGTCCTTCGCGAGCTTGGGGAGCGAGTGCTTCCTAAAGGCGGGATCCATGAGCCGCATGAGAAGCTGCTGGGCGCGCTCATCCGGGGCGGCGTCCATCGCGCGCTCAAGCTCGGCGCGGGGCACTGAGGCCTCTAGACGGCGGAAGACTTTGTCGGTGTAGGGCTTCCCTTTGAGTGGGACGAGCTTCATCTCGCCCGTCTTGGGGTCCTTGACTGCGCGGCGGCCGGCCATTATAGCTCCGCCCCCTCTGGGAATCCTTGTACCTTCTCGGGAGTCTTGAGGACGCTTTTGGCCAATCCGACCTGAACACGCTCACAAGTCCAGCAAATTATGCGCGGATCGATTTCGCGGACGCTATATCGCTGCTTGCAGTTCGAGCACTCACGCCACCCATAATCGCGGAAATCGGGGCTAAGACTCATCATGGGCCTCCACATAGACTATCTTCCGCTTGAAGCCGAGCGTCCTAGCCAAGTTTGCGCTAATTTCGCGCCGACCGCCTGTGATGTCGCTCAGATAGGATTGGCTGATTTTGAGATGCTCGGCCACTTTAAGCCACGACTCGTGCTCGTCGTAGAGTGCGTAAATTTTATCCATCGCGGGATTATCGCTCATACGCTTATCAAGGGAACGATACTTCAATTCGCTGATTTGCGTCAAGCCCTAATTTGAAAATTTTTTATAGAAAAGCGCACGACCGGTCCGCGGTTTCAGCCCCGCCCCTCCCACCCCCTGTGAAAATGACAACGATTATGCCACTCATATATACTGTTACTGGTTGGTACACTCTGAGGCGCTGCGAGCGTGTGCACGTTAGGCGCGCCCTAGCGTGATTACTTATCAGTATTCAAGTCGAAAGGGTTAGGATAATGACAATCGCTGGTATCATCAGAACAATCAGTAAAGGTATTGACGCGGCCGCCGGACTTATACGCTGCGAGCTCGGCGCAAGTGATATCGAACGGTGCGCGGCGAGTGCCGCGTGGCATCGTAAGGATGCGCGATCCATGCGCGAATGTTCGCTCGCACTTGCCGCAGTGCAATTCCCACGATTCATCGTTCCATTTGGTCTGGTGGACTGTCCTACATTTCGGGCATACCCAGGTTATAGTACCGCGAATGCGGACTACTGGGAGCGGGTTTGCCCATAGATGGGCCTGTGAGGTCGCTGCCATCGTTGGTATCCAATATCTAGGGTAGCATGGGCGCTGGGGCTAGGGCGAGAGTGTCTCATTGTGAGATATCCACACTCTACAACTATTTTGGTACTGGTACGCATTTTCCCACAAATAATGCTTGACAATGATTATCATATTAAATAGGATTGGCGTATTGGAGGTATCGCACGATGCATCACATAGAACTCTGGCACGGCAAGCACTTCTCAGCGTGGTTTGACCTGTACGCTCACCGTTATTACGTTCTGGAACATTCCAACCAATCCGAGTTTACTATGGCGTGTGACTCTGATGCCGTGGACACGGCGAAGTCCTGGAACGCGCGCAAGGCACAGGACGCGCATAGGCTTGGCGCCAGCTCCACGCCAGCGCATCACGCGACCGTCCTGCCATAGCGGGGCGATTGCCTTGCTCCGTCCCATTCGCGAGAGTGGGACGTGTGGAGGGTAATCACACTCCAATCCAACACGAGAGGGGAAAGACGATGCCAATAGCAACGAAGCAAGTCAAATCGGCAAAACGCATCCTGAAGGTTGTAGTCAAGCGGATGTACGACACGGACGCGGACACGTCCTATCTAGGCGAGTATAGTAATTCGCGCGAGAGTGAATATTCGATTGACCGCGCGCACGTGTTGGACTGCCCAGTCAACACGGGACAGGATAACGCGGAATGGCAGGAGCAGGACGGGGAGACGTGCGATTGTGTTGGAGACGACTGGAATCGGCGCGAATATCGCTATTTCAATCCCTCATCCAACTACGAAGGCGACACGCCCGAGAATATCCGCAAGTATGTGTTGCAGGATTACTCGCGCATGGAGGGGCTGAATCACGATCAATGGTGCTATCTGGGGATTCGCGCCGAAGTACAGGTACAGGCGAGTCACGGAGCTGTTATCCAGAATTTCTCCTCAGGCGGACTGTGGGGAATCGAATCTGACTCTGACAAATCGTATTTCGCGGAGATAGAGCAGGAGCAGCTAGGCGAGTTGCGGGAAGAGTTGCTGAGTTACGGATTCTCCCGGCGCGCGATTGCGAAGGCGTTCAAGGATGTGGAGCACGTAGACGAGTAGAGTGCCCTGCCAGCTCGCCCAGTGACAGCACGCGTGCCGGGCGAGCGGGGAGTGCAATCGCTCCAATCACGTCCGGTCAGGACGTTAAACACGGAGGTTTCACGATGTCACGCAAAGAACGGCATGAGTTTATCGCGATACTGTACGAACACTCGCCGCATCAATGGAAGGAAAGCGATCCGCCGATGTTCATCCAACGAAACGCCGAGTTATTGATGCGGTACAGCGTCACGTTGCATCGATTGGCGGAGGAACTCTGCAACGGGTATCAGGACTATAAAGGGAACTGGGACGAGAAACGCACGGATCGCGCGGAGAAGAAACAAGCGCGAATTGAGGCGCGCGCGGCACAGGTCGCAGCGGCGATTGGTGGCAAGGTAATTACTGGAGGCGATCCGCGCGGGTGTGTGCTCAAGATTATCTTCCCCGATGGATTCACGAACGATTGGGGACGCGAAGGAATCTGCGTACCAGCATAAGTACGCAATAGTAACGCTTAGTGGAGTGTGATTCAGTAGACCGCATGGAGGTGCGGCACGCATGACAGCACGATTATCCACAGAAATAGAAACGACAGAGGCGATTCTCGAGGGCGCGCGCACCGATGAGTGCGGCACCATAGCGCGTGGGGAGTTCGACACTCACCGCAATTGCGTCCACTTAGAGCAATCGTTCCGGGACGTTGACGCGGATGACGTGGCGTGCTACGCCCATTCGCTCGACCTGGATTCGATAATTGAGGTGAGGATGGCCCGCATAGAGATGGCCTACTTAGATGCTCAATTTGAGGGCATGGAACGGTGGCGCCAATGACTCAGCTAAACGCCCGCGCGCCCGCCGCTGAGGCTCACGCCTCAATCCACACTCACCGCTGCCAATCGTGCAATAAGCTCCGGGTGTGCTTGCAGGCTGAGCCGTGCCCCAATCGCGTGATTGAGTACGAGAAGAGATGGTTCTGCGCGAAGTGTCGAGAGGAGGCTCAAAGTGGACACAGTTAGAGTGTTGCGAATTATTCAATACGAGGGACCACGCGATAGGGTGGAGAAACAGATAGCCCAATCGATGCATGGAGGCCCAAAAGATTGGGGAAATGGCGTACGAATCAGCGTCGCGACAATCGGCACATACCCTGAAATTATCGCGCCTATCGTACAGCCAGCCTTAGAGATGAGTGATTGGGAGCGGTTCCGCAACTGGCTAATGCGCCTCTGGAGGATGCCATGATACTCGACCATGACAAATCCGGCCGTCCTGTCCAATGGTCGGCCGAGGAGCAATTGCGTCGGCAGCGGAAAGCGCTCAGGGAGGGGATCCTGGCGTGCATCCTGATTCTGCTTGGGTGGATCATCCTCCTAACACTCGTAGCGCCGCGCCTGAAAGGGCAGGAATTGGCCCTAGCAGGCAATATGGGCGTACTTAGCCCGGCGGAGTCTCTACCATCGATACCAGCGCCGAAAGTAGCGCCTACCCCCATAGCTATCAGGAATCCGACCACTCTAGGGAGGTTCTGGGACACTCCCAACCGGGCTAGCGCCGTCGCTATGCTCAGTCTCGCGGGCGCGGACATGGCCCAGACGTGCCGATTCCTAAGCCGAGGGTGCCATGAGGACTACCTGACCCAGTCGTGCGCGGGCAATGTCGCTCTGACCGCGGCCTTCGAGGTCGGAGCGATCGCGGGCGCGTGGACGCTCCACCGGAGGGGCCATCACAAATTGGAGCGGGTGCCTATGCTGTTTATGGCGGGGCAGAGTGCGCGGGCCCTAGCATATTCGAAACAGAAGGGAGGGTGGTAGATTTTACATCATTGGGGAGGGGGGTTGCCCAATATTGTACCCGTAAGCGCATATAAAATATATAAATAATATGAGTATCTCAACGTGTTCTCCCCGGACGTTCGTGGGCACCCCTACGAGGAAAACAGTCAAATGTCGGTTAGTTCGGCTAAGTCTCTGAGAATAGGCCTAATATATGGGCGCGAGCTTGTGCGAAATTGGGATTAAGTGTTGCGAAGGTTTTCTCATTATCCTCGATCTTGCGAGTCGAGAGCGTGAGGACTCCGATCTCATGCAAATCATCTAACTCCCTTTGTAATGAAGTACGTGCGAGGCCGGAGGAGAGTAGAATGTCGCCAAAAGAGAGTTCGGTGTCATCCGGCATGGAATCGACGATTTTGAAGCGTTTTAGGGGCACCGAATCCATCGCAATCCTATACGCTAATTTCAAGTCTGTGGTAATTAGTGGACGGTTTTGTAGCGCCGAGTGACCGCACATGAGCGTTCGAAGCGCCTTGACCATGCGCGTTGGCTTCTCTTTTGGACCTACGTCGTCGATCTTGTGGGTGTATTCGTCGCGATGGACTGGGGTGCGGAGCCAACAAGAGAGGAGTGCGAGCTTCGTGATGGGCTCAATAAAGAAAGACTCAAGTGGAGGGGGAGGAGAGAACAAGGGAGCGCCCATATAATCCGAGGCGAGCTGTTGGATGATGCGGCTCATTTCCTCTTCGAGGCCGTCGTGCTCTTGGGCCTTGTTGGCGGTCATCTCGTCGTCACCGTCGCGCCAGCGGATGGTGAGGAATCGATCGCCCATAGAGCGGTGGACGCTCCAAGCCATTTCGAGCGCTGGCGTACACGCTGCAACTACGGTAACCTTGCCGGCCCAAACCTGAGAGCCACGCTCGCCAGTGTCTTTGGACCAGCGGCCGTCTGCGACTTCGCGGAGCTGGGCAATCACGACGGCGCGATCTTCACGGCGCATAGATAGGAATGAGGTAAAGTCTTTGAATGTAAGGATTCCCGTGTAGTTCTTGTCGCCATTGATTCGCTTAGGGAGACGATAGAGGAGACCAGATTGACCTTTTTTGGCACTTATGAGCGCTGCGGCTGTCAGTTCGCCCACGGGCTTGATATAGGGGAGGGAATCGAGAGAGCGGATAGCAATCTCGGTCTTACCGGAGCCCGAGGTGCCGACAATCCATAGCCAGATGGGCTTGCACCCGTCGAAGTAGTGCGCGCGATAGGCCGCGAGTGCCACGTCGAGAGCTTCTAGGTCCGGCTTGTGGAAATGCTTATTGAGATAACACTGGAGTTTACAACGCTTTATGGATTGATCTGAGGTCGCGGAACTGGCTGAACTATCAATAGGTGGCGTGGGCATCAGCTCTCCAGAACCGAAGCTGGGGCGCTCTGGAGAGCAGGCGCCCCGTGCCTCGGCAGATCGGATTCCATGCGGGAATCTCGGCATCCACTGGCCTGTGGACTCCAAGGTCATAGCACGATTTCTCTGGACAAGTCAAGCAAATAGGTGTATTATGATTATTCGAGCTGGAGGGCTCTCTGCATGACAATCTACTTCAGTGACCGGTCAAGATTCCTCGAATTCCAAAAATGTCCAACATCTCGTTATCTTGCTTATAGTTGGGGAGGAACCGGTCTCCGCAGAGTGAGGGCAACAATTCCGCTTGTGACCGGTTCCGCAGTACACGCGGGAATGGCTTCGCTGCTCAACCAAATCCTAAAGCTCGGCGACGTGCCCGGAGTGTGGGCTCACGTCGACGTCGATGGCGCCGTCGCCGCGGCGCTCGAGGAGTATGAGCTGGAGCTGATTGGGCGCGGTCTCGACGTTGAGCTGGGCGAGGACGCTCAATGGGTCACCGATGAGCAACGCGCGCTGATTGAGGGACTCGTGCGCGCTTACGCCGTCGCCCCCACCGGCTTGCAAGCTCTCCTCGAGCAATACCGTGTGCTCGAAGTGGAGCGCGAGGACGTGTGGGAGGGATTCACTCACGCGGGGCTCGCTGAGGATGGCGCCCGAATCGATTTCCAAGCGCGCGCTGACGGATTGCTACAGGAGCGGGGCTCCGCGGACCTCTATGTGCTGTCGTTCAAGACCGCGTCGAGCTTCGACTATCGCCAAGAGGCGAGCAATCGGCATGATGTGCAGGGGCTCAGCGAAGCCGCTGTGATTGAACGTGGCCTGCGCGCTACGGATCCCGACGCGAGAATCATGGGCATCCAAATGGTCTATCTCATCAAGGGACAGCGCACTCAGGGCGAAGAGGGAGGCAGATATGTCACACAATCGTCGCTCATCCATCCGTGGAGGAAAGAAGGGATCACGGAAGCCGAGTATGCGTGGCGTTACAAGTGGGCGGGACCGGATGTGTGGCCGGATAGCGGGAAGTTACGAGGTCACACTCTTGGGAAAGGTTGGACTCGCGTCGATATTTGGAATGACGTCGGAGTCAAATCTTGGGTCGATATGCTTGCGTCGGGGACAGTACAAAGTGAGTTGGGCGATCCATTTGATGGAATCGTGAACATGCCTCTCCCTTACTTCAGGCAGGACAGGGACGTTCAGGACTGGATTGAGCAAGCGCAGAATCAAGAAGCGCGAGTCATCCAAGATCATCAGGCGCTAGAGGGAGTCCGCGTCAATCAATCGGAGCTGATGCGCTCCGTCGTCAATGCGCTGGCGCCGGGCTATCGTCGCTCATGTGATTGGCCCTCGAAGTGTCAGTTCCAAGAGGTGTGCTTCGGCGATTCGAGCATGTTCACGTCGCCCTTGAGCACGGGCTTGTACGAGATTCGCCGACCGCATCACGACGCTGAGGCGGCGGCGTTCCGGGCCAAGAGCGAAGTTGTGGAGGAATCAAATGAATCTCGATGACCGATTTATGCTTTCTTGGGCTATCGACCTCCAGCGCCACAGTCTCTATTCATGTTGCACGTGCGGATCTGCTGTTGCTGCAAATGATCGTGAAAAGCATAATGACTGGCACGATGAAATGGAGCGTTCCGTAACATCGAATCACGAAGCTGTCGAGGACGCTGCTGCAGGGGAGAACTGACATGAAATGTTCAAATGGTCACAAGCCTCCAGTTCCCGCGCTCTGGAAGGTGGGGAGCGTTGTGCTCTGCACGGATTGCATGAAGCGCGCTGCGAAGAAAGGGATGAGCGCGGCGATTGCTGCTCTCGCGTACTCGCAGCGCCGTTCCACGAAAGAAATGTTGTATCGGCACAAGCAGGCGCGTAAAATCGCTTGACATTCCCAGTAAATATAATTATAATAGGTGGAGAATGAGCAACCGAGTCAAATGTCGATTCTGCAAGCACCGCTGGGTTCCACGCGCTGATAAGCCGCTAGCGTGCCCGAAGTGTAAGCGCTACGAGTGGGAGAAGGAACCCGAGAAGCCGCAAGAGCCCGAGGCTCCGGTTGAGGCGACGACGAGTCAAGAGAAGTAAGCGCTCTGGAGGGGGCGATCTGATGGCCGAACTAATCTGCGAATATGGAAGTAGCGGCGCCGGAAAGACCGCGGAGATACTCCGCTTAGCCAAGTTTGTGTTCGCGCGCACCGGCAAGAAGCTCCGCTTGGCTTCGTGCGACGGCGGCGGATGGAAGCCTCTCGATGGCGCAATCAAAGCGGGGCTCATTGAGCCGTGGGGAATCAGCGCTCTCGAGAATCCACGCTCGGTCCTGCGGAAGCTCAGCCAAGGCTTCTGGCCCGAAGTCACCAATAAGAACGGTCAGCTCGGCCTGCTACTCCGCGCTCCGTCATCGAAGACCTGGGACGAAGTGGGCGCGCTCGCCATCGAAGGCCTCACGTCGATCGCCAACATAATCATGCGCGACGCCCTGAATCGCCAATTGAAAGTGGCAGGGGATGACCCACAGGCTCAGTTCAGCGAGAAAGTCACCGTCGCGGGCGTCGATGGCAAGGAACTCACTCAGGACGAGAAATACTCTTTCGCCTCTCGGGGCAATTACAACGACGCCCAACGCGCGGTCTACGACATCATCACCAACTATCGCTCTCTCCCCGTCGCTTACGTTTATACGTCGGCGCTGGAGACGAAGGGCGAGGAGGAGGACACGAAGAAAACAATCGTCGGCCCGGCTGTCATTGGGAAGGCTGTAACGTCGCAGGTGGGAAGCTGGGTCGGCGATCTTTTGCACGCGGATGACTTCTTCGTGGATGAGCCCGACCCGACGCACAAGTTGAGCGCGGACCAGATCAAGCTCGGAGCGAAGCAACGGACGATGCAGGTGGTGAAGCGCCGGGTGTGGTTTATGCGGCACCCGGACCCCGTGAGTGGGCTTATCTTCCCTGCGAAGCCGCGTGTCGCGCCCGAGATGCTCCCAAAGCTGCTAGAGAAGTTCCCAGGTGGATACTACGAGCCGACGAGCGAGTGGGGACTGGATAGGTACTTGGAGACCGTGGAGGACTTGCAGGCTCAGGCGGCAAGCGATTTGTCAAAGTGGATGAGCGAGAAGAGACCGCAGGCGAAGGAATCTGTAGCGGTGAAGTGAGTAAATCTCAAAGTGGAGGGTCAGATGAAGATGACATTGCAGGAAATCCCTCGCGTCAAGCCGGGCCTATCGGCTTCGGTGGGCGTGAAGGAATTGAACGAGGTTGACCAAGAGCGGTTGTATCTTGCGACGCGCGCGAAGGATTTGCTCGGCTACAGCGCGCTCGTTGCGAATGTGACCGGGACGAAGGTTGTCGGAAAGACTGAAGGGAAGCTCACCGAAGCCCTGCGGCTGCTCGAGATGGAGGTGCTCGACACGGCAACGGTCGTCGAGTATCAGATTGCGAAGGTGTTCGAGGACACCCGCGACCACGCGTTCTCGCACCTGCGCGACTACGCGACGGGCTACTATTCGTTCGCGACTTGGCAGAAGACCGAACTTGGGAAGTACGATCAAGCCATCCCCGAGTTCGTGCTCGACAAGGCAATCAGGCTGAAGGAACAGTTGCCCGACGTGCGGTTCCATGTGATGCACTTGAGCGACCCGAAGGCCGACCCATTCCTTGTCGCGTCGCTGCCGAACTACGACGCGGAGATTTATTTCATCGAGGCGTGGGACGAGCCACGGTTTGAAGGGCGGGTGGCACGATGAGTTCCAGAGCATCAGGAATTGACCGCGTTCTCTCGTTCTACCGTGAAGCCTCGCCCGACGTGGTGCGGGTCACGCATCAGCTCGCAGGCGAGATTATCGCGGAGCGCGGAATCGGCGCGAAGGCCAAGTCCAACGGTACAGGGAAGCGCACCTATACGAAGAAATCCAAGCTCGCCAGTGGAGTAGCGGCGAGCGGGACAGATGCAAGTGGAGGACAGCAATGAGCGACATCGATCTGAAGGAGAAGGCAAAGCAGGTGGACTTAAATGACCTCCAGCTTGCCGATGAATTGGTTGACGTGCAGGGTGATGCGGATGCATTCGCAGGGCCGCCGCCCCCAACGGACGGCGACTACCGCGTGAAGCTAAGCTTGGGGAAGCGCGGGGTCAGCCAAGGGAAGGCGAAGGACGGCAAACTCTTCTATATGGCCGACGTCAACGCCAAGGTCACGACGGGAGAGTTCGAGAACCGCATTCTGTTCGACAACGTCTCTACGATGGTCATGCAGAACACAGGGACGTCGCGGATGGCCGGGGTGCTCAAGGCTCTGGGCGACCCGGTCGGCGGCCGAGTCTCCATCCTCGAGACCACGCGCAAGTTCGCCGACAAGCTCGCCGGCGAGCCCGAAGTCACCGTCCAGACGCAGTGGACCGCCTACTGTCAGGACTGTAAGGCCGAGAACGACGCGAACAAATCACGAGGCAAGAAGGGCGGAATCGTCCTGCGCGGAGAGAAGCGATTCCCGCAGAACGGCGGCGGGCATCATCGCGCTCAGGTCGAATGCCCCAATTGTGGCTCTCTGCTCAACGCCCGTGCGGAGATCGTGGCCTATAAGCCTCTGCCGCCGGAGGCCTAAACGAGATGGGACGCCCACGAAGGCCCAAGCGCAGCTCTAAAAGAGCCAAGTTCCCTGAGAGCGGGAATGCGCGTAAGCCACGAGAGCGTCCCAGCAAGTCCAGTCCCTTACCCAAGAAGGCTCCGACCCCTACGGATTCCCCTCCGATGGAGCCTTCGGGGGCTGGTCCAGAGAGCGTAGAGAGCGTGATGAGAATCCTGCCGCTACGAACGTGTCTGGTGAGCGAGGGCCGAAGTGAGATGAATGGAGATAGGTTCTGGACGAGGACCTACGTTCTGCCGAGTGGGCGCGAGATTCAAGTCAAGACGGTGATGGAGATGGAGCGAGCCGATGGCGATGGAGCGCGTGGACCTAAACTCAAGTGAGCTGGCGGACGCTGAGGTCGATATTGTCGATAAGCCCGACTATGAGACGGAGCCGCCTGTCTCGTTCGTGACCGGAGTCGCCGGAACTGGGAAGACGTTCGGCGTCAAGCAAGCCATCGAAGCGGATCCGACCTACGGCCTGCTTACGGCGACCACGGGGATCGCCGCAGTGAATCTCGGTGCCGTCACCCTGCATAGCGCGCTCGGCCTCCAGCCCGACTCCATCGAAGATGACTATGCGAGCGGGAAGCTCCAGCGCATACTGCATCGCGTCGCGCTCCGCACGCACCGCCTCGTCATCGACGAGATGAGTATGCTCGGCGGCCGAGAGATGCTCGACTTCATCTATCTGGCAGCCAAGGAAGCGAATGGCTACGCTGACGTCAAGGAACCGCTCGGGATAACGCTTGTGGGCGACCTCTGCCAGCTTCCCCCGATTAATCAGAGTTGGTGCTTCGAGGCTGAGTGCTGGCCCAAGTTCGACGCCGCGACGACTAAGCTCACGAAGATTTGGAGGCAATCGGATGCCACTTTCATCGATGCTATTAATCGCATTCGCTGCGGGGATGGGCGCGGGGGTGGGCCACTCCTTGGCGAAGCTGGCGTGCAGTTCGATCGAGCAGCGAATCCGGCGTTCGATGGAACGACAATCGTGGGAACGAACGATGAAGTTGCTCGGTACAACAACATCCACTTCATCAAGCTCAAGTCTGCGGCGATGCGCTACCGAACTGAGCGGTGGGGAAAGCAACGTTCAGAGTGGGTCAAGAATATCCCCGATATGCTAGAGATGAAGGAAGGCGCTTACGTGATGGTATTGGCAAATGACACGGCGCGCGACCCAATCACGAAAGAGCCGCTGCTGCGCTGGGTCAACGGTGACTGCGGGCACATCGAGGCGATGGGACCGCTCAGCGTCACCGTGAAGCTCGTCCGCACCGGAGCCGTCGAGACTATCCGAGCGATAGAGCGCGAGAACGGGCAGAAACACTCACCTGAAGAGTTCTCGGATGAGGATTGCCAGGAGGCGAAGAAGAATCACACGCGCCTGCCTGATGGCTCCTACTGGGACGCCGAGAAGCGGATTTGGGTGAGGGGCACCATCCGTTACCTGCCGGTGCGCTTGGCCTATGCAACGACCGTTCACAAGTCTCAAGGCCTGAGCTTGGACAATATCCAGGTGGACCTACGGCATAATTTCGTCGGAAAGCCGAGCATGATCTACGTCGCCATCTCGAGAGCACGCACTGCGGCGGGATTGAGGCTCATTGGGAACGCTGAGCTGCTCGCGCGGCGGTGTAATGTGGATGAGAAAGTGAAGAGGTGGCTCTGATGGCGCGGCACAAGAATGCAGATTGGGACTTGCCGAAGAACGCGCAGAACGGATTATCGTGGAGCCACGTTCCAGTAGCGGTCCTGATGGATATCCGCGACGAACTTCAGACTCTGAACAGGTTGCTAGGCTGCCCGAACTTCACAGGTATTCCACACACGCTCAATCAGATTCGCCGCAAGATTCCCACGTTGCGGAAACGGAAGCGCTGATGCCCATCCTCCCCAAACCCGACTCCTGCTCTTCGTGCTCGCTCTACGGCGACGCTAAAGGATTCTGCCGTAACGAGGGCCATGGAACATCGGGCGTTCTCGTCGTGGGTGAAGCGGCTGGACATAATGAGCGTCAAGATGGCCTTCCCTTCCGGCCCTACGCCCAATCGGGCTCATTGTTCGAGCGCGCCCTAAAGCGCTGCGGCCTCTCGCGCGACCAGTTCCACATCACGAACGTCGTCCGCTGCCAGCCTCCACATGACCATCTCGTCGGCGCTCACTACGAGTTCGACGCGATTCAGAACTGTCATCAGTATCTATCGGAGACGCTCCGAGTGTTCAAGCCTCGCGCAATCTTGGCACTCGGTGGCACTGCGGCGCGGGAGCTGACCGGATTCAGCGGGACGAAAGAGGGTGTCTCGTTCATCCGCGGCTACGCCATCCCATGCGCGCTCAAAGAGGCAGAGGGTGTCCCCGTCGTCTCGACGTTCCATCCTTCGTTCCTGCGCCAAGGGAAGCCCACTTACTTCGGCGTCCTGGTGCATGACCTGATGCGAGCGGTCCAGGTGGCGAAGAACGGTCCAGCTACGCCTATTGCGACGACCTACCAGACCCATCCTTCGCTCGACGATGCTCTCGCCTTCGAGCAGCGCTGCCGGAGCGAGCAGGGCCGATGGCTCACCTACGATATCGAAACGCCCAATTCGGCTGAGATGAGCGAAGATGAACGTGACGAGGAGCGGAGCTATGACATCCAACAGATTCAATTCTCTCTGGGTATTGGTGAGGGGATTGCGTTCCCGGCTCAACCAGAGTTTCTCGAAGTGGCACGCCGAATCATGGCTCTGGAACACCGTAAGGCTGGTTTTTACAATCATCTATTTGACGATGCACGTTTACGTGCGAATGGCTTTGCGCTAGGTGGCCCGCCTCCTCACGACCTTTACGAAATGTGGCATCACATGCAGCCTGATTTGCCTGCCAATCTACAGTTCGTGGCGAGCTTTTACGGAATGGATTCGCCCTGGAAGCACCTTTACGGAGTCGATCTGGCCCTCTACGGCTGCGCTGACGTGGATGCTCCTCATCGCATATTGGAGCGTCTACCCGAGCAGCTCAAGAAGCGCGGCCTCTGGGACGGCTACGAGAGACTCGTCTACTCGGTGAGGCCCATCCTAGACCGGATGAGCGAACGGGGGATTCCAATCAACGATGAGCGTCGGCGCGCCTTCGGCCTCGAATTGGACGTCGCCGCGGCAGAGGTGGACGCCGAGATGCAAGCGCTCGTGCCAGATGAGATTAAGAACGTTCATCCGAAGCAGGGCTACAAGAAGGTGCCAAAGGACACGACGGGCTTAGTAAAGCGCGAGTTCCTCGTGGCGAAGGTTGAGAAGACCGATTCGTTTCTCGAGGCAACTCCTGATGGGACGTTCGTTGAGCGCTGGTGCCGTCTCGAACCCTTCAAGACCTCATCGCAGCAACTTATCCGGTACATGAAGCACCGCGGCCATCCTGTGCCGATGAACATCAAGAAGGGCCGCGAGACCTCCGAGGCGAAGGAGCTGGAGCGCCTCGCGAAGAAGACTCACGACCCGCTCTACCGGAAGGTCATCTGGCACCGCGAAGTGCGGTTGATGAAATCGACCTTCGTCGATGGATGGGCGCCGAGTGAGCGCGACGGCCGGGTGCATACGACGTTCACGTTCGCGCCGGCGACGCTTCAGCTCAGCTCGCGCGACCCGAACGTTCAGAACGCTCCCGAGCATGAGAAAGAGGGACGGACGACGGGCCTAGCAGATAAGTTCCAGCGCATCATAGAGGCACCCAATGGCTATAAAATCGTCAGCTTCGACCACAAGTCGTTCCACGCGCTCACACTTGCACATCTCGCGGGAGATGGCGACTACATGCGCGTGGTGCGGCTGGACGTTCACAGTTTCCTTGCCAGCCAATTCCTCAAGCTGGCTCCGGCACATAAACTGCTCGAAATGCGGGATGAAGAACTGCGTGAGTTTCTTGCGGGAGTTAAGAAAACTCACCGTGCTGTACGCGACGGGAAAGCAAAACGTACGATTCTCGGATGGGGTTTTGGAATGCAGAAGCGAACTCTCTATAACACGTATATGGAAAGTTTCGCCTCGGAAGCTGAAGCGGGCCAGATGATTCAATTACTGGAAGCCTCATTCCCCAAGACGGTGAAGTGGCGCAAGCAGATCCAGTTCAAGGCACACTACGACACCTATCTCGTGAATTCGTTCGGAGCCATCCGCTGGTTCTGGGATGTGTTCAACTTCGGCCCGAACGGTCAGCTACGGAACGGCGAGCAGGCCGAGCAGGCCATTGCCTACCTGCCGGCGTCGAACGCCTTCGGGATGATGCGCGAAGAAGCGCGTGAGATGGAGCGCCGAGGACTAGATGAGCGCTTCGGCCTCGTCAACAACGTCCATGATGCGTGGAAGTTCGTCTGCCGCGATGCGCTCGTCGAGGAGTGCCTCCACACAATCAAGCCGCTGATGGAAGCGCCCTCGGCGACTTTTGGCGGCCTGTGGTGCGCCGTCCAGGCGTCGGTGGGCCAGAACAACGCCGCGAAGTCGGCGGAGAATCCGAATGGAAGGGAAGAGGTGAACGTCAATGTCCAAGATCCGATTGTCGAGCGCGCAGTGCGAGAGAATCCGGGAGTCGCTGCGGCACTATGACGCGCAAAGGGGCCAAGGGCGTCACGCGCCGGTCGAAGACCTCGTCGAGGAAATCCTCAACACGGTCCTCCCCGAGATCGAGTTCTCGACGCAAGTGCGCGAGGAACGACCTTATGAACTTGCGGAGCTTATTGGTGGAGGCGTGCAAGCTGCTGGAGCAGTACTACCCCGAACTGTTCACGCGGAGGCTCCGAGTGTGGTAGACGGCGCAGAAGCTCACAGCGCGGAAGCCGGAGCGGAACGACGGCGCGACGATCGCGCGGTTGATGGATGAGATGAGGGAGCGGGCGGTAGGAGACGATTAGGGAACCGCCCATTTGGATTCTTGTAGCAGGGTTCAGGGCGGGAAGAGTTTTTAGGGGTAACCCGGTAAATGCAAAAACAGGAGCTATCGCACATGAAAGTTGTAATCAATGCTTGCTTTGGAGGGTTCAGCTTATCGCCGCGAGCGGTGAAGCGCCTCGCTGAATTGAACGGGCGCGAGTGCTATTTCTTCGTGTTCCAGCGAGAGCCGAAAATCGACTTCGAGGTGCTTCTTCCAATCACGCTCGAAGAACTGGAGGCGAAGAACGACAGGCTCGGCATGTTCTCAGCCTTCGACGTGCCGAATCCCGACGAAGTGATTGGCAAAGCATTCCGTGACCCGGATGGACTTTTCAAAACTTACAACGAGCGCCACTCGAAACACAGTTTGCCAAATGGAAGAGAGATTGAACGCCACAACCCGCTCCTGGTTCAAGTCGTGGAGGAGCTTGGACCGAGCGCAAATGGAAGCTGTGCGGAATTGCGAATCGTGGAAATCCCGGATGGAACGGACTACGAAATTGACGAGTACGACGGGAATGAACACATAGCAGAAAAGCATCAGACTTGGCGATAGCACAAGCTCAGGCACGTAGGCGGCCCGGTTTGCGCTAAGTAGGAAGTGTTTTCGGGCGGGGGCGGGGTGGAACAAAGGAGGAAGCGAATGCGATACGTAATCGAAGGTGAATGGACTGGATACCAAAGCTCACAGCGCCGCGTGTGTCACCGCGAAGTGCTGACCATTACCAATCCGAAAACGAGCAAGGTACTCAAGGCGCTGAAAAGCCTTTACTCGCTTCCATTTAGCGATGGAACTGCACTCATCATTTCGGTGCGCGAAGCCAAGTACCGCGAGAAGGTTGCGGAACTTCACGGCTACAGCAAGCTAATCCGCGATGCGATGTATGCGGAGATCGACAAGCTGGAAAAAGTGGAAGTGCCAGCTGGGCGGGGCGCGGAGGCATCCCAGTGAACGACGAGAAGCGGGCACTTTGCGTATGCGGGCATGATCGGGAAGCACACGCAGAAGAACAACCCTACGAGTGCTTATGCGAATTACGCGACGACGAATTTTGCGGTTGCGATGGATTTGAATATCCACGACTAGCCGCAGCCCTGGGCGGGAGCGAGGAGAGCGACGATGGCAAGTGAAGACTTGGAAAGGGCGCTGGAAGTTCGGCGAATCGTTATGCGCTACGTAGACCGTGAGGGTGAGATAGATCCGGGCTACATAGAGGAATGCGATTCGCAGGTTGCCGCAGAGTTCCGGGCCGTGCGGCTGGAAGAACACAAGCGCACCTGTATGGATTGCTTCGTCAGCGAACGCGATGGGATTTACAAATGCGGGCGCGCCTTGGAATTGGAGGTTGCATGAGCACCGGCGAACGAGCAGCGGGCGGCCCGAGCAAAGCGGCAAAGGAGAGCGGGGCGTGAACGTCATAATCGGATGTGAGTTCAGCGGGATTGTGCGGGATGCCTTCATTGAGCGGGGGCATGATGCCATCTCCGTTGACCTGCTGGACAGCGAGCGGCCCGGACCCAATCATATCGTTGGCGACTTGTTCAGCTTCCTGTCGCGCTCGCGGGTTAAGTGGGACCTGATGATTTTCTTCTGGCCCTGCACGAATATGGCGGTCAGTGGAGCAAGATGGTTTCACTTGAAGCGGAAAGAACAGGCCCGAGACGTGGCGGCGTTCAAGCGATTGATGGAATGGCCGATACCGAGAGTGGCCGGGGAGAATCCCATCGGCGTGTTAAGTACGCTATATCGCAAGCCTGACCAGATATTGCAGCCGTGGATGTTCGGGCATGGAGAGACGAAGGCTACCTGCATCTGGAAGAAAGGTTTGCCTGACTTGAAGCCAACGAACATCGTGAGCGGACGGCATGGCAGAGTGTGGCGCGAGGCTCCAAGCCCTGACCGCTGGAAGAATCGCAGCCGGACCCTACCAGGACTTGCGGAAGCATTCGCAGAGCAGTGGGGAGGCCAGCCATGACCCAGCGCGGTAGAGGAAGGCGGGTGCGGCGATGCGTCTATTGCAAAAAGTCGGGTGCGCGAGTCTTTTTATCGCCGGGTACCTACGCTCATAAACTCTGCATCTTGAATATTCGCAACGATTGGAGAAACAATGAATAATCCACACATCGAAAGTGGTATAGCGCAACTGAGGACTCGTTGGCCTCAAACTCATTTTCAAAAGAGTCGTTTCGGCCATCATCTGGTCGTGGTTCCGTCCGTGAATCTTCCCAAGCAGTATAGGGAAAACATCTGCACGGTTCTTTTCATTGCACCTCCGGGATTCCCGGCAGCGTGCCCTGACCACTTTTTCACTGACATCGAAATACGCTGTGCGGATAACCTGAGTATGCCCCACCGAACGAATATGGGAAACGGAGCACTACTTGAGCAGTTAGGCTGGCCCCAATGGAAAAATTCCCAATGGTGGTCTTGGCATTTGCAAATGTGGAATCCGAATCAAAGTTCGCTATACACATACATGAAAGTTATCGAGCAGAGGTTTCTCTCGCCGGAGAGGTTTTACAGGAATTAGGGCATGAACAGGACGGGGAGCGCCATTCAGAGGGGAGTGAGTCGCATCGGGTCACTCCAGCGAGCGGAGATGGTACTCGACAGAAAATCGAGGCAACTGCCGACGCTAGTACATCCTGAGGGGCCGTCGCGCAGGGACGAGGACGCGGAAAGGGTGACAGTGTGCTGGGTAGTTTACTTGTACGAATCCCAAGTAACGGAAGGCGCAGAGCTAGTCGGTAAATATCTGCGCTGGCCAGAACACAAGTTTGAAGGCGGATTCTGTATACGCTGCGGGGCGGCGCGGAAAGGGTGAGGTGAAACGATGAGCGGAGAACTGAGCGTGAAGTGGCAAGCAGTTAATGGCAACCGCGTAGATGCGGAATCTATAGCGAAATGGTTCTTTCAGGTTGACGACCCACGACAGCGAGAATGCGAAGCGCTGGTGAGTATTGCGCTTGAACAGGCCGCCGCCCTCGCCGAGAAGCCAGCCGAGCGGCCAGCGGACGATACGTTTTGGCGAGAAGTAGACTTGCTGGTTTCTGGTGAGGAGCGCAGGTGTCCAAAAGACCCGACGCACGAAATGTCGTGGCGGGGTATGCATTGTCAGGTGTGTGGGACTTTCGTTGGCAACTCGCCATCGCCAAAAGAACTTGCTATCGCGCTACAAACTGAGCGCACGCTACACAACGCTTGGGAGAAGCGAGCGTATCAAGCTGAACGAGAACGCGCCGAGCGGCCAGCGTGGGAGCATGACTCGGATAAGCTGGATTGCGAATGTCATGATTGCCAGAAGAACGCGATTGAGCAACTTTCGCATCAATTGGATGTTGAGGGCGCCGAGCGGTCACAGCTATCGGCGATCAGGGACAGCTTGGAATTAGCCATTGAGCATGTTAAGGGAGAGCGCAATGTGAGCGCCCGTGAGGTGCTGGAAGGGTTGCTGGCCCTGCTCACCGGAGAAGCGGAGAAGGTGCCCGAGTGCGTAGTGTTCACTCCCGGAATCGGTATATGCGGAATGTCTGAAGGTCATAAAGAGCCGCACCACTCCACGCCAGCCGAGCGGTCACAGCTATCGGCGCGCCCACAGCTTACCGGGCAAGCACTCAGGCATTTGGCCGATGTGACCTGCGGACTGGCTCCAGCATGGATGGAATTCCGCTGGCCAAAACTAGCAGACGCGATCAATCGCCTGCTCACCGGAGAAGCGGAGAAGGAGACAGCGGCATCGCCAGAAGAATTGACCATACATTTAGACCGCGAGAAACGCTGCACCTGTCATATGAGCAATCCGCTTTACTGGTGTAGGGTTCATGGCAAGTCGCCCGCCGCGCCGCCAGTGATCCAAGCGGAGCCAACAAGCGAGGACGTATTGGGCGAAGCAGAAAACCTTTGGGTTGTGCTTCGTGACTTGGATGATTATGACGAGACATTGCGGGTTATCGGAAGATTTGCCATCGCCATCCGCCGAGAGGCCGAGCGTGCGGCGCGAGCGCAGATAGAAAAGGAAAAGTGGGAGCCGTGGACCCGCGACGATGGCTCACCGTTGATTTGCAGCATTTGCGAGAAAGAGATTCCTCGCTGCGAGAGCGGTTGGATGGGCGACAGCGAGCAGAAAGTAGTTCAGCACATGGATTGCGGATACCAGCAACGAATCAAGGAGCTAGAGCGTGCGCTGGCCGACTCCCCAGTCAGCGGCGCAGCGAAGGAGACGAAATGAGCACACAAGAAGAACGCGATGCGGTACAGGAATTACGCGAAGCCGGATTCTCAGAGGAATATATTCGAGATTTGCGCCCGGAGTATGACGACCTGCTGGACGAGCGTGACCGCCTTCGTTCCCAGCGGAATGAGTTGCTGGCGCTAGTTAAGCGCATGGCTGACAGCAGGCCGTTCAGCTATGTCCAGTGGCAAGAATTGATTGCCGATTGTCATACAGCCATCAGCAAGGCCGAGCGCGGCCCCGTGCGGGACGGTGGAGGGAGCGAGTGAAGCCAGTTCTGGATGCGGCATGTGGCTCACGGATGTTTTGGTTTGACCGTGAGGATGAGCGTGTGGTGTTCATGGACAACCGCGAGGCCTCGTTTTTGCTAAAGGACCGCACAAGCAAGCACGGCCATCGTTCGCTGGTGGTAAAGCCGGATGTAATGGGCGATTTCGCGGCGATGCAGTTCGCAGATGAGACTTTCTGGCTGGTGGTTTTCGACCCGCCGCATCTCACTACGCGAGCAGGCAAGAACGGCTGGCAGGCAAGGAAGTATGGGCGACTAGAAGGAGATTGGCGCGAGATGTTGCGCAAGGGATTTAGCGAGTGCTTCCGCGTCTTGCGTCCCAATGGTGTGCTTGTGTTCAAGTGGAATGAGCAGGATATCCCCGTGTCACAGATTCTCGCGCTCACGCCGGAGCGTCCGCTATTCGGTCAGCGATGCGGCAAACTGGCAAAGACGCACTGGATTGTTTTTATGAAGTCGGCACGTGCCGCGAGCCAGCCGGAAAGGAAGTCCGAATGAACGAGCACAAGGTAAACGCTGAAAAGATTCGCAATCTCTTGAAGATTCTGCCTGAAATTCAGGGGATGGACGCGCAACTTACGATAACCATTTCCGCCGAAGAGCTTGCAAAACTGCCCAAAAAGCAGTGTGCCTCTTTTCTAGACAGCGTAGCTAAGATTGCCGTATCTATGCGAGAACGAAAGGGCCAATCATGAGCGACAGGGAGAAAATTAGATGGTTGTTTGGGCTGCTACTGCTTTCTAGTGCGATGGGAATCATACGAGTGCCGATGGAGCGCAGGGCGGGCCGCGCCGAGCAAGCCAAGATCGACGCAGCGAAGCCGCCAGTGATGAAGGACTATCCCCTAGCTGGAAAGCAAGCCGTATGTATGGCAAGCGGTGGGGTTGTGACATGCAATGTCCCACTTTCCGATGAGAGTATTACACTTCTTTCAGATGCCATTATCAAACAGTTACGCTCTTTGGGCAAAAGTGGCATGGGTGTATTAGAGGGAGATTCATCGGGATGGGTCCAGCAAGTGTGGCCATCCGCCCCCGCCCCGAAGCCAAGCAAGGGGAGCAAGGCGCGCCCTCACGAGACCCCCTTTGAAGTGCAGTTCTTAAAGGAAGGATGGATATATCAGAATCTCCATGTGGATTTAGTAAACAAAAAAGTTACAGGCGTATGCCCTGAAAAGGAAGCCGCCAAGGTAAGCAAGCCGCACTTGTTCAGGTGCGAAGGCTGTAAAGACGATATGGGCCTCACGGAATTTTATTGCCTCAACGGATGTCGGCCCGCCGCCGCTCCCAAGCCACAGTCCGCGCCACAAGGTTCAGTATTCACGCCCGGATTAGCGCCTGATGAAGCGGGGTGCAAAAGGATTGGCGGCACTTGGCGCGATGTGCGAGCAGTAGGTCTAGGTGGATACCCGCATTGCGTGCCCAAGCCACAGCCTGAGGTGCCGCAATGAGCGACGAACTGTTTCGCAAGCAAGCTAGGAAGATTTGGAATCGCCTAAGTAAGGCAGACCGCAAGGAAGTGTTGTTATACATGCGGGTGTGGAGTCGCAGTTCTGGTGCGCTGTTTCAACTGGAATCCGGCTTGAAGTGGGATAAATTGTTGCCGAGCACGCAAGACAAATTGGTGGGCGCGGACTTCTCGATGATTCTAGGCAGGGAAGTTTCGCCGGAAACGGAGTAGCAGCCATGAGAACCTTGACCGGCTGGGCGAGCGAGCGCACGCAAGAGTATCCGACGCACAAGTGGGCGTGGTATGACTTCGTGCTCGAAGTGAACTCGCAGATGTTTCGCTGCTCGGAATGCGGGCAAAAGACGGCGAAGGGCGAGGAAACGTATGTGCATCGTCGGAACGGAAAAGTGATGAAGCGGGTTTGTTCTGAGCAATGTGGCAAGACTTTCGACTATAGGATGATGCGCGAACAAGCGCGTCGTAGAGAGAATGGTGAATTGTGAAATTGCTGACCGGCTGAGCGATGCTGCTGTGGAGGTTTGGGGCGCTGTACGCGAAGTGGCTGAAAGTTTCGATTGTCCGGGCCGAGTAGAAAGACTACACTTTCGACAAGGAGCAACTGATGGATATAAATAATATCTTCACGTATCACTCGCCAACGCCTGACCAGCTTCCAAAATATGAAGCGATTCGAGCGAAGGCTAAGGAGTTGGGCCAAGTAATCGTGGACAATACTCCGGCTAGTGCAGACCAAACAGCAGCTATTCGTCTTTTGCGCGAAGCGGTTATGACGGCAAATGCGGCCATCGCATTAGAGGGGAAACTATGATGAATCGCAGACAATTCACGGGACATCTAGTAGGCGGAGCGGCAGGACTCGCTCTCGCTGGCGCGTCAGTGTCACTCGAAGGGTGCAGTGCTCTCGACAACCTCACCACCTGGGTTCCGGTGGGGCTGGCGGCGTTCGACGGTATCGCAGCTATCGTGGATGGGCCGTTCACGGCTATCGCTACCACGGTAGACAACCTGTGGGCCGCTGTCCAGAACGCCATCAATCTCTACCAGCACTCCACGGACCCACAAGTAACCCGCCTCGACAAGGTAATCGCCACGCTCGACGCGCTCTCAGGCGGACTCACACAGGCTCTTGCTGCTCTTCCCATCAGCATCCCCTCGGCTATCCTCTCGGCGGCGAAGCTCGGCTTGGCATTGCTCATCTCCACGCTGAACAGCATCCGCAACAAGCTCCAGCCTGCGCCAGTTCCAGCGGCGATGAAAGCGGCAATCGGCGTGATGGCTCCAGCCAAGAACAGGAACGACTTCATCAAAAAGTTCAACGCGATTATGCAGGACAACGGTCAAACCTTGAGGGTTAAATAATGAAGTTCGGAAAGCTACCCGCCGTCCGCAGCCTCAAAATGGCTTCGATGTCCAACCACATGAACATGAGGCTGGTCAAATCCCGCCCTGTACGGGCATGGGAGCGCGACATCGTTCTAGGGATGCTGGGCAATGACAGGATCGGCCTTTGCACGGTAGCTGCGATGTACCACCTGCGAATGACCCAACGCTCCGTAGCGCGAGCGGGAAGTCCACTTCTCGTCACGGACGCGGAAGCGATTTCCGACTACTCCGCCATCACAGGATACGATGGAACGGAAGTAACGGACAATGGGGCAGTTTGCCTCGACGTAATCAACTGGTACAAGGCCAAAGGGATTATTCTTGGCGCGGCCAGTGTTGACGTTCAGAACATCGAAATGGTGAAGGCCGTCATCGATATCTTCGGCGGAATCTACACGGGCTTCACCGTTCCACAGTCGATGGTGGATGAGATAAATCAGGGCATAGACCCAACCTTCAAGTTCCTGCCGAATGACAAGCCCACGAACGAAGGGCACTGTGTAAATTGGGAAGGCTACGGCTCCATCGGTTCCGCTCTTGATTCCTGGGGCAAGGTCTATCGAACAGTATGGGAGTTCTGGCAGCAATGGGTTACGGAAGCCTACGCCATCGTAACCCCCGATTGGATTAAGGCCTCTGGCGTCTCGCCCAGCGGCCTCGACCTCAACGGACTTATCGAAGACTTGAGCGCGGTGTAGCGTGTTCGGCCACGACGACAAGGATATTCTTTGCCTGCTTCACAAGGTCTTGGATATACTTGAGCGGGCTTTCGCAGTAACTGACTTTCAGCTATTTCAACGTAAAGGAGATTTCATTATGGCAATCGCAGGAGTTCAGGCAGGTTCTACAGGAACCTTCCAGATCAGTCTCGTCCCGCCGAATGGTGTGCCGCTCAGCTCGGGGCCTACCGTCGTGACGGATGACCCGCTCGTATCGCTCGGTGCCGTAGGGAGCAATCTTCAGTTTACGGCTTCCGTCGCGGCCAGCGACACCGCGGCATCGTTCAACGTCACCGTGTCGAGCGTGAACGGAGCGGGTTCGCCCATCAGCCACACGTTCAACGTGCCAGTGCTTGCGGCGCCACCGCCGCAAGTGACGGACTTCGGGCTGGATCAACTGTCCTAGAAAAAGCGGAAGCCCCCGAGATGTGGAGGCATCACCGGGGGCGGAGGTGAATCGCGTTAGACTAGCGGTATGTCTACGCTATCATAAGGGAGTGTGGATGTCAAGACACACTTATCCACGCTCCTTCGCCGCTCTCGATCGCTCCCTCAATCACAGGAAATAGAGCGTTGAACGTCTTCACCGAGTTCATCACGTCGCCCGTCGTGGGATCCTGCGGGTCGCCCACGAGAATACATCCGTCGCTCTGCGCTGGATGATTCCCCATGTGAATCTCGATGAAGCTCCGGCCGGGGACGTCCCGGAGTATCGGCATAACGCGACCGAAGTGCGGGGAGTTGTACAGCCCGAGTTGATAGCGCCCCATAGGGATGGCGACGCTGATTCGCTCAAGCGTGTAGGCGACGTGAGCGCCGTCGATGGTAAGCTCGCCGGGCAGGGCGTCAGGTAGGATTGGCAGAGAGCGTCTTAGCAGGAGTTCCATGTCGAGATTTTACTCTAATCCAGAGCATCGCGGTGATGAATATCCAGTAGGAACCCATATCCCGCCAAGTCTCCCACCCAGGGAATAGTAAGAGCGAGAAGTCGAACAGGGCCAGTCCAATCCACAAGAGTCCGAGCGTGGCTACAATCCCTTTTCTTCGCTTGAGCAGCGCCAGTGAGCCGAGCAGCACCAGTGACAGCCCTTCTACGAGTATTGCGGCATGTTCCATGCTTCCCACACTACAATCGCGGAGGCTATGAGGAAAAGGGCCGTGAATCCCATGTAGATGAACGTGTAGATGGGATGCTGCCAGCCGAGAATCCACTGGCACGCCTCGATTGCGGCGTTGCCGATGAATTGAACCTCGAACCAGATATTAATCGCCGGACTGCGGTTCGGTGCTCGCCTCGCCAGCCATATCGCCGCCAGCAGGGAAACTGAAAGAAACCACACCTTCAACTCCGATCTTGCTCTGGAAGTAGTCGGCATCTTCCTGCTTGTCGAAAGAAACCGAAATCGTCACTTCCTCTGAGATGAACCGCACCACCTTTTGAACATTGCTGGAGCACAGTACTTTGAATGCTGTTCCAGGTCTATGACCGCCGCCCATGTTGCCTCCTAGTCTCCGTTGATTCCCATATGCTTCGCCAACTTAATGCGAAGCTGTATGAACTCTTTGTAAAATTTGAAGTATTTTCTATCGGCTTCAAGATTCTCCTGGTCTATGTGCTTCCTGAGTTCGTGTATCTCTCGCCTGAACGAACTCACCGTCAACCGGAACATCAAAGCGATGAGTCCGATAAAGGCTGTGATTACCGCTCCCCATGCTGCTGTCTCCACATAGCCCCCTACCTTTTCAGGCTCTCGCTTCGCTCTCCGCCTAAGTCCACGATCTGTTGGTCGTGCCATCTGAGCGCCGGCATGATTACGTCGTGCTGCTTCACCTTCGCTTCCTTCAACCCAATCTCCAAGTCCGTCAGGCGCTTCTCCGTCAGCTTGTCCACCCCGTGACCATTCCCATTGCCATTCTTGCGCTCCCACGGCTTGAACTTCAGGAGCATTCCCAAAGCCGCTAGAAACAGGGTGCCACCGATTCCTACCTGCTGGGCCGTGGGGTCCATTGGAGTTAATTATGTGGCTAACTCCCTTGGGGTGCAATAGGTTTCGTGTCTTGAGTGGTTGCGCTCACAGTTGTAGTGACCTTGGGAGCTTCGCCTACTTGCGTGGTCGTAGCCACAGTGACTGTCGTCTCGACGGATGGAAGTGGAGACTTTGCAAGATATGCGGCGGCAGTCATTCCACCATGAACGATGAATAGCGCTCCAGCTACGAGAGCGAGATTGTGCAAGCCGGTCGCGAAATTGAAATCCTTCCCGTCTACTGCGGGCAGAACAATCGACGCCGTTACAGCCGACGCTCCGCCGCCGATAAATCCGCTTACAAGTCCGTAGAGCCACGTGCCCCAATTGAGTTTCATCATTCGGTTCCCCCTTTATTTAATCCCCTTATGAATTCGTGCTTGCTCCTCGAGCTTCGGTCGTGCGTAGGATTCAATCTCTGAATCCGAGACACTCTTTGGGATAGAGACTCGGTACTGACCCGACTTGGCCCAGCGGATGCCCATGGAGTCGGTCTCGGTCTGGATGGCTCCGCCCGCCGCGCCCGTGCCCCGGCCCAAGATATCGTTCACCGCAGCGACGCGCTCCGCACGGTCCATGTCCTTCCACCGGGGGCCGCGCATTAGGGTCTCGAGCGTCGTAGATTGCCGCGGCGTCACAAGGTCCGAGAGACCGATCTTGCCGAACTCCTGCTTCACAAGACCTGATGGGGGCGCCGAGATAATCATCCCGCCCGGCGTGGTCTCGGTCGAGCCCGTCGCAACTGGGCGGCCCCAGAGGTTGCGCTGTTCCGCGCCCTGCTTGACTGGGGCCTCGACGTTGCTCCAACCTGTGGTGCCCGGCGTCGGCGGTTGGATGGGCGAGAATCCCGGCGTCGATGGCGGCGCAGGAATAGGCGCGGCAGGAGCGTAGGGGAATTGCTCAGGCGGAGGTGGAGGGCCAATCGGCGATGAATACTGTGGTGGTCGCTGTAAAGGCGCGACGTTCTGGGGAAGCTCGGGCGGCGCTGGAATCCCTTCACCCACCTTACCGGCTTTATTGACTGCCTTCGCAGCGAGCCGGTTCGGATTATTCAGATCGAATATCGTACTGACTGGATTGCGTAGATACTCGGTGGCGGCGTGCGGTGAGATGGAGACGCGGGCGGTATTGGCGATTCGCGTCGATAGAGGCTTCGGCGTCGGGACCTTTGCCTCGCGGAAGTTCTGTTCCACATTGCGGAGCGAGCCATAATCCTTGCGGGCCTCGCGGAACATCGCGCCGCCCTCATCGGTCCAGTTATCGGAGATGGTGTCGAACATCTTCTCGCGCAGCTCATCCAGAGCGACGACCTTGCCGTGCAGGGTGGGGTCGGCGTTGAGAGCTTGAGCGCGCGCGGAGCCGTTCATCTCGTAATACTTGTTGACGGCGGGGTCAGCGTTCAGCTCGGTGACCTTCGCGTTCATCTCCTTGACGGTCATGTCACGGTCAAAGACATTCGCGAGGCGGTCAATCTTCTTCTGGATAGCGGGACGCGTCGCCACGTCAATCTCTGAGGGAGTCTCGCGAATCTTCTGAGCGATGTCGCTCGTCGAATCGCCCGCTTCGGCGAACTTATCTATGACGGGCTCGACGTGGGATTGCCACAGCTCATTGGCCGCCTTGCGCGTGGTGGTGGCGGCGCGCATCACCGCCCCCTCACCCTTCGGCACAGGCATCTTATCGGTCTGAGCGCCGATATACTTCCGCGCGCGAAGCCAATCGCTGCGGAGGGATTCCTGCTCTGCAGCGCCGAGTCCACCCGGAGCGACCGCGTTCTCATAGGCCATTCCTGAGGCAACGTCGGGCGGCGGGGCAATCGCGTTGCGGACTTTGCTCGTGGCCTGATTCACCGCAGGCTTCAGGTTCTTGGAGACTTCGGGAGCAATCTTCTCGCCTCCGAGCACGAGCGCTCCCTGACCACTGAGATGTCCCAGCTCGCCCATTCCCTTGTAAGCAGGATTGGATGGGTCGGCTAGCGGCGTCGGCCCTTGGAGCCCCTCGTTGATATTCTCGACCGCACCCACGGCCGGTGGTCCCACGACCGGGATGCTGGCGAGCGCGCGCAACGGGAGCGAGGTGTGCGGTGACGCTGCTGCACGCTCCTTAGCGGTCCGAGTGTCAGAGATAGCTTCGTCCACGCCGCGAGAGACTCGCGTGATCGGATCCTCGCTGAAGAAGTTCTTCGCGCCGCGGTAGATGTCGCCGGGGCTCGGGGCACCGCCAAGAATGTCCTTCACGGTGCTGCCGAACGTGGGAGCGCCCTTTGACGCGAGCTGCTGGAGCGAGTCTTGATTGAGCCAAGTCTGATAGACGGGCTGCTTCTGGATGACCCGGCGGACCATCTCGTCGTCGGGGAGCTTGGCGTAGGGGATGCCGTCGCCTGTCGTACCTGTGGGAAACTTGGCACGGAAGCGCCCGGCGAGCGATTGGATGGTGTGCTGCCCCGCTTCAGGATTGGGCGGAGGGATAGTAGAGAGCGGCGGAGGCGTCTGCGCTGGAGGGGTCGGTGATTGAGTGGCTGTGTCTGGAGGCATCCTAGATTCCTAGAGGATTGTTAGCGTCCGCCGGTGCGGAGGTCGGCGCAGCAGCAGCAGCAGGAACGTTCGGCTTCGTCTTCGATGGAGCCTTCGGCGGCGTCGGGATGCCACTCTGCCGCGCCGCGCCTCCTGCGCGCACGTCCTCTGGTGTCGGGACACCGCCGCCGGAGTAAGCCTGCTTGGTCTGAAGGAAGTTATTGTAATCCTCGGTTACCCTGTCCTCTGCCAGCCCAATCATGTTGTGCATGGACTCTGGCGGGATAACGACGCCGCGGAGCACATTAGGCGTCATCGTGAACTCGTTCCCTACGCCGACGCGCGCAAGAATCGTAGCCATCCATGGTGCCGAGTGCTGCGCTTCGTTGATGATGTCTTGGGTGATGCGCGCGCCCTTCTGCAAGCCAACGGTCATCCCGATGTGATTGTAGAGCAGGTTAATCATTGCCTGCTGGTCGCCGCCTAGAGCCTTCGGTAGCGCGCTGCTCATCACGTTGTAGCGCTCGATTGAGCTAAGATAGGTGGATTGAGACTTGGCGACGTCAGGAGGGAGCTTCCCGCCCACGATACGGCCGGGACCGCCCACGCCCGGTGCTGCCCCACCACCTGCGCCCGCCTTAGCGGGCGTTCCCGGAGGCGACGGGAGCTGGCCGCGCTTGTTCTCGCTCACCGTCGTCACGGGGACCATCTGGATGGAACCGTCGGGCTGCGGGACCATCTTGTAGCCGTGCTGAACGGATTGGCGGCTGTTCCAATCGTTGATGAGATCAGCGCGCGGAATGCCCTGCTTCAGCCCCTCGTTCATGTAGGATTTGAAGGGGGTGGCGTTCAGGCCAGAGAGAGCGACTTGAGCGCCCAAGCCAGCGGGGACGGCGTAGGACTGCCCGCCGATCGATGTCAGGTCGTAGAACTGCTTCGGGTCAACCTTCTCGCCGCCTGTCGTCACGATATCGGGATTCGACTGGAGAATATCGGAGCCCGAGATGTTCTTGCTCAGCGTGTGTGGGATGAACGTCCCAATAGGCAAGCCACGACCGCTCTGCACGAGGAACTCTTGGAGCGGAGCGTTCGGGTTGGCATCGCGCCAGAGCTTGAACGCTTCCTGACGCGCTTTGGTCTCACCGCTGATCTTGGCGCGCTCCACAGCCTCCGTAGCGGCGGCGTTCTGCTGGTTGCGCTCCTCTGGCAAGAGCAATGGGCTGTAGCGCGGCGGCGCAGGAATGGTCTGCCCCTGCAATGGGACGCCTTGAGGCCCCGGCGCTCCACTAGCGGCGATATATGGAGGTGGAGGGATTCCGGGTGTCGAGGGCGGCGGAGCGGCTGCGGCGGCTCCTGGAGGCGGAGCGGCGCTAATCTGGCCCTGTGCCGAGGCGGTCTGGGCGTTCGTCGCGCCCTGAGCGGCCTGCTGACCTGCCGGAGACGCGCCGGGGTTATTGGCCTGCGCCGCGCTCGCCCCGAGCGAGCTGATATCCCCAATCTTCTTGTCGAGCTTCTTGCCCGGCGGAGTCGAATAGATACTCAAGAGCCGCTGGGCGATATCCTGCTGAGCCTCGGGCCGAGCATTCGGGTAAAGCTGCATCAGGGTGGAGGCGAGGCCATGGCGCTGCGCCACCTCCATCTCGGTAGCACGGATGCGAGCTTGGGTATAGGATTGCGCGAATCCTTGAAGTAGACCCGAAGCTGCGAAACCGCCACCCGACGTGCTCATTTTCCTCCGCCGCCAGCGCCCTTATTGCCGAGCACTCCTGTTCCGGTGCCCTTGGAGCCCATTGCTCCGCCTGCGAGCGTCCCGACTCCAGAGCCGATTCCGCCCCACATCTGCCCCTTCGCGGCTGCTTGAGACGCTGCGAGGTTCTCGTTGGATGCGCCGGCACCAGCGCTCACGCCTCCTGAGCCAGTCCCCGCTCCAGCCGAGCCGAGCGATAGCGCTTGAAGCTGCGATGCGGCCGTAGGTCCGAGGCCTTGATAAAGATTGGCGATTGACGCTCCCTGCTGAGTCTTGGCTTGAGCCTCCGCGAGATTCTTCTCGCCACCCATCGGTAACGTGCTCTGAATCTGCTTCTGCGCGGCAGCGGTCTGCGCGGCGATGGTCTGAGCGTAGGGAGCCGTAGCAGCTTGAGCGGCGGGGCCGCCTTTGAGCAGCGCGTTCCAATAGTCAGAGGCGGTCTGGAGGCCGGGAATCGCAATCCCGGAGTATTGCTTTAGCAACCCCGCTTCGGTGTTCTGGAGGTTGACCTGAGAATTGACAGCGCTTTGAGGGACATGAGGCCCCTTGCCCATTACTTCTCCTCGCGCTTCTTAGTCCACATTTCACGGGTCATAAAGCTCGTGACGCTCGCGCTGGGCTTCCCCTCATACACTGTGAAGTTGGGCACGTCGCCGACGACTTGGAACCCGAGGCGCTTGATGAACTGAATGGCGGCGCGGTTCGCTCGAGGCGTCAGTCCTGCAATCACGTCAAATCCCATCGTGAGGAACCAATGGTCCATCACCGCTCGTCCAAGCTCCATCGAGTCATGGCGGTGCCAATACTCGCGGAAGAACATAAAGTTCCCGACCGCGCGCTTCACTTGGTCATTCACGAAGACGTGATTAAGGATGACCATTCCGGCGTGCTCCTTCGCGTCGCCGTTCGCGTCGTGACCGATGATGAGCTGGACTTTATCGGCAGGCGATGCCAAGATGGCACCAAACTGGACGAAGCTCATCTCCGGCCCCTCGTGGAAGAACATCCCAAAGGTGCCATCGTCGTGCATCCGCTTCCACATCCCCGGCAGAAATATCTCCAGACCGGGCATCCGCGCAGCGTCGAAGTCCGTGATGACCCATTCGAGCTTCTTCTCGCCTCCCGCTGCCCCTGCGACAGGAGATGGCCGAACGCGCTCCTCAGAGACTCCGATTTGATCTGGTGGTTGTAATCTTGAGAGTGGTTCGGCCATGTCATGTCCCCCATGCGTGCCAGCGGACGAGCATGCTGGCGGACGCTAAGATTGGTGTATTGTTCGAGGTGCTGGTTGGAGCGAAGACGTAGACGTCGAAAGTTCCAGGGCTATTCGGGCTAGGCGTGGCGCTCACGGTCATATTCGTCGGGCTTGAGCCGCTGTCAATGCTCGCTACCACATTGGACAACGTACTAAGTCCGGTAGCAACCCCTTTCACACTCCCCTTGACCGAGAGCGCGCCGGTAGACATCCGCGAACCTTGAAGCGCGCCCACCGACTGTACAGCGGAGGCTTGGAGGCCCGAGATATTGTCGTAGGCACTCTTCATCGCGAGATCGAGTTCCGGGTCCTTGAACGGCGCGGGACGCCAGAGCGTCACCGTAGAGGCTTGAACGAACGAACCATCAGATTCCTGCTGAAGCGTAGTGGATGAGGGCGACGAGGAACCACTCGACGGGCCTGTAGGGCCGCCGGGAGTCTGCCGCGGCGGATAGTTCTGACCGGGATTATCGCCTTTGCGCGCCATCAGACGTTCACCACGCCGAACGGTCGGCCAATCTGCTCGCGCGACAGAATCGGGACGCTCTTGTAGCCGAGATTCGTGAGCCACTGCTTCACGCGGACTGCGCAATCCTCGGCGTAGACACGGAACGGGACGGTTGAATCCAGCGCGAACGCATAGCTATTAGCCTTGTTCATCGGCAATTGGATGTAAAGGGTGTCTTTCGCGCCGTTCGTACTAGGGAGCGTGAACGTCAGCGGCGTTGCGCCGGCTACGCCGGGTGTCACCGTGAGCGTTACTGGAGCCTGTGACCGAAGCACCACATAGATGTCTCGGATATGGAACCATCCCTCCATCCCGAGCCCGGTCTGAGGTAACTCCCAGTGCGTCGTCTCAGTGGGCTCGTGACGGTAGAGAATCTCATACTGGTAGAAGATTGGGTTGACGGTGGCTGAGCCCTGCCACTGGATATCGAATTCCATGTTATAGGCGTAAACTTCGACTCCAGCTTGATTGAGTGATAGTGTGACGCGCTGGCGACCGGAGCCGATAATCTGGAGTGCGAACTCCGAGGCGGTCTCGCCATTGATGCGGGGAATAACGATGATTGGGCTTAGAGTGGACGCCCCACCAGGATCCACGTCGAAATTGACCGTCAGATATTCCTTCAGGTTGAGCGGGCGGCCTTGATCGAATGCTCCCGTTGTGATTTCTACGGAGATGGGCGCGTTCCCTTCATCCGTTGAGCCTGAGACCTGATAGACATCGCCGTCCGTTCCACCGAAGATAAGCGACGAATCCGTGTTGGGCTCCGAGTAGTTCATGTTCATCTGGTTGGTGTAGGTAGCGGGACGCCAGCGCGAGCGTCGCTCGTCATAGATGAGAATCTGCCGTAGCCCGGTCGTCAGCCCGGTGTAGAAGAACCACACCTCGCCGTTGTGGTAGGCCATCCTCAATCCATCTTCGTCGTCCATGTCGATGGCGTCGTAGCCATTCGTGGGCGTTCCGGCTTCAGCGTCGTTCACGGGGAAGAGAGGGCGGATGGAATCGTCGATGATGCTCGACTCAGGACCGCCCTGAGTGCGATATATTCCGTCCTTTGAGACGAAGTAGATTCCCTGCTCGCCTGCGGTGAACGCCCAGCGTCCCTTGAGGCCCCGCCTACATGCGGTCTCAGCGGGAGTGAACGTCACCCCGGCGACGATATTCGGGAGCATTATGTACATCCGCTCGCGCGAGAAGACGAACGTCCGCAGATTGTAGTCGAGTCCGTTCATGCACTGCTCGCCGGGATTGGCGACGACGACCCACGCTTCAGCACCCCACAGGTCGGCGTTCCCTGCATTCGAGAAGTAGACGGCGTCAGGGCGTGCCGGGTCCCCGCAGCCTAAGAGACGCCCAGTGCCTGAGGAGACGAATATGACAGGCAAGGGGAAATTGACCGCCTGTACACTCTGAATGGGCTGGAAGTTATCAATCTGGAGAATGTTCCCTACCTGAGCTACCGAGTCTGGAACATTGTCGTTGATGAGCAATGTCCCAGCGCCGCATGAGCCCTGAACGAGAGATGCGATTGTGAACTCGCCGACGAAGAACCAATTGTTAGGTAGAGTGCCTCCGCGGCGGTAGAGCCGCGCTGAGGTCTCTTGTGGGTCCGTGGGCGGCGTGATACACACATTCGCCGACTGATTGGTGAGAGCGAGCGTGAGAACGGTGCCGTTCACGCCGACCGCGCTGAGATTGATGTCGAACACTTTCCCCGTGGAAGTAGCGGAGCCCGCGCCAGTAATGCGAACGTGCGCTGTGATGACAGTCTTGACTACAATCTGCGTGAAGTCGGTTCCAGGTGGGAGACTAACACTCGCGGTTCCTTGCGCGAACGTCCCTGAGCCGCCTTCAATCCCCGTGAACGTAACACCGCCGTCGAGCGAATAGAAGGATTGGTAGGTCCCTTGGCCGAATCCAGACTGGATAAGGGTGAACGAGCGATTTAGATTGAGCGTCAAGGTTTGGAGGATTCCGATGGCGTTAGCAGCGGCGGCGCGCCATAGACAATCCGTCGTGACTGTCGCGCCGATAGTGCTCGTCGTGGCGACGCCTTGAGCGAACGTCACCGTGCTTCCGTCAATCGCATTCCCCGGATTCGTGAACGCTCCATCGCCCACAACCGCAGGGTTCGTGAATACTGTCGGCCGCGTCACAGTTGGCGTCACCATGATAGGCGAGGGATTGGATTCGCTCTGAGTGACCGGATTCAGGTAAGTGTAGCGCCAATCGTAGGGCGTCCCGGTGCTTGAATTGAGCAACCCAGCACCGCCAGCCGTCGCCACGGCTTGAAGCGTTGGAGGCGCGACGCCCAGCACTTGATAGTATCCAGCGCGGCGCTTCATCATCCCGTTCGAGTTGGCGATGATGGCCCACACCGCAGGGTCGGAATCAAAGCGGAACTGGACGATAGAGAGCGGTGAGCCATCGAACGTCGGGCCGCCGAGAAGCTGGGTGAATACGTTCCCTCCAGGCAACGGAGCGGTGTAGATATTCCCATCCGCGTTCGCCGCGAGACGCTCGCTTACCACTCCCGGAACGTACTGGGTGAGCAGAAATAGAGTATTGACTGGTCCCGTTGGCCCGGACAGAACGGTAATTAACCCTCCTGTGGAATTACTGCTCGCAGGAATTGCGCCGTTGCTGGTGGTGAATGTGGTTCCAGGAAACACAATTTGATTGACCGTGAAGGTGCCGTTGTAAGAGGGATTGGAGCATCCTGTCGTCTGAATCACAGTTCCCGCAGGAAATGGAACGAAGGGAACCGTCCACTGTGGCGGAAGAGTCAGGTTCCTGACCGCGGACGTTATCGGATACGTAAGGCCAACGAAGGGCGACGGAAGCGCCGTGATGAGCGCCGTGCCGTTGCGCGTCTGGAGCTGGCCTTCAATCTTGCTGACGACGTTCGTTGCTCGGGAGTACTTGGCGACGGGGACGAGGTCCACTGGGACGTTCAGGTCCAAGCCCGCGAGCGCGAACTTCTCTGGACCGTCGTGTTGGACTTCTACGCCCACCCTATATCTCCCCTGTCAGGATCCGCGCAAGCTCAATCCCTTCGCTGAATCTGTCCTCGCAGTGCTGGGCGCGTTTCGGGTCATTCCCTTCATACTCGCCCACAAGCATATCCGCACGAACACCCCAAGCCAAATAAGGAGTGTAGTCATCCGGGACCGATAGGAATATTCCTGAGCCGTCCACTTGAGTTCCTTGGGCATTGGCGATGATCTCCATCTCTCCAGCATCGGTGGGAGTCGGGTTCACTGCGATCGTAAGCGACGGGAGATGGTCTTCCATGTAGACCTCGGGACGTGTGGCGGTTTTCGTGGGCCATCCTGTGACGCCATGGTCTAGTTCCCAGCCAGTCGCGCGCGGAAGCTCCGTGTAGGCCATCGGGTCGGTTTCATTGGCCCATGCCACGCGGCGAAGGTCGATGACGTTCTGCGGGATGGAGTAGCGGAACTGGTTCGATTGACCCGCTTGGTAGGCCACCATGACCGAGACGCCGCTCTCGCTCAGAAATCTCCGCTGACGGTCATTTAGGTATTGGATTACTTGAGTGGGAGTCCAGATTTTAGACTGATAGAAAGCGCCCTGAGTGTCGGGTTCGAGCAGAGAGAGCTGGACGGACGAGAGAATGGTCTGGTCGGTCACGTCGAACTGTGGAGCATCGCTATTGTAGGTGCCCCAGCCGAATCGTCCTTGGCCCCAGCCCATTATTGAATCACCGTCGTCGTCGTGCTCACGGCCTTCGTTGGAATCGGCAGCACTACTTTACCCGATAGGCCATTCACCGAGCTTACGCCCATTGGGATATAAGAGCCGCCGTTCATGGAAATCCACATGCACGCACACTGGAGGGAATAGCAAAGCTGAGTTGTGGCCGGAACCACAGGACAGAGTGTACGGTCAGACATGATGCCTGCGAACATGATAGTGGATGGAGAGGGCGTTCCTGTCCCTGTAGCACTCAGCGCCAAGATATCAGAGCCTCCCGCGGTGTTCTCGGTGAAGACCGCGTTGGCGGTATTGCCTCCAATGGCGGTCGGTGTGGCGGTCACATTGAATGTGCAGAACTGGCCGGGCGTCAGCGTGAATCCAGTGCCAAGAATAACGCTCGTAATTGTAGCTGGTGAGCCGCAAGTATTGCTCACGATAGAAAACAGTGAGTTAGGAAGAGTGATGGAAGTGTTGACGAGATTGGCTGTCCCGATGTTCGTGAGCGTATAGGGTCCGCTTGGATTGCTTGTGAGGTTGAGGGGGACTTGGCCCACGTTGGCAGTGGAAGGGCTGAAGCTGGCGATTGGGGCGGGGACTGCTCCGGCGTAGCAGTTATCCGCATTGAACGATAGTACTGCTCCACTACCATCTACAGGGCCGTTCATCACGTTCAGATAACAATCCATTGCTGAATTAGAATTTACGTGACCAGCCCACGCCGACGCGGTGATGCCGTGACCGCCGCACTGCGCGTTTGTGAGCGCTGGAACACCATTGAACTGGCCGACGACGTTAAGCGCGCCGGAGCACTGGCCGAGATTGCCGCCGGTCACGTCCGGGCCGATAAGCGGGAACGGCTTCGAGTTCGGATACCAGCTTGGCCGGGTGGTGAAGATGAAGGACGCAGGGGCAGGCGGCTGCCCGATCGCCGCATCGCCGATGGCAGGCGCGAATCCCGGTAGCGTCGGCGCCGTGAGCGCGGATTCACTCGCGCTGCCACACAGACCTACCCATCCGGTGTTGAGCGACGTGCCGCAGAGACGCACCGCCGCCTGCACCACGTTGTAGCTGCCGTAGCGGATCGTCGTGCTGGCGGTCAGCGAGTCGGACGGCACGGGCGGCGACACGCCGCCGACGCCCTGCCCGAGCCACAGCACCGAATTGTTGTTCCCGAGCGTCGAGTACAGCGTGTGATACCCCGGCGTGCCGAGCACGTCGAAAATGTGATTGTGAAAGCGCGTGAACGCCTGATCTTGAATCGCCACAGTGTTCGAGGATTTCGGCGTCGCAGGCGTCGATTCCCATCCCGTGAACAGATTGCGATTCGTCGTGTCTACACAGGCCGCGCCGTGTGCATCGTCCGGGTTGAACTGGTTGGCGATATTCCCTTCCGCGAGCGTGTAGCAGTTCGGCCAGTGGTCGGTGAACGCCTGATTCATAAATGTGTTGCCCGGATTGTTGTTATTGACGACGAAGTTGTACGCCCAGACCGTCGCCATCGTCGGCGAGTCCTGAAACATAGGCGTGTAGACGTTCTGCGAGATGTTGTTCGCGACGAGTCCGTAGGCCGAGTAGAAGGGGCGGATGCCATAGCCGGAAGGCGGCGTCGCGGTCGTTCCGTAGAGGTAATTGTCCTCGACGATGTAGTTCGCGGTCTGCGTAATAGCGAACGCCTCGAATTTATTATTCAGGCAGCGCACGCCGCGAATCCAGACCTTGTATGCGTCGTAGAGTTCGACGCAGGCGGAGTCGGCTCCGGTGGCGCTCAAATCGATAGACATGTCCTTCACGCCCGCCATCGTCGCAGGCTGGATAATTTGCGCCTGCGGCGTCTGCCCTGATGCGTAATTCGGCATAGTCAGCGGCGGCGAGATGGTCGCGACGCCGGTTCCCGTGTTGATGGCGGTCACGACGGGAAGTTCGATAGTCGGGCGCTCGTAGGTGCCGCCGCCGTTTGCCGAGCAGCCGGTCGGCGTTGCGGTGATTCTATCAAGGCACATGTAGAGGCCGCCGTTATCGACGGCCGTACCAGTACAGTTGTTCGCGCCGGTGAATCCGGTCCCGCACTGATTGAGTGCGAGGATGGTTCCGGGGACGATGGACGTGATTCCCGCGCCGGTGCACGCCGAGAGCGTGACCTGCGTGGCACCCTGCGCATACCCCGCCGTCCAGTTGCAGCTCACCGCCGGGATATTCCCGATGAACGTCCCGTCGCCGGTCGTCTTGATGCAGACAGCAGCGGTTATCGTGCGACAGGTCGCGGAGGCCCCGACCATGATGAGAGACGTGGTATCCGCGCCGAGACCACGCAGCTCGCAGTTCGACGGCAGATTAATACCGCCGCTGACCGTGAAGGTTCCCGCGCCTAGTCGAAGGAACTGATTGTTGCAGCCGACCGTACTAGCCGTGATGGTCGCGCCTGTGTAGCTGCCCGCAGTGAGCGTCGAGCCGAACTGCGTCCACGCAGAGGACGGGAGCGTGCCCGCGTTATTGCCGGGGATCCCCGCGCGCGTCCAGTCAGTCGTGCGATTGCGTGGGATAAGCCCGTCAGTTGGAGGTGCAGGGGTGAACTTCATCGGGAACATACCAACATTACAGTTGAACAAACACATCTTCACGCCAGCGAACTGCACATGAAAGTTCCCCGCTGGAAAGCTACCTCCGTTCCCATTTCCAAGTGTGATTTGCGCTGGACTTCCCGCTCCGCCACCGCTTCCATAATCAGGAGTTCCAATTTGATTTCCAGCCAAATCGTATTCACCTAAGCGCTGGCAGTCCGTGAAGAAAGTTGTATCCGCGCAAGTACCACCGATCACGTACTGTCCGGCGAGTTGAACCCAAGTTCCAACGGTGTAAGGCATTGGGTGAGTTCCGGCGAGAACCCCATGCTCCAGAGCGAACCAGCAAGAACCGGGTTGGCAGTTATAGTTAGAGAGTTGATTGTTGGGGCTGACCATTTGAATCATGTCGCCCGTGGTGCCGAAGGATTGAGTTGCCGGGATGTTGCTGCAAAACAGCACAACGAACTGTACTACCGTAGAAACTCCGCTCGATGGAAATTGCATTCCGACAATCTGATTGCTTGAGCCACCTGCAAGCGTTGGATTGTAGTCGAGCATGATAGGGCTGCCCGTAACCGTTGGGACCGGCCCACAAACAGGAGTGTTAGAGTAAGTCAGACCTCCGCTAGAGTTTGAAATGGTTACGCAAGGAACCTGTCCACTGCATCCCTGCGCGGAACCTCCGTAGCTACCGTACCAGCTTTGAGCGATGCGCCCAGATACGCCGCCATCATTGCCACTGGAGAGTGTCGCGCCCGCAACGCCGTGTGAGAAATTGATGATGGCGATGTGCTGGGCACGAAGGCCGATGGGCAGCAAGAGCAGCAATAGGAGTAGTCGTTTCATGGTTTCCACGCAATCGTAGAAGTTGCCATAGCGCCCACGGCGTTAAGGGAATAGATCGCTTGCGGTGTCACTGCCCCCGCCGAAGCGAGAGTTTCTGTCTCGAATGCAGTCTTGAATCCCGAAGTCACGCTACTAAGCGTAAAACCCGTCCCTGCCGTGTAGGTTCCGTTGTTGCCGTTGGCATCCGATAAGAGACAAAACACGAGGTCATTGTTTACGGTGGTTGTCACCGCAGGACAGTTGAATGCAACCGTTGCCGTTGCGGAAATTACCGATACGTTGCTGCCACTTCTTACATCTACCCCACTCGTATTCTGAATCTCCGCTCCAACCACGCCCATTGACGGTGTGCCAGATGCCGCCGTAATCGTCACCGTGCAGGCTGCGCTCGATGCCGCAATCCCTGTTGCCGTGTTGATGTTGTGCGAGCCTGTGTCTGTCGTCCAGGTGATGCCGCATCCGCTGATCGTGGGTGTCCCGCCGCTCCCGGCAAAGTACACCATCTGGATTCCGCGGCCAGAGACGAGGTTGCTGCTGAACACGCAGGTCTGCGATGCTGCACCGAACGTCTGACCAGTGCAAGTAGTTCCGTCGAGAGATGGAGCAGATCCTCCGCCACCGCCGCCAATCGCTCCGGTGTGACCCGGAACCGCTGGACCTTGCGGCAGAAATAGAGTGAGCAGGAAGAAAATAAATTTCATCGGGCGCTCACATTCCAGGTCACTGCTCCCGGAGTTATGCTGCTTCCGGTCTGGTTGCAGATTTTGTAGTTCACGGTATTTGTCGTGGGCCACGCTACGATTACGAGTCCGCCCGTAGAACCCCAGCCAACTGAAGCGGTGATGTCCGCATTGGGCGTAAAAGTGATCGTCATGGTGCTGGTTAGGCCAGTCATCGTTACGGTTGTGGCCGCAGCAGAACAGGAGTTACCAGTAACTGCCGTGGTGGGATTTGTGGTGGTGGTGTTCTGGATTCCGCAGTTCAGGCCGCCACCGTCTGCAAGCAAGAGATTCCCCGCCGTAATTATACCCTTGATGCAATCTCCTGTGGTGGGTGCGGATGCGAAGTTGGCGCGAATCGAATCCGCCCCGTTTACGAAGTCATGGACATTCTTGTTTGTGGTGTCGAGGATTTCATTTGAAGATGCACTGGCCGTTGCGCCTGCACCAGCGGGAAGTTTAATCGTCCCTGCTGAGAAATCATGATTCACCGCAGCAGAAATATTTGCCACATCCTTGCGCCACACATTTGCCAAGAGCACGCCAGAATCAGCGGTCTGTCCACCAGTCCCGCTATAGTCCACTAAGTCCGTATTGACTGAGCTCGTGGGGCCAGTAACAATTCCAGTTCCTGCCCCAGCAAGAGCCTTGGAGGAAGTCACAGATGTTGCGGTATTGGCGATGGGCACCTGTCCAGTCGTCATGCCAGATAGCCCATTACCGGATGCGCTCGTTCCGCAGCTAAGGCCGAGCGGAGTCGTTGCATCCATGTTCAAATGGTTTCCACCAACGTCTTTGCAATCGACAATGCCACTGAAATCTAGTAATCGGGATGCAAGATAGTTCACACCGTCAGACCACGTGAACATCGTCCAACCCGGCAGAACAACCAAAGATGCTGCTCCATTGATAGTGAATCCACTGGCGGCCATCGTCACTGCGCCAGTCCCGGCATTTTTCAGAACGAAAAAATAGTTGGAGCCGAATCCCGTAGAGGATGGATTGACGAGCGTGTAGGTCTGCGCTCCCGCGTTTGTCGCGGTAATCAATGAACCACGGTCACTGTAGAGAAGAGTATAGGTTGCGCCTGTCTGTGGATTCACAGGCACACCAGGAAGATTAATAGTTGGCGCAACCGATGCGGAAGCTGTCACATTGTAGTTCAAGATATAGTTGCCATTGACTGTGGGCGAGTTCACACCAGCACAGGTTCCACCACCGCCGTTATAGAGCGATGCGTTCGTTGTGCCTCCCGGTGTGCAGCCTCCACCACCGCCTCCTCCGCCCAATCCATAGGCATAGGCGTTCCCACCCTTCAGGAACACGTGCATCCCGGAATTGTTGGGAATCGTGATGTTGCCGGTGGCCGCGTTGCCGTGGAGCGTTCCCGCACTAACCGTCAGCGTCGTTGTGCCTGTTTCGCTGTAGACATCCCACATCTGCCCGTCGCCAAGCGTGGTGTCAATCGTGAAGGTCAGCGTGCCTTGAGCGTTGACCGCGCCCTCCGCCTTTGTGAGCGTGTGATTCCCGGTGTAATTGACGGCGGCTGTCGCCAAGCTCGCCGTCCTGATTCCGGGCAAGGAGCCATTCGTCTGCCCGATGGATGTGGTGTTCATGTTCTGGCCGAGTTGCAAGGCGTTCGTTGCGCTGATGTTTTGCAGGATGAGTGAGGCGAAGGGAGAGCCGGAGACTAGTGGTCCATTCGCAGATGGCAGATCGGAGCCATTGATTTGAATCGTTGCGCCGAGCGAAGCTGCCGGGCTGGGAATGTACGCCACCATCGGGGCTGGCCCGGTGTCGTTATACAAATCCATGATGGAGTAGAAACCAGCCGTGTTCCCTGCGTAGTACGGCTGAAAGGTGATGATGGGCGTGATGTTACCCTGCCACTCTTCGCCGCCGATGAAACGTCCCGATAGGCCCGAAACATGGGGAACGATATAAATGCCACGGGTGCTGCCTGTGATGTAGTCGAAATTCATCAACGTGTTGAACTTGCTGATGAACGCAGGTGTTGTGGTTTGCCCAACCTGTGCCTGACCGCCGTTAAGCACGCTGTTGGCAATGAAACTTGAATTGCGGAATTTGAATCCGAATGCCCCCGCAGCACTCGACTGGTAATCATAAAAGAGCACGTTCATGTAATCGTTGGCGGAGGCGGAGAAAAAACTGTCATCCTCGAATACTTGAGCGCCGTTTGCACCAGTGTTGAATACCCCAACAACGCCATTGTTGAATACGTGCACATCCACCTTGTTTAAGCCGCTGCTTCCTGCGCTCATCCAGATTCCAGGATTGGCGGTGAATACAAAAATGGGAATGTGAGCACGCAGACCAAAGCTTGGATTAATCATTCGCTTGGCAGACAGGTCCGTGCCATACCAGTTGCCGTTGAATTTCAGGGTGTCTCGCAAGCACACCGTACCGTCCTGGATGATGGCATTCACGCCGGTAAGGTCCAGGAAGGTGCTGATTTCGTAGCAGTAGACTTGTGAGGCGTTGTTCTCAACAACCACTGGGAAGCGGCAAGTCCCGCCCGCGCCTGTTACAGCACTGGCGTTTGTGGCCGAAACACAAGCGGCGATGTTGGGAGCGTTGTCGAATCTTCCCTGCGCTCCCGTTACGCTATTTCCTAGATTGAGAGCCGCGCCAGTACTGCAATTTACCAGCGTAAGAGTCGTGCCAGCGATGTTGCTGATGCAGCCGGTGTAAGTGTCATTGACAGGAGATACTGGCGCAGTCGTCGGTGCCCACCAGCTAACCGGATAGCCGCCTGAGATGGTCGCTCCCCAGTAGTCCCATGTGTTGTAGGTGGTGTCGGTGTAGCCCAAATTAGCAATTAGGCTCTCCGCAACTTTCGTTCCGCCGAGATAGATTTCGTACTGGAGTCCGCCAGCACCAGGAGTTGGCAGCGCAAGATGGTCGCCCAAGAAGTAGCGGACGTTGCCGCCTGTCGCGGTGGTCGTAGAGATGGCAACGGCGGCGTTCACCCCACTTGTGTATGTGATATGCGTCCCATCAGGAACGCTGGCGACGGTTTTTACCCCGCCAAACTCCGCATCGTTTGTGGTTCCGTTGATGGTAATTTGGCAACCCGGAGCGAGTTCCGCTGAACTGGCGATTGTGGCCGTGAAGGTGTTGGCTACACCGGAAGCAATGCTAGTAATGGCCTGACTATGTGCTCCGGGCGTTGCGTTTCCGGTTGTAGTGACTCCCGCCGATGAAGCGGCGGTTAGTCCTTGCCCTTGATCGCGCAATGAAATCTGCCAAGAGCGCGTAGTCGCACCTGCACCCGCAGCAACCACGAACCCCGTGCCAAGCGGTCCCGCAGCGCAAACAGGCGTAACCGTTGGGGCAACTGGCGGAGTCATGGACTGCGTAGCTCCGCCACCCACGAAAGAAAATCCCATTCCTACTTGCAATCCTGCAGTAGTTGAAACTGTGACAGTATTTGTGCCGGAAGTTCCTGTAACAGTAGGTGCGGGAACAGCCGTGGGAGCTACCGCTACAACGCCGAACTTCCGCATGTCTACGCTCGGATTCGGCCCGCGATTTATGTTGTCGTCGCCGTTTGTCAGCACGCCACTGGATTCATTGAGATTTGTAGGTTGGCAAGCTCCGGCGGTCCCAGCGGCTTGGATATTTCCCTGACCGCCAGATGAGGAACAATTCCCGCCGCCACCACCTCCACCTGCGGGTTGAGTTAGTTGACTCCAATTTGTCCCGTCGAAGCTGAACGTCTCATCGGTGCAGCCCGTTGTCTGAATCGCTGTCGTATTGAGGAAATTAGCGGGGAATGCGAACGTCCATGGCGAACCTGCCCCTTGGCAGATGTGGAGCTTCATCACGACGCCGTTCACGGGTGTCCCACTCACACTCGACGACGTGACGTTTCCGGTGAGAGTGATTCCGTAGGCGGCATTGAGCGTCCCAGAGAAGGAGGGAGTCGCGCTGAACGCTACCGTCGAGAACGGCAAGGGAGCGCCTACGCCTGCTCCCGCTCCGTTGGAATTGACGTTAATCCACTTGCCGACAAGACCGTCCCACACCCATGTCGAAGCTGAGCAGACGTTGGCGTTCGGCGAGACTGTCACAGGCGAGGGGGATTGGAAGTTGGAAGGGAACGCAAAGGTGAATCCACCCGTGGCGTTCTGACAAGCAATCAGATAGAGGATCTGGCCGGATTTGATTCCGGGCTGATTCATCGTGGACGAAGTGACGTTCCCACTCAACGTGATGGCGAACGTGTTCCCTTTGGTCAGGTCGAATACGGGAGTGGCGCTGAATGGGACCGAGACGAACCCGCCGTGAAAGACGCCGATCGCCGCGTCGAGAGTGTCGAAATCCTGATTGACGTAGATTCCACCGTTCGTAGAACCTATTTTTGGCTTCTTTAGTCCAAGATTCGGCGTGGTCGTGAAATCGTTCTGGGCTCTCGTGCCAACGGCCCACCCGATCATCAGCAATAGAAGAATCGTCCATCTCATCATCCTCATCATCGCTCTCCTACTGGTTGGAGGTCGCTCTTGGTGCGTCGCGGCCGCAGAATAGGCGGGTCGATATCCATTCCCATCGCCTTCCTGAACAGGCTGGACGAGAGGAGCTTCTCGTTCTTCACCGCTGCGGCCTTGAGGAAGGATTGGTAGAGCGGGATTGCAGCATCGAACTCCGCCCCGCCCTCCTTGAACGCTCCGAGATACTGGCAGTAGTTGACGAGGGTGTTCAGCTCCTCAGCGCCGATGTCGATTGTGTCGTCTAGGGCGACGAGCTGCGGCGCCGCGGAGAGACCGTCGATGACGAGAGAGTTGTAGCCTACGGCATCGGCCGGCCGGAGCGCGATGAGGCTGATGCCCACGGGAGCCCACTCTTGCGGAGTAGAGGGCCGCCCTTCCCACTTTGGATAGCCCTTATCCCAATTGGTGATGGAGCCCGGAGCGAGCGGAGTGGAGTTGAACTCAACGCGCATTCCAGCGGTGAGGAATCCCGCGAGACTGTAGTAAGGGAGCGTCGGTAGAGTTTGCATGACGACGCGCTGCTTCCAGTAGCCCGTGAGACACGACCAGCACCG
>Ga0247669_1000046_pt1 | contig 64875 bp, 39 predicted proteins | sample CNK10_metaG_FD_182734 | JGI IMG/M metagenome (GOLD analysis project Ga0247669, IMG submission 182734) | Soil microbial communities from Purdue University Martell Research Forest, Indiana, United States - CNK10 | ecosystem: Environmental > Terrestrial > Soil > Temperate forest > Bulk soil... | reverse complement strand
AACCCAAAGCCGGTAGAAAAATGGCGAATGGGGGGGCGCGGCGAAAGGCGAAATCAACTGTAGAACAAGGTTGTATAGCGCGCATCGTGTTGACGATACGGAGCTTGACAGTGCTTGGCAGCATCCGGCGAGCAGTGACGGGAAGCTCCGGTTCAGATAAAGTATAACTAAAGTTCCTAAAATTACAGTTGCTTTCATCTGAATTCTTGCTAAATTCCTCGTACAGGCAACCAGGGTGGCCCCAAGATCGAAGGGATTCGATTTGTCGTGGGGCTTCATCGCTAGAACAAAACGGCTGAAGGATTGTGCGTCCAGTTTAGGCACTGGCTGCGTGACGCATGGTCCGCGCGAATCCGGATGCCCGTGTCGCGGCACTGGTTTGGGAAGGCGTAGTCGCTCAAAAGAGGACGCGCCGAGGTTGTGACCAAGGAGACGGAGCGAATGATTAAGCGAATAATGTGTTGGACTTTGATTGTAGGAATTACGATGACGATTGGCGCGGCCAACGCAAGTGCACAGGCGACGGCCAGCGGCACGATTCAAGGCACGGTTTTAGACAAATCGCAGGCAGCGGTGAGTGGTGCAGAAGTGATCGTGACCAGCAAGGCGACGGGCACGGCGCGGACGGCAACATCGAGCGACACGGGCTATTACCGGTTCGACATGCTTTCAGCGGGTATGTACACGGTTAAAGTGTCGAAGGCGGGCTTTACCTCGGTCGTAGAGACGGTTGAGCTGCTCGTTGGACAGACCACGACGTCAAACATAGTGCTAAATCCGGGCTCAATTTCCGAGACGGTGGAAGTGACTACAGAGGCTGTACTCGTTGATCTTACAAAAACGAGCGTCAGCCAGAACATTGTCCCGAGCGAAGTGGAAGAGCTGCCGCTGTTAGGCCGCGACGTTGCGAATCTGGCATATCTGGCGCCGGGTGTGAAGGCGACGGATTCGTACGACCCGACCAAAAATCGTTACGCCATTCTTTCGGTGAATGGGCAAAGCGGCCGCAACGTGAACGTGACGATCAACGGCGTCGACAACAAGGACAACACGGTTGGCGGGCCCGTGATGCAACTCCCGCTTGAAGCCGTGCAGGAATTTGTAATCAGCACGCAGCGGTTTTCCGCGGCGAATGGTCGATCGGAAGGCGCAGCGATCAACATGATTACCAAAGCCGGCACCAACAAATACCATGGTTCCGCGTTTGGCTTTTTTCGCGAACAGCAGTTCAACGCGGAAAACGTTTTTGAGCAGCAGGCCGGGCAAAAAGGGCCGTACAGCCGTCAATTTTTCGGAGGATCGCTTGGCGGACCAATTGCCAAAGATAAACTTTTCGGATTCTTCGCGATCGAGCGGCAGAGGGAAAATACGAGCGTAACGGAAGATCCCACTGCGTTTGCGGAGTTGACGCTTGCGAAGAACGCAGGACTGGCAGCTGAGCCGTCGGCAATCATCCCTAGGCCATTTTACGAGACCCGTTACAACGGCCGGATGGACTACAAGTTCAGCGACCACGAAACCGCATACCTTAGTTACACGTCGCAGGCGAACGACAGTTTGAACGATCAATCCGGCCAGACCGGTGACCTTACCGAAGGCAACTTCACGAAGAATCACCTGCAGGCCGCAAACTTCACGTTGAACTCGGTGATTTCACCCAGCACAGTGAACAGCTTCCTGGTGGGATATCAGTATTGGAACAACATCATCGACAGCACTCTTAAGGTGCCCCTCGTGACGTTTATCGGGGGTTCGTCGTTCGGTACAAACGGAAACGTGCCCCAAGAATCGTATCAACGCAAATGGCAGTTCCGGGACGATCTAACCAAGACTGTGGGACGGCACACATTCGGCTTGGGAGTGGATTTCATCTATAACCCGAAGTTGGGTGGGTTCTTTGAATCTAACTCGACGCTGGAAGTGGATTTCGGCGCGGACCCGAGCTGCATCCTTGCAGCCGTTGATGACAACGCGCACAAATGCGGACCTTCTTTTTATCCGCAGGGTTTTGCAACACCAGGCGCGGTGATCGGCATGTCGGCCAGTGCCGGAGACCCGTACTTTGACATGCCCGGGGGCACCAAGCAATTGGGACTTTACTTCCAGGATGATTGGAGAGTTACAAAAAAGCTGACGATCAATTTGGGCGCGCGTTGGGACAAGGATTTCAACCTGGTGGGTGCAAGCGCAATTGCCAAGAGCAGAACGTACCTTGAACTGGTGGCTATTGGCAGCCCTTACGCGAAACTGGCTCACGATGACGACAAGGATTTCAGTCCTCGGGTGGGCTTCGCGTACGATCTCACCGGCCAAGGCAAGCACGTTCTACGCGGTGGCTATGGCCTGTACTACGGCAACATTTTCCAAAACATCCCGCTGTTTATGATTCAACATGCGAGGCCGACTATCTACCAGGGCTTGTTCTCAATAACCTCGCCCGGCGACGAAGTTCCAGGGACCACCATTGCGCTGGGCAATTGGCGTTACGGTGTGGATCCGAACCCGACGATCCCGCCGCCGTTGGCGGATCTCGTCGACCGCGCGACCGGCCGCTTGATGGATCCGAAGTATCGCAACCCTGTATCGCAGCAATTTAACTTTGGGTACCAGTGGGCTGTGACAAATCACTCGGTCGTGGAAGTGGAGTACGTTCACACGCTCGGCCTTCATGAAAACAAGACGGTAAACATCAATCCGACCATTGCAGTTGTTGGGACGGACGCGAGCGGAAATCCGGTAATCACCAGCAACTCTCGTCCGCTCTCTGCCGCGTTTGCTGCGGCAGGAGTGCCGGTGCTAGGGCGCGTGATGGACGAACAGTCCGTCAACCGCTCACGGTATGACGGTTTGAATTTCAGCTATCGCCAACAGATGGCCAAACACTTCAGTGTGAACGCGAATTACACACTGTCTCGCGCGATGGGGTGGGGTATCGAGTCGGGAGGGGCGGATGGATTTTCCTCTTTCCGGAACTATCCGCATGACCCGTTGAATATTTGGGATCCGAGAGATTTCGGTCCGACGGACAACGACGAGCGGCACCACATCTCGCTGAGCGGGATTATTCAGCTGCCCTTTGGTTTCCAGATTGCTCCGATTCTCTCCTACGGTTCTGCACGCCCGTTTGACCTGAGATCGGGATTTGACGTGCTCTCGCGCGGGAGCGGTTACTCCCGGCCGGTGATCGTGCCGACTAGCGACCCCACGGACTATCTGGCTTTTGACGGTTCAGCCGGCAAAGATTCGGCGGCGGCCTTGGCTTGCCTCGCTGCAGGACAATGCCGTCAAGTCGGCTATGACACGGTCCGCGGTAACGCATACTTCGACATGGACATGCGCGTAGCGAAGAACATTCGTCTGCGTGAGGGATGGAATCTCCAACTAATGTTCCAAGGGTTTAATCTGACCAACAAAACCAACTACGGAAGCAATTTCCATAACACGAACACGGCAGGAACTTTCCTTACGCCGGAAGGCTTTATCAACCCAAGCAGCTCGTTTACGCCACGTGCGTTTGTGGGCGAGTTCGGAGCTCGTTTTACGTTCTAGCAAGCGAACGGAAAATCAAACCAAACTTGCCGGGCTGGCGCGAAATGCGCGGCCCGGTTTGTTTTTGCAAGGGGGCAAGTTCGGCCCCGACATGTACTATACTGCCGGTTGGGAGAGCTGATGCGAAGCAAAGTGCAGAGCGGGCCGCGTCCGGAGACGGACTTCTTGCGGATGCTGGGTGAGCGGGTGAGGCAGGAGCGTTCTCGGCGTGGGATGACGCGGAAAGAGCTGGCGAAGACCGCGTACGTTTCCGAGCGTTTTTTGGCGCAACTGGAGACGGGGCACGGGAATATTTCGATTGTTCGCTTGCGAAGAATTGCGCATGCCATGGATTTGGGCGTGGAGCGGCTGGCGCAGGAGCGAGACGGCGATTTGCCGGAGATTGCGGGCACGATTGCGCTGCTCGGGAAATTGAAACCGGAAGAGCGGCGACGGGCGCAGGCGATGTTGCTGGAAAAATTTGGCGTGAAGAGTGAAGAAGAACGGCGCGGGCGCGTGGCGCTCGTTGGATTGCGCGGGGCAGGGAAGTCCACGTTGGGGGCGCTGCTTGCGGAGCGGATGGGGGCGCCGTTTATTGAACTGGACCGACGGATCGAGCAGGAGAGTGGCGTGAAGTTGAGCACGGTGTTTGATTTGTACGGGCCAGCGGGATTCCACCGAATGGAACGCGAGGCGCTGGAGCGCGTGCTGGAGACGAATGAACGATTTGTCCTGGCGACGGGCGGAAGCATTGTGAATGAGCCAGAGACGTTTTCACGACTGAGGAGCGCGTGCTACACAGTTTGGCTGAAGGCGAAGGCTGAGGATCACATGCAACGGGTGATTGCGCAGGGAGACAAACGTCCGATGGAGGGAAGCCAGCGGGCGATGGCGGATTTGCGGAAGATTTTAGCCGGGCGGGAGCCGTTGTATGAAAAGGCGGACGCGAGCGTGAATACGAGCGGGAAGACGGTGAAGCAGGCGGCTGCGGAACTGGCGGTGATGGCTAAAGCGAGATGAGCGAAGAAGTGACGCCAAACAACTACGCCGAAGTTGAAGTGAACGTTGGGGTCCTCTGCGCATCTTCGTGGATGTGCTCAGGATGACGACACGTTGAGGGGTTGTGGAGGCCAATGAACGCAGTTGCGAATAATGCACTATATTGCTTATTGATATAGGCGGCAGGCTGTATAGTACACTTGAAGAATTGCGAATGGATGAAGGGAAGAGGCGTGTATGGCGGAAGTGATGGAAAAGCAGACGGTTCTGTTCGACGCGGCGCCGGAGAGCTACCGGCATTGGAAGTTGAAGGTGGAAGGGCGCGTGGCGACGCTGCTGCTGGATGTGAACGAGGATGCGGGGCTGCGGCCCGGGTACAAACTGAAGCTAAATTCGTATGACCTGGGCGTCGACATTGAGCTGCATGACGCGTTGCAGCGGATTCGGTTTGAACATCCCGAAGTCGCGTGCGTGGTGATTTCGAGCGCGAAAGAAAGGATGTTCTGCGCGGGCGCGAATATCTACATGCTGGGGCTTTCGTCGCACGGGTGGAAAGTGAATTTTTGCAAGTTCACGAACGAGACGCGGAACGGGATGGAAGATTCGAGCAGAAATGATGGACTGAAGTTTTTGGCGGCACTCAACGGGACGACAGCGGGCGGCGGGTACGAGGTGGCACTGGCGTGCGACGAAATTTTGCTGGTGGATGACCGGTCGAGTGCGGTGAGTTTGCCGGAGACGCCGCTGTTGGGAGTGCTGCCGGGAACGGGCGGGCTGACGCGCTTGGTGGACAAACGAAAAGTGCGGCGAGATTTGGCGGATCTGTTTTGCACGAATGCGGATGGCGTGAAAGGCGAACGCGCGAAGCAATGGGGACTGGTGGATGAGATTGCGACGCCGGCGAGGTTTGCCGCATTGACGCAAGACAGAGCGCAGAAGTTGGCGGCCGGATCAACGAGAGGCGCAGATGCGAAGGGGATTCGGCTGAGCGCTTTGAAGAGAAAGATTGACGACGCCGGATACCACTACGAACACGTCGACGTGATGTTTGATCGCGCGGCGAGGACGGCAACGGTGAAGGTGCTTGGCCCGTGCGGCGCTCAGCCCAACGCCGCGGAACAGATTCACACTCTGGGTGATGCGTGGTGGCCCCTGGCGATGGCGCGGGAGCTAGATGATGCGATTTTGATGTTGCGAACCAATGAACCGGAATTGGGACTGTTTTTGTTCAAGACGGAGGGCGATTCGGCGGCGGTGCTTGCGAATGATGAACTAATGGTCAGACTTCGCGAAGATTGGCTGGTGCGAGAGACGATTGGAATGTTGCGGCGAACACTCGCGCGATTGGATGTGAGCTCGCGGAGCATGTTCGCGATGATCGAGCCGGGATCCTGTTTTACGGGGACATTGTTGGAACTCGCGTTAGCGGCTGACCGGAGCTACATGCTGGCGGCTGCAGAGGATGATGCGACGCTGCCGAAGGTTGCGCTTTCCGAGATGAGTTTTGGATGGTTGCCGATGGTGAATGGGGCGGGGCGACTCGCCGCGCGATTCCACGACGATGCGAAAAAGTTGAATGAGTTGAAGAAATTGTGCGGGCAACAACTTGGCGCGGAGGGCGCTTTGGAAGCAGGGCTGGTGACCGTGGCGCCGGATGATTTGGATTGGGAAGACGAAATTAGAATTGCGATAGAAGAAAGAGTGAGCTTGTCTCCGGATGCGCTGACGGGAATGGAAGCGAGTTTGCGGTTTGGCGGAAATGAAAATTTGCCGACGAAGATTTTTGGGCGGCTTTCCGCCTGGCAGAACTGGGTTTTTATCCGGCCGAATGCGACGGGCGAACAAGGTGCGCTGAAGATTTTTGGAAAAGGATCGAAAGCGAAATTTGATTGGGAGAGAGTTTAAAAATGGAATCGAATTATCACGACAAGATTCCGAACAATGTGGATTTGGGATCAAACCGGACTTTGCAGCGGGCGTTGGAACATTGGCAGCCGGAATTTTTGAATTGGTGGCACGGGTTGGGGCCGAGCGACTTCAATGCAGCGGAAGTATATTTGCGCACGGCGATCTCGGTGGATACGAAGGGCTGGGCGACGTTCGGCTACGTGAAAATGCCGGACTATCGCTGGGGAATTTTTCTCGCGGAGCCGGAGACCGACCGTAAGATTGGATTTGGGGACAACATCGGGCAGGCAGCCTGGCAACAGGTGCCGGGCGAACATCGTTCGACGCTGCGGCGATTGATCGTAACGCAGGGCGACACGGAGCCGGCATCGGTCGAGCAGCAACGATTGTTGGGGCACACAGCGCCGTCACTTTATGATTTGCGGAATCTGTTTCAGGTGAACGTCGAAGAAGGCCGCCATCTGTGGGCGATGGTGTATTTGCTGCATGCCTATTTTGGCCGCGACGGCCGCGAAGAAGCGGAAGAGTTGCTGGAGCGCCACTCGGGCGATGCGGACAAACCGCGGATTTTGAGCACGTTTAATGAGCCGATCAGCGACTGGCTGAGTTTTTACATGTTTACGTACTTCACCGACAGAGACGGCAAGTTTCAACTAAAGTCGCTGGTGGAATCTAGCTTCGACCCGCTTTCGCGGACGTGCCGGTTCATGCTGACCGAGGAAGCGCACCACATGTTCGTGGGCGACACGGGAATTGGGCGAGTTATTAAGCGGACGGCTGAAGTGATGAAGGAGTTGGGGACAGATGATCCCGTGGCGATCCGGAAGGCGGGAGCGATCGATTTGCCGACGATCCAGCGCTACTTGAATTTCTGGTTCAGTTCGTCGCTGGATTTATTTGGCGGCGATTCGTCTTCAAACGCGGCTTCGTATTTTGCGAATGGGTTGAAGGGGCGGCCGGATGAAGAGCGGTACGAAGATCACCTGGCGGCGGAGCAGGCGCATACGCTGGAACTGCCGGACGGAAAAGGCGGCGTGCGGAGCGAGCAGATTCCGATGCGGAATGCGATGAATGAAGTAGTGAGGGAATCGTACGTGCGTGATTGCGAAAAAGGATTGGCACGTTGGAATAAATTGCTGGAAGACAGCGGATATCCGCAGCGGATGTTTTTGCCGAGTCCGCGGTTTCGAAGGACGGTCGGGAGCTGGGCGAATGTTCCGACCGACTTGAGCGGGAAGCCGATAAAGGCGGAAGAGTTTGCAGCGCGGCAAACCGAATGGCTGCCGACGGAAGGCGACCGCGCTTATGTGCGGAGCCTGATGAAAGGCGTCTTCGAGCGCGGAAAAATGGCCGGGTGGATTGCGCCGCCGGAACGCGGGATCAACACGAACCCGACCGACTTCGAGTACGTGTTACTGCACTGATTGCGCCGGCGTGCGGCGTTCGCGAGTGGTGGACGTATTCCGGGTTGCTTTCAAGAAAAATAACGCCGTCTGGTGGGCGATGGTTTGCAAATCCGCCGCGCTCCAAGCCGAGCGCGGTTCGGAAAAACTTTCTCCCGCACTTTGGTTGCGCGAAACGCGACGTGCGCGGCTGGCACGCACCGTTTGCGGAGAGACAGCCTCTTGTTTCTGTCGCGGAGGCGCGGGATTCAATTCACCGCCTGGCTCGATATTCGGCGATGTTTCGAGTTCTCTCAGGAACGCGTAGACCGTACTGCCGCGAGCGTGACTGCGCCGGTGCACCGGTAGCTTCTCGGTTCTTTCCCACCGCTGAACGCAGCGGACGGAACGACTGAAGTGGAGTGCGATCTCTCTTCCATCCGTCGAATCGCTGTTTTGTGGCGTTCATTCCTGGTCCTCTTGCCGAAATAGCTGACCTTCGTCGGAAAATGCGCCATCGTCGGCGTGGAAATAAATAAAACGTTGTACGTCTTCTGTTGTGCCAGTCAGCAGAAGCATTCCTTGCGTTTCCTGGTACGGAAGATCCACGATTTGCTGTTTAAGCTGCTTTTTGAGCCATGCGCCGCTCAAGAAGGAGAGTTGAATGGAATCCTGGTGCAGTTCGAGCCGCGCGGCCGAGTGCGCACGCAACAGGTGCATCTCTGTGAACTCCGTCGATGGCAACTGGCCGGTCGGAAAAAGATCGAGGAACCAATCGGAACCAAGACGCAGGAGATGGGCTTCAAATTGACCGGACTTCTGGTCTCCAGAGTCAGACTCAACTACGAGTAGCTTATAGGCACGTTTCTCACCTTCGGTGAACGTCATTTTGAGCGAGCTGTCGTCGGACAACCAGGTTCCGACCAGCTCCGGATCCCATTCGAGATCGGAGTCGGTAAAGTATGGCTGTAGGGAGAGGACCCAGGGGGCATCATCGCCTTCGCAGCCGTTGGAAGCGAAGGTTGCGGAAAAGAGGAGTAGCGTGAGCGAACATGCAACCAAGATTGAACGCGGTCTTTTATTTGAAACCATAGTGATGCTCCCCGGCAGATGCCAGCCGATTTCGGTGAGCGGCACCCGAGCATTGCCGCCTTCAATACGGAACAGCGTCAAAAAAGCGCGGAAATTGCAGTTGGTTGGAAATTTTCTTAGGCGTCAGGAACGGCGGAAATACCGGGAAAAGGACATTTTTATGGCCGAATAGCGGGTGGCGGCGAGCATCAGGAGCAGACCTAGGATCAGGAGGAGAAGGGACCAGCGAGCCTGATCCTCGAAGATATCCTGCTGGAGGCGGACGATGCCAATAGCAAGAAAGAGGGTGCCGGTGACGAAGTAATTTTTCATCTGTTTCGGGATGCTAGAGTAAATGAAAACGCAAGCGAGGAGCGGAAGGAGAATTTCAAAAGTTCGAGCTTCACGTTTGAGATGAAGATCCCGTTGCGACTTGTTCCACAGGTGCATGGCACTGATCCCGAGCGAGAGTACCGAGGACAGGATGTGGCCCGGTATGACGAAGCGAAAGGCACGGGCGACGACGCGCATCTGGGCGAGAGAAGAGCCCCCCAACGCGGTCTGCAACAGAAAATAGATCGCGGCATTTGCGACGAATAGGTATTCGATCCCGCCACGCGTAAAGGGCAACAAGTTTTTCAGAGAGTTCTGAAGCGATTCGTAGTCGGCGGCGAGGCCGCTCAGCGCTACGAAGGTGACGGCGACGGCAAATGGATAGAAGTAGCGAGAGTCGCTGGACAGCTTGAGACGTTCAAGTAGGAATCCAGCCGCGAAAAACAGGAGCGCGACCGGAAGCAGCCAGAAATAGAATTTGCTGTGGTCGTTGTTGAGCCAGTCGATCAAACCCATTCGGGCGAGAGTGACGGTGCACCATAGGACGCCCATGATTGCGGCGACGAGGGAAAAAGCGGATGAGCGGGTGTAAACGCGAAGCCAAATGTAGGCGGGCATCGAGAGCGCTACGGCCCACCACAATTGGATATTGGTAATCTCCTTGAATTTTCCGGAAACGTTGTGAAGTAACTCCCAATCAGAATTGGCCGAGACAATTTCCCGGATGTGATATTCGCCCATCGCAACAAGTAGCGCGATGGGTAGGAGCAGGCAGAGCGCGAGAAGATGCGCGATGCCGTTCCGCAGCAGGCCTTTTCTCCAAAGCGCCAGACCTTGCCAGCCCGTCAGAACGGCGACAGCGGAGGCGACGAACACGCGTGGAGTGCCGGAGAGGCGATCGAACTGAAAAAGGAACAGAAGAGCAGCGCCTGTGATGAGAATCCAGGCGCCAAGGTACAGGCTGACCTGGGGGAAGGTAAGGCGGCGAGCTTGCAAAATCCAGGCGTCTTCCCGTTCGACGAGACGCGCGTACTGTTTACGAAAGCCCTCGAATTCGGCGTCGGATAGAACCTCGTCGCTGCGCCAGGTATCGATCTCGCGCAGGTGTTCACCGATTCTTCCCGATACGAGATTGCCGTAAGTTGTAGGACTGGCGTGCACTTTTTCACCGGCAAGAAAACGTTCGAGATCGTCGGCCATTTCGCGGGCTGAGCCATAACGATTTTCGGGTTTCTTCTCGAGAGCCTTGAGGCAAATGTCTTGCAGGTCGCCGGAAATGGCGGGATTGAGACGGCGTGGCAGGACCGGATCTGCTGTGCGAATGGAGTTGAGTTGATTGGCGAGAGATCGCTCGGAAAACGGCAATTTTCCCGTGAGGGCTTCGTAAAGAATGGTGCCGAGCGAAAAGATATCCGTTCGCGCGTCGAGTTGCTGGGCCGCTGCGGTTTGTTCAGGCGAAAAATAGTTTGGAGTGCCGACGAGTTCGCCAAACGAGGTGAGGCGAAAATCGGAAGCGGTATGGAGGGCAAGCCCGAAATCGAGCAATTTGGGCTGAAGATCGGCGCTAACGAGAATGTTGGCCGGCTTCAAATCACGATGCAGAATTTGATGTTGATGCAAAACTTCGACGGCGAGGACGACTTTGCGCATTAATTCGACGCGTTGGCGGACGGTGAGCGCACGAGTGGCGTGGAAGAGGTCCGTGCCTTCGACATATTCCATGACAAAGTGCGGGACTTCCTCGGAGCTGCCGAGGCTGAAGATCGAAACGATATTCGGATCGCTGATTTGAGCGAGCGATCGAGCTTCCTGCATGAAACGCGAGCGGATGGCGGAGTCGTTCGCGAATCGCGCGTTCAGAGTTTTGATGGCAACTTTGCGATTTAGACCTTCGTCCATCGCCAAAAGGACGCGGCCCATGCCTCCCGCGCCGATTTCGCTGAGAATCCGATGGCCGGAGAGCGCTGGCGGAAGAGGCTCTGGTGCGTTTGCGCTATTAGGGGGCGAGAACGTTTCGTCCATCGCGATTAGAGATTGCAGTAGGGGGCGCAAATCCTGCGCGATAAAGGCGTGCTGCCGGCAGAAGGCATCGGCGTCCAGGAATTCTTCCTGCGAGGCGCGGTCCAAATAGTTGGCGACCGCGTCGGCGATGGCGCGGTCGCGGTCGGACGGCGGCGATTCGTCCGGCAAATCATCGTCATGGCCAGGATTGGATTTCGAATCGCTCATGTCGTAATTTCGGGCACTTGTTCAAGCTCGCGGAAGCGTTTTAGGGCGCGGTGAAGTAGCAACGCGGCGTCCTGGCGCGATTTGCCGATAAGTTCCGCAAATTCGGAAGTGGTGAGCCCTTCAAACTTCGTGACGAGAATCGCCTGACGATAAGCGGCGGGGAGTGCGTCGAGTCTGCGGACCAACGTGTCGATCGTTTCGTTGCGCGCAAATATGCGGCTAGGAGTTTCGAAATGGGCTGGATCGGCTCCTCGAGGATTGCTTTCCGACCGGAACGTGAGGAGGTCTTCCGCGCGGCGTTTTTCGCGGCTTTCGAAGCGGGCCGCGTCCACGATGGCGTTATCCGCTAGCCGTGAGAGCCACGCCGTCAAGCTACCTGGATTTTGATAAGTGAACCGGTCGAGCGATCGTGCAGCTGCAAAGAAAACGACCTGAACAATGTCGTCGACTTCCATACGGCTCCGGAGATCGGCGCTCATTTTGTAGTAGACGAGAACAGCGAGTCGCCGCTGATACTTGCGAAAAATAAGACTGAAAGCGCTCTGGTCGCCGTCCTGGAAACGCTTGACGAGTTCAAATGTTGAAGTCTGAAGGTCCATGAACGGCGGTTACGATACTAGATTGGAAACGCGGGTACTGTAGCGCCAAAGCGCAGCGTGAGCAAGGGAGCGGCAAACGTTGCGAACAACTTCTAGCGGGGCTGAGGAATGATTTCGAGGTAGTCGAGGGCGGCTCGTTCGTCTTTGTCGGGCGTGCCTTCGATGCGGATCGCGTCGCCGAGGTTCAGGCCGACGCGCTGAATGCGGCGGCGCGTGGAAGAGTCGCTGCCGATTTTCGTTGCGGGGAGCTGCAGGTTTGCGATCCACTCGTCGATTAGTTTGTCGTCGATAAAGACACGAAATTTGGATTCGCCATTATTTTGGTCGAAGTACTGAACGTCCAGCTCGTACGCGCCGGAAGGTCCTTTGAACACAACTCCCGCCGAGCAAATCTGTTGGGGCGATGCGCACTCAATGGCCTTGCCGCCGGATGCGTTTTCCCACGGCGTGACAGCGACAGTGGTGTAGCCGGTGAGCTGCATCAATTCAGCTTCGATGCGACTAGCGTGACGGCCGGCGCGGCCGTTCGCGTCGGGGATTCCGGAAAGGCGCAGGAAATATTCGCAGATGGCATCACGCCAAACGATGGCGTGGCCGGATTGGTATTCGAGGCGAGCGAGGGTTGCGGCGTACCGGTCGGTGTCAATGAGACCTTGTAGCGATTGCCAAAGCTTCACGTAGTCAGCCGCGCGCTGTGCGCCTTCGTAATGAGAATCGTAGATGTGCTGGATGACGGTTTTGCCCGAATGAAGGACGTAAGTGTAAGGGACGTGATGGAAAAAAAGGAGCAGGTCGTCGGGCGTCGTCGCCGGCGATTCGTAGAGTTGCGAAATGAGCGGCGGATACTGAGCGACATAGCCGGTGCCGGTGGCGACGGTGCGATCCATGCCGACGCCGTCACGGTCGGCGCGGTGCCACTGCCCCCAGCCGTTTTCTTCTGAAGATTCGATTCCGGGGCCGTAGTGGCTGCCGAGAATGTCTGTGAGCGTCTGCATACCGAGCGGGCCGGTGTAGCTTTCGTAGGTGTGCCAGGACGACAGCAGCAGCGAGGAGATTGTTTGCACGACCATTGGATTACGGCCGAAGGTGAGTTCCGTCCATTCCTTCGCGATTTGTTCGGCGGTTAGATTTGGATTCCACGCAAGCCGGGCGTACCCGTACAAGTTGGCCATGGCGAGCGGATGCCCGAGCCAATTTTCGTCGAGACCGACATTGACCACAGCGACGAATCCGCCCACGGGCCGACGAAAAGTCTTTCCAGCGACGAGGTCCTTCACTCTTGTCGCGACACCGTCGGCGTGCAGGTCAAAGTCCAGGGCTTGTTTCCACATCGGAATTACGAAGCAAAGATGGTGCTGCTGACCGGTGTATTCCTGCGTGACCTGTAATTCGATGGCTTCGTTCGTTTTTTCGAGGCCGCCCACCAGGGGAGAAACCGGTTCGCGCGCCTGGAAGTCGATCGGCCCGTGTTTGATTTGGATGATAACGTTTTCTTCGAACTGTCCGTCGAGCGAGTGGAAATTGTCGTAAGCAGCTTTGGCGCGGTCGTTTTTGGGGTCGCGCCAGTCGAGGTGATGATCGTAGACGAACGCACGATAAAACACGACGCCGTGATGCGGCTCAAGAGCGCGCGCGATGACGTTGGCGGCGTCGGCAGGCGTGCGGCCATAGAAGGACGGGCCGAGGCGGCCCTCGGAATCGGCCTTGACGACGAAGCCGCCGAAGTCGGGAATAGCGGCGTAAATTGCGTCGGCTTTCTTGCGCCACCAATCGCCGACGCCTGGATCGAGCGGATCGAATGCCTCGAGGCCTCCGACGGTTTTGGGACTGGCAAGATCAACGGAAATAGAAAGCTGAATACCCCATGGACGAAAAATGTCCGCGACACGAACGAGCTGCGGGAGGTAATTGTCCTGCAGGAGCCGGGGATCGGCGTTTACGTTGTTGATGGTGCAGCCGTTGATGCCGACCGAAGCGAGGAGGCGGGCGTAGGCAGCGACGCGGGACAGGTCTGAACGGACGTTTCCGTTTTCAAAAAAGATAGAACGACCGGCGTAACCGCGTTCGATGCGGCCGTCGAGATTGTCCCACTGATCAACCCAGCGAATGGGAGCGTAAGGTTGCTGGAACTGGTTGAGGTGAGCGAGCGATTCGCCGCGCGCGATTTTGTTGAGAAGAGCGAATACGCCGTAAAGAACGCCGCGGTCGTTGGTGGCGGTGACGAGGAGATTTTCGCGACCACTGATCGAGAGAGTGGTGAGCCAGAAGCCGTCGGGGCCAATATCGGTCGGCGGGCGGAGGCTTGGGATCGCATTTTGCAAAGCGGGGATTGTTCCGAGGAGAACTGCGGGCTGATTGGAAGTTTGCGCTGAGATAATAAGCGTCCGACCGAGCATGCCACGAATGCCGCGCACGAGTTCATCGCGCGACGACGTCAAAATCTCGGAACCGCCGAAGGAGACAACGTTCGACGGGAGCGCGTCAAACCGAAGCGCGGTTTTGGAATCGAGAGGGGCGTAGCGAAGCCATGCCTCCGCACCCGATTCAGCGCGAAGAGAGGATGAAAACAGCGTGCAGAGAAGAGGGAGGAGAAACATTGAGGTGAGGAGCGCGCGACGGTTCAAAGAGCTACCTCGATCACGCGGAATGTGCGCGGTGCTCGGACGCGACCGGCAGCGCAAGGCCGAGATAATTTTCCGCGTTGGCGAAACAAATATTTTTGACCATCGAGCCGACAAGGTTCAGATCGTTTGGAAGCTCACCGCTTTCTATTTCGCGGCCGCAGAGGTCGCAGAGAACGCGGCGGAAATATTCATGACGCGGGAACGACATGAACGAACGCGAATCGGTGAGCATGCCGATGAAGCGCGAAAGAAGGCCGTTGTTGGAAAGAGCGTTGAGTTGCCACTCGATGGCTTCTTTCTGATCGAGAAACCACCAGCCGCTGCCAAACTGGATTTTCCCGGCGACGGAGCCGTCCTGAAAATTTCCGACGGCGCTGGCAAAAACGTAATTGTCGGCGGGATTGAGGTTGTAGACGATCGTTTTGGGCAGCGCTTTTTCGCGGGCGAGCAGGTCGAAATATGACGACAGCGCCGCGGCCTGATCCCAATCGCCGATGGAATCGAAACCCGTGTCGGGGCCGACGGTGTGGAGCGCACTCGAGTTCGCGTTGCGCAGCGCGCCGAGGTGAAGTTGTTTCGTCCAACCTTTTTCCGCGTCGAGGCGGCCGAAGAAAAGCATCAGGAACGAGGCGAACCGTTCGAATTCTGCAGGAGAAGCGGCCGCGCCCGTTAATGCGTTGCCGAAGATCGCCGCTGCCGCGGATTCACTGCACGGCGTAGCGTGTGCGTGAGGAAGGCCATGATCGGAAAGTTTGCAGCCAACGGTTGCGAAAGCGTCATGGCGATTCTTTAGCGCCGAAAGAAATTCAGAAAAATTCGAAACGGGATTGTTGCTTGCAGAGCGAAGGCATTCTACCCACGCCAGAAAAGTTCTTGGTTCGTCGACGCGAAGGGCTTTGTCCGGCCGAAAAGTCGGAAAGACGCGGAAGCCGAGATGTTGCGCGTTGATGGCTTTGTGTTGGCTGAGATCGTCGCACGGATCGTCGATGGTGCAGACAACGCGCACACCAAATTTCCGCAGGATGCCATGGGCGGAAAGATCGTCAGTTTGCAGGCGAGAGTTGGCGTGGTCCCATATGGATTTTGCGTTGGATTCGTTGAGCAGGTCCGACACACCGAAATAACGCTTCAGTTCAAGATGGGTCCAGTGAAAGAGGGGATTTCGGAGAGTGCTGGGAACGGTCCGTGCCCACGCGAGAAGTTTTTCGTAAGGTGACGCGTCTCCAGTGCAGAAACGTTCAGCGACGCCGTTGGCGCGCATGGCCCGCCATTTGTAGTGGTCGCCGGTAAGCCAGATTTCGAAAAGATTCGAAAATTTGCGATTTGTTGCGATGTCGGACACGGAAAGGTGGGAGTGGTAATCGAGGATGGGCTCGTCTTCTGCAAATTCGTGGTAGAGCTTCTGCGCCGCTTTCGAATGTAGCAGGAAATCATCGTGGATGAAGTCCATCAACGCGCTCCGAGCAAGGCTTCCGCAATCTCGCGACGATTATGATAGCCGATTCGGTGCGGAAGTATTTACGAATTGGCCGCAGGGTGTTCAGCGAGTGCCCGTCAAGATGTCGATGGTGAGCTGATCGAGACGTTCGTAGGGCAGACGTTTTTTCATCATCGCATCCTTGTCGAAGACGTGACCCAGCAACGCTTTGGCATTCCCCTTGGAATACTTGTTCGTTTTTGGCAAATCTTTGCCGCCGGAATTGATGTCCTTGAGAATATTTTGGATTTCCTTGTCGGAATTCCAACGAGCAGCTTTGTCTTTCAGAATTAAATAGGTACGCATGCAGCCGCGGGCAAAATCTTTGACACCTTCGTAGTCTTCCGTGCGATAGGCGTGCGCGTCGAAGTGGCGTGAGCCGTCGTAACCGACGTCTTCCAGGAATTTTACAAGAAAGAAAGCGGACTTTGGATTAGATGAACCAAAACGGAAATCCTGGTCGTAGCGGCCGGGAGCCTGGTCGTTGAGGTCAATGTGAAAGAGTTTGCCCGCTTCCCACGCTTGCGCGACGCCATGCATGAAATTGAGGCCGGCCATTTGCTCGTGCGCGACTTCAGGATTGACGCCGACCATTTCCGGATGATCGAGTGTGGGAATAAAGCCGAGATAATGGCCGGTAGTTGCCATATAGATGTCGCCGCGCGGCTCGTTTGGTTTTGATTCAAGGGCGAAGCGGTATTTGTAGCCCTGCTCAATGTTGTACTCACAGAGAAAATTCACGGCTTCACGAAGACGTTTGACCGCTTCGTCGGCGCGACGGCACGCGTCCGTTTCGACCCCTTCGCGCCCGCCCCAGAGAACAAAGATTTTTGCACCGAGCTCGGCGCCGAGGTCCATCGCGCGCATCGTTTTTTGCAACGCGTAGGCGCGAACTTCCGGATCGTTGGCGGTGAAGGCGCCATCGCGAAATACGGGATGGAAAAACAACGACACGGTGGCCATTGGAACCACAAGGCCGGCGTCTTTGCAGGCGCGCTGGAAGTCGCGAACGATGATGTCGCGTTCCGTCGACGTGGCGTCAATCGGAACGAGATCGTTGTCATGAAGATTTACACCCCAGGCGCCAACTTCACCGAGCATCGCCGCGAGTTCAACGGGAGACAGCGCCGGGCGGACAAAATCGCCAAAGGGGTCGCGGCCGCGGTTGCCGACGGTCCAAAGCCCAAACGTAAATTTGTGCTCCGGCTTCGGTTGAAACTGGGCAGCGCTCATGAGGGTCTCCGGGGCAACTATTGAAAAATAGAATCGGCAAAATTGACAGCATAAATGGACGAGCGCGAAAATCTTTACCGTTAACGTTAACGGCCGTGTATAGTACCACGCGCCCGTGTGAATGCAAGGGCGATGAATTCCGGGAGGTTGCGGCGTGAGAGACGGCGGACGAGTTCGGAGAGCGATTCTTGCTATGTTGGCGGGCATTTTTGCCGTGGCGAGCTGCGCGACAGCAGTCGCGCAGGAAGTGCCCGGGTACAAGAATCCAAAACTTTCCATCGAGCAGCGCGTCGCTGATTTGCTGGCGCGTATGACGCTCGAAGAGAAGCTGGCGCAGATCGAGAGCGCGTGGGGAAACCGCGCATTTCTGCGGGAGGCCCAGCCGTTCCTTGTGGATGAAAAAGGCGCCTTTCTTCCGGAGCGCGCGCAAATCACGCTGAAGAATGGATTGGGCCAGGTTTCTCGCCCGAGCGAAAATCCCGGGGGAAGCGGCGGTCCGCGTGAGATGGCGGAGCTGACGAACGCGATTCAGAGATGGGTGAAGGAAAACACGCGGCTGGGAATTCCAGTGATGTTCCACGAAGAGTGTTTGCACGGACACGCGGCGCCGAAGGGTACGGCGTTTCCGGCGGCGATTGGGCTCGCGTCGACGTGGGATGAAGCGTTGGTTCATGAAGTATTTACTTCGGTGGCGGCGGAAGTGAGAGCGCGTGGCGTGCAGGAGTGTCTCGCGCCAGTGCTGGATTTGGCGCGCGATCCGCGGTGGGGACGCACGGAAGAGACGTACGGCGAAGATCCATACCTTGTGACGCATATTGGCTTGGCGGCGATCCGGGGATTTCAGGGCGACGCCGCGACGATTGATAAAGCTCACGTGATGGCAACCGCGAAGCATTTTGCGGTGCATGGGCAGCCGGAAGGCGGGACGAACGTCAGCACGGGAAACTATTCAGAGCGCGTGGTGCGCGAATATTTTCTAAAACCGTTTGAGGCTGCCGTGAAACAAGGACACGTGCAGACGCTAATGGCGTCCTACAACGAGATCGACGGCATTCCCGCGCACGGCAACAAGCACCTTCTCGATGACATTCTGCGGCATGAGTGGGGATTCGACGGGCTGGTCGTGTCCGATTATTTTGGAATTGCAGAATTGCAGAGGGTACATCACGTCGTAGCGGATAACGTGGCGGCTGCAAAACTTTCGCTGGAATCGGGAGTAGACATCGAGCTGCCATTTGCCGACGCGTATCCGAGTTTGCGCGAGCAGGTTCAGCAAGGGAAAGTTTCGCAAGCAATGGTTGACCGCGCCGCGGGGCGCGTGTTGCACACGAAATTTGTGGCGGGGCTTTTTGACGATCCGTTTGTTGATCCCGCGTACGCCGACAAGATTACGAATTCTCCCGAGCATCAAAAACTGGCGTTACGGGCGGCCCACGAATCCATCGTGCTACTCAAGAATCAGAATAATTTGCTGCCGCTGGACAGGTCGAAGTACAAGCGGGTCGCCGTCATTGGTCCGAACGCCGGTGAATTACACCTTGGCGGATACAGTAATAAACCGGGCCGTGGCGTGAGTATTTTTCAGGGCATCAAGGAAAAGCTCGGATCAAGCGCGGAAGTCTTCTTCGCCGAAGGCTGCAAGATTACGGAAAGTTTGCCCGAGTGGGACGCAGACAAGGTTGTGCTGGGCGATACGGCGTTGAATACAAGACGGATTGCCGAAGCGGTCGGCGTCGCGAAAAAGGCGGACGTCGTTATTTTGATCCTTGGAGAAAACGAACAGACGTCGCGCGAGGCATGGGCGAAAAATCATTTGGGAGACCGGCAAAGTCTCGATCTGCTTGGGAATCAAGATGAGTTGGCCAAGCAGATTGTGGCGACAGGAAAGCCGACGGTGGTTTTGCTGCTGCACGGACGTCCGAATTCGATCAATTACATCGCGGAAAGTGTGCCGGCGATTTTGGACGGCTGGTATCTCGGACAAGAAGGCGCTGCCGCGGCTGCGGACGTCCTCTTTGGTGACTACAACCCCGGCGGGAAATTGCCGATCACGGTGCCGCGGTCGGTGGGGCAGCTTCCGGACTACTACTACCAAAAGCCATCCGCGAAACGTGGATTCGTGGACGGCTCAGTGCTGCCGCTCTTCCCGTTTGGATGGGGGCTGAGCTACACGACGTTCAAGTATTCGAATTTGCGGCTGGCGCAAGACGCCATCGGCGCGGAAGGACAGACGACAGTCACCGTGGACGTGACGAATTCCGGCGCAGTTCGCGGCGACGAGGTGGCCCAACTCTATATTCACCAGACGGTGAGTTCGGTGACGCGCCCGGTCAAGGAATTGCGTGGATTCAAGCGGGTTTCGTTAAATTCAGGCGAAACAAGAACGGTCGAGTTCACGCTGGGACCCGACGAGCTTTCCTACTTGAATCGCGATATGAATCGGGTCGTCGAGCCCGGAACATTTGAGGTTATGGTTGGCGGAAACTCCGTCGATCTGATTACCACGACGCTGAATGTGGTAAATCGCTAGATAAACTTGCCGACATTTGGATACAATGCGGCGTCCCGCGGAGAATATGCAACCCAACTGATCGGGCAGAAGCTGGATTGTAAACGTTTGCTCTCATCAAACGAATTTCGGTCGTCGCACGGAAAGCGGAGCGAGGTGGAATAGGACGCAATGACACTTCTATTGGCATCGGTGGCGGGGCATCTGGTTCAGCTGTCGAAAATCGATATGCTCATCATCGTCTTCTATTTCGGGCTCGTGCTGGCCATCGGTTTCTATTTAAAGGGCCGCGCGAACACCAGCGAAGATTTTTTCATGGCTGGGCGCGACATGACGGCGTGGGTGGCCGGCCTGAGTTTCTTGTCGGCCAACCTTGGCGCGCTCGAATTGATGGGTTGGGCCGGTTCGGCGTATCAGTACGGGATTCTGGCAACGCACTGGTATTGGATTGGCGCGATTCCGGCGATGTTGTTTCTCGCGCTGGTGATGATGCCGTTCTACTACATTTCCAAAACGCATTCTGTGCCGGGCTATTTGAAGCTGCGATTCGGAGAACCGGCTCGTGCAGTGTCCGCTGTGTCTTTCGGATTGATGACGGTTTTGATGAGCGGCGTGAACATGTTCGCAATGGCGAAGGTCATGCAGCTAGTTCTCGGCTGGGACATAAATGTGAGTATCTGGCTGTCGGCCGGTACGGTGGCGATTTACGTCGCGCTCGGCGGGCTTCGCTCAGCGATCTTCAATGAAGTGCTGCAATTCTTTTTGATTTGGGCCGGAGCATTGTTGATTCCGATTCTTGGTTTGTACGAAGCGGGCGGATGGCACAACCTGAAAATCCTGATCGCGCAGCGAGCGTCCGAGCAGTATGTTCACTTGTGGTCGGGGCTCGGTTCGTTTTCCGGAAATCCGATGGGAATTCACTGGACCGGAATTGTGTTTGGACTCGGCGCGGTGATTTCCATGGGTTACTGGACCACTGATTTTCTCGTCGTGCAGCGCATTCTTGCTGCGAAGGACATTCGCAGTGCGGAAATGGCGCCGATTATCGGAGCGGGTTTTAAAATGCTCGTCCCGCTGATCGTGATTCTGCCAGGACTCCTTGGCCTCGGTTTGCTGCCGGAAAAGCTCGTGCCGGAATCCCTCGTGGGAGCGACGGGGGCGCACAGTTACAACGACGTGCTGCCGCTGATGCTTGCCCGCTATTGCGGGCCGGGATTGCTTGGGCTCGGAATAACGGCATTGATTGCCGGCTTCATGTCCGGCATGGCGGGAAACGTGACTGCGTTTACGACCGTTTGGACGTATGACATTTACCGACCGCTAATCAACAGCAAGGGCAGCGATGGCCACTATGTAAGTATGGGCCGCTGGACGACCGTAATCGGAGTACTGATCAGCATTGGCACGGCGTATCTCGTTATGCAGTTCGCAAGCATCATGGATTACGTGCAAGCGTTGTTCAGCTTTTTTATTGCCCCGCTCTTTGGCACTGTCGTTTTGGGGATGCTCTGGAAACGCGCGACCGGACTCGGCGGATTTTTGGGATTGCTCTGCGGCACACTCTCTTCGATTGGCATGTGGGCGTGGGTGAAAATCGATCCGTCCGCTTTACGCTATGTCGCGTTGTCTGAACACGCTAAGGCCTTGGCGCAGGACATGTACCAGGCGCTGTGGTCGTTCGTCGTGTGCGTGATCGTGACGGTGGTGGTCAGCCTGGCGACGAAGGCAAAAACGGACAGCGAATTGGAAGGTCTGGTTTACGGATTGACGAAAGTGCCGTCCGTCGGAAACGTGGCCATATATCAGAAGCCGCTGTTTTGGGCGGGCATCGTCGTCGTAATTTTCTTCGCGCTGAACATTTATTTCAGGTAGGAGGAGGCTGAGAGATGATTTCGATCTGGTTCTTTATTGGCGTATCGCTGCTGGTCAACGGCCTTCTCATCTTCGGAGCCGGGCTGTACGAGTTGCAGCATCCGCCGGTGCAACAAGTGGTGCTCTATTCGGCGCATGCGCCGATTTGGTGGGGCGGATTGCTTGCGCTGATTGGACTCATCTACTGCGTCGCGTATCGTCCCAAGAAGACCGCCTGACTAGCGCCATCTATTTTCTGGTGTCGCTCGTGTTTATGCTGCGAAGCGCCGGGTAGATCTGGCGATACACCGCGTAATTATTCTGCATTGTTTTTGAAGCGTCGGCCTGTGGGGCGACTTTGCTGGCGACACGAACAACCGCGTCGCAAGCATCGTCTACCGAACTCCAATGTCCGGCTCCAACGGCGGCAAGAATCGCTGCTCCATACGCTGCACCTTCTTCCGCTTCCACCAATTCAACTTCGTGCGCGTAGACGTCGGCCTGGATTTGACGCCAGACCTTCGAGCGCGCTCCACCGCCGCCTAAACGAATTTTCGTAACCGGCACCTGCATCTGTTCGAAAATCGAGAAAGTATCTTTCAGGCTGAAGGCAACGCCTTCTTGAATCGCGCGGATGACGTGTGCCCGCGTGTGTGACGCCGAGAGGCCGACAAGCGCGCCACGGACGTTAGGGTCGAGATGCGGCGTTCGTTCTCCCATCAGGTAGGGAGCCCAGAAGAGTCCTTCTGATCCAGCAGTAATTTGGGAGGCTTCGTCTGAGAGGCGCTCGTATGGGTCTCGGCCATCGTCTTTCCCCGCGCCGAATTGATCGCGGAACCACCGAAGCGAAAGCCCTGCAGCCTGCGTAACGCCCATGACATGCCATCGGCCGGGAATCGCGTGGCAAAACGTGTGGATGCGGCCTTGCGGATCGAGTGCGGGCCGATCCGTCGCAGCAAACACGACGCCGGATGTGCCGATGGTGGCGCTAACGACGCCGGCGCGAACAACTCCCATCCCGACTGCGCCAGCTGCTTGGTCACCCGCGCCCGCCACGACGGGTGTGCCGATTTTCAGTCCAGTCGCGTCGGCGCCCTCTTTCGAAAGGTTTCCGCAGACATCTGGGGATTCGTGAAGCGAAGGGAGCCATTCCTTCGGAATCTTTCCGCCATTCAGGATTTCGGAGGACCAACGCCGGTTCGTAACGTCGAGCATCAGCGTGCCCGATGCGTCGGCCATGTCGATGGCGCGGTCACCAGTCAGGCGGAAGCGAATGTAGTCCTTAGGGAGCATGACGTGACGAATGCGCGCCCAATTTTTCGGCTCGTTTTCGCGAACCCACAGAAGTTTCGTCAGGGTGAAATTGGTGAGCGGGGGATTGCAAGTGAGTTGAATGATGTGCGCAAGGCCAAACATTTGTTCGAGATCTTTGGATTGTTTTTCGGTGCGTTGGTCGCACCAGATGATCGCGGGCCGGATGACGCTTCCCGTTTCGTCAAGCATTACCGCCCCATGCATTTGGCCGGAAAAGCCGATGCACGCAATTTCATCGGGCTTTGTGTTTAGCTGATGAACGGCTTTCTTGACCGCAACGCCGCAGGCGCGCCACCAATCGAGAGGATCCTGCTCGGCCCACCCATTTTCTGGTGACGCAAACGCTTGGTGTTGTTCGGTGCCGGAAGCCACGATGCGGCCGCTATGATCCATAAGCAGCGCTCGCGTTCCGCTGGTTCCTACGTCGATTCCCAGGAAGAGTCGAATGGCCGGCCTCCGGTGAAATGAATGCGAAGCGCGAACTATATTTTGCGCACCCGCCCCAGTGTCAAGAGGGAGTTTTTGCAACCTCATCGTGCCAACTGCTTGCGAGAGACAAAACCGACGCGCGAGCGTATGTTCTCTCGGGCACCGATTTTCTGTATGCTACTCGGCAAACGCGAACCTCGCTTGGATGGGACGGCAGCCAATTGAATCGTTTCGGGGATGATTTGTGATTTCGTGTGAACGAAAGCGTCGAGGGTCGCGGCGATGACGAAAGAACGGCGCGGCATTCACCTCATTGCTGACCTGGCCAAGGTGTCCATCGGGACGGTGGACCGCGCATTGCATGGGCGGCCCGGAATCAACGAGGAAACGAGGCAGCGCATTTTGCAAGTGGCGCGGCAAGTGGGCTACACGCCAAACCTGGCGGCGCGTGCCCTGTCAGCCTCCAAGAGCCAGTTGAAGATTGGCGTCTGCGTTCCGCGTGAAATTCATTTTTTCTACGACCAGCTCTGGAGCGGCATCCTCGATGAAGAGCGGCGCGCCGGCAATCTTGGCATGCAGTTTGTGAATCGGCCGGTGCAAGTCTTGGGCCAGGGAGATACGCAGGCGTTCAAAGAACTCGTGGAAGCGAGCGTGGACGGGATCATTCTGACAGCCGGAAATCCGAAAGATTTGCAGCCGTTGATTGATGACGCCGAAGCCCGGGGCATACACGTCGTCTGCGTTTCCACCGACGCGCCCGACAGCAAGCGCTCGTCTATTGTCTGCGTCGAGCCGTGGACCAACGGTTCGCTCGCCGGCGAATTGATGGGAAAGTTTGTCCCGCCGGATTCGAAGGTCGCGATCATCGCGGGAATGTTGAGTGCCGAAGATCACCGAAAGAAAGCGGACGGATTTGCGGAAACGTTTCCCAAACATTGTGCGGGCGGAAAAATTCTGCGCGTGATCGAAGGACACGAAGACGAAGAAGAAAGTTTTCAGAAGACATTCGAATTGCTTCGCAAAGTCCCGTCGTTAGCGGGAATTTACGTGAACACGGTGAACTGTTTGCCGGTGTGCCGTGCCGTTGTCGAGCGCGGGCTGGCTGGCAAAGTGAAATTGATTACGACAGACCTCTTCGCGGAGATGTCGCCTTACTTGCAGAAGGGAACGATCACTGCATCCATTTACCAACAGCCGCATCGACAGGGGCAGATTGCCGTGCGACTCGTCGCGGATCACCTGCCCAATAAGACCCCGTTCCCACCCAAAGTTCACCTCAGTCCGGGCGTTGTTATGTCAACTAACCTCCATCTTTTCCGTGAGATGCGGCAGGGTGATTCGCGCCTCGAGAACATCCCCTCGATAGGACAAAACGCCTCGCAGTAAACCTGCGAAACCGAGCGCCTAGAATAATTCCATAGAATAACGATTAGGCTCAGCAAAATTTCGCTTGACATGGATTCGTTTAAGCACTACAACCGTACCAACCGTTAACGTTAACGGTGCACTGGTCGGGGTGATCGGTCGAGAATCTTTCTCAAAAATGGTAGGGGGTGGATTGATGTATCTTCAGACCTCGAAAATTCTTTCGAGATTGTTACATGTTTCTAAACTAGGTAATTTCAAGTACTTACTTCTGCTCGTCTTGGCCCTGGTCGCACTGCCGTCGCGCACCTTCGGTCAAAACGCAACGGTGGTCGGCACGGTTACCGACCCATCGGGCGGCAGCGTAGCAGGTGTAACGATAACTATCACGAGTGCTTCAACAGGCGCCGTGAAAACCTTTACCACCAACGAATCCGGCCAATATGTGGCCCCCGATTTGCCGATCGGCCACTACAGCATCAAAGCCAATGCAACCGGGTTCAAAGTCGTCGAACAGAAAGATGTCACTCTAACAGTCGGCGACCGTCTCCGTATTGATTTCCAGATGGCCGTAGGAGCTGCATCAGAGACCGTCACGGTGGAAGCCAACGCGATTGCAGTTCAATCGGATTCGGGCGAAGTCAGCAACCTAATCACCGGCGAACAGATGAATCAGATTTCGACTAATGGTCGCAGTTTCTACGTTCTCGCGGGCTTGACAGCTGGCGCTTCCAGCAACGTAACCGGCCTTCTGAACGTGCCCGTCGGCGGCGACTCCACCGTTAGCTTCAACGGCCTCCGCCCCTCACACAACATCTACTTGCTCGACGGTGGCGAAGACCTCGACCGCGGCGGCTCCGGCAACATGAGCATCGCCCCTTCTACGGACGCGATTGCTGAGTTCCGTGCTCTCACTTCCAATTACAGCGCTGAATACGGTCTCTCTTCTGCCGGCACCATGACCATGGCGCTCAAGTCCGGCGCAAGCACGCTTCACGCTTCGGCTTGGGAATTCAATCGTCAAAACGGTTTCGACGCGCGCGACTTTTTCCATCCTGCACCGAACGTCGAACCCAAGCTTCGCATGAACATCTTCGGTTTCAACGTCGGCGGCCCGGTAACGTTCGGGAAGCTTTATAACCCCGAAAAGAAGAAGACCTTCTTCTTCTACAATATGGAATGGCGGCGTTATATCCAGGGCGCTGGTTCGAACCAGACCGTACCTGACCCAGCTACCTATGGCGGCGATTTCTCCACGTCTCTTCCTGGGGACAAGAAACTCAACGACGGCACAGTAGTTCTGAACTCGGGTCTGCATACGCCTTGCGCTTTTCAGCTAGGATCTAATGCGGCGTTGATTGCGGCTTTCGCCGGACAGACGCTCAGCACCCCCGGTTCCGACGGCTCTTGCAACCTCCAGCCGAAGTTGGGCAGTGCTTCGCAGCCAGTTTTTGCCGCGTTCAATTCGAATACGCTTCCTTTTGTGAACGCCAATGCAGCGGCATTGTTAACCGCTGGCATATTTCCAAGCGCTGGCCTCACCAACCTTGGCGGCGGCACCGGAACGTTCTCGGGTGGTTCCGGCGTTCCGACCAGTTTGAAAGAGGAAGTGGTCCGGATCGATCACAACTTCTCTAGCAAGTTCTCCGTGTTCGGCCACTTCGTTGCCGAACAGATCTCGCAGGGCTATGCCACTGCCCAGTGGAGCGGCGACAACGTTCCTACCGTCGGCGACACCTTTGGCAATCCGTCGTACAGCGCTGTTGTCCACGCGACCTACACCATCAGTCCGTCGCTGATCAACGAAACAGCTTTCAACTACAACGGTAACCGCATCAACATCATTCCGTTCGCGGCCAATGGCCTCTCGAGCCTGGCGCTTCCAACCGGTTACGACAGCACTAACTCCCGCTTGTTCACCGGGCCGAACAATCTCAGCCGCATTCCGAATATCACCCTGAACGGGCAAAGCGGCGCGAACTTCCAAATCTCCAGTTGGCCTTGGGTCAACAAAGCGGATGACTACCAGATTCGCGATGACGTTTCCTGGACCCACGGCGCTCACCAGTTCAAGTTCGGTGGCAGCTGGGCTATTTACAAGAAAGTTCAAGACCTGTTCGGCACAACGCAAGGTTCGTTCAGCTTCACCGGCAATGATGGTAGCTTTACCGGGAATAGCTTCGCCGACTTGCTGCTTGGATTGCCACAAAGCTATAACGAACTGGCCGTTCAAGATCACGGCTTCTGGAACAACGTTTCCTGGGCCGCGTATGTTCAGGACAACTGGCGCGCGACTCGGCGTTTGACCGTGAACCTCGGTCTGCGTTGGGACGGCGTTCCCCACACGTACGAAGCAAACAATCGGATGGGTAACTTCTATCCCGAATTGTACGACGCGGCGAATGCTGCCACGTTTAACTCCAACAACACCATTTGCGCTTCCGCAGCCGATCCTGGTTGCACTGCCGCTAGCCCCGGTCTCGGCACTAGCCCCAATACGATTCTTGCTGGCGTGCCTCTGTACCTCAACGGTATCGGCATTCCTGGTCAGAACGGCGTTCCAAAGGGCCTGGTGGATAACCACTGGGCAGCCTTCGGTCCTCGTCTCGGTTTTGCCTACGACCTCACTGGCAATGGCAAGACCGTTCTTCGCGGCGGACTTGGCATCATGTACGAGCGCATTCAGGGCAACGACATGTATAACGCTGGTCCCAACATTCCATTTAGCTTGAATGTCACGCTGAATGGTACTGAGCTGACGAATCCAAGCCTTGCCATCAGCACTGGCACCGCAGCTTCCCAGCCGATCAATGCCGCTGGCCTTCAGGGCATTGACCGCAAGGACTACAAGCTGCCGGTTAGCACGCAATATAGCTTGGGCATTCAGCGCGCCCTCAGCGCAAAGACCGTTCTGTCGGTGTCGTATGTTGGCAACACTAACCGCCACCAGAACGACTACCGCAACATCAATTTGCCGACTGAGAGCGCCGTTGTGGCCGCTAACAACGCCCACACGCCTTATCAGGTTTCGCCGGGACTCTCCTTCGCTGGCTTTACTCAGATTACCCAATCCGAGAACGAAGCCAACTCCCATTACAACTCAATGCAGGTGGACTTGAACTCACAAGTGAAAGACCTTCAATTGCGCGTTCTCTACACTTACTCCCGTTCCATCGACTCCACGACGAGCGGTGGCGCTGGCGACTTGGCCAACGTTTCCAACCCCTATGCGGGCTGGAGATTTGACTTGGGCCCAAGCGCTCTTGATCGCACCCATACCTTCGTCGCAAACTTTATCTACGACATCCCGGTGTTCCGTCATACTTCCAACCGTTTTCTCAAGACCACGGTTGGCGGTTGGCAAGTCTCGGGTATCGCGACGATTGAATCGGGCTTGCCCATTAACCTGACGGCGGGTTCCGCCGCAGGCTACGTCGGTGGCACTGCGCGTCCCGACCAAATCGGCTCGATCACTTATCTGAATACCGCTGCTACCGGCGCCGCAGCCGGCAACCAGCACATTAACTATTTTGATCCGACTACCTTCGGAGCCCCGGCGTCGGGTCTCTTCGGCAACCTCGGCCACAACGCTCTGCGTGGTCCGGGTCGCGACAACTGGGACGTTTCGCTCTTCAAGAGCTTCACCTTTAGTGAAGCTCGCGGCAGCCGCTTCGAACTTCGCTTCGAAACCTTCAACACCTGGAACCATACTCAGTTCCAGAACGTTGACACTGGTCTCGGCGATGATCGTTTCGGCCAATACACCTCAGCCTATAACCCCCGAACGCTCCAACTCGGTGGCAAGATTTACTTCTAGAGTTTCCTAGAAGAGAAGCACGCACCCCGCCCCGCTCGCACACACCCCTGCGAGCGGGGCTCTCTTTTTGTCCGGACGCTGTAGCTCACCCCTTTAGGGCTGAGGCTTTTGTTCTGCCGCCGACGTTCCGGCGACCGCTATTCGAGCGCGAAGACACCTGTGCTCGTTCCGCCGATGTTGTCATCCTGAGTCCCGGTCACTCCTTTGACCAGGGCGAAGGGCCTCAACACAAACTTCAAGCACGCACGTTGGCCGCAGCTGTAAACTCTCATAGGGAATCTCCTCTTGCCTCTTCCTCTCCAGTCCGGTCTCCCATGCATCTATACGCGACACCTCCGCGCTTTCCTCCTGCTGTCGTTCGGGTTTGTTTCGAGCGTCGCTGCGCAATCAGCCGGCCCAGCCACCGCTCTAGCCTTCGAGCGCCAAGGGAAGTTTGCCGAGGCCGCTGACGCATGGCGCGAAGTCGTCAAGACCGATGCCCATGACGCCGCAGCCTGGGCCGCCTTGGGCGTCGATCTCTCCCGTATGCAGCAATATCAAGAGGCCGGCGTGGCATATCGCAAGGCCATCGCGCTCGATCCAAAACTCCCCGGTATTCAACTGAATCTCGGCCTCGCCGAATTCAAATTAAACAATTTTGCGGCCGCGATTCCGCCGTTCCGCGCGGCTCTCGCCGAAGATCCCAAGAACATGCAAGCGCGCACACTCCTCGGCCTCAGCTGCTATGGCGCCGGAAACTTTCCTGATGCCGTAAAACACCTCTCGATCGCTTCCGCAGCCGATCCCGCCAATGCGGAGCTACACAACGTTCTCGCTCAGAGTTGCCTTTCCGCCAAAAACTACGATTGCGCCAAAAATGAATTTGCCTGGATTCTCAAAAACACGCCTGAATCCGCCGCCTCCCACATGCTTTTGGGACAGGCGCTCGACGGCCTTGGCAAAACCAACGAGGCCATCGCAGAATTCGATGCCGCGGTGAAGGCTGATCCGCATGCGCCAAACGTGAACTTCGGGCTGGGCTACCTCTATTGGAAATTGCGGCGGTACGATCAAGCGGCATCTGCATTTGAAAACGAAATTGCGGCCGATCCGCAAAACGCCCAAGCGCTTGCGTATCTCGGCGACGTCGAACTCAAGCGGGAAAATACCGAGGAAGCCTTATCGCTGTTGACGCGAACTATTGCCATTCGTACTGATCTTCACATCGCTCAACTCGATCTTGGCGTGATTTGGACTCAACAGAAGAAATATCCGGACGCACTTGCCGCCCTAAAGCGCGCGGAACAGCTGGACCCTTCGCAACCCGAAGTTCACTATCGTCTCGGCCGCCTCTACCAGGCTATGGGCGATCGGCAAACCGCACAGAAGGAATTTGCAAAAGTGCAACAGCTCCACCAAAAGGCGGATGACGATGTCGTAGACAAGATGTCCGGGCGGAAAACGCAAGGCCAGCCGTAACTAGCTTGCTTCGGCGCAAGCGAGGAGAGCAGCGATGCCGTGCACAACTATTTTCGGAAAGAGGAAGCAATCTGCGCGCTTTGCGCTTCTGTGCTGCGCCATCGCGGTCGCTAGGTCGCCGGCTGTTGCGCAGGAGCGCCCGTCAGACCTCGGCGGTATTCGCGGCAATCGCGCCGAACTCTCAATCACAATTAAGGAAGGCTCCAGCCAGCTCATCGGTCCCATGGTCACTGTGAAGCTTTACAATCTTGGATCGCTCGTAACACAGATGTCGACCTCCAAAGGCCGAGTCGTTTTCATACTCAACCGCCTTGGCGATTACATGATCACCGCCGACGCCACGGGCTACCGCACCTCACAGAAGGAAATTTCCATTCCCGTCGCCGTCGAAGCCGAGGAAGAGATAGTCCTGCAGCGGGATTCAACGCCGCAAGCGCTCGGAAATGCCGGCCGCCCCGTTCTTGCGCCGAAGGCCAAAGAACTCCTCGACAAGGCTTTCGAAGCACTTAATGAGAACAAGCTCGATCGAGCCGAGAAAAGTATTTCTGAAGCGAGCAAGCTCGCGCCGAATCACCCTGATGTTCTTTACCTGCAAGGCGTGATTCTGTTGCGGCGCGGCCAACCAGAACAAGCACAGGCCGTCCTTGAAAAAACTACTCAGATCGACCCGCAAAATTCCCGCGTCTTCACTGCGCTGGGTATGGCTTTCATGAATGAAAACAAATATGACTCCGCAACGGCGCCCCTCCAGCAATCCATTCAACTCGATCCTTCAAATGGGGAAGCCCATTGGATGCTGGCCCGCGTGCTCTATCATCAAGAGAAATACGACAGTTGCTTGCAGGAAGCGCAGCGGGCGCTGAGTCAAGCGCACGGTTCGCAGCCGGAAGTGGAACTGCTCATCGCGCAATCGCAAACGGCCGTCGGAAAATTCGAAGATTCCGCCGACACTCTACGCACCTTCTTGCGCACTCATCCGAACGACAAAGGCGCCGCGACCGCCCGCCGTTGGCTCGACCGCCTGATCGCTGACGGCAAGGTTCGGAAGTAATTTAGTAGTACTGTTACTTTACTTGGCAACAAACCTATGCTATACTCCTCTATGGAATCGCGCTACTCCTCGCTTAAGTCCCTTATATTCTGCAGTTACGCGAATCCCCTCCCGCAGCCCCTTTGGTTTCAACACTTACGCGAACCATCCGTATCTGCTGATCCTGCAGCGACTTCTGCAGCTACAAGGCCCCTCCTTTTAAACTATTTAGAATCAACACTTACAGAAAACAGGGGAGGGAGGTGGGGGTGACTATGGTTAACCAAATCATATCGATATGCTGGGGGACCTACCGAAGAATTTGTTTCGTAATAATGGGCAGCTACTTTTTGCTCGGTGTTCCGGGAGCTGTCGGCCAGGGTGCCAGGCCCACCACCGTTTTGCCATCCCCAGCACATTTAACGTCCGAGCAGGATCATCAGCGGCTCATGGAGTTGCTGCACATCGCGGAGCTTCGCCGCGGCCCGGACGGCGATCCAAAATCTCCAAACGCTGCCAATATCGACGAATCCAAGGTCCCGCCTTACTCCCTTCCGGATCCTTTGCATTTCAACAACGGCCAACCTGTAAAAACTGCGAGCGATTGGTGGGCGAAACGGCGGCCGGAAATCGTCGAGTTGTTCGACCGTGAGATATATGGCCGCGTGCCACGGAAAACGCCGTCCGTAAAATGGGAAGTAATCAGCACAGCGAAACAAACTGACAATGGTGTTCCCGCCGTCACCAAAGAACTTGTGGGTCACGTAGACAATTTGGGCTATCCGCAGATCTCCGTAGACATGAAACTCTCCGTCACGACGCCGGCCGACGCGCACGGACCAGTGCCCGTGATTATGGAGTTCGGAATAAGCCCGGAAATTCTCGCCGCGCTGAAGAAGCGTTTCACGCCGGAACAATGGGCGAGTTTCGTCGGGGCTGGCCCCTCGTGGAAGCAACAGATTCTCGAGAAGGGCTGGGGCTACGCGATTCTGATTCCGACGAGCGTGCAAGCCGACAATGGCGAGGGCCTCACGCAGGGAATCATCGGCCTTGTGAACAAAGGCCAGCCGCGAAAGTTGGATGATTGGGGCGCACTCCGTGCGTGGGCTTGGGGAGCAAGCCGCGCGTTGGATTATTTCGAGACCGACAAGGACATTGATGCAAAACGCGTGGGGATCGAAGGTCTTTCGAGATACGGAAAGGCTGCTTTGCTCGCGATGGCGTATGAACCAAGATTCGCGATCGGCTTCATTGGTTCTTCCGGAGAGGGAGGCGCAAAAATCCTGCGGCGAAAATTCGGCGAACAGGTTGAGAACGTCGCCTCAACATCCGAATACCATTGGATGGCCGGAAATTTCTTGAAATACGCCGGACCACTTACGCCGAACGATTTGCCTGTCGATGCGCACGAATTAGTCGCGCTGTGCGCCCCAAGACCGGTTTTTATCAGCGTCGGCTCTCTGCAGGTCGAAGGTGGCTGGATCGACGCCAAGGGCAATTTTCTCGGCGGTGTCGGTGCCGGTCCCGTATATACGCTGCTCGGAAAGAAAGATTTGGGCACGACAGCGTTTCCACCGATGGAAACCGCGCTACTCGACGGCGACATCGCCTTCCGCCAACACGCCGGCGGCCACACCACCGGACCAAACTGGCCCACCTTCCTCACATTTGCGACGCGATATTTTGCCGTGGCCGGCAACTAGCGGCGATGCGTACGTAACAATCCATAATTGGTTCGGGGCGCCCGGATTTGAATCTGCGCCCATGGCCGCACAAACGACGCTATCTTATTGGCCCGTCTAGCTCTGTTCTGTGTCACAGCACAGTGATGTAAACTCTCTCATTCGCCGTGGTACAAAAACTCGGGCTGGTCAGACTTTTGGCCCGGAATAACTTCCGGGTTGTCCGCTAATGCGCCCAAACTACCAGGGTCAAATTTGCAAGATGCGAGGTTGGGCGCTTCCGCCTGTGCTACATTCGCTAGAATGATTGCTCGCTTCCTGTGCTCTGCGGTGGCGCTGTTTATTGTTTGTTCGGGCCTGCTATTTGAGGTTTCCGCCGAGACTGCCGCAGCCATCCCAACCGCCGTGACGCACGACAATCTCCAAGCTGCCGGTCACATCGCAGGGGAAGTTTTGAGTCTCCGGTTGGAGATTCGTGAGGCCAGTTGGCATCCTGATGCGGATGCCGGGCCCGCGCTGCCCGTTCTGGCCTTCGCCGAGGAGGGGAAACCCCCCAGTGTCCCGGGGCCGCTCATTCGCGTAACAGAGGGAACCCGCCTTCACGTCACCGTAACGAATAGGACTCTGCTGCCTGCATTCGTACATGGATTCCATCAGCGCCCGGGAGAGCAAAAAGACACAATTACGATTCCTCCCAACGGGACTCGCGATGTCACCTTTCTTGCAGGCACTCCAGGGACATACTATTACTGGGCCTCTACTGGCTATGACGTTCCGATCGATGAACGTTTAACCTGGGACACCGAACTGAGCGGCGCTTTCGTGATCGACCCTACGGGAGCCAAGATCAACGATCGCATCATGGTCATCGGCCTGTGGTACACATGGCTCGTTCCGTTCGATTACAATCGCGGCTTCCATCAGATTCCAACTGTCAACGGCAAGTCTTGGCCGCAGACCACGCGCTTGTCGTACAACATGGGCGAAACCATCAACTGGAGAGTTATCAACGCCAGCATCTCGATTCACCCCATGCACCTTCACGGAACCTATTTTGAGGTCAACAGCACAGGGGACGGCGAGAAGGATACGACGTTCCCCCCCGAGCAACGACGCACGGTGGTGACTGAGAACATGGCCGAAGGCCGAACGATGGCCATTAGCTGGAAACCAACCCACGCCGGCAACTGGATATTTCATTGCCATTTGCTGCAGCACTTCGAACCTAAGCTTGCGCATGAAGTGGCAGAGGTCACCAAGGTGGATACCGATGAGTCGGAACATGACGCAACTGGGATGGCAGGTTTGGTGGTGGGCATTCAGATCAAATCTGTGGAAAACTTGGTAGCCCCTTCAGTGCCAGCGTTACCAAGCCGCAAGCTCACGCTGACCATCGCGCAAACGGTTCAATCGCAGGGTGCTCGGCACCAGATTCAGTTGGAACTCCGGGATGGAGAGAGCGTTGCTCGCACGCCCGATGGCTCGGAGCTTGGTCCGACTTTGGTGTTGTATCGTGGCGCGGACACAGAAATTACGGTGGTAAATCGACTGACGAGCCCGACGGCGATTCACTGGCACGGAATTGAGCTGGAGAGCTATTACGACGGTGTTGTCGGCTTCGGCGGCGACTCGAGCCAGATTACGCCCCCAATTGCCGCCGGCAGTTCCTTCGTAGCCCACATGCGGCCGCCGCGTGCAGGCACGTTCATTTATCACACCCACTGGCATGATGTTGACCAGCTCACTCACGGACTGTATGGCCCGTTGATTGTTCTTGAGCCCGGAGAGAAATACGATGCCGAGCATGATCGTGTGTTGGTTGCTAGCCGCTCAGGACCCGATCTTTTGTGGGATCCACTACTGGTTAATGGGATGGAGCATCCGAGCCTGCCGCCCTTGCATAGGGGCGAGAGATATCGGCTGAGATGTATCAACATCACTCCCAGCGATGATGCGGTTAGCTTTTCCCTGCTCGACGGTGACGCGACCGCTTTTTGGACTCCGATCGCCAAGGATGGCGCAGACCTGCTCCCGTATTTTCGGAAAAGGACCGAGGCAAAACTGCAGTTCGGTGCCGGGGAAACCTATGACTTTGAATTCGTGCCTAAAAAGCCCGGCATTCTGCAATTACGGGCTGACTTCGTGATGTTGCATACAACAGTTTCTATTTCTGTGGACGATATGGGCGTTTCTGCCAAGCCGGCCCAGTGGCGTTGAAGCTGCCGCTTGCGCTCACTTCAGGCAGCTCGGAATCCCCAAACTCTATTGCCGGTCGCATTGTTCTTGGATAGTCGCAACCCGGAAGTTACCCAGAAACGGTGTTCGAGGAAATCGGGGCGGGGGGGGGCGAGCCGGGCTCCGAGGGACAGCACTTCCTCCAAGCCGACTCATGGGGAGCTCAGGCTCCTTTTTGACGATCACTCAACAAAAGCCGACTAGAACGAAGCCGCCCGCGCGGCGGACGCTTCGCGTGCATGTAGGTGAACGGTGCCGATTGATCGGGATATTGTCGGGTTACAAGGAGGTCCTCATGACCCGACTTCGCAAAATGGATGCTCGAAGAACGCGAGCGTCGTAATTATTCTGAGGCTACTACACGCCCGCTGTTATATCCGCACAGTTGAAGATTTTTCAAGACGATTCAAGCGCTCTCCAGATTGTTTGGGTCCAGAACACATTCGTGAATATCAGGCCGAGCTGTTCAGGAAGCGCAAGTTGTCGCCGGGCACGGTTACGCCAACGATTGGCAGCTCTGCGCTTCTTCTTTTTCTCCTCTGTGGAACACATGCGCGATGGATGCGCAGTCCTCTATAGCACCGACTTTATGGGTTCTGTTGACGTCCTATTTTTTTTGATCGAACTATTCAACTTCGGTAGCGCGACGGGCTTCATTAGTCCGGTCATCTTGCCCGGCGGGCAATTAGGTCGAGTCGTGTTTTTCCAAACCATACCTTCGCGAGGCAGCGAGAGCCCGGAAGGTGGGCGAGCGGTAACGTTAACGATGCATTTTGCTCAGTAGAATATCCATTTTGTGCTTGACAGCTTCATCGTTAGCGTCTAAAAAAGCCCTAATGCAAAGGCACTAGAGGCGGGTCTTATTTAGTTTCTATTTCCGCCAGGTGCTTGTGGTGGGCTCTTAACTAGTCCTCAATATCCATTACTGAAGTCGGCTTGGGCTCTACAGGGGGGCTTATGCGAGTGCGCGGTTTATCAGGGATGTTACTTTTATTTCTAGTTCTAGTCATTGCAATTCCAACTGCTATAGCGCAGAAGACAAGCGGAACGATCACCGGCACGGTGACCGATCCGACTGGCGCGGTGGTTCCCGGCGCGACAGTGGTGATCGTGAACGTCAACACGGGTTCGACGCGCGAAACATTTACGAATGATCAGGGCGTATTTTCCTTTCCGGAGCAGAGCGAAGGAACATACACGCTGACGGTCACCAAGGCCGGCTTCAAGAAGCTCACTCAACATAACGTACAGCTTCACGTTGCGGACGTTACGAACCTTACCGTCAAGATGGACATGGGAGCCGCGTCCGAAACGGTGGTGGTCGAGGCTACGGCGGTCAGCGTTAACACCTCGACGGGCGACGTCTCGAACACGATGTCCGGCGAGCAAATTCGCGAACTGCCGGTCAACGGCAGGAACTTCGTGCAATTGACCACGCTGATACCCGGAGCGTCGGTCGGCGAAGCCTTTGACAACAAGAACAAAGGCTTGTTCGCCGGCGTAGACATTTCGTTCAGCGGCTCACCCTCCGTCGGAAATCAGTGGACGGTGGATGGCGCCGCAAACAACGACATCGGTTCGCAGCGAACGATCTTGATCTATCCTTCCATCGACGGCATCGAGGAATTTAAGATTCAGCGCAATAGCTATGGACCGGAATTTGGCGGCGCTTCGGGCGCGCAGATCAACATCGTGACCAAGGGTGGCGGCAACCAATATCACGGCGACCTCTATTACTTCGGCAGAAACGACGTCTTGAACGCCAAGAATTACTTTTTGGGCGAATGCGGAGGGCAAGCGGGATGCAACAAGAATATGCTGCGCCGTAACGATTTCGGATACACTCTTGGCGGGCCAATCAAGAAAGACAAGATTTTCTTCTTCTGGTCGCAAGAATGGAACCGAGAACGCCGCGGACGTGTACAGCACCACTGTGTGCCAACAGCCGCGGAGCTCACAGGAGATTTTTCTTCTCCGTCGTGTGGACCGGTTCCGGTGGACCCGGAAACCGGCCAGCCGTTCGCGAATAACCAAATTCCAGCCAATCGACTGAGCCCTGCTGGGCAGTCGTATCTAGCAGTGCTTCCCCAGCCTAATCTAACCACGAAGATCAATGGAGACAATTGGGTAGACCAGGTGAAAATCCCCATGAACTGGCGGGAGGAGAACATCCGCGGTGACTGGAACATCTCCAAACACAATACGTTGGTCACGCGCTTCACTCAGGACTCCTGGCTGAATTTCCTTCATGCGGATGAGGCCGCCGGTCTGTGGGGCGATAGCGACTATCCGGCGCTGTCGGACACATGGAATCAGCCTGGGAAGTCGGCGCTGGCAAAGATCACGACGACGATTGGCGCATCGGCCGTGAATGATTTTCAATTTTCTTGGTCCGGCAATCGAATCTATATCAGCCAATCCGGCGACAATCCGGCGTTGAACGATGGAATTAACGGTGCGATGCCGCGGCTCTTCCCGTTCAGCGACAAGAACGCTGGTCAAAAAATTGCCGAACCAACCTGCTGGTGCGGCGAGCCGAGCGGTCTACTGGGCATTCAGGGACCGTGGAAGAATCGAATGGACTTGTTTGTCTGGAAAGACGACTTCTCGAAAATATCGGGGTCACATATCTTTAAGTTTGGCTTCCTTTATAGCCGGAACGCGAAGGATGAAACCGTCGGCGCCGAAGGCGGCGAATTGTGGGGCGGCGGAGACGCGCTTGGTCCTGCTGTCGACTACAAGGGGCCAGGGTGGACATCGCCCGGTTTCTGCGGCGGAGGCTGGGGCGCAGGTTGCACCATTGGCACTGGCAACCTCTACGCTGACTATCTCCTCCGAGGCATGACCTATGGCTATGACGAAGCGCAACACAACAACATGGCGCTGGTTCGCTGGCGTGATTACGAGTTCTACGGCGGCGATGCATGGAAGATTAATCACCGGGTGACCTTCAACTATGGCGTGCGGTGGTCCTTCATTCGGGCGCCCTACCTCGACGACAACAAACTGGCAGGGTTCGATCCGATCGTTTACGCGGCTGAGTCCTCCGCTTCGGTTTCAGATCCCTGCAGGGGGATGGTTCTTGCCAAGGGGGGACAAGACCTGTGCTCAACTCTCGGCTCTTCGGTAACGCCACCTCACTTCGAAAACCGTGCACTCGTGAAGAACAACAACCACATGATCGCTCCGCGTTTGGGCATAGCGTGGGACGTGTTCGGGACTGGACGTTTCGCGATTCGAGCGGGTGTCGGACAGTTCTTTTCGCGTGATCGTTTGCTGGCCATCAGCATGCGCTCAAACAACACCCCTTACGGTGTAAGCACCGGCTCAGTGCGAACATTGGACGGACCAGAGGCCTTTGGCGGCGGCTGCACAGCCAACATTATCAACTCGACGTGTAATGGCGTGGCTGATCCGCGGCACTCGGGGAACGCAGACATTTGCGTTACCGAAGGTTGCGCCTTCGATGTTTCTCTGGGAGGCTCGCCACACCAGGGTCTGGACCCAAGTCAGAAGCAATCGAATAGCTGGCAGTGGAACCTCACCACCGAAACCGCTCTCTGGCGGAACAGCAAACTGGAGGTTGGATGGGTGGCTAACCGCAGCATTCACCTGCAAAATGCATATGACGCAAACCAGATTCCCGTTGCTGATCGTCTGCAAGCGGCCCAGCTTTCCGTTACCGGAGGAAGCACCGCTTCTCTTAAGCCCTATCCCTACAATTCTTCCGGCCAGATGACGATCTGGAGCCACACGGGGGATGCGATCTATCACTCGCTACAAGCGATGTTCACAGACAAGTTTGTGAACAACTCGATGTTGCAGGTCGCCTACACGTTTTCCAAGAACCTGGGCGACACAACGCTGGGTTACGTGGGAACGGGAACAGTCTTTTCCGACAACTCCAATCATCGAACCAATCGTGGGCCAGTTGATTTCGACCGCAGACACGTTCTGAGTGCCACCATGAACTTTAATTTGCCATCTTTTGCGAATTCGAACATGTTTGTTCGGCAGGTTGTGGGCGGCTGGGAAACCAACACGATCTACAACTTCGCGAGTGGCAATGCGATTACAGTCCAAGGCAACAATGGATTGGGCGACGCCACGGGAACCGCCACAAGCGGTTCATTTACGGGGCGCCCACTTCGTGTGGCCGGCCAGCCATGCCATGTGAGTGGCGGGGATAGGGTCACTTGGCTGAATCCCGCGGCTTTCACCTGGGACGGCTATCAGCTAGGCACCTTTGGAAACAGCGGGCCAGGCCAGTGCGCGGGTCCGCCAATCAGTGACGCCGATTTTTCGATCGTGAAGAATTGGAAGATCGGCGGCAGCGACAGCCGGAAGCGAGTGCAATTGCGTTTGGAAATGTTTAACGTATTCAACCATCCGCAATTCCGCTTCAACGGCCAGAACTTGTCCTTCACCGCGGGCGCCTGCACGCACTTCATCGCAGGCCCAGGTGGTACAGGACAGGTCTGCGACTCCAGCGTGGATCCCGGAACTTGGGCGGTAGATGCGAGCGGCTTGAATTGCAAGGCGACTCCGACGAGTTGCGTCGCGATTCGTGGTGGTACATCGCTTGCCGTTGTTGGGGACCCAACCAAGGGCGTTCTCGGAACGACTGGCGCGTTTGGTACCTCGCGGACATCGAGCCAAGTGGGCAATCGAGAAATCCAGTACGCTCTTAAGTTTTACTTCTAGTCTGAACTTAAGCGCGAAAACCAACACCCCAAACGCCGGACCTGAGCAATCGGGTCCGGCGTTTTTTGTAGGCCGGAATGAGTTAGCATGAAGTGCAGAGGCAAGGGGACGATCCGCTTTGAATCTCGGTCGATCAAAGAACGTGTTGCTATTCAACATCTGCGTTCTATCTGCGGTCAGCCTTGTGTGTTTACTGACCGTTTCCTCGGCACAGCAGGCCCCACAGCACACAACCATCGCGACGCCTTCCATCGGAACATTAATCGCCAAAAATCGCCTGGAGGAGGCCGAAAATCGCCTCTGGACGATTCTTACCAGCAACCCGGACGACGCGCGAGCCCTGAACCAAATGGCGCGCGTTCGCGTCTTGCAAGATCGTTCGGCAGAGGCTCAAGCGCTGTATCAGCGCGTTCTGAACATCAAGCAGGGCGATCTCGAAGCGTTGCGTGGCTTGGGTGGGATCGCTCGCAACGACGGCAAGAACCTTGACGCGATCCAATACTTTGAGCAAGTGGCAAGACTAGCGCCAAGGGACGCCGAAGCAAACCAGACCCTCACGATCCTCTATGCTCAGTCGCGGGAGTTCGAAAAATCCCTTGCCGCTGCAGATAGGCTCCCGGGACAAGCGCGCCCGGCCGAACTATTTCCGTTCCTGGCAGACGACTATTTTTCAACAAACCATGCGAAGCGAGCGGAAAAACTGGTGTCCGCCGTTTTGGCTGCCGCATCGTCACATCCCCGCGTTCTAAACGACTTTGTGCTCGTCATGCTGCGTCACGGTTACATCCAAGACGCGGCCCGCTTGTTGGAAGCCGCGCCGCCAAAGGTCATGACAGCTGACTTTCTGCAGACCCTCGCTCGGGTACGAATGGCGCAGCGCCGTCCTGAGGAAGCGCGCGGACTTCTCAACCGCGCGGTCAAACTGAATCCAAAATCGTATGAACTCTATCTCGATTCCGCGCAGGTCGCTGCCCAGCAGGACCGTTGGGATGACATGATTCAGTTTCTTCGCACTGCGGACGAGGCGCGTCCCGACCAGGCCGAAGTATTGCAGAAGCTCAGTCTTGCACTCCTCCGTAACGGCCGTCGTTCTGCAGCGGTCGCTACAGCAAGGCGATTAAATGCTTTAGACCCTGAGAATGCGGATAACGCCTATGTCCTTGCCTATACGCTTGTCGAAGCAGATCTAGAAGAAGAAGCGCAACCCATTGCCAAGAAGCTTGTGTCACTGCGTCCCAAAGACGCGAACGGCCAATTGCTTTTGGGAATCATCGCCTACAAAGTAGGCAAGATGGAGGATGCCAAGCAAGCCTTGGCTGAATGCCTCGCGCTGATGCCGGATTCTCCCGATGCGCAGTATTACTCGGCATTGATCGAAAGACATGAGGGCAATCTCGAAGGCGCACGGAAGCATCTGGAGGCTTTGCTCCAAAAGAGCCCTTCTTACACGATGGCTAAGGCGGAACTCGGTACCATTTACCTGCAGATGGGAAGGCCCGAGCAGGCAAAAGCTGTCCTGGAGGGGGCCGTGCACGATGCGGGGGACATTTCTCAATATCATTACCATTTGTCGTTGGCCTATGCCCGATTGGGCATGCAGGATTCGGCTAAATCAGAAATGGAAAAGTACACAAGCCTACGTCAACGCGAAGACGAAGAAAGAAAACATGCCAGTCCTCCGGATACTGCGAAAACCGGAGAATCGCATCCTTGAAGCCCCCCGTAGGAAGGACCAATCAAATGCGATTGCCCTGGCCGGCTTTTTTTCTTGCGCTTGTGACTGTCTTGGCGCCGCGAGGTATCGTCGCGCAGACGAGCGCAAGCACCGCAAAAGCCACTAATCCGGCAGAGCAGCATTTCCGCGCTGCGCAAACGTTTCAATTGGCCGGAGATTTGGACAAGGCGGCGGCCGAATATCGTTCGGCAATATCGCGGGGGTTGCAACAAATTGGTAATCTTCGCGTGGCCCGATCGGAAACGTCCGTCGGACTGATCTCACTGGAGCGGGCTGTCCAGATCGACCCCTCAAACAGCGCGGCCAAGCTCGATTTGGCCGTGGCCCGACTCCAATCTGGTGACATACAAGCCGCTAAGACCGCGGTCGAAGAAGTGCTGCGCCAAAACCCAAACGATGTGCAAGCGTTGGTGTTCGGCGGGAAATTGTATTTCGAGCAAGGAGATTACGCTCGGGCCGCCGAACAGCTGGAGCTGGCGCTCCATCTGCAACCGAGTTTCGAAGTCGCTTACACTCTGGCGCTTGCCGACCTGGCTCAAAAGAAGCCCGTGCCCGCCGGTATTCTGTTCGACGAAATGCTGGCTTCTTCAAAGCCGGATGCCTCGATGCGGGTGCTGATCGGAATTGCCTACCGCGAGACCGGGTATCTCGATCAAGCGGTGACTCACTTCGCCAAAGCCGCAGATATCGATGCCAAAAAGCAGAATATTCATTCCGCCTTGGGTATCACGAGATATTTGCAGGGCCCGGAACGCGATGACGAGGCTCGCAAGCTATTTCTTACTGAGTTGAGTTTGAATCCGGGAGATTATGCTAGTTGCTACTATCTGGGACTGATCGCCGCGCGTTCGCACCAACCCACAACCGCGATCGAGTGGCTGCAAAAGGCGGTAACTGCCGAGCCGACCAGCCTTGATGCAAATACTGCGCTAGGAAAAACCCAGTTTGGGCAGGGTCAATTTAGCGATGCGGCTGCCTCTTTTCGAAGGGCGATTGCATCCGCCCCATCGGACCGGCTGGCCGCGCCTTTGGCGGAAACGCATGAGTGGCTCGCGAAGTCTCTCGAGAAACTTGGACAGAGCGACAAAGCACGCGAAGAGTCCGAGAAAGCCAAAATTTTGCAGGGCAAACTTCAGGCGGTTTCCTCAGACGCTGTCCCTTTTGCGGCGTTTCGTGATATCCAGCAAGTTCTGCGCGGTGAATCCAAGCCAGCAGCGCCACTTTCGGCAAAAGAATCCGAATATACTCGTGAGGTGTCTACACTCATCGGCGAGGCCTACCACAATCTGGGTGTGATCGACGCTAGAGCAGCGCGGTTCGGCGAAGCCGCCGACGAATTCGAACAGGCGGCGCAGTTTAATCCATCCATCGAACGGCTGGACCGAAACTGGGGGATTGCGGCATTTCGCGCCCCTCGCTATGACAAAGCAATTGGCCCTCTAGCCCGTGAATTGAGAAAGCACCCACAGGATGCCTCCGTCCGCCAAATGTTGGGACTCAGCTATTACATGACAGACAAATTTCGCGAGAGCGCCGAAACTTTCCGTCCGATGCTTGATGGTCTTCCTGACAATCCGGGCGTACTCTACGCCGCTGGCGTTTCGTTGGTGAAGAGCGGCGATTCTGTGGCGGGGCAACGCTTGCTTGCGCGCGTGCTGCAGAGCAGCGAAAGTTCACCGGAGCTGCATGTGATTATCGCGCAAGCTTATTCGGACCAATCCAAATTCACCGAAGCTTTGGGCGAATACCAAAAAGCTCTGGCGATTAACCCGAAGATTGGCGATGCCCATGCTGGAATGGGAATGGTGTACTTCAAGCAAGGCCGGCTTGACGATGCGGTCGACGAATTCAAGAAGGAACTTGTTCAAAATCCGGATTCGACGCTGGCGGAGTATCAAATTGCCTACATATTTCTTCAGCAGAACCGAACCGCGGATGCGATGCAGCTGTTAGCTAATGTGCTGCGCGGGAACCCAAACCACGCAGACGCTCATTATCAGATGGGGAAGGCTCTACTCGAAACCGGTGATGCGCCCGCTGCCATTCGACACCTTGAGACCGCAATTCGGCTTCAGCCTTCTCAAGCCTACGTGTACTATCAGGTGAGCCTGGCGTACCGACGTGTCGGCCGCATTGCAGACGCGGACTCCGCTCTGCAAACGTTTCAGAGGCTCAAGGATGCGAGGTCACCGGACAAGAGTTCCACAACGCCGCCAGGGTGAGTCCTACTTTGCGGGATCGGCAACGTTTAAGGGCAATTCTGTGGTCCCGAAAAGCCCTGTCCGGTTGTCTCGAACACCGAGTCGTAGCATGTAGTTGCCAGGCAGCAATTTGATGGAGACGGGCATCGGCAGCCCCGACTTTTCAATGCGGGCGTACGTTTCCGGTTTGAGCGGCGCCTCTGCTTGCTGGACTTCCGCCTTCGCTAGCTTTCCATCTTGTGTGTACGCTTGCACCTGAAACTCCAGATTGCAGTAGCGCTGGTTTTCATTCGTGGTCCCAAAACTTACGGTGTGCGTATCGACGAGGAATTCGACTTTTACTTCGCTGTTCCCAGTCGGCGGAAGTGCTCTGGCATAGAACAAAACGGAACTGGAATCGACGTCATTTCTGGCCAGCGCGTTCTTCATGTCTTCGCCGCTTGCCTTCTTCCAATTCTCAGGATCGGTCGCGTAATATCCCCGCCGATGTCTAGCGGAAAAGCCGCTCTTGGCGACTTTTACCCTCACCGAGCGGAAATTTCCGTCCCATTTTTTCTGGGAAGAGTAGTAGCCCAAAACGTAGTACGAGCTGCTATCTTCTGCCCCTATCGCAACGGCCTTTGTCAAATCATTGGTATTCAGGAATGCTCGACCGCCGGTCTCTTGCGCGAGCATCGTCAAGCTCTCCTCTTCGTTGAATCTGCGAAAAGTCTCTCGACTGTTTGCGGCCATGTGGTCCTGCACCGTCAGTTGCATGCGGCCGTTGGAATCACGCCCCGTCTGACTTACGTCGGCGACCGAGCTTCCCGTTAATCCGCGGGCGTCGACCGTATATAGAGCGACTTGAGCGTCCGACAAGAGATTCGTCGTCCGCCGAATGCTTTCTCCGAACGAACGGTACACATCCTGATCCTGAGCATCTACTATAGCCAGGTGGATTGGAAAAGAAGCGGAGAACCAAATCACGACCTTTCGTCCCGGAAAACCCGCCAGATACCTTGCAATGGTTGCCAGCGAATCCGTCGTTCGAGCGATTCGCATGTCAAGCGTGCTCGCTTCAGTCTCTTTTTCAAAACGTGCCAATGCTCCGGCTATATTCGCCAGCGAGCGGTCCATGCCGGCATCCTCGGCACCGGAAGCTCGCCCGGAGGCGGCACGCGACGAACTCGGCCCCGCGTCACCAGTTGGGGCTGTCGGCTGAACGTCAGTTGCTCCAAGCCTGCCAGCAGCCGCGGCTTGAGCCTTGTATTGCTGCATTGCCTTTTTCAGCAGCGACGGATCCGAGGTGAATTCCTGCAAGACTGATAATTGGTTGCCCATCGCAAAAATTGCAATACGCATCGAAGGATCAAAGTGCTCAGCCAAGAAATCGATCATCTGTTTCCGTACGAGAAATTGCGACTCAACAGGCGTGTTAATGCCGTCGAGAAGGAGAACTATAGGGACTCCCGCTGGTTTTCGATACTCGGGACGATTCGTTGCCACGGATGGGGGTAGCTGTGCCGGCGAAACCGGAGGCTTTGCCTCCACTCCATGAAACGAAAACATCGTTAGTTTTTGTGGCTTGCCATCCTCTGTTATGGAAAAATCTCCCTCAAGAAGGCCTTTGACGGGATTGCCAGCAGCGTCTGTGACTACGACATCGATTTGCACGAGCCGTGTGGTGGCTCGAATCACAGCGCTAGAATCCGTTGAGTTTTGCGTCAGTTGTGCAAGAACTTGCCCGGGCGAGAGAGAGGCAAGTGTCAAGAATAACCATATTCTTGGGACTTTTTGCATAAGCTTAGGATGTCCGAACAGGGATAGTATAGTCTTTGCGCAAGCGCAGCAAGTCCAAACGAAGTATGGTGCCGTCGGGCCGCCAGGGGTGATCGTTGAATTCGAGAACCTGTATTTCTGCCGCATTTGGCGGCACCGTCGGCGCACTGCTTCTCTGTCTAAGCCCTGCGCCTAATGTATTAGGCCAGGAAAAAGCCGCGCCAGCCGAATTTCCCTCGCCTCGTTTTGAAGATATTTCCAGTAGTGCCGGGCTGACTGTCTCGCACATCGCGACACAAGAACAACATTACATTGTCGAGTCCATGAGTGGCGGTGTCGCCTTCATTGACTGTGAAGGCGACGGCCGGCTCGCTATTGCGGTCGTAAACGGTTCCACGGTTGAGCGATATCGCGCTGGCGGCGATCCACTCGTAACTTTGTACCGTCAGGAATCTGATCTGAAGTTTAAAAACATCACGCGAGAGGCCGGTCTTACCCGCAAGGGCTGGGGCATGGGGCTTGCCGTCGCCGACTTCGACAACGACGGGATTCTCGATATGTACGTCACCGGCTTCGGCGGCAGCGCCCTATACAAGGGGCTCGGCCACTGCAAATTTCAGGACGTCACCGACAAAGCTGGCGTTCGGGGTGAAGGTTACATGACCGGTGCCGCTTGGGCAGATTACGACCGTGACGGGAATGTGGACCTCTTCGTTGCCCGGTACGTTCATCTCGACATTAACAAACTTCCGGAATTTGGCAGCAACGACAAGTTCTGTCGCTTCAAAGGTATTCTCGTGCAGTGCGGCCCTTGGGGCATGGAAGGCGAAAGCGACCTGCTTTTCCACAACCGTGGAGACGGAACTTTCGAAGAGGTCTCGAAGAAGGCCGGCGTGAATGATCCCCGCCACCGATACGGCCTCGGCGTTGTCTGGGGAGACTACGACAACGATGGCTGGCCCGATCTGTACGTTGCGAACGATGCGGGACCCAACTTCCTGTACCGCAATAAACACGATGGCACATTTGAAGAAGTTGCGCTGCTGGCCGGTACAGCATTAAGCGTCGATGGCCAGGAACTCGGTTCCATGGGCGTCGATTTTGGCGATTTTGACCATCGCGGACTTCTTGACGTATACGTCACGAATTTCGCCGACCAGCCCAACAATCTGTATCGCAACATAGGCCCCTTGGAATTTACTGATGTGGGTTGGGCTTCAAGAACGGGGCAACCGAGCTATCCCTACGTAAAATGGGGCACCGGTTTTGTCGACTTCGATAATTCGGGTTGGCTCGACCTGTTCGTTGCAAACGGTCATGTCTATCCGCAAGTGGACGCGACCGCAGGTGGATTGAAATATCGCCAGCCAATGCAGCTCTTTTACAATCAACAAGACGGCACGTTCCGCGACATTTCGGAAAGCTCTGCCATCAACAAATCGCCACTCGCTTGTCGACGTGGCGTCGCTTTCGGCGACATCAATAACGACGGCCTGATTGATGTACTCGTGCTGAACGTCGGCGAGCCTCCGACTCTCCTGCTTAACACGACCAAAAACTCGAATCATCGCGTTCTTTTTCAGTTAGTCGGCAAGAAGAGCAATCGCGCAGCGATCGGCGCTCGTGTGACTGTGACTTCAGGCGGGCTCAAGTCGATCAACGAGGTGAAGGGCGGGTCGAGCTATCTCTCCCAGAGCGATTTGCGATTGCATTTTGGTCTCGGCGCTTCGGAAAAAATGGAGAGTGTCGAGATTCGGTGGCCCAATGGCAACACCGAGCTGCTGCGCGACGTTCCGGCCGATGCGATCTACACCATCTTAGAAGGTGAGGGCATCAAGGAACGCAAGCCTTTGTCTCCGGTCCGTTTCGGTTATTGAAAAATATGGCGCGCCCGGCCGGTTACGGAAGGGCTAAAGCAATCGTCCGGCGCATGCGGCATCTCGGTTTTGGGGCTAGATTTTATCGGTCAGCCGATTTTGGCAAACCCAGGATCATTGTAACTTGGCCTCATCCCGCGGCAATTCTCACCTGGCCCTGGTCACCGGCGTTCTTTTCGCTCGCCGCATATGTTGTAGACTCTCCCGGTGTGTCTAAGCAGAAATCCCGGCTTTTACGCCGCCGCGAAGTTTTTCACGGCCGCCAGCGCGTGTCTCCTGGTCTTCATTACGGCATATCCGCTGCTCGCCGGCCGCGGAGCCGCGCAGGAACAAGTCAAAGCAACGGTGGAATACGAGAATTCGCGTCCCGGCGTTTCCTACGTGGGCGACGAAGCTTGCCGCGAATGTCACGAAGTGCAATACAGCAGCTTCAAGAAAACGGGGATGGGGAGGTCTCTTTCGATTTCGGGCCCCGGCAACTGGCCCGAATTCACCAAACCCGTGACACTGGTCAGCAAGAAACTTGGCCGCACCTACACGGTCTCCGTGAGCGGCGGCAAGATGTACCACACGGAATCGGGAAACGGCGCGGACGGCGAGCCGGCGTACTCGGAAAGAAACGAAATTGCCTACACCGTCGGTTCGGGAGACGTGGGGCGAAGCTATTTGGTGCTGAAAGGCGATGCTCTTTTTGTCTCTCCCATTTCGTACTATTCCAAGATTCGCGGATGGGACCTCTCGCCGGGATATGAAGCCGGACAGTTCGTAAGTTTCACACGGCCCGCCTGGAATCTTTGTGTAACGTGCCACTCTGGACGCCCTCGCCCTATTTCCGGGACGCGGAACCGCTATGAGCTGCCGCCCTTCCGTTTTCTTGCCGTCGGCTGCGAACGGTGCCATGGGCCCGGAGAACTTCACGTCCGCGAACGGCGCGCCAACGCGCCTCTGACAAGTCCGATCGATCACTCCATCGTGAATCCCGCGCGACTGCCCGCGAGCGTTCGCGACGACGTCTGCAAACAGTGCCACCTTAGCGGAGACGCGAGAGTCCTGCGGCCCGGCAAGACCTACCTGGACTTCAGACCTGGAACGCCGCTGGACAACGTGGTCTCTATCTTCACTGCGCCGGTGATGGACAAGGGCAATGTCATAAAAGCGCTCAGCCATCCGGAGCAACTGGAGATGAGCCAGTGCTATCAGCAAAGCGTTGGCCGCCTGGGCTGCATCAAGTGCCATGATCCCCACATTCAGTTGCACGGCGCCCAGGCGGTCGCGTATTTTCGCGAAAAGTGTCTGACGTGCCACGACCTGAAAAGCTGCGGTTTCTCCGAGACGAAGCGGCGAGCCACCACTCCTTCGGACGACTGTGTTCAGTGCCACATGCCGAAAAGATCCGTATCGAACATCGGCCACTCCGCGCTTACGGATCACCGAATTCTGAAAATTCCCTCCGAAGTGCCACTGATGGGCGCCTTTGCGAGCGCTTCCGCGGACGACCTGATCTACCAAACAAAGCCTTTTGGACAAGCTGGTGCTAAACCGGACCTGCGTACCCTCGCTCTCGCCTACTTTGAAGCGAGCCAGGTCTACCCGCAATTCCGTCAAAGGGGTTTCGAATTATTGGAGCGAGCCGCGCGGGAATTTCCAAAGGATGGCGAGATTCAAGCAACCTATGGGCTCGTCCTCACGCTGGCCCGTCCGGACGCGATGCAAGAAGCGTCGCAGGCGCTCCAAAGAGCGATCGATTCCGGATCGGGTTCCGTCGAAGTGCAAACGCGACTGGCTAAACTACGGCTCAAAGGGGGAGACACGGACTCGGCCGTCCGCTTGTACAACGAAGCGATAAGAACGGATCCCTACTACACGCCCGCTTATCTGGGGCTGGCGTACCTCTATATCGCGGCGGGAGATCGACCAGCCGCCATCGAAACACTGGAAAAAATCCTGAAGTATGATCCGGGGAATGAGACTGCACTCGCTGCCGTAACTAACGCCAAATCCCACACCGGCGAATAATCGCTCCCGGAGCGAAAAGCGAGAGTGCTGAAAGCCAACGATCCAAAGGCGCTCGAAGTTATTGACGCCGTCTTTGTTACGGTGGAACCGCACGGCGGAAGCCAGCCTCCGAGTGGCGAGCAGTTGCTGTTCGCGTCTCTTCGCATTAGTTCGAACTATCCGTCAGGGTTTAGAGCAAATCGATGCAGTTTCGCGACGTTTGAACTTAGGGAGGACGGTGAAGTCGTGAAGTCCGGGTGCACGAGTACCGCAGCTCGCTCCCGTGCCGTGTAGCAATCAACTTGGCCGAACCTGACGACGAGCAAGGACAGGAGTTTACAATCTGTTTACAAGATTGAGCCATTGCCGCGTTGGAGTTCCAAGTGAAACAAGTGGTTCCTGACCGTCGACGTAGCCTTCGCCACGTGCTGAGAATTCCAGTGCGGCTCGTTTTGCCCGTTATAGATGCGAGTGAATCGGGTCGCAAGTGAAGGTCTGCGGCCCCCGCAAGAACTGGCTCCTGAAGTTCGGCAACAAGGGTGATCTCATTGACGCACGCAAGCTCGCCGAGTTGCTGCGCAACAACTCTTTGTCTTCTGTCTGGCATCAGTTCGGGGAGGAGTTCTTTGAATCGTCAGAGAAACCGGTGGCGGGCGAAAAAAAACGCAGTTTCAGTGCACGCTCCCGCCGACTCTCCTCTTCGAGGTGACGCCCACGTGCTTTGAGCAAATCATCCAGCGCGATCAATCCCAAAAATTTCCCTGTTCGAGGCTCGACGACCGGCATCCTGGTAAAGCCTTTCTCGGCCATTCTGTAAACCACTACCCGGAGCGGTTCGTCTGGGTAGGCAGCGACGGTTTCGGGCCTCACGAATTCTGCGAGCGGGAGTCGCAACGAGACCTCTCCGTCGGCGGCAATTCGATTGCGTATATCGTCGCGGGTTAGCACGCCCGCGAACTGGCCCTCGGCGTCAACAACAGGCAAGAGGCGCTGGCTCTGCCGATGATCTGCCCGAAGCGACTGCTGCAATTCGCCGAGCGTGGCTACTGCGGACAACACCACAACCTTCGTGCGCATGACTTCGCGGACAAAAAGAATTTCCAGTGGATCGACCGCATATTCCCTGCTCAAATGATAACCGCGCCGCGCTACCTTCTCGGTCAAGATGGACCTTTTTAGCGTGAGCACCGTGAATGCATGGGCGATCACGCTGCCAACCAGCAGCGGCAGGAAAACGGTTCCGTCGTGCGTTAATTCAAACGCAAATACGATGCTCGTAAAGGGTGAACGCATGGTGCCCCCCAACACCGCACCCATGCTAATCAATGGCCAGAATCCCGCACCTTCGTTAGGAAGGAACATGGCTTCGAGACCTCCGACTGCTCCGCCCATCATGAGCAACGGCGCCAAAACACCTCCGGATGTTCCCGAGCCAAGCGATACCGCCCAGATGAACCATTTGACAATCAACACGCCAAGAATCACGCGCGTCGTCACACTGCCTTGGAGCAACCCCCCAATGGTGTCGTAACCTACGCCCAGCGCCTGCGGAAAAATCAACCCGCCCAAGCCAATCACCAGCCCTCCGATCATTGGCCACCACATCCAATGAATCGGCAAACGCTGAAATGCGTCCTCCGCAGCGTAAACCGACATGGTCAGCAAAGCCGACAACGCTCCAGCGAGCAAACCGACCAAAACGCATCCTAGAAGAGCTTTCGGCCCGATGAAAAGTGGGTGCTCCGGCACCGGAAACAAGGGTCCAAATCCTAAAAGATAGCGCCGCAGCACGGCTGCCATCGCGCTGGCCAATGCCACGGGAACCAAGCTGCGAGGTTTCCATTCGAACAGAAGCAATTCCACGGCGAGCAAGGTAGAGGCAACAGGTGCAGCGAATGTGGCCGACATTCCAGCGGCGGCGCCCGCCACCAACAAGGTTTTGCGCTCGGCGCTCGTCAGGTGAAATAGTTGGGCGATCATCGATCCGATCGCCCCGCCGGTCATGATGATCGGGCCCTCCGCGCCGAAAGGTCCGCCCGAACCAATGGAGATCGCCGAAGAAATCGGCTTGAGCAGTGCGACCTTCGGTTCGACACGGCTTCCGTTGATCAGAATCGCTTCGATGGCCTCCGGAATCCCGTGGCCGCGTATTCGCTCCGATCCGTAGCGGGCCATCAAACCAATAATCAGTGCGCCGCCTACCGGCACCAGCACCGAAAAGATTCCCAGGTGGTTTCCTGTAGGCGACACCAGCGCCGTGCTCCACCGCCCATAATAAAAAAGGTTGGTAAACAGTCCGATCAGACGCAGTAGTGCCAGTGCAACGAATGAGGCTACGACTCCAATTACCAGCGCCAATCCAGAAATCGGCAACATTCGTGCCGTCGTCGTGAAATCGCCGAGCACATCCCACGAACTACTATGCTCGTTGTTCCCCGGTTTCATGTTTTCGGCGCGTGCAGATGATCTGGCTGAATTACCCACGGTTAAATTGCACCTCGCTGTGCTGAAATATCTTCTCTGCCAATTCTTTGAACCAGCTACTGCCCACATGCCTCACGACTTCCTTGAGTAACCGCCTTCCACTCCACAGGACCGACACCAAAACCACACACCGGTCTATCAGCCATTATATCGTGATACGATACTTAGAACCACTGCTTCCAGGCGGGCGAATCCGTTCGAGTCGTCCGGGAATGAACCGAAAATCCGCGGCGTACATTCCGACTTTCCTTTCTTCGTGCGTATGGCTTACGGATGGTTTTTGATTGCGGCGGCGCTCGGAGTGGCTGCCACCGGCTGGGATACTTCTGGCGGCATCTGGGTCGCATCGCGCCACGCGCTGACCGTTGGATTCATTTCGGTCATGATTCTGAGCGTTGGACAAAGGATCTTGCCCGCGTTTGCAGGGATGTGGATGCTCTGGAGTACGAAACTGATGTTTGTGGGATTGGCATTTGTCACTCTGGACTGCAAGCCGCATGCCTCGTGCGAAGTTCTCGCTTGCCAAGGGTATGCAGCCTGGGCCTGGTCGGTTTTGCCGATTTCCGCGCTATCGGAACTGGCAGGACTTACCGTGTACGCCGTCAATATTCTCGGTACATTTATTCTGCGGCCCAGCCACTCGCAGAAACAGACCATGCTCGTGGGTGTGCCCGTCAAGATTTCTTAAAACGTACCTGAAATTGGGAGGGTAATTTCTAGTGCATTTCAGTTTGTCGGAAAGTCAATGTAAGAGGTATGCTGGACCTCCCTTCCGATAAGTATCTTTCCAACCGGCGCGTCCAACCTGCCGGTGTCGTTGCGGAGCAAATGGATGAGCACGGTCCCAGCTACTTCTCGGGATAATATTCAGTTGGCTCTTGGTACGGTGTCTTTTGCGATCTGTTTTGCCGCGTGGGGATTAATCAGCGCCTTCGCGCCCCGTTTTCGCGAAACCTTCCACCTGACCGCAACCCAGACGGCCTTCCTCGTAGCAGTGCCTGTGCTCCTTGGTGCATTGCTGCGGATTGTGACGGGAATACTGGCCGATCGCTTTGGCGGCCGAGCCATTTTCTCGCTGCTGCTGTTCGTCGTGGCCGTTCCCGCGTATCTGGTGCCGATGGTTTCGAGCTACAAGCTGCTGCTGTACGTTGCCTTTTTCCTTGGCGTGGCGGGAAGTTCATTCGCTGTTGGCGTGGGATTTGTGTCACGCTGGTTTCCCCCGGAAAAACAAGGCAGTTCGCTGGGAATCTATGGGCTCGGCAATATCGGTCAATCGGCTGCGGTTTTCCTGGGACCAGTCTTAGCTGTGGTGGTGGGGTGGCAGAACATATTTCGCGGCATGGCCGTGCTGCTCGTCGTTTGGGGCGTCGCGTTCTACCTGCTGGCGCGCAACTCGCCCAAAACCGTCCGCCCAGCTGGCATCGGCGTGATGTTGCAGCTGCTCTCGCGAGAACGATTGTCTTGGGTGCTGTCTCTGTTTTACTTTCTGACGTTTGGCGGGTTCGTGGCGTTTTCCATTTACCTTCCGGTGTTGCTCAAGGATCAGTTTGGGCTGAAACCTGCCGATGCCGGATTTCGCACCGCAGGTTTTGTGGTGCTGGCGACGCTGGCTCGTCCGCTAGGTGGCTGGCTCGCCGATAAAATAGGCGGCGCACGGGTCCTTCACGTTGTGTTTCTCGGAGTGATTCCTTTTGCGCTGCTCATGTCCTGGCCGTCGATGCTTCCGTTCACGGTGGGCGCGCTTGGTTGTGCCTTCCTGCTTGGTAATGGAAACGGCGCCATCTTCAAGCTCGTGCCGCAATATTTTCCGAAAGAAGTCGGGACGGTCACGGGGCTCGTGGGAGCGATGGGCGGGCTCGGTGGATTCTTTCCGCCGTTGCTTCTTGGTTTTTTCCGAGACTATTGGCACACCACTTGGCCGGGCTTCGCGCTGCTCGCCTTGGCTTCCGGCCTTCTGTGGCGCACCAACGCCGTAGTTTTTCTGAGCAAGCAGCAAGCGGCCGAACTGACGCTTCCCGCGAGGTTGACGCGGACTGCAGATCGCGTGAGGGCGGGAGTAACCGCGACATTCTTCACCGGTCTCTTGGTGGCCTCCATCGTGGTCGGTTCCCGCAAGCTCCAGAATTTTGATCCGGCTCTGGTCATTTACACGTTCGCCACCGTCTTTGCCACTTGGGGCGTTGTTTATCACTACCGGGTGTGGCTGGATAAGCCGCCCACGCGCGTCTATTGGGAACGCGGCTGGCAACTGTTTCGTGAGGCAGGAGCGTTCCGCGGGACGTTGAAACTTGTCAGCGTCGCGACCACACATCTGATGGCCCAGACATTTATTCTCAAGCGTTCGGCATTGCGCTGGTGGATGCACCAGATGCTGTTTTGGGGATGTATCCTCGCGGTCGCCATCACCTTCCCGCTGGTCTTTGGCTGGATCTCGTTTCAATCGCTGCCCACGGACCAGGAAACCTACGTCGTGGTGCTCTATGGTTTCCCCGTTCAAACGTTTCGCCTGCATACCTTGCTCGCGGAACTTCTTTTTCATGGACTCGATGTATCGGCGATCCTCGTGCTCGGGGGAATTGGTCTTTCGTTGTGGCGGCGGTTCCGCGACCGGGGCGCGCAAGCGGTACAGTCCTTTGTCCTGGATTTTCTCCCTATCATTCTGCTGTTCGCGATTTCCGTGACGGGGCTGGCGCTGACGGTTTCGCAAAATTGGCTCCGAGGCGAGTCCTACAGCTTTCTCGCCATTCTGCATGCCATCACCGTGATCGCGGCGCTTCTCTATCTTCCATTCGGAAAGTTCTTTCATGTTTTCCAGCGCCCAGCGCAAATTGGCGTGAAGTTCTATCAGGCAGCTGGAGAAGCGGGAGAGCCCGCCTTGTGCAAACGCTGCGGCGAACGGTTCGCTTCGAAAATGCACATTGAAGATTTGAAGCGCGTCCTTCCCGAGGTGGGGTTCAACTACCAGATGGCAGGCATAGACGCGATCTGGCAAGAACTGTGTCCTGCGTGCAAACGAAAATCACTCTCACTGGCGCAGCTGCAACTCAAGGAGACCTCTGGTGGCTAAGGCGCCGGCTTCTACGGAATCGCTGCTCGATAGTTTTGGCCCGCATCCGGCGTACGTTCCTCCGGGCGGTTGGCAGGATGAATCGCGAAACCCCGCGGAAAGACTGGTCAAAACGCATTGTTGTTTCTGCGGCCAGCAATGCGGAATTCAGCTCAAAGTTCGCGGGAATCAAGTCATTGGATTCGAACCCTGGGAAGAGTTTCCGTTCAACCACGGAATGCTCTGTCCAAAAGGCGTAAAGCGTTACATGCAGGGCGGGCACCCCGACCGCTTGCTCGATCCCCTGATGCGCACGACGCAAGGATTCCGCAAAGCGTCGTGGGACGAATCTCTGAACTTCACGGTAAAGCGCCTTAAAGAAACACAAGAGAAATACGGCAAGGATTCCGTGGCCATCTACGGCGGAGCTTCGCTAATTTCTGAGAAATCTTATTTACTCGGAAAATTTGCGCGAGTGGCGCTGGGCACGCGGCACATCGACTACAACGGAAGACTTTGCATGGTTTCAGCAGGCACCGCCTACAAGCTGGCATTCGGAGTGGACCGTAGCCCGCTGCCCTGGTCGGACATTCTCAAAGCGCAAGTCGTTCTCGTAGCAGGCGCGAATGTCGCGGAATGCGCGCCGATTACGACGGACTACTTGTGGCGCTGCCGTGACGCTGGCGGAAAACTCATCATCGTCGATCCCCGCATGACGCCGATCTGCCGCAATGCGGACATGTATCTTCCAGTGCGGCCCGGCACGGATATGGCGCTGTACATGGGGTTGCTACACGTCATTCTGCGCGACGGGCTCGAGCGATGTGATTTTATTTCTAAGTACACGACGGGGTTCGAACAAGTATCGGAATCAGTTCGTGCGTGGGATCCGCGCACTGCGGGAGAAAAAACTGGCGTGCCGCCCGAAGCGATTGAACGCGCGGCGCAACTGTTTGCCAAGGCGGATCGCGCCATTGTGTTGCATGCGCGGGGCGTCGAGCACCAATCGAAAGGCGTTGAAAACTGCCTGGCGCTCATTAACTTGTGTCTCGCGACGGGCAATCTTGGCCGGGAAGGCGCGGGATGCGCGATGATCACCGGGCAGGGAAACGGTCAGGGAGGTCGCGAGCATGGCCAGAAGTGTGACCAGCTTCCCGGGCAGCGTTCCATCAGCGATCCTGAAGCGCGCGCGCATACGGCTAAGGTCTGGGGCATCACAGCTGAAGAGATTCCGCAAGCGGGTTACACGGCGGTGGAAATCATGGAAGCGATCCACCGGGGTGAAATCAAAGCACTGCTGTCCTGCTGCTTCAATCCTCTAGTCTCACTGCCCGATTCCAAGTTCACGCAGGAAGCTCTCGAAAAACTGGAATTCTTTGGCGTCGTGGATTTCTTCATGTCGGAAACCGCACACCACGCCGATGTAATCCTCGCTGGCAGTCTACAGGAAGAAGAGGAGGGAATCGGCTGCACGAACGAAGGACGCGTGATCCATATTCAGAAAGCCGTGGACCCACCGGAAAATGCCAAAGGCGATAGCTGGATCTACGTAGAACTCGCCAAACGACTCGGGAAGGGGGAATATTTCCCCTACAATTCGACCAAAGAAATCTACGAAGAGTTGCGCGAAGCGTCTCGCGGAGGCCATGCAGACTATTTCGGTATCACCTATGAAAAGATCGACAAGAACATGGGCATTTTTTGGCCATGTCCGACACTCGACCATCCCGGCACTCCACGACTCTTCGAGGATGGCCGCTCCTTCCATCCCGACGGCAAACACCATTTCGTTGTAACCGAATGGCGGGAAAGTGGGGATCCAGTATCGGAGGAGTTTCCGATCTATCTGACGACCGGCCGCGTGGTCAGTCAATATCTGTCGGGAACGCAAACGCGCCGCATCGGCGCGCTCGTCGATCAATACCCGAATCCGCGACTTGAAATCCATCCACGTCTCGCGGAGCAATACCAGATCAAGGATGGAGATTGGGTGGCGATCACCTCACGCAGGAATGAAATCACCCTGCAGGCGATGGTGGTCAAGACCATCCGGCCGGATACGGTGTTCATTCCGTATCATTGGGCCGGCAAGCGCAGCGCCAACAAACTGACTCACCGCACGCTCGACCCCCGCAGCAAGATTCCAGAGTTCAAGGTCTCGGCTTGCCAGCTTCGAAAAGCGGAAGTACCGCCGGATTGGGCGATTGTTGCGAACGGACATGAACCGAAAGGAGGCGACAAATCGAATGGACGGCTACGAATTTTACGTTGATCCCTCGCGATGCATTGGTTGTCAGTCCTGTGTGAATGCTTGCGCGGAATGCGAGACTCATCGCGGCCAGTCGATGATCAATTTTGACTTCATCGACCGCCAAGGAACCACTGCGGCTGCGGCCTACGTCTGCTGGCATTGCGAAGAGCCGACCTGTGCGATGGTCTGTCCTGCGGACGCAATCAAGAAAGGTGATGATGGCATCGTGCACTCTTCGCTGAAACCCCGCTGCATCGGTTGCTCCAACTGTGTCCTCGCTTGTCCTTTCGGGATTCCGAAGATTTTCCCCGAGTATGAGCAAATGATGAAATGCGATATGTGCTACGACCGGACGTCGGTTGGGAAGAAACCTATGTGTGCCACCGTTTGCCCCAGTCAGGCGTTGTCCTACGTGCGGTCGGACGAAATCGCCAAGCGGCGGGAAAAACCAACGAACGTGTTTCAGTTCGGAAACCAGAGAATCGTCACGAAGGTGTACATGATGGTTCCGGCGCAAACGGACGCCCTGTCACTCGACGTTTTGGATTATCTGTGGGAGGAGTCGTATGTCCCTTTTTCGCAACCCCAGTGAGGAGCCGCTCTGGAAAGATGAGTTTTCCGTCTTTACGAGTGATGAGCGGTACGTCACGCGCCGCCAGTTCACGAAGTTTCTCACGCTCGCGAGCCTCGGCATGTTCGTCGGCAATTTGTGGATTCTGCTGAAGTCACGCTTCGCGAAGACTCCCGCGTTCCCAACCATCGAAGTTGCCGAGCTAAATGAAATCCCGGTTCGCGGTGTGAAGCTGTTCAACTACCCGACCTCTCAGGACCACTGCATCATGATCCGTACGAGCGAGGAAGAGTACGTAGCCTATAGTCAGAAGTGCACGCACCTTTCCTGCGCGGTCTACTACTCCGCGAAAAATGACCGGCTTGAATGCCCGTGCCACCAGGGATTTTTCTCGGTGAAGGATGGTTCCGTTTTACAAGGTCCGCCACCGCGTCCGCTTCCGCAGATTACGCTCGAACGCGAGGGCACGAAGCTTGTGGCGATTGCGGTGAAGGGAACTTGATATGGCCAACCCCGAACCTTCGAGACAAAGGCGCGGACTCGTGGCCATCGACGGGGCGATAGCCCTCATCGTCATCCTGCTCGTCGTGCAGATCTGGTTGCTGAGCGCCACTCTTGAAACTTGCCTGGCTGGCCATGCCGGGGCGGTCCTGCCTGGAGCCATTTTCTCCGGTTTACTCTTTTCTGCGGCGCTGACCCTGAGCTCTTTCGTAAACCGTGTCGACAAAAGCTCTCGCCAGCCTTAGTTTCTATTGTTCTTGATGTCACTGAATTTGTAGCGGTAGCGAGATGAATCCGCTCGCGGGATCAATCGCTCGCACCGGATTCCTGCCCGAAATCATTGCGATTAATTGGTGCGCCCAAGCAATTCTTTCATAGAGACGCGCAGTTCCAGCCTCGCCAAAGGCGCTCCCGGGCAAACATGGATGCCAGGCCCTTTAACGTTCCCCTGGGAACGAACCACAAGGGTTGGTCTTTCCGTTTCAAACCAAATATTGCGTTTTTTCATGGCAGCTCAAACTGTCTACCCGTAGATTTCGTCCACTTCTGAACCAACCAACGTTTTGACCAGCTTGCGGATGCTGTTTGCGACGCCAAAGGACTCTTCGATGGAGGTTTCGTCGAGCAATCCCAGGCCGCACGTTGCGGTGATCATGGCGCGTTGCGCGAATGTCCGCGGGTCGCCAGCGAGCGATGCGGCTTTCAGCCAACGAATAAAAATGCTCGCCGCGTCGGCCGCGTTCACGCCAGGCCGTGTAGGCACCAGGCCGTATGCAACCGTCCCTCCCTGTTGCACGAAGTCGAGCGCATGCCAGTCGGTGAAAAACAAATCGAGCCCTTCATCGGCATCGAAGGACAGGATATCGGGCTTCGCGCGGCACATTCGTTCAAAGGGACGCGCCGCACAGCAATGCAGTCCGGCATACGCTCCACGAGTTCGCGCATTCTCGAGCGTGGCTGCCAGAGCGTCAATCCGCTGCTCTTCCGAAACGGAATCCGCAGAATCTTCGAGGCACAAGGCCGGTTCGTCCACGAAGAGTAGGATAGGCAACCCGGATGCATTCAGGCACTCAATTTGCCAGGAAAGCATCTGCGAGACATGGAACGCGGTGGCGGCAAAAAGGGTCGGATCGGAGAGAAAGGGTCTGCCCTGATGGAATAGATAAGCGGAAAGCGTGATGGGGCCCTCGATTTGGCCTTTCACGGCGACTGCCGATTTGAAAAGACCGGAAGACAAAGCTTTTTCGAATGCGGCGAAACCAGCTGCGTTTACTGACGTAAGCGCTCCGCTGCTGCCGTGAAGTGCTTCGACGACGGAATCGATTTGTCCCGGTTTGACCTGGTAGCCGTAGCCTTCCTTGCGCGGCTCAATTAGACCCGCGAGACATCCGAGTCCTTGGCCGATGGCACTTTCGGATGGCGAGAGTTGCGGCAGTTGGGGCCAGAACGGGACTTCCGGAGAGAATTGGGCGACTGCCCGAATTGCCGAGGAGACGGAGGTGAGGGGCAAGCTGCCGATTCCCGTGACGGCGCCGGCCGGGACGAACGGCTTTCTAACGGTGTAACTCCGCTTTGCGACGGATTGCACTTTTCTTTCTCGATGAAACGCGTGCCGTCTCGGCAATATCGCCTCAACAGTATCTCTCGAATACCAAACCTTCGCTACACCGTCGCCCGTTCTGCTAACTCGCTATAATGAAAAGGTGCGGATTGTGGCGAATACCATGACGAAACGCCCCTTACATCCTTTGGAAAAGATTCTCGAAAAGCGCATCGCGATAATCGATGGGGCGATGGGTACGACCATCCGCACCTATGGAATGAAGGAAGCAGACATCCGAGGTGAGCGCTTTAAGGATTCAACGAAAGATCTCCTGAATAACGGCGATCTCTTTTCGCTGACTCAACCAAAGATAATTGGCGACATTCATCGCCGGTTCTTGGAAGCCGGCGCGGACATCATCGAGACCAACACGTTCGGTGCGACGAGCATCACTCAAAGCGAGTTCTTTGTGGAAGATCCTCGCGAGAAGGGCGGGCGAAAAGACCCCGACTTCTACGAAAGGATCATTCACGATCCGTTCCTGCGCAATCTGGCCTGGGAGATCAATGAACAGTCGGCGATGCAGTGCCGGGAATGGGCCGACCGTGTTGGAAATGAAACCGGACGGCAGCGATTCGTTGCGGGAGCAATTGGCCCTCTGACGGTGTCGCTTTCGAATTCACCCGATGCGGACGATGCCGGGTTTCGAGTGGTCACGTTCGACCAAGTGAGGACGGCGTATGCCGAGGAAGTCCGTGCTCTCATCGCCGGTGGAGTCGACTTACTGCTCGTGGAGACGATTTTTGACTCGCTGAACGCGAAGGCTGCGCTAGTCGCGATTCGCGAAGTCTTCGACGAGGACAAACAAGAGTTGCCGGTGATGATCTCCGCGGCGGTTGGGCGTGGCGGAGAAACGCTCATTTCTGCTCAGACGACGGAAGCATTCTGGAATGCAGTGAAACACGTCAAGCCACTGTCGGTGGGACTGAACTGCTCGCTTGGTCCAGACCTAATGTATCCGTTTTTGAGCGAGCTGTCGGAAAAGGCAGACGTTGCGGTTTCGTGTTACCCGAATGCCGGGCTACCAAATCCACTTTCCGAAACCGGCTTCGATCTCGGCCCGCCCGACATGGCTCGTTTCCTGGGAAGTTTTGCGAAAGACGGGCTCGTCAACATAGCCGGCGGTTGCTGCGGGAACACCCCGGAGCACATCGCTGCCATTTCGAAAGCGCTCGAAGGCCAGCCGCCACGGAAGTGGGGCGCGGCACTCCACGAAAGGGAGTCTGCAGCGTGAGCGTGACCGAAACCAACACAGCGCTCGAATCTCCGGAGACGAAACTCCTTCGTCTTTCCGGATCGCAGCCGTTCACGCAACAGCCGGGCGTCTACATCATGATCGGCGAGCGAACGAACGTCGCCGGTTCCCCTAAGTTTGCGAAATTGGTGAAAGAGGGCAAGTTCGAAGAAGCCGTCAGCGTTGCCCGACAGCAAGTCGAGAATGGCGCGAACGTCCTCGACATCTGCATGGACGAGGGAATGATCGACGGCGTGGCGGCGATGAGCCGCTTCCTTCTGTTGCTGGCGAGCGAGCCGGAGGTGGCCAAGGTTCCGTTCATGGTGGACTCCTCGAAATGGGAAGTCATCCAGGCGGGACTCAAGTGCATGCAGGGGAAAGGCATCGTCAATTCGATCTCGTTGAAAGAAGGCGAAGAGAAATTTCGCCAACACGCCGCAACCATATTGAAATATGGCGCGGCCGTTGTGGTGATGGCATTTGATGAGAAAGGCCAGGCCGCGACTTACGACGAAAAGATCCGGATTTGTGAGCGCGCTTACCGGATTCTCGTCGACGAAGTTGGTTTCCCACCCGAAGACATCATTTTTGATCCAAACATCCTCACCGTCGCCACCGGTATGGAGGAGCACAACAACTACGCCGTGGACTACATCAACGCCACGCGCTGGATCAAGGCTAACCTGCCGCACGCGAAGGTAAGCGGCGGGGTATCGAATATTTCCTTCAGTTTTCGCGGCAACAACAAAGTTCGCGAAGCCATGCACTCGGCATTCCTTTATCACGCCATCGCGGCGGGCATGGACATGGGCATCGTGAACGCGGGGATGCTCGAGGTCTACGAAGAGATCGAGCCCGAGTTGAAAGAGTTGGTTGAGGATGTGCTGCTTAACCGCCGTCCGGATGCAACCGAACGTCTCGTGGATTTCGGTGAGAAACTGAAAAGCGTTGGCACAGTCGCCAGCGAAAAGAAGGCAGAGGAATGGCGCAACGGTACGGTTGAAGAGCGTCTCTCTCATGCGCTGGTAAAAGGAATTGATTCATACATTGAACAGGATGCCGAGGAAGCTCGCGTCAAACTAGGCCGTCCGCTTCTGGTAATTGAAGGCCCGTTGATGGCCGGCATGAGTGTGGTCGGTGATTTGTTTGGTGCGGGCAAGATGTTTCTCCCGCAAGTGGTGAAGTCAGCGCGTGTGATGAAGAAGGCGGTCGCACACCTAACACCGTTCATGGAAGCCGAGAAAGAGGCCATGGCCGCAGCCGGGCAGGCGGTTAAGGCGCAGGGGAAAATCGTTCTCGCAACCGTGAAAGGCGACGTCCACGACATCGGCAAGAATATTGTTGGCGTCGTCCTGGCCTGCAACAACTACGAAGTGATCGACATGGGTGTGATGGTCCCGTGCGAGAAAATCCTCGAACGCGCCAAAGCGGAAAAGGCGGACATGATTGGTCTCAGTGGGCTGATTACACCGTCCCTCGACGAGATGGTGCATGTAGCGCGGGAGATGGAGCGGCAAGGATTCAAATTGCCGCTTCTCATTGGCGGTGCGACTACGAGTCGCGCACACACGGCCGTCAAAATCGCGCCGCAGTACAGCGAACCGGTGGTGCATGTGCTGGACGCAAGCCGAGCAGTGCCCGTGACGACGAGCCTGCTCAGCGAGGAAGGCAAAACGGAATTCGTTGCGCAGCATCGCGCCGAATATGAAGCCGTGCGCAAGTCCCATGCCGCCCCGCGCCAACAGGTTGTCTCGCTTGAAGTCGCTCGCAGTCGGCGCACTCCGATTGGGTGGCGTAAGGAAGATTTGGCGGTTCCGGAATTTACCGGGGTCCGTGTGCTCGACGATTTTCCCCTGTCGACGCTGCGTGAGTTTATCGACTGGACGCCGTTCTTCCACACTTGGGGACTGAAAGGCGTTTACCCGCGGATTCTCGAAGAGGGAGACCGCGGTGTACAAGCTAAACAGTTATTCGCGGAAGGCAATGCGCTGCTCCATCGCATGATTGAGAAAAAATCGATCACCGCGCGGGGCGTATACGGATTCTTTCCCGCAAATGCCGTGGGCGACGACGTCGAACTTTACACCGACTGCAAACGACAGAACGTCTTGAAACAATTTCACTTTCTGCGCCAACAGGCCAACCGCGAAGGTAACGAACTATGCCGTTCGCTCTCAGACTTTATTGCACCGAAGGAAACGGGGTTGGTCGACTACATGGGTGCTTTCGCCGTGACTAGTGGAATTGGACTTAAGGAACTGTGTGATCGGTTCCGGGCAGAGAATGACGACTACAACGCGATCATGGCTGAGGCCATCGCGGACCGGCTCGCCGAGGCGTTTGCAGAGTGTCTGCATAAATGCGTACGGGACGAATGGGGTTACGGTCGCGATGAAGGCCTGAGCAATGCGGATTTGATTCAGGAAAAGTACCGGGGCATCCGGCCTGCCGCAGGCTACCCGGCGTGCCCGGATCACACCGAGAAGGGCCCACTGTGGCAACTTCTTGATGTGCAGAAGAACACAGGAATGCTGATTACGGAGTCTTTTGCAATGTGGCCTGGTTCGAGCGTTAGCGGCCTCTACTTCGCCCATCCAGAAGCACGCTATTTCAGCCTCGGCAAGATCGACCGCGATCAAGTGGACGACTACCGCAAGCGTAAAGGGATAAGCATCGCCGAAGTCGAGCGATGGCTCGGACCGAATCTGAACTACGACCCTGCGCAAACCTAGCGAACAAAATCCCTCGTTAGCGGTCAACTTGGCTCGAGCCAAGAGTTCGCAATAGCCTCGACGGGCGCGAGTTGTTAGTCCGCTCCTGAATGTGGCGGCCTGCACAAGGGCGAGCTCAGTGAAGCCCACTTGGCCCACGGCGCGCGTCGGGTGCGGATTTTTTCCAACCCACAGCTCAACCCACAAATCGTGTAGCCCCTACGTCCACGAAGATGCGACCCTTGTCCTGCTACCTTGTCCAAGTTGAGATTCACAGGAATCGCGGTGTAGTAGTCGATTTCGCCCGTTGTGCGCGGCAAGCCGTAGAAATACGTGAAGACGAACCCACCGATGCAGTGCAGTTCGAGGGGTTCGTTCAGCATTCCGTCGAGTTCTGTGAGGAACTCTTTCCAGGGTGATGCGAGCGGCCGTGCTTCTTTGTCAGCTGGCATATTGAAGGTGTTCAGGCCGCATGTCGGTCAACAGGTTCCAGTGTACGGCGTCCTCTGTGCGATTCTTCCGCAGCCATTCCCTCTCACCTTCTGTACGAGGTGGACGGTAAAACGCATCTTCTTTGGCCAGCCGGCTGTCATCGAGTAGATTTTCAAGTTGGCTCAACTCTGTCGATCTCGCACCCTCGTGCCGCATTTCCGCCACCCGTTTTGCAAGGCTAACGACAAACCCCAGACGGTTCTGAAGATTGAACTTCCGCGCATTTTCGACAAGCCAGGAGTCCGCCTGCACATATTTCAAAGCAACCCAAGGTAAAGCTTCCGCGACACGCGCATCGAGACTTTTCTGCGCCAATGCTGTGAGCAAAACCTCGGAAGGATGCTTCTTTGGAGTACGCGCCCGGAGATAGGAGAACCCGGGATATCCTAGTTTCGCGAGCAACTCAGTAAGTCGTTGATCATCGGTCTCGGTGGGTAGGAAGGCGTCCGGTACCGGGAGGACTTGTGGCGATAGGCAGTAAACGGAGGTCGCCCAGCGGACGAGGTCGGGTGTGAGGCGCCTTCTGCCGTTTTCGAGAAAGTTCAAATATGCCTGAGTTATCCCCATGTGCGCTGCGGCCTGCGTTTGGGTCCACCCCCTTGTGAGGCGGGCGGATTTGAATTCGGACGGCTTCATGGT